>Ga0315282_10011570_pt1 | contig 13630 bp, 6 predicted proteins | sample YL17G07_20_MG_FD_203693 | JGI IMG/M metagenome (GOLD analysis project Ga0315282, IMG submission 203693) | Sediment microbial communities from Yellowstone Lake, YNP, Wyoming, USA - YL17G07_20 | ecosystem: Environmental > Aquatic > Freshwater > Lake > Sediment | place: USA: Wyoming | collected... | reverse complement strand
CAACGGCTGGACGAATATGCTCATCTTCGGCGATAACCTTCAGGTACTTAAAACTCTCTTGCAGATGAAACAGGAAGGGAAACTGAAGAACGCCGATGGGACGCCGGGAGTGAGATTGGTTTATATTGATCCGCCATTTGCAACAAGGCAGGAATTTCGAGGAAGCCAGGATCAGAAGGCGTATCAGGACAAGATTGTCGGTGCAAGGTTTTTGGAGTTTTTGAGGAAGCGGCTGGTTTTTCTTTGGGAGTTGCTGAGTGAGGATGGGAATTTTTTTGTGCACTTGGATAATAGGCGAGTTCATTACATCAAGCTCATGATGGATGAGATTTTAGGGGAAACAAACTTTGTAAATGAAATTGTGTGGCATAAGGGGCGTGAGGGAGGTGCATCACGCATCCACAGCACTTCTTCTGCCACGCCCACTGAATACCAAAATATCCTTATCTATGCAAAGAGGCGTGATCAACGTTTATGGAATCCGCCTCTTGGTCCTTACAAAGAATCAACGTTACAGAGTATCGAGAAGGACACGAAAGGTTGGTTTTATAAACGGGGGAGAATGGGCCGAACTCCAGCTCCTTGGGAGATTGAAGCTGGTGTGGCTTTGAAGAGTTATGTAAGCGATAACCCTAAAGAAACTAAAGAAGAGGTTATTCAGAGATTAACGAGCCCAAGCGCAAAATACGTTACCGTTGGTGACGTATGGAATAATGAACTTATCAAGCAGAGCAAAGCAACCAATTACCCAACCGAAAAACCTGAAGACCTACTCCGTATCATCGTTGAAGCCTCATCCAACCCCGGCGACCTTGTTTTGGACTGCTTCGCCGGATCAGGCACCGTTGCAGCAGTTTGTGAAAAAATGAAAGATGTAAAAGGAAATCCGGCTCCACGAAAATGGATCATGGTGGATTGTGGCAAACTTGCCATCTACACTATGCAGAAGCGGCTTTTGAACATTGCCGACAGCAAGGATTTGGAAAACCCCAAGAAGAAATACGGCAAGCCATGCAAGCCATTCACCCTCTACAATGCCGGTCTTTATGACTACAAGATGATCAAGGAACTCCCCTGGGAGCAGTATCGTGACTTTGCCTTAAAGCTCTTTCAATGCCGTGATGATAAGCATGAGATTTCCAAGATCGAACTGGACGGCTACTTAGGGGCGGACAGCGTCATTGTTTTCAATTATCAGAAACACCCCAACGCCATGCTGGACAGGGGATTTATTGACGATCTCCACAAGTATCTGGGGGATAAGATCGGCAGGCGCTTCTTTATCATCGTTCCAGCCGCCTCGGTGCGGTTTCTTGAGGACTATGTTGAGAAGGGCAATACGAAATACCTTATCCTGCGTATCCCTTATTCCATTATCGAGGAGATCCATAATCGAGGCTTTACTAAGATAAAACAACCAGTTAGCGAGATGGATATTAACGACACAGTGGACGCTGTAGGCTTTGACTTTATTCAGGTGCCAACAGTGGAGTGCAAATACTTTCTGGATAAGCCTAAAAAGGCTGACCTTTTCAATCAGAAGACAAAGGAATGCGTCATCAAGATTGAGAAGTTTGAGAGCAAGGTCATTTCCCGCAAGCCCCTTGAGTTTGCCAATCTTGAGACCCTTTCCATGGTCATGCTGGACTATGACTTTGACGGCGAGGTCTTTGACTTGGATGAGGTCTTGTACGCTGAAGACTTAAAGAAGAACGGCTACGAGGTGCGGTTTGCCGAGGATAAAGTAAAGGAACAGATCATGGTCATTTATATTGACATATTTGGGAATGAGAAAAGAGAAGTAAAGACATTGAAGGATTTTAGGGAATAAGAAAAGGAGAATACCAAATGGATAGACAGTCTGTACGATCAAGTAATATTAGTTCAATTGGTTATGATCCTGAATCGAAAACCCTTGAAATTGAATTTCATAACGGGAGCACATACCAATACTTTGAAGTGCCAGAAACCGTATTTAATAATTTGATGGGTGCATCATCTCACGGATCATATTTTTATAGATATATTAAAGATAAGTATCAATGGACAAAAATTTGTTGAGGCAATGCAGAAATGATTATTAAAGCATTATGTGTTCGGAATTTTCGGTCCATCAAAGACGAGACTTTAGGATGTGATAAGTTGACAGCACTCGTCGGGCCAAACGGTGCCGGAAAATCCTCTTTTCTGAAAGCATTAGATATGTTTTACACGGTAGCAGCAAGTTATACAGAGGATGATTATTACGCAAAAGATACAACAAAAGATATTCTGATTACCATAACTTTTACTGAATTGACAGAAGAGGAAAAAGAGCTTTTCCAAAAATATATTGAAGGAGGAGAGCTAAGTGTAGAGAAAGAAATTAAATGGCCTCTAGGAAAAGGGAGCCAAAAATATTATGGAATGAGTCTTCAAAATCCAGAGTTTGACAAAATCCGCAATGCTTTACTAATAAAAGATAGAGGGAAATCAGCCAAAGCAAAATATGAAGAGATTTGTTCGCAAGGGAAATATGATTCTTTGCCTGCATGGACAACAATAGACGCCATTTCAGCTGCTTTGAAAGATTGGGAAGCAAATAATCAGGACAAGTGTAGGAGGCAGCGTGACGAAGGTCAATTTTTTGGATTTAAAGAGGTAGGTGAAGCACACCTTGAACGATATACAAAATTTCTATTAATCCCGGCCGTTCGAGATGCCTCGGAAGATGCTGCTGAAGGTAGAGGGAGTGTCTTATCCGAAATTATGGATTTAGTCGTGCGAAGTGTATTGGCACAACGAGAAGATATTAAGAAACTTCAACAAGATACACAGAAAAAGTATGAGGAGATAACAGACCCATCTAAGCTTAAAGAGTTAAAAACTATTGAGTGTTCTCTTACAGATACACTTAAAACTTATGTTCCAGATGCGCAAATTAACTTGACATGGTTAAAAGCAGAGGACATTGAAATTCCGATGCCCAAGGCTGATATAAAACTTGTAGAAGACGGGTACCCCTCACCCGTAGAACGCACTGGTCATGGCCTTCAACGAGCCTTTATCCTTACTATGTTGCAACATCTTGTTTTAGCACAAACTCCAATGCAAGAAAGCACTGATGAAAAACAACCTATGACAGATAATACTGCTAAAGTGGAACCAGCAAGTAAGGAAGAGATAACCGCTATTAAGATGCCAAATCTTATACTTGGAATTGAGGAACCAGAACTTTATCAACATCCGCTTAGACAACGCCATTTGTCCAAAATTCTTTTCAAATTAGCTACTGGAAGCATTAAAGGAGTAGCAACGCAAACTCAAGTCATTTATAGTACTCATTCCCCTTTATTTGTAGATATTGAGCGGGTTAAACATTTGCGCATACTTCGTAAAAAGTCGTCAGAAAATGGTAAGCCAAAACAGACAAAAGTCTTTGAGTCGAATCTTAACGAAATAGCGAAGATTATTGAAAAGGCTGATGGCAAGCCTGAAGGGACATATAGTGGCGAAACACTTGGTCCACGACTTAAAACCCTTATGACCCCTTGGATGAATGAAGGATTCTTTGCTGATGTTGTCGTATTAGTGGAAGGAGAGGAAGATCGAGCAGCGATACTGGGAATTGCCTCGACTTTAGGGTATGATTTGGAAAGCCTTGGGATTTCTGTGATTCCTTGTATGGGGAAAAACAGCATTGATCGCCCAACAGCAATTTTTAGAGAATTAGAAATACCGGTTTATGCAATATGGGATAGCGATGAAGGGGAAGAGGATTCCAAACCCGAAGAGAATCATCGTCTATTAAGGCTTTTTTCTCAAGATGTTGAAGATTGGCCTGAAAAAACAACCGAAGACTTTGCTTGTTTTAAGAAAACCCTTCTGTGCAATCTACAAGATGAATTGGGTAAAGATTTTTTTGATAGTGCACTTGAATCTTGTCTTACAAAATATTCAATAACAAGAAAAGCCCAGGCTCTCAAGAATCCCTTAGTTATACAAGAAATACTTACTAAAGCTAAAACGGAAAATAGGAAAAGTAAGACTTTAGAACAAGTTGTGGAAAAAATTATTGCACTCAAGAAATCGTCGGAGGCCAACGAAAGCAATCATGCTTGAGCGGCAGACTTTTCAAAATAAGGATTTAGTCCTTAAGGTATCCCCCAACTACAACCCCAAGAGGTTTGACCCGAATAAATACGAGGCTTTTATGGATGCCCTCTGCGGCGACAGGGAGTATCAGAAAGAGGCTATCCGGGAGACGCTGCGCTACTTTCTGGGTGGAGAATGCCAAAGCCTCAAGGAGCTGGCGGAAGAAAACTATCACAGAAACCCCAAACTTCAGGAGAAGTATTCATCGTTTGAGGATTTTCTTAAGTATCTGCAACTGCCGGACAAACTATCCTGCTCCCTGGACCACGCAACGGCCACCGGCAAGAGCTATGTGATGTATGGCATTGCCCGCATTATGCTGGCCGAGGGAGCCGTGGATCAGGTGCTGGTGCTGTGTCCTTCTAACACCATTGAAGCTGGTTTGACGGAGAAGTTTCGGAGCCTCTCCGCCGACAGAACCCTCAAGGATCTTCTGCCTGCTGACTCCAAGGTAGCCAATCCTCGGATTACCAATGCCTCGAACACTATTCAAAAAGGCGACACCTGCATCGAGAATATCCATGCCACCTACATCAATACCAAGTCTGCCATTGAGGACAGCCTTGTCGGGAAAGGTGAGCGGACCTTGGTATTGAACGACGAAGCACATCACTTGATGAGCCCCTCCGATATGGCGCTCAAAAAATGGAAAGAATTTTTGCTTGACCCTAAATATGGGTTCAAATTTATGGTGAATGTTTCAGGTACTTGCTACATAGGGGACGACTACTTCACGGATGTTATTCATCGCTTTTCCCTGAGGGATGCCATTGAGGAGAAATTTGTCAAATCCATCCGGTATGTGGCGGAGGACTCCTCAGGGAGCGAGGACGAGAAGTTTCAAAAGATTTACGACAATCACATTGAGAATAAAACCCTCAAATACCGCAAGGTTAAACCCATCACCATCCTGGTTACCAAAGACATTGCCGGCTGCAAGCGTCTAACTGAAAAACTAATTGCCTTTCTTGCCAAAAAAGAGGGAATCAGGAAAGAGACGGCGGCGGAGAAGGTTTTGATTGTTACTTCTGCCAACGAGCACAAGAGCAATATCCCGATTTTGCGAAGGGTGGATGACAAGGACAACCCGATTGAGTGGATAACCTCTGTCAGTATGCTCTCCGAAGGCTGGGATGTGAAAAATGTCTTTCAGATTGTCCCCCATGAAGAGAGGGCATTTAATTCAAAACTCCTCATTGCCCAGGTTCTGGGAAGAGGATTAAGGATACCGGAGGTTTACAAAGGCGATCAGCCAGTTGTAACTGTTTTTAATCACGATAGGTGGTCAAGCAGTATCAAGCATCTGGTAGATGAGGTCTTGGAGATTGAGAAGCGCATTCACTCCTATCCCGTGGAGAAGAAGGAGGACTATAACTTTGACCTTTACAACATTGTCTACAAGCGAAATGAGGAGGAAGTCGAATATCCCCAGGAAAACCCCTATGAACTCCTGAAGAAGGATTACATCAACTATTCAAGCCAGGATGAAGCGGTAGAAAAGAGCACTACCTACATCAGGGCGGTCTCCGGAGAGCAGGATGTCAAAAAGACGCTGATTGAGTTCAAGATGTATTCCGTTGAAGAAGTGGCGCATGATGTTTTTAACCGCCTTCTTATTTTTGATCAAGAGGCAGGGACGGACTACAGCGAGCAATTCCCTGAGCGCAAGATTGCAGAGATAATCAAAAAGTCTCTTGAGCGCATTGGCGATAAGACCGGCAAGCTCAATGAGGCAAATCGCAATCAGACTTTAGCGGCCTTTGGTGTCATTAGAAGAAAGGGGGCAAAGAGCCTCCGGCTCAATATTGAAGCCCAGGAGCTCATCAAAATAAATACCAGGGAAATCGGCAAAAACACCATGGGTGTAGGATCGCTTCGGCGTGGTAGCACGGTCTTTTGGGATGATTATTCCATGAACCTGGGTGATGAAGGGGATAGGGAGTTGCTGAAGGAGCTTGAGGAGGATATGAGCCTTCTGAGATCAGCCCTGATTAAGGTGGAGAATAAATACAACTTCAAGACTCCCCTTAACGTGGCCTTGGCTTCCTATGAACCCGAACGCAAGTTTATTCAGGGGTTGACTGCCGAGCGGACAGCCCAGGCAATAGATGCTTGGATCAAGTCTCTTGATGTGGGTTTTTACAAAATCGAATACTCCTGGCGAAAAGGTGAGCATCCCAAGCAGGGAAGATTCAATCCCGATTTCTTTATCAAGGTGGGTAACGAAATTATCGTGGTGGAAATCAAGATGGACAATGATGTCTCCGATGAAAATAAGGCCAAACTCCGATATGCCAGGGAGCATTTTGCCAGAGTCAACGAGTTACAGAAAGAGCAAAGGTATTACTTCAAATTCCTTTCTCCAGGAAGTTATGACCTGTTTTTAAAGGTCTTGAGGGAGAAAACGCACAGTGATTTTAAATCAGAGCTTGAGGCAAAGTTAGAGGAATAATTTGATGGAGATGGACAAATGCCAAGACATCGAAGCCTAAATCTAAAGAAATTCATAGATTCAACACCGAGCCTCGGTTGAGGAGTATTTAAAACAGAAGGTTGAGTGCGAGGAGTTCCTTTCTCTCAGAACTTTTCGCTACGACTCCGTTAACAAGTTTCTTGATACCATTCAGGACGAAGAGCTAAAAGACAGTATCCTTGAGGAAAAAAGGGTCTCAGACCCCATTTTTCCCATATTATGGAAATCTATATAATAAGATGTCGGCTAAGCACAAAAAAGTACAAATAGCAAAAATAGACGAGGTAACTTCAGGGAATAATGCGACGGTTTGAAGAATCACAGAGAAGTGACTATGAACGATACTTGAAACTCGGCCATGACAATGCGGAATGCCTCCGCCAAATGAGGGGTTGGTGTAAACATGTGGAGATTAATCGGGTCTCCGAAGGCCTTTATGCGCAAATTACGGGATTGCCCATCGCAAGCCACAGCATAGGTTGCCCATACGTGGTAGGCCGATCGCAGTCAATGAACCTGCGTTGGATATTCTCTGATTTTCTTGTGCAACACTGTGCCGGTTGCCCGCATCATGCCCCAAACGGAAATACATCGTGGGGACAAAAGATCATTGATGGTCATCGAGAGGAGATCCAGAAACGCGAACAAGCAACTAAGGAGGAAGCAGACCGAATATCCCAGCTCCGCTCTGACCTGCGTTCAAAATCCAGGGACATTAGCACTAAGGCAGAACCCGAGTCTCACCGCGTACTCAAATTTCTAGAGATGGTATTCTCCGAAGATGAAGCCAAACGCAATGGGGCTGTCGCACGCTTAAAACAGTCCGCATGTCTTGGCCCAGATCTTTTTCCTGACGCGGCAATCGATCTTGTCTTGGTACTTGCAGGTTCCGACGAGTTTTGCGAGTTAATTCTTCCGGTCTGTGCGGAACTTGCTAGTAGACGCCCCAATTTAGGTGCTCGCCTTTGCAAGATTGCTCTCGACAACATTAAGAAAGGATTACATCCAGAGCTTGCTGCTTCGGTACTTGATGCCCTTGGTAATGCCGTTGCTTACCCACTTGCCGAAGTGTGTATCGAACGATTACTTCTCTCGCAAGACCATTACCGTCCAATCGGTGAATGGGAAGACGACGAGCCTGATTACTCTCACAGTGCAGCAATCCTCGTGCGGAGTTTTGACGCCGAACCACAGAGTGTTCAGAGCGTCATTCGTCGGGAGCTGCAGAACGAAAACGATTATGTGCGCGTTCAGTTGTGCAGAGCGCTCAAATTCATTCAGGAGGAACGACCGCAGATTGTGATTAATCTTCTTGACGACCTCGTTCGATCACTAGAGCTCTATGAAGACGAACGGCTGGGGACAAAGACACCATCGGGACAGATTATACACATCTTACAAGCAGCGTTTCGGCATTCCCCCGAGCAGGTTGACCAGTTCCTTGCCGAGTCAATGGCCCGTGTTCGCCCAAGCGTGCAAGAAGATATTGTCCGTGTGTACCGAGACCAGTTCTTCGATCGGACCGTGAGTTGGGAAGAACGACCTGAGCAGAGAAACAGAGCCGAAGTGTCGGAGTGTGAAAAGGCTGCAATTCAACGGCTACTCACATGGGCGAAGGATGACCGACTCGAAATCGACATTCGCGCCCATGCGCTTGAAGCGCTGGACATCGCTTGCAGATATGCAACTGCAGGGGTGCTGATTCATTTTGACTCTCTTCTTGGCTACTTCGCTATCGTAAGTGGCGAGGAACGTCCGCCTGACGCACCGCCGAAAATTCTGCTCCCGGATCAGCAAGATGACCCTCAACTTGAACAACTGAACGAGTTTAATCGCACCCAGCAGTGGAGAATATTCAAACAACGGTTGCAGAAATGCTTGGAAGAAATTTGCGAGGCCAGGCCATCGGAGGTATTCGATTCAGTCTCAGGCTGTTTGAACCATTCGTTGGAACACCTTGAGGATGGTTTCAAGGCATGCTGTGTGTCATTGCTCGGCGAAATCGGCAAGGACTATCAGCTCCAACCGCGTGTGTTGCCTCTTGTCTGGCGTGCGTTGATGGATTACAGTTCGGCCTGGGTGCGAGCCGTAGCCATAGACGCAACAGTCGAGATGTTCTCATATTCCAGCGCTTCGCCACCTGCGAATCTTGTAGAAATAATTATCCTCCATTTGCAGGACCCGAAAGTTGTCGTTCATAAAGCTGCTCTGCGAGCCGTGTTACTGTGTCCAAGTTGGTTTGACGAGAGGCAATCGGTTGAAGCCCTCACCTGTCTTGCGTTACACCTCCGAGCGTACCGCGACGACAAGTACCAGCTCGACGATATCTGCGACGGAATTCTGGCGATTAGTCTGCGAGACGAGCGCCTAAAAGTGTTGGCGTTACGCATGGTTGAGTCCATTTTTCCTACTGGCGAAGAACTTGTGGACTCTAAGATTGCGGAAAACCTGATGAGGTTTTGCAAACCAACCGAACGAATAGCGCATCTTGTCGCGAAAGATATCGCCACCTACTTGGGGCGTCATGGCCGAGACCGTCTCAACTACTACGGAGATTCCCCGCGGGGCCATATGTTCGGGTGGTTGCACGAATTGCCAGCAGAAACTTATCAACCTGTGGAGGAAGATCTTTTGGTCTCTGCAAAAGAAATGGCTGGACGTGACGCTTGGGAGTCATGCTACTTCGTAAGTCTTTTCGCACACTTTCGATCATTTCGATACGAGCAAAGTGTATTGGAAACTGCAGCCAACGCCCTACCTGAAGAACCTAGGTACGAGTCGTTCCGAGAAAAACTACAGAAACTCGCAATGGTTGCTGCCGGGAACGCGGCATTACAAGCAGGTGAAATAGAAACGGCCAAAGCATATTTCGCAAAGGGACAGGGGGATGCCTGATGAGGGAATCAGAATTGCAACTTGAGCATGCCCTTAATTCGGTGACTCTCATTCATGACATACGCACCATCTTGACTGCGGCACCTGGCGGTCGGACGGAGTGGTCTAAAGAGGTAGCCTCTCTAGTCAACCGGATTGTCGAAATCCTCAAACATACACCTGATATGTATGTGCCACCGGAGTGGCGGACCATGGTTGCTGGACTTCGTGTCTTGGCTAGTCAGGTTGCTTGTTTGACGATTGCTCAGGGTGGCGAAGGTGACCTGGTCGCGGAACGCGCAAGATGCGATGTCTTGGTCGGTGAACTACGCCGTCAATTGTCAACGGACGCCCTGAAGCTACCCGATGGTACGGATTCAACTTGTCTTTCATTGCTACAAACAGGGCAATATGATTCCGAAGGGCTGCGTGCGCTTTTGTTATTGATCCCACTTCCCACGCTTTATTGGCATTCAAGAGAATTGAATATCCCGTTTAGAAATACGGCTGAAGAACCTGATGCCGTACCGAGCCCGCTACTGCGGGTCATCGTCTTTCTTGATCATGAACCGATCGCAAGCCCGCAACTCTTGAAATCTAACATTTTGTATCCGTTGGTATTTCGTGTCCGTGGTCTTGTATGGCCCGACGATGCAGTTCGGCTTCGACTTGATTTACTCACGACGTGTCCACCGAGCGCGTTCTCGGTTTCCGAATTCGCGCTCGACCCACCACGTTGTATTGAGAATGACGAGTACCACGGAGAATTGGCGGGACAAATCATATTCAATTCAGGACAAAGTAGCTTGCTGGATGATCTCGTATTTACAGCTCGTGGCGCATTTGAGACTTCTGATGGGCACTTCAAAGAGATCCCAGTAATTGGACATAACGAACTTCGCCTCCGAGTCACCAATGAAGACAGGCATCCCCTGATGACGGGCAATCGGCGGCTGGACCAACACATTGAGGAGCTTGTCACAAAGCTACTTAAAGATTGCCCTAGGGTCCGTGACGAATTACCTGACTTGTTGGAAATGCTTCAAGCTCTTACTCGTCTGCTTTCCACGTATGCTCAAGAAGCAATTTTTAAGGGGCGTAATGATGTGTCAGAGTCAGAGTTTAAAGACACGGTACTTCGTGGCCTTCGGCTCGTGCTCGATCAGGATGTACAAGAAGGCCCAAGCCAAGCGGGAGGCATCACAGACATTAGGTACCGAGGTGTAATTGTCGAGCTAAAGGTCGAAAAGGAAAACGGCGACCGCGAGCACATCTCTAAAAAGTACACATCCCAATCCGTTCAATACGCTGGCGTAGAAGCAAGACAAGTCAGTATCCTTCTCGTACTCGACCTAACGAGCAAGGATAAGCCTCCTGGCGACATTCGGAATGATATTATTCTCACAGATGTTGAAACGCATGGTGGGGGTGGCGGAGCCAATGAATTCCCATCTAAGGCGTTCGTCTTCGTGATCAACGGCAACATGAAAAGCCCGTCGACCTACTCGCGGTGATTACTAGATTGTACAGAGAAGAAAAAAAGAAAAGGTGTCTACCATATTTTCTGCAGCCCTCCAAGTGCTGATTACCAGGAACTCCGCCGACCACCTCGATAGTTTCCACCTTGCCTTCCGCCACCTCGGCGGCCTTAGGAGCGAGGACGAGCCTCATTAACATTAAGAGCGCGTCCCTTTAACTCCTTTCCGTTCAGTCCGGTGATTGCTGATTGAGCTTCAGCTTTAGCGGGCATCTCTACGAACCCGAATCCTCTCGATTCCCCAGCACATCCCAGAGATAAGGTTTTGTTGATACGAGGGGTAAGAATAAATAAACTTTGTTAGTGTAAAATTTATTCACTCAAAACTTCTTAATAGTATTTGCGGTTAATTACCTTCAGTGGCCTTGAGTAAAATTTTATGCAAAACCTTCTGCTGTTCTTCTCCAAGCTGAATCCCTTGGCGCTCCATTGATAATCCAATTTTTGCAAGAGCATTAGCTGCGTTAAAAGTAGAGCCTTTTTCGCTGATTAGGCTTGCGGTTTCAAACGCTTTTTGAAAATCTCCTTCTTCAGCGTATGCAATGGCAAGGTCATTCACAAAACCGAAGGTCTCAAATGGCTCATCAATTCCTGTTGTTTTAACTAAATTGAACACCTCCTCAAGAAGCGAAAAAGCCCTATCCTTGTCACCATGACTTGCGAATCCCTTTGAAAGATTGATAAGAGCAGAGATTTTTACAAACAAGTGCTTAATTTCGCGAGCATATTCTTCAGCTTTTTTCAAATCGCCTTTGGTTAAAAAAACCTCTGAAATTTCGGCGAGAGTTATTGATTGGGAGCAGTACTCAATATCTTCTGCGATTTGAGGAATAATTTCCTTAGCTTTGCTTTCTTCCCCGATCAAGATATATCCAACGCAAATGTCTTGTAAAAACATTGGACGGTAAAAAAACATGCGCCTCCATTCATAACCAGAAAGTTCAGAGTCTGACTTGATTTCAGCTGGTTTTAAAAGTTCCTCAGCCCTGATTAAGAGAGATTTAGCTTTTTGAGGTTGGTTTGTTTTGCCGAGGTACTTTGCGAGAGCTGCCAAGACGCCAGCTTTACTATATGATTCTTGAACAGACTCGGCTTCGTTCATGATCTCTTCTACAATATCGCCATCAGCTTGTGTTTCCAGGATCGTTTTAATGGTTAAGGCGAAGTAAAAGGGATCCTCTATTGACGAAGCAAGTTGTAAAGCCTCTTTCTGCCTGCCATTTTTCGCCATTTGTTCAGCAATGTGCTGGTAGGCCCAGTTTTTGTGCTCATCAGGTATAGCCCTTGCTAAGGCGATAGCTTCATCGAATTTACCGCAGTCAGATAGAGCATAGGAAACTTCTGCCATTTCTAGACTATCTGGATTAAAACTAAGGCGATTCAGCGCGTCTTGAAATAAAGTTTTAGCAAGCTCTGAGTAGCCGGCTTTTTGATAAACAGCTGCTATATTCGCAATCTGGCTATCAGCTTCTGGATAATTCGAAGATTCTACGTTTTTTAGAGCGATCTGGAGTAAATTAGCAGCACTTTCAGTACGTCCGGCCTCGACTAAGGTTCTGCTGAGGTTTATTAAGACTTCGGGATTAGTGCATTTTTGAACCAAGAATTCGCTACACTTTAGTGGGTCAACTTCGCACTGCGCCAGTATTTTTAAGAGCGGTATTTTCTTGTTCTCGATATCATCGACTGATCCAATGGAAGTTTGACCTGATAATAGGGCTGTATTCTCTTGGGATGCAGGATAATCCTTCTGAATTTCGTTGATTAAGGCAGCGGTTTCTTGATAAAGCGTTAAAGCATCCACGAAAGATCGTTGCTCTGCTTCGACTGCTTTGGAATAACTTTGAATAGCGCATTTCAATTTAGCCCTGGGAATGGCTTCAGTACGAAGCTCTTGAAGTGTCATTGGTCCGACCCGATTTTCACCAACAATTAATTTCTTGACAACGTTAGTATTTGTATATCTTTCCAAGAGGTCATCTAATAGAGAAATAGCGGTTTGATACTTCTGGATTGCTACTGTGGGCGATGTTGTCTCGGCATCGACCGCTGACAAAACTAATATTCCTGCTTTAGCAAGCAAATTTTGAGCTTGAATACTGGGGTATGCAAGAAAAAAAAATAGAGCCAATCCGACTAAGATCACAAGGAAAACTCCAATTCCAACCAAAAGATAAGGTTTTACCTTTCCCCAACTGAAGCTAATACCCAGCATTGTTCGCCTCCACCAGTGAAAAGTTTCAATTCTTCTTTATTATAGCTTAAAGGGGTTAGTGTAGATGGATAACTCTTGCGCTTCTGTGTTCTTACCCACTCCTCTAATGCTTTTTAAGTATTCTTCAATTCATTCAACTGATCTCTTGTCATAGTTGTGAGATCCCAAGAGCTGGCGCTCCGTAGCAAGGCAAAAAACGTTAGGGAGAGCGAAAAAAATTCAAGCAATCACTATTTAGATTAATGAGAGATTAAACAGCTCCGGAAACTTCAAAGGGCCCGCCGGGTCGGCGTGCGGCGAGCCCCCTGAAGCGCGCCAACCGAGATCCCCAAAATCTACGCCGACCGGGACCTCCTTTTATTTTTCCTCCGGTAACCCCCTTATATTTACCATAGGG
>Ga0315282_10011569_pt1 | contig 13630 bp, 15 predicted proteins | sample YL17G07_20_MG_FD_203693 | JGI IMG/M metagenome (GOLD analysis project Ga0315282, IMG submission 203693) | Sediment microbial communities from Yellowstone Lake, YNP, Wyoming, USA - YL17G07_20 | ecosystem: Environmental > Aquatic > Freshwater > Lake > Sediment | place: USA: Wyoming | collected... | reverse complement strand
CATCAGAGTTCGCCGGTCAGACCGGCAGACTGACTGGCAGACCGGCAGACTGACTGGCGAACTGGCGAACCGGCAGACTGACTGGCGAACTGGCGAACCGGCAGACTGACTGGCGAACTGGCGAACCGGCAGGCTGACTGGCGAACCGGCGAACCGGCCGACTGGCAGACCGGCAGACTGACTGGCGAACCGGCGAACCGGCAGACTGGCTGACTGGCTGACTTCTGGCGTGGCGCAGGCGTATACCACAATTTCTCTTGCATCTTTGCATGGGCTGGATTACCGTATCCTGATTCGTTGCCCCCTCGCGTCCCCAGGACCGAGGAGGCGTTTGGGTTATGGAGGTCTGGATGCCGACTTACGAGTACAAGTGCCACAAGTGTGGCAAGGTCTTTGAGCACTCGCAGAACATAACGGAGCCCGCCCTGACGAAGTGTCCGCTCGACAACTGCCGGGGGAAGGTCGAGCGTCTGATCTCGCGGGGCGGGGGGGTGATTTTTCGGGGAAAGGGATTCCACGCCACGGACTACCCGCAGAGTTCCGAGGTGAAGTCCTGCCCGGCGGCGGGTGGCAAGCCCTGCCCCAACAACGGTACATGCCCGGCGGCAGAGGATTAGAAACAAGAGTCTTCGTCAGGAGAACGACCATGTCGGGACACAGCAAATGGGCTTCGATCAAGCACAAGAAGGGCGCTCTGGACGCCAAACGCGGCCAGCTCTTCACCCGGATCATCCGGGAAATCACGGTTGCCGCGAAGATGGGCGGCAGCGATCCCGACGGCAACCCGCGCCTGCGTCTGGCCATCCAACAGGCCAAGGACGCCAACATGCCCAAGGACACGATGGAACGGGCCGTCAAGAAAGGCGCGGGGGAACTGCCCGGCGTCAGCTACGAGGACGTGACCTACGAGGGCTACGGCGTGGGCGGGGTGGCCGTGTATGTGGAGGCCTCGACCGACAACAAGAACCGGACCGCGGCGGAGATCCGCCACATTTTCACGAAGTACGCCGGGAACTTGGGCGAGGTGGGCTGCGTGGGGTGGATGTTCAAGAGGAAAGGCCAGATCCTGATTCCTGCCGAAGGCCTGAACGAGGACAGCCTGATGGAGGTGGTCCTCGATGCGGGCGCCGAGGATATGCAGCGTGCCGGGGACATGTTTGTGATCCAGACCCAATGGCACGAGATGATGGCCGTCCGGGAGGCCCTGGAAACCAAAGGGATCAAGGTGGAATCGGCAAAGCTCCAGATGATCCCGGACACGAGCATAAAGGTGGACGAGAAGAAGGGCGAGACGCTTCTGAAGCTGATCAATGCCCTGGAAGAAAACGACGACGTGAACTCCGTCTCGGCCAACTACGAGATGGACGACGCGGTAATGGAGAAACTCATGGGATAATGCCCCGTGCTTTGGGGGAAAACGGGGGGATCCCTTTGTCTTGCAGTTTGCCGTTTCCGCCGGAAGCCGCAAACTGCAAGCGTGTTTATAGAGCCCATATACAGGAGCAGACGCTATGTCCAAACCCATGATCTCGGTCGCCGGCATTCGCGGCACGGTTGGCGATTCATTTGTCCCCGAGGAATTCCTCAAGTTCACCTCGGCCTATGTTTCCACCCTTTCCAACAGGACGATTGCGTTGGGCGCCGATACGCGCCCTTCCGGCGACATGGTGCGCCATCTGGTCCTCGCGGGGTGTTTCGCCACGGGATGCCACGTCTTGGACCTGGGGATCTGCCCCACGCCCACGTTGGGTTTCATGGTCAAGAAGCTGGGCGCCGGGGGAGGCATCGCCGTCACGGCCAGCCACAACCCGCTGGATTGGAACGCGCTGAAGTTCTACTCGCCTGAAGGGACTCTTCTGACCGCCGCCGAGATGGACGCGGTTCTGGATCGCTACAGGAGCGGGCACTTTGACTATCAGTCCTGCCGCAATCTCGGAGCCATGGAAAAGGTGAAGGAGCCCCTCCGGCCCCATATTGAGAAAGTGCTCGGCGCCGTGGACGTTGCCCGCATCCGCGCCGCCCGCTTCAAGGTGGCCGTGGACTTGTGCAACGGCGCGGGGATCACCCTTCTGCCGGAATTGCTCGCCGAGCTGGGCTGCGAAGTGACGACGGTCTTCGGCGATCCGGACAAGGCCTTCGAGCGCGTGGCGGAGCCGCTTGTGGAGCACCTGGGCGCCCTGGGCGGCGCCGTCCGCTCGAACGGCGCCGCAATCGGCTTTGCGGTGGATCCGGATGCCGACCGGCTGGCTCTGGCGGACGAGACCGGGCGGGCCATTGGCGAAGAGCGGACCTTGGTGCTGGCGGCGCGATCCGTCCTGCAAAAGCGGGCCCTCACCAACCCCGCTTCGCCATCGCCACTGGTGGCCAACCTCTCGACCACGCGCGCCATGGACGACGTGGCCGCCGAGTTCGGCACGCGCGTCGAGCGCACCAGGATCGGCGAGGCATACGTGGTCGAGCGTATCCTATCGTGCGGTTCGGCCATCGGCGGAGAGGGCAACGGCGGCGTTATCTACCCGGCGACCCACCTGGGGCGGGACTCCGCCACCGGAATCGCTCTGATGCTGGAGGCGCTGACGGTCTCGGGCAAGACCGTCTCGCAGCTCAACTCCGAGGTGCAGGACTACGCGATGGTGAAGAACAAGGTGGGGATCGAAGGCAAGGAACTGCACCGGATTTTCGTTCGTTTGTGCGTGTCTTTCACCGGTGTCACCGCGTTTGACGACACGGACGGCCTCAAGATCTCGTTCGACCATTCGTGGGTCCACGTCCGCGCCTCGGGCACCGAGCCGATCCTGCGCGTGTATGCCGAAGCCCCCACCATCGCCGAGGCCAAGGGCCTGGCGGACAAGGCCATGCGGATCACGCAGATGTAAGGGAATAGTCTGCCGGTTCGCCAGTTCGCCGGTTCGCCGGTTCGCCGGTTCGCCGGTTCGCCGGTTCGCCGGTTCGCCGGTTCGCCGGTTCGCCGGTTCGCCGGTTCGCCGGTTCGCCGGTTCGCCGGTTCGCCGGTTCGTAGTGCAGGCTTTAGCCTGTTTCCTCTTCTCGCTTGCCGGCTCGCCCGTTCATCAGCTTTCTGGCCGGGATGAAGGAAGGACGGACAAAGAGGAATCCTGAAAGGATTCCATAGCGAAGCCCAGGGTCGCGAAGCACTACCGTTTAAGGGTTTGCGCAGTCTAACCACCGGAATATGAATAGTATGCATGCCTTGAGCATATTCTCAGCCGTCTTCAGACGGCTCCTCTTTGCCCCCGGCTTTAGCCGGTGGGGAAAGGGGATATTCTATCAAAACTCTAGCCGGCTTCAGCCGGGCTTCTCGACCCGCTTCAGCAAAAGAGGAGATGAAAGCCGCGCTGAAGCATGTCGAGAAGCCGCGCTGAAGCATGTCGAGAAGCCGCACTGAAGCGCGCTATACCCCGCGGAGAAGGAGAACCTTATCCCACCGGCTGAAGCCGGGGGCAAGGAAGTGCACGCTGAAGCGTGCAGAAACCATTAAACGGTAGTGGGTCGCGAAGCCACCCTGGGAAGCAGACCCATGGCCATTCAGATGAACCCTGTAGGTTTTCCCAGCATTGACCGGGAAGGCCGAATATACAAAGGGTTCCATAGATGGAAGGGGCAAGCACTCGGTACTGAAGGACTTGCGAGACAAACCGCGAGGGCTTCTTGCTCAGAAAACAAGAAGATGATGGATGGTAGTATGGAACCACGGAATACACGGAGATGAAGCCACGGGGTGACCTCCGCGCTGAAAAGGGGACGCCATGAAGAGGTGGGCTCTCGTCGTCGCCGCGCTGTACGCTCTTGTGGCGGTGATTCTCACTCCGCCTGTATGGCGGTTCTCGTTTCCAGAGAAGTCCCCGGCCGCTTCCTTGCCTGATCCCTTGGAGGTTTACCAGGCTTTCCTGGAGCCGTCCTATTGGATCTGGATCGGCATCCTGCTTCTGTGCCAGGCGTGCCTTCTGCTCGTGCCCGTCCGCGTCGCCAGCCGCAAACCCATGGGTAGAGTGTCTATCTGGGTGTCAGTAGGCGCTTCGGGCTTCTTCGCCGCTGTCCTTGCTTACGGCCTTCTCTGCGTTCTCGCGGAGTACTTTTACGGAGACAAGGCGTTGAGGGGGGATTGGCCAGGATGTCTCCTCTGGGGACCGCCGCTGGTCATCTGGGCGGGCTGGGCGCTTGTCTTCTCCCGTCTCGCGCGCTCCGGCACCCCTGAAGGATTCATCCTGCGCCAATGCCGCCTTCTTCGCAAGGGAAGCATACTCGAACTCCTTGTGGCTGTCCCGACACACGTGGTTGCGCGATCCCGGGATTACTGTTGCGCCGGTTTCCTCACCTTTGTGGGGATCACTTTCGGTCTTTCGATCATGCTCCTGTCCTTTGGTCCCGGCGTGTTCTTCCTCTTCGCGGAGCGGTGGAGACGGCTGCATCCCCAGCGCTTCCCGGCGCAGCCTGAAAACCCGCCTGAAGAGAAAAGAGGATAAGAGGGAATGGAAACCCGACAACAACTCGAGCAGCTCGAACGCGACACCCTGGCGCCTTATGCGGCTCTCAGCGCCGAGACGCGCGGCCGCGATTATCCCGTCTCGCCCTGCGAGATGCGAACGGACTACCAGCGCGACCGGGACCGCGTCATCCACTGCGCCGCGTTCCGCAAACTCGAATACAAAACCCAGGTCTATGTGATCCACGAGGGCGACTACTACCGCACCCGCCTCACCCACACCATGGAGGTGGCGCAGATCGCCCGCACCCTGGCCCGCAGCCTCCGCCTCAACCAGGACCTTGCCGAAGCCGTCGCCCTCGCCCACGATCTCGGCCACACGCCCTTCGGGCATTCCGGCGAGACGATCCTCCAGCGCCTGCTGAAGGACCACGGCGGGTTCGAGCACAACCGGCAGGGCATCCGAGTGGTGGAACTGCTCGAGGAGCGTTACGAGGCTTTTCCCGGACTCAACCTGACGTGGGAGGTGCGCGAAGGAATCGCCAAGCACACCACCTCCTACGACTCACCCCGCATCGAACGCTTTGATCCACACCTTGCGCCGCCGCTCGAAGCCCAACTCGTGGACGTGGCCGACGAGATCGCCTATAACCAGCACGACCTGGACGACGCCATGAAGATGGGTCTGATTCTGCGCAAAGACCTCGAACAGGTGCCGTGGCTCGACGAAATGTGCCGCGAGCTGGTGGACTCCAGCGCGCCCACGGGCGAACCGCTCGAGGGTTTCCGGCGCTACCGGCTGATCGGCGCGCTCATTGACCAGGCCGTGCGGGACGCGCTCGTGTTCACCACCGAGAACATCGGGAAGGCGGGGGTGGACTCGCTGGAGGCGGTGCGGCGGCATGGCGAGCGGCTGGTGGGCTTCAGCCCCGCGATGCGCGAGCGAAACAGCCAGATGCGCGCCTTCCTCATGGAGAATGTTTACCGCCACCCCCACGTGGTCCGCATGGTCACCAAGGGGGAGCAGTTCATCGAGCGGCTCTACCACCTCTACCACTCGAACCCGCGGCAGCTGCCTTTCCGTCACCAGAAACGCATCCCGGAGCATGGCCTCGAACGGGTCATCGGGGACTATATCTCCGGCATGACGGACCGGTATTGCCTCGAGGAGTACAAGCGCGCCTTCATGCCGTGATCTTGCGGGAAAGGAAGGACTTCAACGACCGCAAGGACGACAAGGACAACAAGGACAACAAGGACGGCAAGGACAACAAGGACGACAACGACGACAAGGACATCAGGGACTCAAGGGCGCTACATGGCTTGCCCGGCGCTTATGCGCGCTGCCGCTCTTTCACGTAGCCCGGCAGCTTGAAGGCCGCGACGTGAACACCGGGGTTGTAGTACCGGGCGGTGGAGGCTAGGGGGGCGAACCGCGGCTCGAGGGCTTTCTCCGTGATCCGCAGGGGGTCCGTGCCTCGCGACGAGAAGATGCACGAGAAGAGACCGCCCACGTAGGTGGGAACCGCGAACACGTACAGCGCGTTGTGACGGAAGATGTCACGCAGCAGATGGAATGCCTGCTTCTGCTCATCCGGCTGGAGGAAGGTGGAGCCGGTCTGCCGGACCATGATTCCCTCCTCCGTAAGCCGGCCGTGGACGTCTTGATAGAATTCCCGCGCGAAGAGGATCTGCGCCGGGCCGACGGGGTCGGAAGAGTCCACAATGGCCACGTCGAACTTTCCGGGCGTCTTCTTGACGTACTGCGCGCCGTCGGCGACCACGATCTCCGCCCGTGGGTCGTCGAAACACCCCTGGCAGATCGAAGGCAGGCAGCGCCTGGAGAAATCCATGACCTTCCGGTCTATCTCCACCAGGACGGCCTTCTCCACGTTGGGATGGCGCAACACTTCCCTCAGGATGCCGCCATCCCCGCCTCCAATGATGAGAACCCTGCGCGGATCGGGATGCGCGCACAGGGGCACGTGGCTGAGCATTTCGTGGTAGATGAACTCGTCTTTTTCGGTGGTTTGGACATAGCCGTCCAGCAGGAGCATCTTGCCGTAGCTATAGGTCTCCACCACTTGCATGCGCTGGAACGGGGTGGTTTCCTCGCAAAGAACATCCTTGACCCGGTAGTTCGAGAGGACTTCGCCCATTCTCTCGCCGGCCCACTTCTCATCCGCCATCTCAGAAAATCCCCCTTTTGATCTCCATGACCTGCATGCTGCCGGGTTCAAAGCCTTCCTTGATCACCGGGATGGCCTTGTACGGGTCGATCGTGCCGCACACGAAGATATCCATCGCGGCGTATTCGAACTCCGGCCAGGTGTGGATGCTGATGTGGGATTCCTGCAGAATGGCGACCCCGGAAACGCCTCCGTTGGGGGAGAAGACGTGGAGGTCAATGCTGAGAAGCGTGGCCCCGCAGGCCTCGACGGCCTGCGTCATGATGGTGCGGATAATGGCGGGATCCGTCATGTGCCGAGCCTTCCAGAGCTCGACGATCAGGTGAATGCCCGCGAAGTTAACTGGGCCCTGCTTTCCACAAAAGGCGATTGGAGCAAGTGTCGTGTTTTCCATCTCTTCGCATACAATCCTCCTTTCCTGAGTTAACCCAAGACCGCATTGTCTTGCACACAGTCATGATGCTATAGCGTATACCTTCATGCGATGCAAGCATTCTTTTTGAAAAAATGAGACTGAGCCCTGAGCCCGGGCGCGTCTTGACGACGCTACGCAGGCAAAACAAAGTGGGGCGGTAAAGTAGGGCGGGCGTCTCGCCTGCCACATTTCCAGACCTGGCTCGCGGCGGCGATTCGCGACGGCGGGATGCTCGCCTCGCAAGACAGGCCAAAGCCCGCACTACGAACAGGTTCGCAGGCGAGACGCCCGCGCTACTTTATCCTTGGATTTGGTAGCTCCATCAAGAGATGCGCCCCCTGAGCCCCGCGAATCCACAATTCCGCTTGCGGGAAGCCCGTCCGCAGGCGTACACTTGGTGAAGGATGGGCCCCGGGTCTGGGCAAGAGCGTTCCGCCGGGGGTTTTTCAAGCGTGGTTGTTGATACTGAGTCTCAATGCCGAAAGGATCTTGCGTTATGGAACCCCCGGATCAAGGTTGCGGGCGCGGGAGGCGGCGGCTGCGACGCCATGGAGGGCACGATCAACCCGCCGATGCGGAAGAAACCCTCTTCGACCTGGTCACCGGCGACCGGGCCGAAATCGTCCGGATCCGCGGCGGCGGATGCCAGGGGCTGCGCCAGCGCCTGCTCGACATGGGTGTGACCCGGGGCACCGAGGTCCGTGTGGAACGGCATGCGCCTCTGGGAGATCCCGTCGAGGTGCTGATCAAGGGGTATCATCTCGCGCTTCGCATGAACGAGGCGAAGAAAATCGAAGTCAAGATCAAGTAAACATGCCCTTCATCGCGATCGCCGGCAACCCAAACGCCGGCAAATCCTCCATCTTTACCAGTCTTACCGGCACGCATCAGCAAGTGAGCAACTACCCCGGGGTGACCGTCGAGCGCAAGGAAGGCGCTGTGCGTTGGCAGGGCCGCAGGATCACCGTTCTGGACCTTCCGGGGACGTATTCCCTCACGGCCTATTCGCAGGAAGAAGTGGTGGCCCGCAACGCCATCATAGGCGAGAGGCCCGACGTGGTGGTGGACGTGGTGGACGCCTCGAACCTGGAGCGGAACCTGTATCTGACCGTGCAACTCATGGAGATGCGGGTTCCGATGGTGATTGCCCTGAATATGGTGGACGTGGCGGCGCGGCGCGGCATGACCATTGACACCGCGAAACTCTCGGCGCTTCTCGGCGTTCCCATCGTGGAAACGGTCGGCAGCAAGGGCAAGGGAATGGATGAGCTGCTGGAGGCGTGCGTGGGGGCGATGGACGCTCCGCGGAAGCCCAAGCCGGTGACCTATGGGCACGAGGTGAGCCGGGAGGTGGAGAATCTGGCCGCGCTCCTGGCGGGATGCGGCCCGCTCGTGGAGCGCTACGACCCGCGCTGGGTGGCGGTGAAGCTGCTTGAGCAAGACCCACACGCCGGGGGGGAGGTTCGCTCTCTTTGCGGGGAGCGGGCGGAGGATATCGAGCGCGCGGCGGCGAAGGCCCGGCTGGACATCGAGCGCCACTTCGGAGAGGATTTGGTCACCATCATCGCGGAGAGGCGCTATGGTTTCGCGGCGGGCGCTCTCAAGGAATGCGTGACGTTGCGCGGCGAAGCCCGGCAGGAACACACGGACCGGATTGACGCCATCGTGTGCAGCCGCGCCGTGGGTCCGCTCGTACTGGTGGGGGTGGTGGCGGCGTTGTTCTTCTTTGTGTTCAAGCTGTCCGATGAGTGGCGGTGGATTCCCTGGGTTGGGGGATGGAGAAGTCCGACGGGTATCATGGATTGGGTTTTCGAGGGTCTTTCGCGGAGTGTCTCGGGGCTGGAGAAGAGCATGCCCATGCTCTATTCCCTGCTGGACGACGGGATCATCAGCGGGGTGGGCGGCGTGATGGGCTTTGTGCCGCTGATCTTCCTGCTGTTTCTTTTCGTGTCGTTTCTCGAGGATACCGGCTACATCGCCCGCGTGGCTTTCATGCTCGATCGCGTCTTGCGGGTCTTTGGGATGCAGGGAAAATCCATCCTCGCGCTGATCGTTTCGGGCGGGCTGGGCGCGGGGGGATGCGCGGTGCCGGGAGTGCTGGCCACGCGGACCTTGCGCGAGGAAAAGGACCGGTTGGTCACGATGCTGGTGATCCCCTTCATGAATTGCGGCGCAAAGATGCCGGTGCACGCGATGCTGATTGCCGCCTTTTTCCCGAGTTGGCGCACCGGCATGATGATGCTCCTGTGGGCCATTTCGTGGGCGGTGACGCTGTGCGCCGCGTGGGTGCTGCGCAGGTTCGTGGTCCGCGGCGAGCAGACGCCGTTCGTGATGGAGCTGCCGCCCTATCATCTTCCGACGTTGCGCGGCACTCTCATTCACACGTGGGAGCGAACGTGGATGTACGTGAAGAAGGCGGGCACGGTGATTCTGGCGATCAGCATCCTCCTGTGGGCCTTCATGTATTTCCCGCGCATGTCGCCGGACGAGACGGCAAGGGCGGCGGCGGCCGTCTCCTTGGGCGGGAACGGCGCGAACCACGCCACGCTTCAGGCGCAACGGCTGGCGCACAGCTTCGCGGGGCGGCTGGGCACGGCGCTCGAGCCGGTCTCGCGGCTTGCGGGGTTCGACTGGCGCGTCAACGTCGCCCTCATAGGCGGTTTCGCCGCGAAAGAGGTGGTGCTGGGAACGCTGGGGACCCTCTACTCCATGGGAAAGGTGGACGAAGAGCAGTTTGAGTCGCTATCGCTGCGGCTCGCGCACGATTCGCAGTGGAACCGTCTCAAGGGTTTCACGCTGATGCTGTTTGTGATGCTCTACGCGCCCTGCCTGGTGACCGTGTCGGTGATACGGCGGGAGAGCGGATCGTGGAAGTGGGCGGCTTTCTCGACGGTTTACTCGACCACCATTGCGTTCACGCTGGCGGCGGGAGTGTATCAGCTGGGAAGGCTGTTCTAGAATGACGAATGATGAACGATGAATGATGAACGCGGGAATGGAGAAGGACGGAGGAGGAACCTGGAACGATGCATGATGAACGGGACATGAATGGTGGATTCCCGCTCAGGAACGAGTTGCGGCGGGGAAGTGCTCACTGGGTGGAGCTTCCCGCTCGTTGTTCATCATTCATCATTCATCATTCATCGTTCGCGCGGTTCAGTCCTTCGGGCTGATGGCCTGGACGGGGCATTCTTCCACGCAGGCGCCGCAGTCGGTGCACGTGTCGGGGTCTATCACGTACTTGGGATCGCCTTCGCTGATCGCCTCGACGGGGCAAACGGGAAGGCACGTTCCGCACATGGTACATTCATTGGAGATTACGTGAGCCATGGAGGCATTCCTTTCCATCATCGGGTTCGGATACCCGGACCGCCCGGGGCGTCCGGGGTACCCGGCATGGGGCCACTATGGCCATATTCGTTTCCCGTTTTCAAATGAAAACGACAACCCCCGTATCTGAAAGGGAATCCACAATGCGAAAGAAAACCTCCGCGGAGCCGCCGGCCCTCAGGCCCTGGCAACCCGCCACCCCGGCATGCCCGCGGCATCCCCCTGCGGATGAGGCGGCCTGGAACGCGTTTCTCGCTTTCCTGAAGAAGTCGGGATCGCGCGTCACGGCCGCCCGCCGGATCGTATTCGATGACGTGATGTCCCGGCACGACCATTTCCGCGCCGACGACTTGGCGGCGGACCTCACCAAGGGAGCGGATCGCGTGAGCCGCGGGACCGTTTACCGCACGCTGTCCCTGATGGTGCGGGGCGGTTTTGTGCGCGCGGTCCGCGATGGGGATCTCCACTCTCACTACGAGCACGTTTACGGCCACGGGCCACACGAGCACATGGTGTGCGAACGTTGCGGGGCGTTTGTGGAGTTCCAGGCGCCCGAGATCAGCCGCGCCATCGAAATCCGCTGCCGGGAGAAGAGCTTCACCGAGCGGCTGCACCGCCTGACGGTGTTCGGCCTGTGCAAGCGCTGTGCCGGCAAACAATAGCCACCCGAAGAAGCGCTCATTTGTTACCACGGAATACACGGAACACACGGAAGAGTTCCCTTTCCGTGTGTTCCGTGTATTCCGTGGTGAGTTCTGTTCTTTCTTTTTCTGTGTCAAATTTTTCGTTTGGTTGTGGCTTCGCTGCTCCAGGCCTTTCGTGTTCCTCGGGGCTTGTTCTCAGGAACCCTTGGAAACCTGGTTGGCCAGAACGATGACCTTGTTTCTGTGAACCTCGAGGAAACCGCCGCCGGAGACGCGGTACCGCTCCTTGGCCCCCGCGCCGCCATGGGTGCGGAAGGTGAGGGAACCGTCCTTGAGCGTGGTGAGCAGGGGAGCGTGGCTGGTCAGAATGCCGAGGTAGCCGTCTTCGCCGGGGGCGACCAGGGACTCCACGTCCCCGTCGAACTCGACGCGCTGTGGTGAGATGATCTGCAAGTGAAAGGATGGCATACGTTCTCTCCGCGGCTTGTTGTCACGGAACCACAAGCCGTCTGCACTTTGGCCTGGGAATTCTCCTGCCGAATTCTCTTGCGGTCCGCAACCATAGCGCAATCGCATCCTGACAATTCGTGAGCGCGGCTTGGGAATCCGGCCCGTGGGCCGCACAGCCCGGAAGGTCCGGGACCTCGGCAACAAAGGCCTGATCGTCATTGCTCCAGAAGATCGATAATCCGTATTTGCGCATCGTCAAAGCCCTTGCCATCAACCCGCCTTCTTGAACCCCCGGCCCTTTTCGAGCGCTTCCTCGATGGTCCCCACCATGTAGAAGGCCTGTTCAGAGAGGTCATCGTAGTCGCCGGCGATGATACCTTTGACGCCCCTAATGGTGTCGGCGACCTTGACGTAGGCGCCGGGTTGGCCGGTGAACGCCTCGGCCATGTACATGGGCTGGGAGAAGAAGCGCTGGAGCTTGCGCGCGCGCATCACGGCCATCTTGTCGTCCTCGCTGAGCTCCTCCATGCCCAGAATGGCGATGATGTCCTGGAGGTCCTTGTAGCGTTGGAGGACGCGTTGGGCCTCGCGGGCCGTCTGGTAGTGCTCCTCTCCCACGATGTGGGGATCGAGCAGGCGCGAGGTGGAGTCGAGCGGGTCCACCGACGGGAAAATGCCGAGCTCGAAAATCTGGCGGCTGAGCACGGTGGTCGCGTCCAGGTGCGAGAAGGTGGTGGCCGGGGCGGGGTCGGTGAGGTCGTCGGCCGGCACATACACGGCCTGCACCGAGGTGATCGAGCCGCGCTTGGTGGAGGTGATGCGCTCCTGCAAGAGCCCCATGTCGGTGGCGAGCGTGGGCTGGTATCCCACGGCGGAGGGCATGCGGCCGAGCAGGGCCGAGACCTCGGAGCCCGCCTGGGTGAAGCGGAAGATATTGTCAATGAAGAGGAGCACGTCCTGGCCCATCTCGTCGCGGAAGTACTCGGCCATGGTGAGGCCGGCGAGGCCCACGCGCATACGCGCGCCGGGCGGTTCGTTCATCTGGCCGAAGACGAGGGCGGCGCGGGACTTCGAGGGGTCCGTGGCGTTGATGACGCCGGAAGCGTTCATTTCGAGCCAGAGGTCGTTGCCTTCGCGGGTGCGCTCGCCCACGCCCGCGAACACCGAGTAGCCGCCGTGCTCCTGGGCCACGTTGTGGATGAGCTCCATGATGAGCACGGTTTTGCCCACGCCGGCGCCGCCGAACAGCCCGATCTTCCCCCCCTTCGAGTAGGGGGCCAGGAGGTCCACGACCTTGATGCCCGTCTCGAGCATTTCCGAGGAGGGCGCTTGATCTTCCACGTCCGGAGCGGGCCGGTGGATGGACCAGCGGAGTTCGGGGTGGCTGAGCGTGCCGCGGTCGTCCAGCATTTTGCCGGTCAGGTTGAAGATGTGCCCGAGGACCTGCTCTCCGACGGGGACGGTGATCGGGCCGCCGGTGTCCACGCCGGTCATTCCGCGGACCAGGCCGTCGGTGCTGGACATGGAGACGCTGCGCACCATGTTGTTTCCGCGGTGCTGCATCACCTCGCAGACCAGGTGGATGTTCTTCTGCTCATCGTGGACTTCGACGGCGTTGAAGATCCGGGGCAGGGCGTCGGCGGGGAACTCGAAGTCCACCGTGGGGCCGATAACCTGGCGAACGTAACCTGTGACCATGAGTCTTAAGTCTCCTCGTTCTGTGGCGTAAGGGACAAACCCGGCCTCAGGGTTTTTCGGCACCCTGGGGCGCTATGGGGCAACCATATCCCCTCCGGCCAGCGGAAGCAAGCAGAGAGTTTCGCGAGTCACGGAGAACCGGCGTCTTGCGAAATGAGGGTGGGCGAGAGAGAGGACTGACAAGACAGGACTGAGTGCTGAGGACTGAGGACTGAGTATTGCGGATTGTGGATTGCGGATTGCGGATTGCGGACTGAGAACCGCAGGCTGGAGACTGGGGGGTGAGAGAGAGGACTGACAAGACAGGACTGAGTGCTGAGGACTGAAGACTGAGTATTGCGGATTGCGGATTGCGGATTGCGGATTGCGGACTGAGAACCGCAGGCTGGAGACTGGGGGGGGGTGAGAGAGGACTGACAAGACAGGACTGAGTGCTGAGGACTGAGGACTGAGTATTGCGGAT
>Ga0315282_10011568_pt1 | contig 13630 bp, 17 predicted proteins | sample YL17G07_20_MG_FD_203693 | JGI IMG/M metagenome (GOLD analysis project Ga0315282, IMG submission 203693) | Sediment microbial communities from Yellowstone Lake, YNP, Wyoming, USA - YL17G07_20 | ecosystem: Environmental > Aquatic > Freshwater > Lake > Sediment | place: USA: Wyoming | collected... | reverse complement strand
TATATTATTAAATATATCGAGTGTGTGCATCGAACACCTTAATATTGCTTTCACTTGGCTTCGGTGATTAGAGACTGCCGTTTACTCTTAGACCCTTTCTTCATTTCTCTTAAGAGCTTTGAGACCTTCGCACCTTTCTCCACCTTTACATATCTAATCCCAAGCTCCTCAAGCAGGGTAGATGTGCCAACGCCAATCTCCGGCGCAAGTAAGAGCTCAACATGGTTATCGCTGAGGATCTTCACCGAGACTGGGCCAGCCCCGTGTGAAAATGAGGCCGCGGCGTTCTCAATTACAGTGACGTTCCGAGGTCCACCATCATTCAAATCGACGATGGTGAAAACTGGGGCGCGGCTAAAGACCTCGTCTACCTCTCCCCTTAGCCCTCCAGGGCCCTTTGTCGGTATGGCAACCCTCACGGTGACCGTCACCCCACTACTCGTTCTTCTCTCCGGGCTCTATTTCAACAAGCCTTTTCCGCAACGCAGCGATGTGGCTCTCAGCTGTAGCGATCTGCTGTTCTATGATCTGCTTAGACTGCTCAGCGGAGGGTACAGGCATATCTCCAGCCCTCATGTTGGGGGATGCCCACCATCTTCTTGGGAGCCACGGGAATCTCTGGCAAGTGTAGGGGTCGGTTGCCGCCATCACACCTGCGCCTGTCCCGTAGAGCCACCCGGGTCTCTGCCATGGAGGCAGGTCCCTGAACGGTCCGTTTCCGGGGTAGTTTCTACCATATCCTCTTCCTCTATAACCCATTTTTCTCATCATCTCCTTTTCTGTGACAGTGCACAGAATCAATTATGTGTCTGTGCACAGAAAGATATAAAGGTTCCCATACCCCAACAGGTAAACGTGCAGAGAAGGGCGAGAAACCGTAAGGGGCCAAGGGGGAGGATACCCACCCCTGTCTCTATAGGAAAACAGGTGTTAGAAGGCAGCTTCACACCAGACAGCCCCCAATTAGGAGAACCGGTGGTGCTCGACGGCGCCGAGCTGGAGGTCATGAGGCTGGTCGACCTGGAGGGCCTTAGCCAAGAGGAGGCGGGTGCCAAGATGGGTGTTAGCAGGGGGACTATCTGGAGGCTTCTGCAGGAGGCCCGCCGAAAGACGGCGGCAGCCCTGTCCGAGGGCAGACGTATTGATATTAAGCCGGGGTGAATTACCCCAAACGATTATTAGGCTAGGTTAAGGAGGATTACGATACCTATGGTTAAAGTCGGTGTCATGATCTGCGACAGGAACAGGACGTGCACCGGGAACAAGTGCTTCAAGTCGATCATTGAAAGGGACGGTGCATTCGCTAAGTACCCGAAGGATGAGCCTATAGAGGTCGTTGGTTGGATGGCTTGTGGTGGTTGCCCCGGGGAACGCCTTGAATCGGCGCCTGCGGATATGAAGAAGTATGGCGCCGAGGTAATCTACCTCGCAAGCTGTTACCTCGCCGGGTACCCCATCTGCCCCTATATCGAGGACCACAAGAAGTACATCGAGAACGTCATCGGCCTACCCGTCAAGGTGGGGACCCACCCGATGCCGGCGAATTACATTAAGGCCCACGCGAAGGCGGGGGACTGGAAGCGGGATGACGCTGACGCGTGGCTCAAGGACATCACGGGGAGCCAGGAGGACGCTGACAAGTACGACTCCACCAACCCCAACTTCCTCAAGAAGTAGAGGGTTTTTTTTCATTTAGTAAGTGTAAGGCCACGCAGTGAGGCTTCCGTCTAAGAATTTCACATCGTTGAATCCGACGCCTCTCAATATCCTCTCCGCATCGTATGCGCGTACACTTGTTTTACAGAATATCACCACTTCTTTCCTCGGCAGTTCATTGAGCCTAGACCTCAGCTCCTCAATCGGGATATTCACGACCCTACGATCATTAAAGGGACGAACCTCTACCTCTTGCCTTGACCTCACGTCTAAGAGAACAAAGTCATCATCCCCCACCATCTTCCCCTTCAGCTCCGTTGCGGAGATCCCATGGGCAAGGCCCTGTATCTTGTTCCTCAAAACGTTAGCGGCATGGGCCACAGCGTCTATGGCGGTAGAGTAAGGTGGAGCATAACCAAGATCCAGATCAGCAAGGTCGTTGATCGCTGCGCCGAATCTAAGGCACGTCGAAACGACATCTATCCTCTTAACTACCTCCCCAGTGCCAAGAGCCTGGCACCCGAGGAGCTTTTGGCTCCTCCTATCAGCGATCAACTTGACTATGAAAGGTTTATTCTTGGGATAGTAGTCACTGCAATCGGTTCTCGGTGCCGTCGCCGTCACAGCGTCGAAACCTAATTCTCTAGCCTCCCTCTCACTCAGACCCGTTTTCCCCACGTTAAAGTCCAGAACCTTAAAGACGGCCGTCAAAGTAACCCCTGGAAACCTGGTCTCCCCACCGGTCACGTTGTCACCGATCACGCGTCCGTGCTTGTTCGCAGTGGAGCCGAGTGGGAGATAGACCTTCCTACCCGTGACGAGGTCTATGTTCTCGACACAGTCGCCGCCAGCGTAAATATCGGGGTCGCTGGTTCGCAGATACTCGTCAACCGCGATGGCTCCAGTGACGCCTATCTTTAATCCGGCGTCCTTCGCCAGCCTGACGTTAGGCCTTACACCTATGGCGACAACAACCATATCTGCGTCGAACCTATCACCATTCGCAGTCTCGACGACTGAGGCCCGACCAGAACCGTCGTCTATTATCCTAGACACTCTACACCCGAGGCCGAGGGTGATTTCGCTCTCTCTAAGGTATTTCTCGAGTAGGAGAGACATGTCGGGGTCGAGGAGAGCCGGAATCAGCCTATCCATCATCTCCAGCACGGTGACCGCGCATCCACGGGATGCGAAGGAGCCGCAGACCTCCATCCCGATGAGACCACCTCCGACGATAACCACCCTCTTAGCGCCCTCGTCGATCTTGGCCCTGATAACAACAGCGTCCCCCGGGCTGTAAAGCCTGAAAACTCCCTTGAGGCTTATTCCTTCGATGGGCGGCACAACCGGGCTTGCCCCGACCCCGAGAACCAACTTGTCATACGGGATGTCCTGAAACCTACCGGTCCTTATATCCTGGGCAGTTACCGTCTTCTCTAATCTGTTGATCTTCAGCGCCTCGGTGCGTCCAAGCAGCTTGATGTCTTTGACGCTCTTGAAGTAGGCTTCATCTCTTCGCACCCCTTGGTTGGTGCATAGCAGCTCATCTATGTCGGTGATCTGTCCCTCGATGTAGAAGGGCATGCCGCACCCAGCATAGCTGAACACGTCGCCTCTGTCGATGATGGTAATCTCCGCCTCAGGGTCGAGCCTTCTCGCCCTTGAGGCGGCCTTTGGTCCAAGTGCGACACCGCCTATTACTAGGATCTTCTTACCCATGGAGCGCACCTGAGTTTACTAATTAGAGGGTGGAGCGATTAAGAAGGTTTCCCGAAAGATCTCGTTATATGGCTGCTCGAGATTCGGGCAGCAGTTTTAAGCGTCGTAGTGAGGAAGATAGGTTTGTAGACGAGTGGAGAACTCAGATGATTATTGTAATCCCGGTTACGGACGAGTCGGCAAGCAGGGTTTCGGAGCATCTTGGCAGGTCGCCTTACTTCGTCTGGTACTCTCTTGAGAACGGCAAAATAGTTGACAGGGGTAAGGTGCCAAACGATAGCATACATTTCGGAGGCTCTGGAACACCCCCCGAGAAGATAATTAAGCTGGGGGCTCAAGTTGTGGTCAGTTATGGTATGGGCGCCGGGGCGCTTTCAAGATTCAAGGAGAAGAAAGTGGTGGTTCTAGAGGCTGTATCTCCGAGTCCAATCCAGAACCTCGCTGCGTACACGAAGGGTGAGTTGAAGGAGCTTACGAAGGGTTGCTCTCTGCACCATAAACAAGGGGTAACGTGTAGATAGCTGAAACCTCTTGACAGTTACGCACGCGCAAAGATGTATAAAGAGGTGTATCCCATTGAAAAAACGGTGAGACGAATGTCAATTGTTAAGAACTACATGAGAAAAAACATCTCAACAATCAGCACCGAGGCATCAGCTACCGAAGCATCGAAGACCATGTCAACTGACAAAGTGGGTTACATAATCGCATTGGAGAAAGGCCGACCCGTCGGCATAGTGACGGAGAGAGACCTAGTCCTGAAGGTCATGGCTGAAGACAGGAACCCTAATGAAACCAAGATCGCGGAGTGTATGTCCTCACCTCTCGTTACAATTGATCCCGATAGCCACATCGAAGAAGCCGTTGAAATTATGAAGAAACACGGGTTCAGGAGGCTCCCAGTAGTGAAAAACAGTATAATCTACGGCATCTTCACCGCAAGGGACCTTGTGGATCACTTTGAGGAGTTTGAGTACAAACTGATGAGTGACCTTGTGAGATTCGTCCCTTGGTAGCCTGCTGATTCGAGAAAACATAACCGTGCGCGTTCTAAGAGAAGTTTTCTCAAGTGTGGGTATGCGTATTAGGCAGTCCTACATGATGGGAGTGGTTTCAAAGGATAGTAGGGCAACAGCGGTCGGGATGTCGAGTGGACTCGGCTGGGGGTGCCATATGTCTTCACCCCTATGATTTCAAGCTACATAATGAGCGCCGTGAGCAGCGGTCTACCGATATATCTTTCTGCGATATTTATGGGTTTAAACAGTGTTGTCTACTACGTTTTCTTCAATAAAATCAAGCCACCCGAGGAAAGAAAAGAGCGATTTTTTAGCATTTTCATATCGCCACATCAAACTTTCTAGCCAATGGAACCTTCACCAAGTCATTCACTAGAAGGCAGAAGATGAAGCCATAAATCAGTATGAACAAGAACTCGAGGCTCGTTATTGGGACCAGCCCGGGTAATCCCATGGTTGAAATAATGTAGACTATCAATGTGTTGAGTATAAGCGCTAGGGATAGCCACTTGCTCGGTCTCGACTCCCAGAAGTGCCTCCTCTCCCGTATCGATAGAACCGTGTAATAACCCGACAGCGTGAGCCAGACGAAGATGAATGTCTGGAGCTTCCCAAGGTTAGAATCCAAGTAGAAGAAGCCAAGCGCTATATAGAGTATCAGTAACGACTCGGCTATAATCAGGGAACCATAAGACACACCAAGCTTCACCAAGCCCCCCGTGTTCCATCTCTCAGGCTTCTCCGAGTACCTGACCCGGTCAGTCGAGATGGAGAGCGTCACGTAGTCGCTCAGGAAAAGTAGAAGAATCATATTGAAGGTGGAGACCACGAACCTGCCAGTCAGGATGAAGGCGAGGACAATGAAGACGACGCGCTTGAAGGTCCTGATGATCTTGTTGATGGTCCAGGAGGAGATCCTCTGGTACACCATCCTACCTATCACGACCATGTCGAATATGCCCTCAAATCCCTCGAGTGAGAGCACTACGCTAGAGGCCTTCTTCGCGATGTCCGTAGCGTTGCTCACAGCGATACCCACCTCAGCCTGCTTCAGGCTTGGGGCGTCGTTCACACCGTCGCCTGTCATGCCGACGACGTGACCCCCTGACTGGAGGCCCTTCACTATGAGGTACTTGTCCTCCGGGTAGACCTCAGCGAAGCCATCGCTCTCCTCCATGATCTTGATGGTCTCTTTATCATCGATCCTGTTTTTGAGATCGGTTATACGGCTGATATTGCTCCCGAGCCCAGCTTGAGCAGCCACTTCCTTAGCGATTGACAGCGCGTCCCCGGTCAGCATCTTCACGGAGATGCCTAGCTGCTTGAGCTCGGTGATGAGTCGTGGCGAGTCCTCCCTCGGCTTGTCGTAGAGGGCGGCGACCCCGATTAGCTCGGGTTCCTCCCCTTGAGCACCTTCCGCTACGGCAAGGATCCTGTAACCCTTCGCGACGAGTTCATCGATCCCCCGCTCAATCGAGAGAAACTCGTCACCGCACTCCCTACAGAGCCCAGTGATCGTCTTAACGGCGCCCTTAGAGACGCGTATCTCGTCGCTATGGTGCCTCAGGGTGGCTTCTGTCCTCCTCGTCGAAGGATCAAACGGAGAAAAGCTAACCAAAGTATACTCATTCAGCGGCAACTGTAGTTCCCTCGCCTTCGATATGAATGCCATGTCGATGGGATCCTTGTTCGCCTCCTGGGAGGCGAGCGCCCCGAAGAGAACCACCTCCGCCTTGCTATACTTACCAACGGGTAGGACATCGGCGAGGGTCAGCTGATTCATAGTTATGGTTCCAGTCTTGTCCGCACAGATGACATCCATCGTGGCGGCGTCCTCCACAGCGTCGAGGCGGGTCACGATGGCCCCCTTCTTCGAGAGCTCCAGGGATCCAAGCGCCATGCTTATGGTGAACATTGTCGGCAGGGCCACCGGTATCGCGGAGACCAGGAGGATCACGGTGAGGGGTGCTATCTCCGCCAGTGGTATTTCCCTCAGGAGGGCAAGCCCCATGCCCAACCCGACTGAGGCGACCACCATTATCAGCAGCCACCTGACGACCTTCGAGATCATCTCCTCGATGTGTAGCTTGGGTTTCGCGATCTGAACCAGCTCTGCTGTGCGGCCGAAGTAGGTCTTTAATCCAGTCGCTGATATAATCCCGGTGACCTCACCGCTTCTAACAACTGACCCAGAGTAGAGGGATTCGCCCTGCTTCCTCTCGACGGTGAGGGATTCCCCGGTGAGGGCTGATTGATCCACTTCAACGTGACCCTCCGCCACTTGGATGTCGGCTGGCGCCAGATCGCCGGCTCTCAGCCGGACGATGTCGCCTGGGACGAGCTCCCTCGCGGGCACCTGGATCCACTCCCCGCCTCTCTTCACCCGAGTCTTCACTGTGAGCTTCTGTCTGAGGAGCTCCACGGCGCTGTTCGCCTTCTCCTCCTGGATGAAGCTCACAGCCGCGTTGAAGACGAGTAAGATGACTATCACGTAGGCCTCAAGGTACTTGCCGAGGACCCACTCAAGGGCAACGGTGAACTCTAGCATCCACGGGGTGAGGCCCCAGAACTTGCTAACAAATCGTAGTAATGGGCTGGCCCTCTTCTCAGAGACCTCGTTTGGGCCGTACTCCTCCAGCCTCCTAGTGGCTTCCTCCGGCGTTAATCCACCATCGATAGTGGATGAGAGTGACTCATCGGGTGACTTGTTCTCCATTTACCTGGGCGCCTTCGACTCCAGCCTCTTCTTAGATAGAGTCGGGACTTATCCTTTATACGCCTTCTCAAGGCGAAAGTAATCACATCATGCTCGAATGTGAGTTGAAAAAAAATCTTCCTCGATTCGTTTGAGCCCCTCGCGCAAGCCCCCGAGTTCCTAATAGTCAAATTCAGCATTGGAGCCACTAAAAAACCGTTTCACGTTATGAAACGCGCGCTACGAGAACCAACTAAATCGCGGTTCACACCCATAATGGCCACGGTAAACTCGTGGTGAATGAAATGAATGTAGGCAAGAAAGTGATTGGAGTCTTCGCCATAGTCATGGCGATAGTAGCTATCTCGGCAGTTACCTTACCAGCCCTCGCAGCGTCAGACAACGCTGGACAGGGTACAGGGACTAAAGCAGGTAACTGTGACCAGACCTGCGATCAGACGCAGACTCGAGCTCAAACAAGGATCAGAGATGGTTCATGTGGTAACGGATCAGGAGCAGACCCCGTTGACGGAGCCCAGAAGCAAAGCAGATACGGTTATGGTGCTGCCCACGGCTGCGGACAAGCAACATCACAGCATAGGCACCAATCCGGAAACGGATCTCCTCCAAGTTAAGACAAACAAAATTAGACCTCACCCTCCCCTTTTTTTAGTCCAGTGTGGAGTTAACAGCTTCATGTATTGCAGCTAAAATCAGTTTATTTTTCAGCGTTATCGTTTGAACCCAATTCGCCTTCGCTGCCTCTTAGCCAATCTGAGAGCGTGATCTTGTTCGTGTTGTAGTGCTTCTCGGCCTTCACGACGCCTCTCTCGATGAGGCCCACGAGTACGCGGTGGGTCTTGACCCTGGACAGCTTCAGGTCGTAGGATATGTCCTTCTGGAGCATCGAGCCCCCCGCCTTAGCCAGAGCCTCGACGACCCTCCTCTCGTCGTCGTGGAGAAGCCGAACCGTCACATCAAGAGGACTCTCCGCCGCCTTCTTCCCCTCCGTATCCTTTTCCATTGCTTTCTTCTCCTCGATCTTGTGAATCTCTGGCTCGATAGACTTTGAAGCCTTAACGTTCCTAAGACGCGGGAAGAGAAGGATCACTATCAGAACCAGTAGTAGAATCACAATTACTACAGCGACGGGGATTAGGGCTTGAATGTTGGCGAAGCCGCGATCATCTGGAGGACCCTGCTGACCAGCCGAAACGAGGCTCCACATGGCTCAGAATGTGGCTTAGCCAGGTTAAAATCGTTGTTACACCCTGTGAAACGGGCATTACGAGAACCATCTAAATCTCTCTGACAGTTCTTTATCTGGTGCGGATAACCGCGGTGAATGAAAAAAATGAACACAGGAAAAAAGATGTTTGGAATCCTCGCCGTCCTCGTGGCGGCGATGGCCGTGTCTACGTTTACCCTACCATCCCTAGCTGCGCCTACGATGGATCAGCTGAGGACCAGAGATCAGCTTAGGACATGCGACCAGTTGATGACGCAAGACCAGCTGAGGACATGCACGGAAGACTGCACCCAGCTTCAGTCTATGGAGCAGACCCAGGTGAGGGATGGCTCCTGTGGTGACTGCGGCGGGGTTTGTCTGAGCGGCGGCGTTCAGCTCAGGGAGATGACTGCGTCGCAGGTCTGCCTAGGTGACTGCCTCCAGCTGAGGATCCAGAACAGGTACCAAGCGAGGATCTACGTATAGCGGTCTAAACTAGAGCGGCTTAATCCCACCTATTTTTTTTTGTGACGCGCGCGAAAGGAGAAAAAATAGAAGTTAACCGCACAATCACTTAGGCGGAGCCATACCAATTATCGATGCAGTCCTCCTCGAGGCAAGCTCTCCGAAGCTGCCAACAATAACCCCGGATACCAGCGAGAGAAACCACATGAAGGCTATTACAAACAGAGAAAGGCCCTGAAGCAAAAGCAACCAAAGGACCAACACGTTACTCGAAGCCGAGAGTCCACCCGCCACAGCAGCCCTGACCGACGGAGCCCCCACAGGGGCACTCAAAACCAGATCCACCACGACACCCTCAACGATCGAGATGGGTAGAACCTGAACCCCGTGGAAACTGAAGAGAGAAAGCTCGACCAGCCCCTTCACAGCCCCAGCAAGCGTCGCCGCACCGGTCCTCCTCGTGAGTAGCCTAGCGAGCAGAAGCCAGAGGACGTGTACCCTCGACAGGATCTGCGGAGATCCAAAGGGCAGGATAGGCACCGCGTTCAATAGGTTGCCAGCGTAGCTCAACGGCACGCTTACGGCTCCGCCGAGCGCGCTCAGTATAATGATCAGGGCAAGCTCTCTAGTCTTGAACACGTTAGAGTCGATGCACCTCATCGGTTATTTAAGCTTGGGGTAATCGATTTCATATTGATTTATATTATGCCAAATAGAAACCATATGTGATTTACATGGGGGCTCGTGTAGGTGGTGGAGGTGCCGAGAGAAAGAAGAGGGTTGGGGGGAGTCGCGCGGGTCTATTGACCGAGGAGCAGCTCAAAATCCTCGCCTTCAGGCTCGACGGGTTGACGCAGGAAGAGATTGCCAGGAGACTTGGCACCACGCGGCAGAACGTCTCGTTGATCGAGAGGCGTGCACGCGGTAACATCGAGAAAGCGGAGATGACGTTGAGGGCTTACAGGAGGCTTCAGACCGCAGCCACCGTGGAGCTTGTGCCATCGACGCATCTGGTGGATGTCCCGAGGATGCTCGTCGACGCCGCCGACGATGCGGGGGTGAAGATCAGCATTGACTTCGCCCTAGTCTATAAGCAGCTCCGCGATGAAGCCGGTGACTCTATCTCCGGGACGAGGGTGGTTAAGCCGATCCTTCTCCACGTTCTTAGAGATGGAAAGATCGACGTCGAACCGATTTAAAGTGGGAACGCTCACATGAACTATGCTTAACGTTTACAGCTCCAATACATTACGCGTTAAGATGTTTAGAAATTGTTGATGTGAACTAGAACTCGGCAATGATGCCTTTTATCAAACAACATCCATTAAACCGGAGTTTGATCCAAAAGAAAAAGATGAATTGCTTATTAAACCTGTTCGATGAAAGAAGTTCTAAACAGGCAAGCGCGCCTTCTTCTCGTTCTTGCCGCTGTATTCGACTTTTCAAGTAGTTGCGTTTTTTATCCGTAGGATTGTCTTCATCGTTTTCTTTGTCATGGTCATCCCGCGTTATCGCAGCTGACCGTGTACTTGATGGTCCGACTGTTATCTCTCGCGCGCGCGATGCGTCCCTCCATACATATTGGGTATACTTTATGACCTGGCTCTCGAGCCGAAAGACAATCCACGAAAGCCCTTAATTATTACGAACATTTAAAAACGTAATATCAAATATATTCTGAATAACATGAGCGAAGAAAAGAAAAAACTCGTCAAGAGAATAGAGCACTGGGCCGAACACAACGACGAGCACACAATCCGCTTCGAGGAGACAGCCAAAGAGGCTAAGAACATGGGCCTCACTGGAGCCACCCAGGATCTAATTAAGGCCGCGGAAGCTGGGAAACAGGTCTCAATCCACCTCAGAGACGCACTCAACAAGCTAAACAGCAGCTAGGTGCCCCAAGTTGTGCGAGTTCAGGATAACCCTCGGTGGTATAGAGGTCATGACTGAGGTCGTATACGCCCTCGAAAACCATGATTCAGTGACAATCGCGTGCGTAATTTGAACAGGGTCTTGCTTTGAACGAAACTCGCATCGAAATAGAGAAAATGATCGAGTCCAATGACTTGGCGGGGCTCCTACAGAAGACAGCCCTCATCCACGGCCACCACTGCGTTGGCTCAGCGATGGGAGTCATCGCCGCCCACCACGCGATGAAGGCTATGGGTATTGTCCAGAACACGGGTATGGAGCACCTAATCGCGGTGGTGGAGACGAACAGCTGCTTCAGCGACGGTGTCCAGATGGTGACTGGCTGCAGCTTCGGGAACAACAGCCTAGTATACAGGGACTACGGCAAGACCGCCTTCAGCCTCGTCAAGAGGAGCGGCGAGGGCGTACGCGTGTCCGTTCGCCCAGACCTCGGGGATCTCCTCAAGGACAAGAACCCCGAGGCCCAGAGACTCTACCTACAAACGGTAAATCAGAGAAAGGCTACACCCGAGGAGGAGGACCGAATGATGGAGTTGAACAAGCGGCACTGCTTCGATGTCCTCAACATACCCGCTGAGAAAATATTCCGTCTTGAACACGTTAAGGTCGAGATTCCCAGCTACAGCCGCATCCTCGCCAGCCAGGTCTGCGCGAAGTGTGGTGAGAAGGTCATGGAGACGAAGGCAGTCAAGAGGGGGGACGTCTACTACTGCCTCAGCTGCGGCGAAGGCAGCTACGGCCAACTCGACTGGGTCGGCATCCACTGGGTGGAGAAGGATCGAGGAAACTGATGGAAACGCTCACCTGCGTTGTCTTCGTGGACACAAGAGAGAGTTCAATTATAGTTGAGCATCGATAGCTTGATTCGTGCCTCTTTTTAGCAGCAGATTTTCCTATTAACTTTCAGTAATATGAAACAACATGAGGGTAATATTATTACGCTGTTAGATCAACTCTTACTTGAATGATCTTTGGACGAAAAAGAACTCAATTCAAAACGAAGTAGCAAACATAGCCACCTACAGAAAGAAGAACAGCACAAAAATGAGCACCAAGATGAAAGAACCAAGGTCACCAGGTTCAGCGTTTCTCTTGACCCACTGCTTCTCCAAGAGTTTGACGAGATGATCGAGAAGATAGGCTACAACCGCTCAACAGCTATCGTTACCGCGATGAGAAACTTCATAGTGGATCGCCTCTGGGAAGGCGAAGTCGGGGAGGTGGTCGGAGCCATCACCCTGATATATGACCACCACCGCAGCGGCGTCACTGAGGAACTCATAAACATCCAACACGACTACCACCACGAGATAACGACCACCACCCACGTCCACCTAGACCATGATAACTGCCTCGAGATCGTTGCTGTGAGGGGGCAGACTCAGAGGATTAGGGAGCTAGCCGAGAAGCTGACCGCGAACCGCTGGGTGAAGCAGTCCAAGATATCGATCCTGAAGATCTAGCGGTGGCATCTATGGACGAGTATCTGAGGAAGCTCGATGAGGCAGGCATGTGTCTAATGGTCTACGAGGGCAGCTCGGTTATTTTCCGGAGTAAGAGTAAGGGGGTGAGGCCCCACCTAGAAGCCATCGCTGCGCTTGGGAGCCGTCTGAGGGGCACGCTTTTGGTGGATAAGATCGTGGGCCGCGCCGCGGCGCTGCTTATCCTCTATAGTGGAGTTGTTGAGGTGCATGCTGGGGTGATCAGCAGAGGAGGTCGAGATGTGCTCAATCGTGCATGTGTAAAACTATTGTTTGAGGAAGAGACTGAGCACATCAAGATGATGGATGGAAGGATCTATTGTCCATTTGAGGCGATGGTGCAGGGGATAGACGATCCCGAGCAGGCTTATTATGCGATAATTGAGAAGATGGAGAGCCTCAGGAAACTAAACTAAGCTGAATGAGTCTCCGACTCATCCATATTACACTCGATCAGAGCTGCGTAGATGTGAGGCAAGGGGCTACTGTAGCTCTCTTCTCAATAATCAGATACCTCGTCTGCGCTAATGCCATACATTAGGCTCTACTTCCGAGCGCGCTTGAATCCCATACCCGTTGAGATTAGGCGGACGCGCCGTTCTAGGAGCAAATTCTTGAGGCCGATGGTTAAGGTTCGAATAAAATGGAAGTCCTTTTAACTAAGAGTTACAGTTTTGGATCATCTATGCGAGTCTAATAATACTTTTTTCAAATAAGATAATACTTATATCTCTGGTAATACTTTTTACAAGAATAGTAATACTGGTGAAACGTAATTGAGGTTCAATGTAAAGGACCTCGCAGCAATTTCGCTGTGCGCTGCCCTATGGGCGATACTGAACGTGATGATTGGACCCGCCTTCTGGAACATGACGCACCTACCAATCCTCTGCGACATGATCGGTATCTCGCTACTAGCCCTCGTCACGTGGTGGACGAGGAAGCTCGGAGCCGCTTCGTTGACAGGAATGGTCGCAACGGTCCTCAATCTAGCGCTCAGCCCAAGCTCGATCCACTTTCTCGGCTTCACTGTGGCGAGCATCGTCTTCGATGTAACGATGAGGCTGCCAGGCTATAAGATGAGCCTCGATAAAGGCATTAAGGGAGTATCATTCATATTAGCCGCCTCACTCCTGTCGACGCTCGTGGCCGGCGTAATCATCGGCACCTTCTTCATGGCACCGGCCATCATAAGCGGCGGATACGGCGGAGTTGTCTTCTTCGCCATCCTCCACGGCGTGGGAGGGTTGGTGGGAGGAATACTAGGCATCGTATTCATCCGTGGCCTAGAGTCCCGCCACGTCTTTCCGGGGTGATCCTAGGTGCTGGCTGAAGGACCCAAGCAGAGGCTCTACGACGAATCCCTTCTACTCCGGGGCGTAGAGTTCCACGGCCATGGCGGCCCCTTCATGGTGATCGGCCTCAGGATGGG
>Ga0315282_10011567_pt1 | contig 13634 bp, 12 predicted proteins | sample YL17G07_20_MG_FD_203693 | JGI IMG/M metagenome (GOLD analysis project Ga0315282, IMG submission 203693) | Sediment microbial communities from Yellowstone Lake, YNP, Wyoming, USA - YL17G07_20 | ecosystem: Environmental > Aquatic > Freshwater > Lake > Sediment | place: USA: Wyoming | collected... | reverse complement strand
GTATTTTCTATGGCGGTAGGCTCAGGGGTGACCACCAGAATTCCTCCGTCCGACATCAAGAAGAAATCCAAAACGCTCAACGAGTTGCCCGCTCCTAAATCCACCAGGATCGTGTCGCTATCCAGACCTTGAATGGAACGAATCAGTTTTCGCTTTTGAACGCTTTTGGCATCCGCCGCATTAAGAAGGTCCTGCGCACCGGTCAGGAGTTGAAGGTTGGGAATGGCCGTTGGGATGAGGACCTCGCGAAGATGGGAGACCCTCTTTTTAATAAAGTCAGATAGGGAGAGGGAGGGAGGGGAAATCCCAAGAAACGTGTGAAGGTTTGCTCCTCCTAAATCGGCATCGATGAGGACAACCCGGACACCCAGTTTTGAAAGACAGATACCGATGTTGGCGGTGATAAAACTCTTCCCACTTCCTCCCTTGCCACCCCCGATGGTCCAGATCATCTTCCGATTGCTAGTCTGAGCCTGCCCCACCCTCAGAACCTCTGTATGCGCAAAGCGTTAAGCGCATAGCGGTAACTGTGACACCTTAACCCAAATCTGATAATAACACTTTTGATTTCATATTAATTCCACACCCCATCAATCTTTCCATGGCAATGACGGCATTCTCCATTCACCACATCATTTTTGTTCACTCGAAATCCTATCCGCTCAATCACCCTTTGACCACAGTGAGGGCAAAAAGTATCTTCACCCTCCTCGCCAGGAATATTTCCACAATAGACATATCGAAGTCCTGCTTTGACTCCAATCTCCCTGGCTCGATGAAGCGACGCGGCAGGGGTTCTTGGAAGGTCCAGCATTTTATAGGTGGGATAGAAAGCTGAGATATGCCAGGGCACCTCCGGTCCCAGGGAGAGGATGAATTGGACGATCTCCTCAAACTCCTGGTCTGAATCGTTCAAGGTAGGAATGACAAGGGTGGTGATCTCCACCCAGATCCCCATCTGTCTCATCCGTTTCAGGTTCTCCAGAACCGGTTTCAATTTTGCCCCACAGATTTCCTTATAAAATTTCTCCTTGAAACTCTTCAAATCCACATTGGCTGCATCTAAATAAGGTTGGATCGTCTCGAGGGCTTCCTCAGTCATATAGCCATTGGTGACGAAGATATTTTTAATTCCTTCCTGACTGGCTTGGCGAGCGATGTCGAAAGCATATTCGAAATAGATGGTCGGTTCCGTATAGGTGTAGGAGATGGATCGGCATCTGTATTGTTTCGCTAACGAAACGATTTTGGAGGGGGAGACCTCCGAACCTTCAATCCGCCCATCGTGATCCCTCGGCAGCTGAGAGATCTCATGATTCTGACATTGGAGGCATCGGAAATTGCAACCAACAGCAGCCATGGAGAAAGAGGTAGACCCAGGAAAAAGATGAAAGAGTGGCTTCTTTTCGATGGGGTCCACATTCAGTGAGATCGCACGGCCGTAGACGAGGGTGTAAAGCTTTCCCTCCCGGTTCTCTCGCACCCCACAAAGACCTCTTTTCGAAGGGGAGATGATGCATCGATGGTTGCAAAGGAAACATTGAACCTTCCCATCCTCTAAAGGACTGTAAAGCATGGCTTCCTTCATATCATCTTTCCTATCTCCGGACAGGACATGTCCTGATTAAAATAGAGGCGGACTTTAAAGATCAAAATGAGGAAGTTGTTCAAGAACATATTCTCGTATGGCCTGTGGTTTGGGGAGGTCCCAAAGGATCTTTTTGTTTTGGGCAAACGGGATAAGAAGTTCTTTAAACCGGCCACCACATGTGCATCGATCCATACCCGGAGCAGATCGTCCTCGGTTCTTTTTGAAAGGAACTATTTTGTCCTGAAAACATTTCGAGCACCGGAAAACACTTTTTGATCCTGACATCTTCCCCCTCTTTGCCAGAGGTTTTCCCTCAATCTCGATGATGTCCATCGCAAAGTCTATCACCCGTGCATTGGTGATCGAAGTACCCACCCCATAGGCATCCACCACAGGATTCAGGGCAAGGATTCGTTTCTCATCCAATCCGCCACTGACATAGATTTGAACATGTCCGAATCCCCTTAAATTCAGTTCCCAGCGAATCTCCTCAATAATTTTCGTAAAATCTCCTCGCCTTGAACTAGGAGTATCGAGCCTGATCCCGAACAGTTTCTTCCCGAGAGCCTCAGCCACTCTGATGGCTTCTATCTTTTCATCATTAAAGGTGTCGATGAGGGAGACCCGTCTCACTTTCGGGTGGATGACTTCATCAAACGCCTTGGTGGCCTCCACCGTATCCCCCATGATCAGGATCAAGGCGTGGGGCATGGTGCCCGAGGGTTCTTCGCCGATCAATTCGGCATTCTTCACCACCGATACCCCGTCACAGCCACCGATGAAGGCATTGCGCTCCACCATAGGGGCCACCACTGGGTGGATCCGCCTCGCGCCAAAACTGATCACCCTCCGGTTACCGGCTGCCTTCTTGCAGCGAGCAGCCTTGGTTGCCACACCCGAGGCCTGGCAGAGCAGTCCCAGAAGAGAGGTTTCATAGAGGCCAAAATCTGTGTACATCCCCTCGATCTCCATGACGGGTTCAAAAGCCCTGAAGATTGTCCCCTCCTTCATGGCTCTGACACTGACTTTCAGGTCTTTCAAAAGTTGGACCGTCTCTTCAATACCAGCCAGAACTCCCCACCCATAATCCTCCGGGAACCGTTTGGCAATGAATTCGGCTTTCACCCATTTATCAATCTTTTTTGCCTTGAGGACTTGCATCGTCCTCACAAAATAGATATCCGTTAATTTCCCATCCTTTATATCCTTTGGGTCTGCGGTATGGAACATGTGTTTCTCTCCGAAATTGGAATTAAATTTTCTTTTATATAACAGAAATTTACCACCCCTGTCTATAAAAATATTTAGAGAATAATTCTTATGAAATTAAAGAGATAAGCGAGTGAAGAATTAAAATTATATTGCTTTTCACAATTGCTCAACAAGATACCCCTTCCCTTTGAGGATTTCGATGATCCCTTGGTTGCCAACCAGATGTCCTGAGCCGACAATTACAAAATAGATCTCATTTGTTCTTAAGAAATCTTCAATTTTGGAGACCATCTTCCTGTTTCTTTCATAAATGAGTTTTTCAAAAATGGAAGATAATCTTCTATCTTCGGAAACACTTCTTGTCAGAATGGATTCCATGCCTTTTGTATCCCCGGAGGTCCATGCCTGGGTCAACTTACCCAAATCCTGCTCCAGGATATTCAAATCTTTTAACGTATACAATAGAAGCAACTCCTGGTCTTTATCGGAGAGTTTAGACAAGAGATCGATTTGGTAATCAAGGCTCTCCAATTCTAATATCTTCTTCTTCCCCTCTGCTTTTGAAAGAAAATACATGTCTATCCCGTAGTTTGGATCAAATCCAAGTTTTAAACTTACTAATGCCTCCAACGTCATGGCCAGAAACCATGGTTTTTGTTTATTGATCAGCTCAAGAGGGATACCAAGCCCACTTGTCTCTTTCCTGACCCATTCATAGGTCTCTGGGGAAACATGTTTTTCCAACGTATCATGAGGTGGATAGAAAGCATTCTCCGCCAATTTTTGAATATCAATCTTTCTGGCATCATTAACATTAGCTTCTACTACTAAAAATTCAGATTGATCAAAGGCATTTTCAATTTTTGGGTAAAGAGGATAGAGCTCTTTCTTAAAAAAATGGAGAGAACCCAGTAGATAAACGGTATTTGTTTTTGATTGAACTCTCCATAAAAAGCTCTTCTGAGATTGAGGAAGAATATCCTGAGCAAATAAAAATCCAATTAAAATCAAGACATAACATATTACTAATAATTTCGGAGACTTATTCCTCATTTTTTAAACTCCTTTTTAATTTAAATATGATGAGCCTCCGGGACATAAATTTTCCACATATGGTTTGATTCCTAAGTCCCCCACCCATCGTTGATCTCCGATGGACAGGGGTAACACAATCTTTATGGATAAATAATCAACGGGCTTGGTAATTTTACTTAAGCTACAGAAGGTCGATTTTTCACGCAGGCCGCGATGCAATGCGTGCAATCGACACCTAGAGCAGCCCAGGTCTTAAAACAATTATAGGCATTCATTGACCATTTTAAGAGTCCACCTTTATTGTTGGAAACTGAAGCAGGCTCAGTGGATCTCTTTCCCGGTGAAATGGCTTTCCCAGGGCATTCTTGGGCACAAACTCCACAAGATTCGCAGAAATCCTGAACTCCAAGATCAACAGGTTTATCCGGTTTCAGAGGAAGATCTGTAAAGACCTTGGATAATCTCACCCTTGGGCCGAATTGTTCTGTAATAAGAAGTCCATGTCTTCCTAACTCTCCCAAACCGGCATCTATCGCTAAGGGGATGCTTAGGGCAGTATCGTTCCCCATCGGGATGGCTTTGTATCCTAAATTCCGGATGAATTCTGCCATCGACACAGACGTAATGGCCATCTTGGAATAACCCAACCCCGTAGCCGCTGCAGATAATGCCTCGGGCGATTCTTTCATGAGGCCATAATCCATCTCCATGACCATCACCACCGCATATTTATATTCCGGTGGAATTTCAACAGGAGTGGTCTTCTTCGCCATAATGTTATACACATGGGAATAAATCCAATTACGGTTAATTTCACAGATACCGACCAGACTGGCTCCAAAATGTTTCCCCGCAACCTTTACCCATTTGGTGATCCACTCCGGATCTCTCACATCCAGTTTTCCAATACCAGCTGTTGAAAAGGGTGGCCTCCCGAGAGGAGCCCATGAGTATAGCCCTTCCCCTCCCCAAGCATAGGTACCAGAGGAGCTTCCTAAGCTGTATTGAATCGCCCATGTAGCACCCCTGAAGCCCATCTCCATGAGTCCGTAACCAGGTTTATTCGTCTCAATATTTTCCTTCATATTTTTCCCCTGAACAGTTCTTAATTGGAGAAAATCAGGGTCGTACATCATTCGGCTAAACACATTATTGGTGGCATCATATTTGGGAATCTCTCCAACGATAAACTTCTTGTAGGTGGGTTCATCAATGGCCTTCGCTGATGATTTAGTGCTGATGCTCACCCCCGATGCTGTCATTGCCCCAATAAATCCCATTGTCTTCATAAACGATCTTCTGTCCATCATTACGCCCTCCTTTCTGGATTATGGGTGTTGTTCTCTTTAATGCCTCTCATTAATTATATTTTGTAAAAAATGTCAATCTATTTTTTATCAATAATGAATTGGGGAGGATTGTTTGAATGATGAAAATAGAATTGGGCAGAGGTTATCTCACCTAGGCCTCTGGGTGCCTTTGATCCACGAAGCGATGGCGGTCTCCACTTCGGCATCCAGCCCCAGAAACCCATGATACGACATCTCTTCGCATGGGTCTGTCACTGAGAGGTCACCCCCACTAAAAGCGAGTAGTTCTTTTTTAGGCGTTTGTGTCAGGCTTCTCATTAAAGCAACTGCTAATTCATATGGAGTTACAACACACCCGTCTTGCTTATGATGAACCACTAAAGTTGGAACTCGGATATCTTTCAATCTAACACTGTTTACAGTCTCAGAGATTTGCCTGCTCTCCTTCGTGACGGTTGATGTAAGCACAAGTCCATCCGGCCCCCCTTCTTTTAGCCGAGCCGCTGCATTGGCAGACGAGACAGTTCCCATGCTTGTCCCTATCAACCAAACTGGTATGTCAAACATTTTCCTGAGTTCAGCAATCACATACTTGATGTCTTCTGCATGCGCAGCACTGGTTCTGAAGTTCCAAAGCCCTTGAGGACGATCGGATGGTGCGTCCATCACTGCTACCAAGAACCCCTCACGGCAGAATCGCTCACGGTTTCTGACAAGAAAGTTGCCTTCCCCCCACCCAATTCCCTGCGGTGATAGTGCAAGCCGGCCATGGGCTCCAGCAAAAAGAATGACACTTGCAATGGGTTTATCAGCAGGTAGGATCAGAAGAAAGGACTGGGTGACTCCTGGCCTTGTCGGAATGGTTCGTAACTCTCCCTCCAATGCGTTGACGCAAGGAGCACTCAAGGTGAGAAGCACAATAACAATGATTCCTACGAATCGTCCCCATCCCATCCTGACTTCCTCTTCCACTCGCTTATATAACCCTTAAATTTGTTTCAAATCGGTGTTCGTTCTCTCTTTTGAATTGACCCATTTTATTCCAATTTTTCCACTATCACAACGAAGATTTTGGCATTTAAATTGCTCATTATCTAATTAAAGTTTAGATCTCCTTCAATGTAAAAATCATAAAATCGAATAAGGTTTATTTATTCACGGCTTCCCCTCAAATAATTCAAAAGGCTCCGGAAGTATGCTTATTAAAAAAGTTGCAATTTTGTTAACGCTGTTCACTTTTGGAATCATCACACAGGTAGAGTCCAATTCAGTCAAATCAATGAATAACGCCGCTAATCAAGAAATGATAAGAAAAGTGGATGAAAATAAAGGGGCCATACAGAAAAAGAAGGGCCATGCAAAAGACGCCATTAAGTCATCGGAAAAACGCCAAACCAGATTTCAACCCAGTATTCCACACACAGATGATGGGTTGATAATCGGCACCCCCGAACTCGATGTTAACTTCTTAAGAGCTGTGAAAATAAAGAAGAGGTCTCCATTGACGGAATGCTTGGATAAAGTAATTTTTTCGTACGACTATGTTCAGGACATTTGGAGGGACAAATTTCCAAATTTTATGGGACTCGCGGAGGCCAAATCATCAAATCCGGATCTTCGCCAGTCTCCTTTAGGATCATATCCAACCGGAAATAAATATTTTGCAGAAGGGAGAATCCTGACAACATTAAAACATCTAGAATTTAAGAGGGTGGATATCTTCAAAGAAATATTTATGGGATTTTGTCTTTCTCTTGACCCGATGAATGGACACATCTTTTTAGAAATGAATTTAACCTCCTCCTCCGGAAAAGGGCCGGGTTTTATTATTCCATTTTAAAAAGAAGTGCCATAAGGAATTTATCATGGACAAAGATTATTTTAATATTCTTATTTTTGGCCATATGACCTTTGGGATCAGACGCCTGAGGATGCAAAAAGAGACTTTTAAAATACTCGTTTACCTTCTCGTCTTTTTTCAACTCGCGGTTACGTTCTTTTTGTGTGATTACATCCAGGTCAAGAAGAAAAACTATCTCTTGAACCAATTGCGTCAGGAGTCGCAGATTCAAAGATCCCAGATTCAATTATTCTCGGCAAAGATTGAGGAACTGGAGAAAAAACTTTCCAGATTGAAGGATTTTGACAGGAGGATCCGCATCATGGCCAACCTTGAAAGAGGTCAAGAGATCACTCCCTTTATCGGCATGGGCGGGCCTCCGTCTTCTGTGATTCAGGGTAGATTAAAAGAAGAATCTAAGTGACGGGAATAATTAAGAAGGAGAATAGGAGCGAACGATTCGGAATGACTGGCAATATAGGCTCTTTATTTCAGACAAAAAGGGCGGTGATCAGGATCACCGCCCTTCAGAATCATTTTTTCTAACTTACTTTCCTTGTTTTACCCTCTTTTCGTAGTTTTCACGTACCTCCTTCAACTCCTTTGGAGTCCTGCCGATATCCTCCGCTTGTATGGACTGTATGTTCTTCAGAATCGAAAATCCATATTTTTCACTGTAAACCGTCTCACCCCAGACCACATCTTCCACATCCAGGTGATCTTCTTTCCGCATGATCTTCCATCCTTCTGGAGTTTCCCATGCCAAAGGTTCCTTCTCGACAGCCTCAATGATCTTTTCCGTATCGGTCGTTCCTGCCCGCTCAATAGCCGCCTTGAGAAAGTAGACACCGGCATAGGTCTCTTCCGCCATGTAATCCGGATACTCTTTAAATCTTTCATAATAGGTCTTTACAAATATTTTATTCCCTCCCGAATCCGGGGTAAGAAAAAAGTAACGGGCGGCCACAAAAATACCTTCTGGCATATCTTTTCCAAGAGGGACAAGCGTCTCTAAAGCTGCCCCATCAGGAAAGGCAAACTTCATCTGATCAAACAGACGGAAAGGCAAGGCCTGCTTGATAAAGGTGACCGCGTCCATTCCCCATAGAGGGGACCATACCGCATCGGGCTTCACTTCGATGATTTTCTTGATGAAAGGAACATAGTCGGCCTCCATCAGCTTGGGCCATAACTCGCCAACAAACTCCACATCGGGCCTCAGTTCCTTCAGTTTTGCTTTAAATGAACCCCACGATTCATAACCATAGCTATAGCCTGGCCCAATACACATCCAGCGTTTGTAAGGTTTATTGGCCATCAGATAGGCACCCGCCCGCGAGTGCATCATCGCATTGCTCAAAGTGCTGAACTGGTAACGGGTAAACTGGGGACCGGTCAATGAATCGGCAGCAGATTGGGTTATCACCAAAATTTTCTTATGCTCCTCAACAACCTTAACAATAGCTGCCGCCACACCACTGGAGGTCGGACCCATGATGAAATCCACCTTATCATCATTAATAAACCTCTTGGCAATCTGAACGCCTTTATCAACCTTCATCTCAGTATCTTCAAAAATAGCCTTAACCTTTCTTCCCAAAATACCACCTTGTGCATTAATTTCGTCGATAGCCAGCTGGACTGCCTGCATTCCATGCTTACCATAACCGCCCATCTTCCCAGACATCACGAACATGACGCCCAACTTAATGGGCTGCTCTTCTGCACAAACAGGACTGAAAACTAAGCCAAAGTAAACAAAAACCACGATTAAACCAACAAACAATTTCTTCCAAATCATAATTCCCACCCCTTTCTATTTGATAAATTGTTTCAAGATATTTTAGATCCCACCTCCTTTCAATCCATATTGATTCCTTTCATTTGGGACTCTATTCTCTTATAGTACACAACTCTTTGCAATAAAAGAATGGTCCAAGGAATCCACAAAATAATTCAACTTTGCTACATGGTTGGTGATAATTGATAGAAATGCGCGGTTATATGTATTATATTTGGGGTTAGGAGTTTGGATGGAAAAAGTCAGGCTGGGCAGGACAAATCTAATAGTGACAAAACTGGGATGGGGTGGAATTCCTATACAAAGGGTGGGGGAGCGTGAAGCGGTCTCGGTCATACGGGCGGTGATTGAAATGGGAGTCGACCTCCTGGATACAGCCCGTGCTTATACCAACAGCGAGCACCGGATTGGATTGGCCCTCCAAAAAATAGATAGACCTGTTATTCTTTCCTCAAAGTCTCTGGTAAGAACAGCGAAGATTTATAATGAAGTGCATGAGAGCCTCAAGCAGATGAAGGTGAAAAAAATCAATATTTACCATCTGCACGGTGTTTCCAACTTCGAGGAGTATGAGAAGGTCATGGCCCCTGGAGGAGCTTACGAATGTTTAAATCGTGCTCGAGACGAAGGATTAATTGATCATATCGGCATAACCAGCCATAACCTCAATGTATTGGAGAGGGCGATCGAGGACGGGCATTTTGAAGTCGTCATGGCTTGCTATAGCTTTTTAGAACCTGCTGCAGCTCAGAAAGTGTTCCCCCTGGCCAAGGAAAAAGACATCGGGATGTTGGTGATGAAGCCATTTTCGGGCGGAGTGATTGATGAGGCTGGTCCAGCCATGAGGTTTGTGCTCTCCACTCCAAACATTGTACCCATTCCGGGGTCGGAGACTCTGGAAAAGGCCCATGAGAATTGGAAGATTTTTACTGAAGGGTATTCCCTAACTGAGAAAGACAAAGAGCGAATTGAAGTCATCAAGAAGGAATTCCATCAGCAATTCTGTAGGCGCTGCGACTACTGTCAACCCTGCACTGAAAAGATCAATATTCAGTTTGCCGTCGGGTTAAAGACCATCATCAAACGATTCGGTCCTCAAGCACTGGAGTTAGGGTGGATGAAGGATTTAATAGAGAAGGCCCGAAACTGCTCGGAATGTGGAGATTGCCTGCCGCGCTGTCCTTACCAGTTACCAATCCCCGACATGATTAAAGAAAATTTGGCTTGGTATGACAGCCTGAGGTAATAACTAACCTTTTTAAGTTTCCTTTAAAATACCTCCATTCTCTAACTGAACCCGACCCCAATTCTAATTTTTTGTCCAATGTCAACAGGCTGTTGAAAAAGGCCAAAATTAATCAAACTTTCATGAACCTTGTGCTGAACTTGATTCAGCATCTGATAGAAATCAATAAGTTAGTAGACCCTGAAACAACCCATGAAACAAGTTCAGGGCATGGTTCAGGGTGACCAAAAAAAGAGTTTTTCAACAGCCTGCCAAGCTCTGACCCCAATTTTACAAAAAAATCCCTCCACCGACATGATATCGATGAAGGGGATTGGAAGTTAAGCAATTTTCAACACCCTATCCGACCTTCTCGTTCTTTCGGGTGCGAAGTTTTGTTCCATAATCTTAATAGAGTAAACGCTACTCAGGGAACGGATGCCTGCGCCTCCATTACTTCACGGCATTGGCCCCGGCCGTTGCGATGACACCATCCTGCTGCGCTGAGCCCCCGGAGACGCCGATGGCGCCAATGATCTTGCCATCCTGAATGATGGGTACACCGCCTTCAATGGCGATGATCCCGTCCAGTGTCAGATAGGCTGTGTTCCCACCCCCGATCACAGCCTCGAAGCTCTTGGTGGGACGCTTGTAAGCGATAGAACACTTGGCCTTGTGCAGGGCGGCATCGAGGCTGCCATACTGAACAACGTCGAATCGTTCGAGGTAGACCAGGTGGCCTCCGGTGTCCACGATGGTGATGACCACATTCACTTTCATTGTGGTCGCCTCAGTAGCTGCCGCCGCAGCCGCCTTCTTTGCCGTCGCCAGGTTGATGTTCGGACCGTAGGGATTCGGCATCTGCTGGGCCAGGACGGTGTGGGAAGCAAAAACCAGTAGAGCAACGCAAAACGTCAAAACAACAAGTTTAGGTAATCGCATAATCTTCCTCCTTTTCTCTAAGATTTCTCTACCCTCATTGATAAGAAGATAAGAACTCGCTTTGGGATGGGTAGAATGTACAAGAAGGGGACTCGTATGTCAAGAATAAAGAGTACCGATGATTACCAATTCAAATCAAGCATACCTCGCTGGTCTTTACCCAATTAGAAATATAGAAATTCAAATGAGTAACTTTGAAAACAAAAAGGCAGAGACATTTCTGACCCTACCTTTGAAGTTAACCCTTCGACTCCCCGGCATAAATGCGGGGGCTTGCCTTCGACCCGAGCCAGGCCGAGGGGCTCAGGGTCAACCCTGAGCGGCGCTCTCCTCACCGCCCTGAAGGGCGGAGCTTAGCGCCGCCGAATGGGTTAAATTAGCAAACGAAGCGTTATTAGAGCCGAATTTGGAAACTCCTCTCAAAATCATCAAAAGACTTCGTAAGAATGCTTTCTATATTTATAAGAAATTGTGTTACTAATTGGGTGTTTACAAACGCATTCAAGAACGCGTCGTTCTTACAAACCAAATTTAGGCGTCTTACTTGATTAGCGCTTGAGACTTTCAATTCCTCTCCAAATCTCTTAATTATCTCTTTAATCTCTTCGAGGTTTCCCTTATGAAGCCAATACATGTTCAGATATACTCTGGTGGCTACCTCTCTTCCGCTCATAATCGGGATAATGCCATAATAATATTTCCAGTATTTTTGTAACACTAAGTTATACCGCAATAAACTTAGTATAGAAACATATTTGAGGGCATCCTGCATAGTCGTTGCCCTGATATGCACCAATCTGTCTTCACTTCCCTTGTATACTGCTATGACTTTGTCATAAGAGACGAACTGATCTACAATATCCAGAAATGGGAACACGGGTCTGATAGCGTCACAAATGTCCTCTTTATCTTTATGCGGGCAAAAGTAGCATTTTTGGAACTCAATGGCTTTTCTTTTATCCTGGGGAATTTTTGTAGGGTCTTGCCAATAACTCTCCGTGACTTTTTCGATATTTTCTTTCGTAAGTTCTAACTTTGTTGAATCTGGGAAAAGGATATAAAGCCCTTCTTTTTCAAAATCGCTCAATCTCAAATTTACTATTTTATTTTCCACCATTCCTCCTTGTCTCTTAGCGGTACTTGTCTACCGATTTCAAGTTGAAACCTACACTTTCTTATGGTCCCAGCCAATCAGCAATTACAGGAAGAATTCGATACCGGACTTGACAGTTTCTGTCAAATTAAGTTTCATCTTTCACAGCGCAGCGTAGCCGCAACCAAATATAAAACCATGCTGATTTTGCGAACCCTATTACGTGCTCAATAACCACTATCTGTCACTCCCGCAAAAGCGGGAGTCCAGAACGCCTATAAAAATACTGGATTCCTGCTTTCGCAGGAATGACAAGGACAGTCCGACGGAAGACTGACAAGATAATATGCTTAACAAAATTTCAAGAAATTCAACGTCAGTAGTACAGATTATTAAGAAAGGGAATAGCTAACCTTTTATAATTTCCTTTAAAATCCCTCAATCCTCTAATGTGAACCCATCCATATATAGGTTCTTCTCTTTTCTAATGAAACTCGGATTCCAGGTACCCGGACTTTTCCCCTAACAAAGGTTAGATCAGCACCTCTTCCATCCAGCCTATTTTGATCAGCTGAATGCGGCTCAAATCACTGACCCCGAGGTGATATATTTTATCGGCCACCATGATATGGATGGGGGGGACATCCAGAGTCCTGTCTTCGCCGAAAAAGGCGATCCGCTTCACCTGGAGGAGATGAGCTCCTACCGTATCTACAGCCACGGGGTCGGTTCCCACGATCAGCCCCTTATAGGGCCAAACGTATCTTTTGTCAAAAAAATTGGCTCCCCTCCCATAGAATTGGGGCGTGAGGGCACTGAGGATATTCAGGCGGGTCTTTCCCTTTACGATGGGGTAAGTCCAAATTTTGCCCAGAGGCGAGCACCCCTCATCATGGTAGGACGAAGGGTCGGGGACAAATTGGATGTAATTTTTCAGGCACGTCCCGACCCCTGCCCAGTGATGCGTCCTCAATGGGCGCGCATTGATGAGCGCAGTGGCGTTGAGGAAGACCGGATTATTCAGGACTCCGTGGTCATCGATGCCGATATTTTTCTCCGCCACTCCCACATCTAGCAGCCGTCGCTTAATAGCCGTTTCCAATTCTTTTGGGGTCGGCATCTTCGCCCATACATTACTTTTAATCCCCACCACATCCGAACTCTTGAAAAGCTTCTGCCAGGCTTCCAGGGGTTTATCTGTTCCCAGGAGAGTCTTAACCGCTTCATCCAGCATGGACTGCAAGACCTCCCCTTGCATTTTTTCATGGTCTCCCAGCACCTCGGCATTCCGGATAACGACGACTTTCGCCGTTGGTTCTGCCCGAGCTTCCCCCAGGATCCCTGACCCTATGGTGGCGGCCATCGCAGTTCCAGCTGCGACTCGGAGGAAATCCCTACGGGTGACGGTTTTTTCTTTCATCTAACTTAAACTCCTTTCTATATGCGGTGCAGAAACCCGCAAAAAATATATCCTTTAAATTAACCTTAGCCTTGCAAAAAATCGCCAAAACAGGCTCGACGGGAACACTGGAAAAGCCTTGTAGCGGAACCTTTTGAATGTTAAGCACCACGGTCAATCGACTTG
>Ga0315282_10011566_pt1 | contig 13634 bp, 12 predicted proteins | sample YL17G07_20_MG_FD_203693 | JGI IMG/M metagenome (GOLD analysis project Ga0315282, IMG submission 203693) | Sediment microbial communities from Yellowstone Lake, YNP, Wyoming, USA - YL17G07_20 | ecosystem: Environmental > Aquatic > Freshwater > Lake > Sediment | place: USA: Wyoming | collected... | reverse complement strand
CTGCTGCTGAAGAAGTTTGAGCACAGAATGCATGAACAGACCTCAGGCGATAAATTTTTGAGCCCATGGTCTTGATGATTCGCCATCCTCCAGTCGCTGTTCCCAAAGCTGTCGCAGCACCGCAACTTGCAATAACCCAGAAGGGAGCATGAAAGCTGGTAGAAAACCCAAGGATGACAAAAGACATTACAATCAGCCCAATCGATTTTTGAACATCGTTGGAGCCATGGCTGAGAGCAAGGGCAATAGAAGAAGGAATTTGCATCCGGTTGAAGAAGTAATTTACCTTAGGGGTAGCATTTTGAAAGATGCGGAGAGTCATCTTTAGAAAAAGCATACCGAAAATTAACCCTAACAAAGGTGAAATCACAAGGGAGGCGACGACATAAAGGAGTCCTCCCCACAGAATTTTATCCGGCCCATAAGCAACCAGCACAGACCCTATCATTCCTCCGATCAATGCGTGGGAAGAACTTGAGGGAAAACCAAAGAACCAGGTCATCAGGTTCCAGATGATGGCTCCAACGAGAGCGGCAATCAGGAAGGCGACAGAAATATGGATAGCCTCTGGGTCGTAGGCGGGAAGGTTTATAATATTTTCCCCTATCATTTTAGCCACAGCCGCTCCTAAAAAGAAAGGGGCAATAAATTCACAGGTAGCCGCCATGAGAAGGGCTTTTCTGGGAGAAATAGCCCTGGTCATAATAATCGTGGATACGACATTCGCAGCATCATGAAAGCCATTGGAAAAGGCGAAGAAAAGAGCGAGTGAAATAACAACAATGGCAAACCACATTATCCAAACACCCCTCCCATTTTGGTCCCGGCAATCTTGCTGATGGCAAAAAGACAGACGGCTCCGAGAATGATCAAAATCAAGCCCAGGGCAGCCGCCTCGTTTACAGAGCCCCCGATGTAAAAGTTAAAAATCCCCACGGTCATCATCTCATGTCCCGGGACCACTAAGAGGAGTGTTGCCGAGGCCTCCTGAAGAGCAAGGATGAAGGAATAGAGAGAGCCCACCAAAACCCCTTTCCAGATCAATGGAAGGGTCACATCTTTAAAAGTCGTCATTTTTGTAGCCCCTACACTTTCGGCAGCTTCTTCAAAAGACCTGTGAACGATCAGGAGTGAGGCAAAGGTTCCTCTTACCGTATAGGGAAGTCGCCTGACGCCGAGGACGAGAGGAATCACAATCCATATGCCGAGCAAGGCTGTGTTCATGAATGGCAGAGGATCTCTGAAGGCCCTAAGGTAGGCAATACCAATTCCAGTTCCTGGAAGGGCGAGTATCAGAGTGGTAAGTGAGTCTAAAAGATCTCTCCCCGGGACTTTGGTCCGGGCCATCACCCAGGCCACAGGGACCCCAACGATAATACAGATGAGTACAGAGATACCTGAGTAGAGCAAGCTGTTGATGATGAACTTAGGCGTCTCAATAGAAACACGCTCAAAATATTGCAAGGTATATTTCACCGGAATGGGCGTGAGGGCCCAGCCTTTACCAAAGGAATCGAGTGCGACACCCAGGTAAGGGATGAAGGCAAAGATCAGAACTACCACCAGAAAAATAAGCACCCCTGCCCTTCCCCAGGGTGAAAGCTTCTTTCTTTCAATTTTTGAATAAGAAAGGGAGCTATAGTCTTTGATGGCCACATACCGCTTGGCGATGATCAGAAAGAGTATGGCCAGTATGACCATAATGGCCGAGATGACAATTCCCATCTTGAAGAGCCTTCGGTCCACAAACTGGACGATGTTGAGATACGCCTGGGAGGCAAGCAGGTCGTCAATGCCCACCACCAGTGGCGTAGCAAAGTCAGCAAAAGTCCAGATGAAGACCAAAAGCGCGCCCGAGACATAACCCGGAGTGGTAAGTGGAAAGGTAATGTCCCAGAACTTCCGCAGGCCACGCGACCCCACGCTCTCTGCTGCTTCATCGAGAGAGGGAGAGATCTTCCCCAGAGCATCAACGATGCTCAGGGTCATGAGTGGAAAAAGATGAAGCGTCTCTACAAGCAGCACTCCTTGGATTCCGTACATAAAATTGATGGGTTTGGAAAATCCCAAATAGTCCATTAAGATCACGTTCACTGTCCCAGCCCGGCCCATGATGAACACAAACCCCATGACCCCGACAAGGGGAGGCATGATCATTGGGATGATGGTGAGGTAAGAAAAAAGATTTCTTCCAGGAAACTCATAGCGTAGGAGCAGGAACGCAATGGTGATGCCAATGATCGAAGTAGTAATCACTGTCGCCACTCCAAGGAGGAGGGAATTCAACAAGGTTTTCAGGTAAAAGGAGTCGCTGAAAAAGTCGTAGAAGTTCATCAGTGTGAAGACACCTTGATCGGTTGTGAAGGCATCGTAGAAAAGGCGGATGAGTGGATAGATTAGAAATATACCAAAGAAGGCCCAGATCCCGGCATAGCCGAGCAAACCGCCAATTCTCACCTGTGGCCAAGCACGGGGTTGACTAAGGACAATGGTTGATCCGTTCTGTGGTCTCATATCAATGTTCTTCTATTCTTCTATCAGAATAGCTTTGTACTGAAAAAAATAAAGCTGAGTAAACCCCGTTAGAAATTCCAGCGGGGCATTAAACCCCGCCGGAATTATTCTAAAATCTAACCCCGCTGCAGCCGCCGGCCCAGAGGGCCTCTGGCCCGGAGGGAGCAGCGGGGCATTATTTCTAACGGGGTAAATATTCCCAGACTGGTATTTTTCGTCAGCCTGCTGGAATCCCTAAAGTAGTCTTTATTGGAAAACTGACATATACCTTCTCCCCTATGGAGAAAGGTTGGTAACCCCAGGGGTTCTGAATGTCCACTTTGAAGATGATCTCACTATTGATTTCCACATCATAGCGGATCGTATTCCCGATATAAGAGGCAAAACTAACGGTTCCGGCAATATAATTAAATTCTTTTTGAGTATCTTCTGACTGGCTAATCGATGCGGTCTCTGGTCGAACACTAATCATGCATCGGTCTCCAGGTTTATACTGCTCATCGCTGGTGCAGAGTAAAGGCCCTACCTTGGTTTGCACTCTCACCCACTTTTCAGTGGTATTGATTTCCTGAACGTTTCCCGGGATCAAGTTATTAATCCCAATAAAGTCAGCAACAAAGGGATTATGGGGCCTTTCATAGAGATCCCTGGGTGAACCAATCTGCAGTAATTTACCTATGTTGATCACTGCGATCCGGTCCGAAAGGGTCAGGGCCTCCTCCTGGTCATGAGTGACGTAAATAGTCGTTATTCCAAGCTCCTTTTGAAGCTTTCGTATCTCAGCACGCACCTGGACACGAATCTTGGCATCCAGGTTACTTAGAGGTTCATCCAACAGAAGGACATCTGGGTTCAAAACAAGCGCCCGGGCCAAAGCCACGCGCTGCTGTTGTCCTCCAGATAATTGTCCGGGATACCGTTTTTCAAGCCCCACCAGGTTGACCAGTTTCAGAACGTGGGAGACTTTATCGGCAATCTCAGCTTTGGGAAGTTTTTTGAGCTTGAGGCCGTATGTGATATTATTAGAAATGGTCATGTGGGGCCAGAGGGCATAGTTCTGGAAAACCATCCCAATATTCCGTTCATAAGGCGGGATAGGGGTCACAGGTTTTCCATCAAAATAAATCTCTCCGTTATCGGGTTTGTGAAACCCTCCGATGAGTCGAAGAATGGTCGTCTTTCCACATCCTGAAGGACCAAGGAGTGTGAAAAGTTCTCCGTCATGGATCTCCAGTGAAACGTGGCTCACTGCCTCCAGTGTGCCAAACCTCTTGACAATGTCTTTTAGTTGAATCTCCATCCGTTTGACCAGCTTTTTAATTTTAACTTGAAAAAATAATCTTTATCCGCCTTCACAGAAAACACGGGTTTACCCGTAGATCAACTATGTGTGAGGTGGGTAACCCTCCGTAGTTTTACCGAAGGGGGGTTAGCTTCGGCGGGTTCCGCGCTCCTTCACTGAATCTATGGAACGTAAGTTGCCGCCGTAAGCGTTGGAGGCGACACGGCTTTAGCCGTGGGGCTCCACACGAGAAAACTCCCCGAGGGTAATACCTCCCAAGGAGTTTTCCCATGATGGAGGAAAGACGATTGATTCTCACTTTTCTTTGATAATCTCTTTATGTTTCTCAGCAATCTCTTTCCGGAAGTAGGAATTCACTTCCTCAATCCTCTTTTTGGGCCCGGCGACCTTATCATCATAGATATTCCCCACTGGGATGTCGAAAAAAGACCTCATCCCTCCCGTAAATTGGACAGCCTTCTCCTGGTTCGACCCTGGTGGACCCTGGACTTTAAATTTTGGGGTAATGGGGTAAAGGCCAAGGCCTGCAAAAAGCTTTTGCCCCTCTTCAGTTAAGAGAAACTCAATGAAGGCATGAGCCGCTTTCGGATGGGGAGCTCCTTTCAGCACAGCCATCGGTTCAGGGGTCACATAGGCATTCTTGGGGTAGACAAACATGACATCAAACCCCCCTAAAACCTCGGCAAAAGCCATGTAGCTCGGCACGGCAAACCCAATCGCGAATTCCCCTTTGGCCACCACATTAGGAACGTCACGGGAGCGGGCTGTAAAAATGCCGGTGTTGGCAGCCAATTTTCTCAACCACTCCCATCCTTTTTCCCATCCATACATGGCGAGGATCACCTCATAGCTTGCATGGCTACTACTCGAACGGTCTGGGGTACACTGAGCAATCTGTCCCTTCAGCTTTGGGTTGAGCAGGTCATCCCAGTCTTTGATTGTAACTCCCAAGCGTTGCAGCAATTTCGGCTGATAAATGAGCCCATAAGGCTCTAAGGTAGTTCCAACCCAGAATTTCTTAGGGTCTTTTAGAGGCAGGCCTATGGGTTTCCCTATGGTTGCTGGAATCTCGTCCCACATCTTTTTGGGAATCGTTACTTGATCCAAGAGGCCTTCTGCTGCTAAGTTATCGAAAAGTGTTCCTTCGCCACCCCAGAAGACATCTGCCCTGGGTTTGCCTCTCCACTCCAAGATCTGCCCATAAGCCACCGGAGTTCCTTGGGGCATGGCACTGGTCTTCACATCGATGTTCCATTTTTTCTTGGCATAGTCAGCAAATGCCTTTAAGGCTGGGTCGTGGACATCTTTGGAGACAGGGGTAATGAGGTAAAACTCATTTTCAATCGCCTGCCCAAAGGATATCCCTCCAAAACACAAGAACCCCATCAACAATACAGTCAATACAATAATGATTCGTTTCATCCCAATTCCTCCTCTCCGGTTATATAATCTGATAAACTTTCAACAAATAATATAAAGGGTACAAAAGGTTGTCAAGGTAAAACGAACTTAGGCTCAATACCGTAAAAAGCTTTTGAATTTAAAAATTTACCCATTCATCGCTTGACTTTTCTCAATAAATCAATTAAAAATAGATTAAAATTGATCTCCGAGCCCTTTTCCTACATCTCTATTTCTCGGGACATGGAAATTGGCCGTTAGGGCATGGCTGGAAACGGTCATACCTCCCGTGTTTGGAAAGGAGATGGGCAATGGATTCCAAGTGGCCAATATCCCAAACACGGTTATTGGCCATTTTTTATTTTCGATTGCAGATTTCAGATTTTGAAAATCTCAAATCAAAAATCTTAAATCTCAAATGAAATTATGCTACTCGACCCTTTTAGACGAAAAATAAATTACCTGCGAATCTCAATAACGGACCGATGTAACTTAAGATGCCGTTATTGCATGCCGGAGGAAGGGGTTCCCCTCATTCCTCATGAAGAGATTCTAACCTATGAAGAGATATTGAGGATTGTCCGTGTCTTTGCAACAGAAGGAATTTCTAAAGTGAGGTTGACAGGAGGAGAACCGCTGGTCAGAAAGGGAATCGTAGATTTTGTTTCCCGCCTATCCAAAATTGAAGAGATTAAAGATTTAAGTCTTACCACAAATGGAATCCTTTTGAAAGAGTTTGCTCAAGATCTCAAAAAGGTGGGTTTAAAAAGGATCAATATCAGTCTGGACTCCCTGAGAAAAGAGAGATTCTGCCAAATTACTCGAAAAGACGATTTTGAGAGGGTTTGGGCCGGAATAGAAGAAGCACTGAGAGTGGGACTCTTCCCCATCAAAATTAATATGGTCGCCATCCAGGGACTCAATGATGATGAAATCGAATCCTTTGCTCAATTAACCCTCCATCTCCCTCTCATCATTCGATATATCGAATATATGCCTTCTGGTAATGGAGAGGAATGGAAAGAAAGCGATATTTTGACCATTCCTCAGATCAAGAGCCGTCTTGAAAATGTTGGCAAACTGGTCCCCATCCCTTCGGACCGATGGGATGGCCCGGCTAAGAGGTTTCGAATCGAAGGGGCTCTTGGAGAAATTGGATTGATCGGGCCGGTTAGCAGTCATTTCTGTGATGATTGCAATCGTCTTCGACTGACTCCTGATGGTAAGATCCGAACTTGCCTCTTTTCTGATGAGGAGATTGATGTGAAGGAACTCCTCAGAAATGGGGGTTCTGATTGGGATTTAAAGGAACGGCTTTTTACAGCTCTCAAAAAAAAGCCAGAGAGACATCCCATTAACACGCACCAGTTTAAAAAATGCCAGAGGAATATGTCAGCGATTGGAGGATAAAAAAGAGCTCAGAGAGCTCTTCGTAGGAGGAGCGGCCTTCGGCCTTGAGGATTGAGGAAAATATTTGTTGCCTTAAGCGAAGCGATCCTAAAACGAAGTGCTCCTTAAGTGAAACGCTCATTTTTGGGAGGGAACATGCCAAAGCTTACCCACTTTGATAAAAAGGGCCGGGCAAAGATGGTCGATGTCAGTAAGAAGAGAGAGACTTTGAGGGAGGCTGTGGTTCGAGGGTCCGTCTTTATGAATCCAAAGACTTTCAAAAGCATTATGTCTGGTAAGATCGCAAAGGGAGATGTTTTGGCGGTTGCCAAGGTTGCTGGAATCATGGCAGCAAAAAAGACTTCAGAAATCATTCCCATGTGCCATCCTCTCAATCTTTCACATGTGGAGGTCAACTTCTATCCTTTTGAAAAGGAGAGTCGGTTTGATATAGAGGCAAAAGTCAAGATTAAAGCCCAGACAGGCGTAGAGATGGAAGGGTTCGTGGCGGTGGCTACTGCCGGCCTCACCATTTACGACATGTGCAAGGCCATTGATCGAGGAATGGTTCTTTCCGATATCCATCTGGTTAAGAAAACAGGGGGCAAGAGCGGTACCTATTTAGTTCGGAGTTCGTAGGGACGATTCATGAATTGCCCGTACAGAATCAAAGTAGCCGCAACCTTTAGGTTGCGTATTGTCGCTCCGGTATTTGCCGGAGCGGCTACATACCTGGTGAAAAAAAAATGAAAGAGACACAAAAAGGTAAGGTACTGGCAGTAAATATTAGTGAAGATAAAGGGACGAAGAAGACGAATGTTCAATCGTGCTCTCTCCTGAAAGATTTTGGATTAAAAGGCGATGCCCATGCAGGTCCTTGGCACCGCCAGGTCAGTCTATTGGCAAACGAATCCGTTGAGAAGATGAAGGCTAAGGGTCTAAATGTTGGTTATGGCGATTTTGCAGAAAATATCACCACAGTGGGTTTAGATCTCGTTCATCTTCCCATTGGAACAGAAATTCGCATTGGGAATTCTGTTATCCTGCGCGTCACTCAAATTGGAAAAGAGTGTCATGAGCGCTGTGCCATCTATTATCAGGCAGGGGATTGTGTGATGCCTAAAGAAGGGATCTTTGCTGAAGTGGTAAATGACGGTGAAGTAAAAGTGGGGGATGAGATCATTATTGTTTAAAGAATAGACCCCTGTTGCCGCAACCTTCAGGTTGCGTTAGGTTCCCAGGCTGAAGCCCCTGCCTGCGGTAGGCAGGTGCGGCTACGAGTTCGGAACACTGGAGTGTCCATTATAACGGAGCAGAGATGTACAAGGTCGCCATTATTACCATCAGTGATCGAGGCTCTAAAGGCGAGCGGGAAGATTCGAGCGGTCCACTGATTAAGGAGATGTTAAAGGATTTGCCTGCTGAGGTCATCCATTACGAGATCATTCCGGATGAGAAAGAGAGGATCATCGAAGCCTTGAAGAAAAGCACTGACCGACTGAGAGCGGATTTAATCCTCACTACCGGAGGAACAGGTCTAAGCCCACGCGATGTAACCCCGGACGCAACGCTGGCTGTAATTGAAAAAGAAGTCCCTGGTTTCTCTGAAGCCATGAGGGCTGAAAGTCTAAAAAAAACCCCCCATGCCATGATTTCCAGAGCCGTCTGTGGAATCCGTGGTTCAACTTTAATTGTGAATCTTCCAGGGAGCCCCAAAAGTGTGAAAGAAAACCTCAGTGTGATCCTCCCTGCCCTTCCCCATGCTTTATCCAAATTGAAGGGTGATCCTACGGAATGTGGCCAGGGATAACCTCCACCCTTCCCTCCCCCCTGTCTGCCGACAGGCAGGCGTAGGTGGGGAGGGAATAAGGGAGGGGAGTTATTTCAAATAGGAGGAGAAGAAAGTGAATCTATTTTCTGAAGAGTCGTGGAAGCAATTTCAAGAAACTCTGGGGTTAAAAGAATCCCCTTTAGGAATTTATTACACCAATGATAAACCTGAAGGGATCACTCCAAAAGAAGGAATCCAGGGGTGTATGATCGGTCTATTACAGAATGGGAGGAAGAAAGGAAAAACAGTCTATTTTGATAAGAGCCACTTCGGATGTCCTGGAGGGGCTTATTATATGGGATTCTTAGAATCTCCCAGACCTGATATCGAATATTTCCTTTCTTGCGGGATTCCAGGCCAGATGGAAGGGGAGCGCTACATTAAGACACCCGAACTGGCGAGGGAATATTTTGGAAAGATGAAACCGAGGCCTGCACCGGCCACTTACTGTGTCTTCAAACCCATCGAGCAATTTCTCCAAGACGTTGTAAAACCAGAGGTGGTTGTCTTCTTCGCCCCACCAGATATCCTCTCAGGGCTTTTTACCTTGACGAACTACACCTTGGAGCGCACTGATGCGGTATTTACCCCATTTGGTTCTGGGTGTGGCACTATTCTGACTTATCCTTTAAAGGAGGCCGAGAAGGACCAACCCCGTGCCGTTCTTGGAATGTTCGATGTTTCTGCAAGACCCATGGTTGAAAAGGATGCTTTTACCCTTGCCATGCCCTATTCAGTATTCTTAAAAATTTTAGAAAATGTTTCGGGTAGTTTCCTCCAAACAGAGAGTTGGAAGAAGGTGCTTCAGAGGATACAGAAATAGCCCACTGCAAATTGCAAATTGCAAAAATGAAAACGAGTAAAGAACCCCGCCCACAGGGCGGGGCTTTAAAACCCAAATTCTTAAAACCAAGATCCCGAAACAAGTTCAGGATGACAAAAAACGAGAACCAAACCCTGTTGTCATGCTGAACTCGTTTCAGCATCTGATTTAGTTTTTTTCTGCCTTCGGCAGACACACCTTTCATCCCTGTCCACAGGACGGGGTTTTCAGGTGTGATCTTAATAAATTTGCATTTTGCAATGCTAATTTTTCATTTTGTATTGATATGTAGTCCGCTATGAATGGAGGAACATCATGACCTTCGCAGAAACGATTGCTTTAAGTACAACGGGCTTCAGCGATATCCTTGACCTCACTCATCATGTTGATGGAGTGATAGACCGCTCAGGAATCGAAAATGGATTGGTCACCGTATTCTGCCCTGGATCGACAGGTGCTGTGACGACGGTTGAATATGAATCAGGCGTCCTCAGAGATTTACAGAAGGCGATAGAAAAGATTGTTCCGTCCAATATCCCTTATGAACATGATAGACGCTGGGGGGACGGCAACGGCTTTTCTCATGTGAGAGCAGCCCTGATGAAACCCTCCCTCACCGTTCCCCTTATCAAGGGAAGATTGACATTAGGAACATGGCAACAAATCGTTTTCATTGATTTTGATAACCGGAGGAGGGAGAGAAATATTATTGTTCAGGTGATGGGTGAATAAATTAAGCAGGCAGGTTGTTTAGATTCTTACATATTTAGATCTGAGAATTTGTCTCTAACATTTTCATTTGACTTGTCCTGGATTCCTGCTTCCGAAGGAATGACAAGGCAACCAACATGGTGTCATTCCCGTGAAAACGGGAATCCAGAGTAGAAAAATTTCAAATATGTTTGGATAGGAATTTTATCATTCACTCAGTAAATTCCTTAAGAGCAAACGGGTAATCTCCGACATCTCGACCTCAAGTTCTTTAACCGTAATAGCCTTTTCTTTGCAAACCTCGACACAGCTTTGACAGCCAAGACATTCCTTTGCATTCACAGGTACGGATTTACCCTCCTGCATTTCAAACACCTGAACCGTACAGATCTCTATGCATTCTTCGCAACCCGTGCATATTTCTCTGTCAACGATCACCTCAAAAGCCATCTGGAAAAGCCCCCTTCCTGAAAAAAAGGAATCCGACGGATCGAGTCAACTCAAAAGCTATAAACCTTTTAGGCAAAACAAGTCAACCCTTCGACTCCATGGCCTAAAAACCGGTGCTTGCCTTCGGCCCGAGCGTTCGGCTGAGCGGCTCGACTGAGCTCGCCGAAGTCTCATGCCAAAGCCTTGGGCGCCGTCGAATGGGTCAAGTCTTACTAAAGAAATTGTATCCAATTTAAATTATCTTCCGTTCATGTAAAATCGGCTATTTTCTCCACATGTCTGTAGCCATGTAAGATTAAAAATTTATAATCCATTGTAATTTAATGATAAAATTTTGTAAAACATTCCTCTTGACATTGTACAAAGGATATTATAGAAATCTGCTAAATATTATAAATAATAGAATTTGTATACAATTTAGCCAATACTCGTCGTTAAGTGGGGAGGTTTTATGAAGGCAGATCAAGATAAATGTATAGCCTGCAAGAGATGTTTTCCTTACTGCCCGATGGGAAGGATCTATTCTTTCAAGCAACATGAGAAGATCCCTGGTAGGGTGTTTATCGAAATTGACCAGGACGCCTGCACGGATTGCGGAATGTGCCTGCGGGCCAATATCTGTCCTGTGAGTGCCCTCTACCAGCCAGAGGACCCCTGGCCCCGGGAAGTCCGAAGGATTCTGAGCAACCCCTTTATCGAATTTGCAGGGTCTCAGGTGCCGGGTCGTGGAACCGAGGAAATGAAGACGAATGACGTAAAGGGCACCTTTCTGCCCGGGGAGGTTGGCATTGGCGTCGAATTGGGCAGACCCGGAGTGGGAGCCTACTTCAGGGATGTTGAGATTGTTGCCATGGCTTTAATGGGAGCAAATATCGGCTACCAGTTAGCCATGGAAAATCCGGTTACCCATTTTATGTCGGAAAAGACCACGGGAAAGCTCCGGGACGATGTTCTCAATGAAAAGGCGACTTCTGCCATCATTGAGGGAAAGTGTAAACTGGAGAGGCTTCCTGAAGCCCTGGAGATCCTTAAAGAAGCCGCCAATAAGGTTGATACGGTCTTTTCGGTGGAAGTGATTACAAAGGTTCCGCCAAAGGGTGAGATCCCCATCGTTCCCTACCTCAAAAAACAGGGGGTCTGGTATTCCATTAACAGCAAAAATAATATGGGTTTGGGTTTGCCGGCATTCAAGTTCTATGGTGATGAAGAATAAGGGAGAAAAACCATGACACATAGTTTACACCGACGAGGCGACTTCGAGAGTTTGAAGGATGATTTTGTGGTACTGGGTTGCCCGGCCACGGGTGTCAATAAAAAAGGGTCTGCCCCCAATACCCGGAAGTTTTTGAGCATCTGTTACAAGCATGGCCCGATCAATTTGGGCGATATGAAAACAGGCAACATTTACAACACCACGATGGATGATATCTTAAGCCGAGTCACGGATGGGACGATCGTCCAGTGCACATTTGATAATCGGGAAAAGATCGTCTCTCTATTAAAGGATCTGAAGGAGAATAGACCTGGTATTTCAATTATTATCTCTGGGGTTAGTGATATCGTGCAGCAGTGCATGTATGAGGCAGGATATGGCCGGATTCACTCGCTTGAATATTCACTGGGGACATGGGGAAAGACCGAGAGATTACCCGACTTTCAGATTTTGGAGACAGTGACCATGTGCGGCCATGCCATGATCAGTTCAGATCTGGTGCGTAAAATGGTTCGGGATGTTAAAAGGGGACGCCGAACGGTTGAGGATGCCTGTCTGGAAATGGCAAAATGCTGCACCTGCGGCAACTACAATCTTACCCGTGGGAAACAATTATTCCGGAAGTTGCTTTCGGTGTATATGGTTCATAGTTTGTACTAATTCGCAAAGCGCATAGCGTAACTCAGTCCTTTAGGGCTGATAGTCAGCCTGCCTGCCGCAGGCAGGCGCGAAGAGTTAGAAAGTTAACGCTATGCACTATGCGGTTTTAGCTAGATTGAGGAAGGAGATAACCATGCGATATGTCATCATAGGAGGGAGTGCCGCCGCCATCAGCACGATCGAGGCGATTCGAACCGTTGACCAGACATCTCCGATTGAACTTTTCAGTGATGAGGCGACTCCCCTCTTCTCAAGAGTCCTTCTTCCATACTATGTCGCGGAGGAGCTCTCGAAACCCCTTTTAAATTTCAGATCCGCTGATTTTTTCGAACAAAACAAAATGACCGCTCACATTGGCGTGAGAGTCGAGGAAATATCTGTTGATTCTAAAACTGTCCGGACAGAAGCCGGGGATCAATTTCCCTTTGATAAGCTCCTGTTATCCACGGGGGGAAAAGCGATCGTCCCCCCTATTCCAGGAGTGGATAAGGAGGGCATCTCAACCCTGAAGACCATGGTCGATGCGGAAAGGGTCTACCATCTCAAAGGGCCCAAAGCCGTTGTCATCGGAGCCGGAAGCGTCGGCGTCGAGACCAGCATTAGTCTGAAGCGAAGAGGCATGGAGGTTACCTTATTAGAACAACTTGGACATGTTTTACCCACAGTCTTTGACGAAGAGGCAGCATCCATTATCAAGAAGAGGATCGAAAACCTGGGAATCAAGACAATCACTGGAGAAAAGGCTCTTCAATTTACTGGAAATGGTGACGTGAAGAGTGTGGTCACTGACTCAAGAGAAATCAAATGTGACATGGTAGTCTTAGCCGTTGGCGTAAAGCCGGCCGTTGAGCTCGCCCAAAAAGCAGGAATCGAAATCGGCTCGCTGGGAGGGATCCAAGTCAATAACGAGATGATGACCAGTGTCCCGGATATTTATTCTGCAGGGGATGTGACCGAGACCTATGATATCTCACGAGACTCAAATTGGATCAATGCCATCTGGCCCTGTGCTGTGGAGCAAGGGCGTATCGCCGGTTTGAATATGGCAGGCCGAAAAACCCTCTATGAAGGATCTTTCAGAAGGAACTCCATAGGAAATTTCATTGGGGTGCCTGCGATCTCCATGGGGATCACCCATGCGGATGCCTGCACGGAGTGCGCTCAGGGAGATGACTTTCAGGAAATAACGAGAAGAACAAAGGAAACCTACCGAAAGCTCATTCTAAGGAATGGACGTCTGGTGGGAGCCATTTTAGTGGGGCAGACCCAAAAGGCTGGACTGTTCAGTATTCTTATTAAGAGAAAGGTCAATGTCAGCAATTACATATCCATTCTGATG
>Ga0315282_10011565_pt1 | contig 13635 bp, 13 predicted proteins | sample YL17G07_20_MG_FD_203693 | JGI IMG/M metagenome (GOLD analysis project Ga0315282, IMG submission 203693) | Sediment microbial communities from Yellowstone Lake, YNP, Wyoming, USA - YL17G07_20 | ecosystem: Environmental > Aquatic > Freshwater > Lake > Sediment | place: USA: Wyoming | collected... | reverse complement strand
CTGCACGCCACAGGAGGCACCTACCGGAAAGGGAGGTGTCTTTTGTGGGGGTAGAGGGTCAGGGTAGAGGGTCAGGCTTAGGTATTTAGGTATTGACTATCCGCTCCTTTGGGCCGCAGAAGGAAAATATAGAAATAACCACTTTTCAACATTTCCCTCTCCTCTTTCGTTTCTCGCGCCAGGACTAAAATTTTTACGACCATCCCATCTTAGGAAATTAGGTGAAGTCGACATTGGGAACCTAACGGCTTTTGGGAGTTCTCGCCCACCTCATCCACCTGGGCCCCGAAGCATGAGCGAGCTTTGAAGTCTTCTTGACAAAGCCAATCTCTTCGAATATTCTGGAAAAAATTGAAGGACCTGTTAACGCTGGAAGCTGTTACTCGCTGAATGCTCCTGTGCGGGAATGATCGGGGTGGAGACAGGTTTTCTGAAAGGGATTTGCAATATGAAAAAAGAGAAGAGGGTTGTGCCTGTTGACGAGGCGGCGGAGCAGGTTCGCCTGGCCATGATCCGGGTGGCATTGATGCATCTGGCCTTCTCCAAGACGATCGTCGAAGAGCTTGGCGAGGAGAAGGGTAAAGAGATCATTATCAAAGCGATCATGGAATATGGAAAACGTGCCGGGGAGAGGACGAAGCGGGGCGATCAGGACCTTCCTTTCTACGGCATCCATGAGCGATGCGTTTACAAGGACCAAACGTACACCGATACTCGCAAAATACCGAGGTCCGAAGGCTGGGATTTTTCCCTTTACCGGGTCTACGGCTGCATATTGGCAAAGATCTTCCGGGAATACGGCGAAGAGGACCTTGGACGCCTCTACTGTTACGTGGACGGGGCCAAAAGCATGGCCGCCGACCCCAACCATAAACTCATCCATACCTCGTGCGAACCCTGCGGGGACGGGTGTTGCGCTTTTGCCTCCATAGCTACATCCGAAAAAGAGCGCAGCGACTTCGTCAATAGAAATACGGATTGGAAGCATGTCGATCCCATCCTTGTGAAAGGCCGAAAAAAGGAGTGAAACATGTCTCAAAAGGTTCACGGTTATACGGGGGAAGATTTGCTGGCCATGGAAGTATCCGAACTGAGGGCGATCCTCCACGAGCGGACCCATCATGGCATCGAAGTATTCCTTTACCGGGTCCTCAACGGGAAGCTCAAGAAACCCGAGCATTTTGGCGATCAGGCAAAGTTCGTCCTGGACATCTGGAAGGAGAGGGGATTACCGACGGATACGCCCGACCTTACGTGGTGCATTCAAAACGTCGAGATTGCCGAAAGGCTAAATGCCGGCAAGAGCGTGGAACTCGACACCCGGCTCCCTGAAACCTTCACTCCGGGGGAGATGGAGACCGTTCGGAAGCTCCTTTACGAGCGCCGCTCGATCCGGCAGTTTAAGGACAAGTTAGTGCCCGAGGAGATGATCCGGGAGGTCCTGTATGCGGGGTTGATGTCCCCCCAGGGATGCAATGTAGACTCCCGGAGATTCATCGTCCTGCGCAAGCCGGAGGAATGGAGATTAGTGAGAAGTGATATTCCTATCGAGAACGGCGTTATGATTCTCGTATGCCAGGACATGAGCGTCTACAAAATCTTGAGGTTCGAACAGGTTGTTCCTCAGAATATCTACTTCGACGCAGCCTGCGCTGCGGACCACATGTGCTTGATGGCCCACGCCTTAGGCCTGGGAGCCTGCTGGCTGACTCATGGGGAGGAGACGCACGGGCGGATCCGTGAGTACTTTGGCTTGCCCGAGACCTTCGTGAGCCGTTGTCACATCATCCTCGGGTGGTCGGATGAGGCGCCCATCAAATCCCAGCGGATGAGCCTCGACGAGGCGATCATCCAGAAAAAGAAATGATGCGCTGAGGGTCCTACCTTCCCAATCTTTTTCCTTTCTTCCTTGATTTGTAGCGTTAAAGATGATAGCCTTAAAAGATGTAACCTACTGAAAAAGTAGGCAATTTTTTCGGGGAGATCATCTGCTGTGCCGGTGATTGATTTTCACGTCCACATCGGGGGTCCGGAGGACCTCAAGCCGTGGGTGATGACTTTTTTCGCAAACTTTGGCAAGGGCTCGGGGGCCGAGGAGGTCGTCGATGAAAAGGGGAGGATGAGCCCTGAAGCCCTGGTAGATTTGCTCCGGAAAAACGGGATCGATTATGCGGTGATCCTGGCCGAACTCAGCCCCATTACTACGGGGATGATCAGCAATGAAAGAGTGGCCGAATTTTGCGAGGGCCGGCGGGAACTGATTCCTTTTGCCAACCTCAATCCCTACCTGAGCACCCAACTGGGCCAGGAGCTCGAGCGTTGCGTTCGCGACCTAAAAATGAAAGGGATTAAATTATATCCTACCTACCAGCAATTCTACCCCAACGATCGGACCCTTTACCCTCTTTATGCCAAAGCTCAGGATCTTAAAATTCCGGTGATGGTGCATACGGGGTCTTCCCTATTTCGCGGGTCGCGGATGAAATACGGAGACCCCGTGCTATTGGATGATGTGGCCGTGGATTTTCCGGACCTCACCCTGATCCAGGTCCATAGCGGAAGGGGATTCTGGTATGCCGCGGCCTTTTTTCTGGCCCAGCTTCATGCCAACGTGTACATGGAGATCGCCGGTCTTCCTCCCCAGAACCTCTTAAAATATTTTCCCGACCTGGAGAAGAACGCCGACAAGATCCTCTTCGGGTCAGACTGGCCGGGCGTTCCCGGCATCGGGAAGAATGTCGAAGCCATCCGGGCCCTGCCCATCAAGGAGGAGACCAAGGAAAAAATTCTTGGAGAAAATGCGGCCAGAATCCTTGGGATTTCTTCACCGCAGAAATCGCCGAGAACGTTGAGATGAAGCACAGCATGTTGCTGTCAGCGATCAGCTAAATATCCATTTGCCCTGATTGTTGACTGCCAAAGCAAATAGATTTTTCTCTGCGTTCTCAGCGCACTCTGCGGTGAAAAGAAAGGAAAACGCATGAGTCGACGGGCCAAAGTCACCCGCAAGACAAAAGAGACCGAGATAAAAATCGAACTCCATCTGGATGGTTCGGGTAGGCATTCCATCTCGACCTCCATCCCCTTCCTGGATCATATGCTTACCCTGCTGGCTGCCCACGGCCTCTTTGACCTGAAGCTTGAGGCCCGGGGAGATACAGCGGTAGATTTTCACCACACCGTGGAGGATGTGGGGATCTGCTTGGGGAACGCCCTGCAAAAGGCGGTCGGGGGGAAGGAAGGGATCCGGCGGTACGGGTCTGCCTTCGTGCCCATGGATGAGAGCCTGGCCTCGGCGCATCTGGACCTTTCCGGCCGGCCTCATCTTGTCGTTCCCCTGAGGAAGCGAAAGATTGGGGATTTTGATACGGAACTGGTCAGGGAATTCTTCCAGGCCTTTGTCAACCATGGGGCGATCACCCTCCACGCCCGGGTTGTTTATGGAAGCAATGCGCATCACATGGTGGAATCCCTTTTCAAGGCCTGCGGAAGGGCTTTGCGCCAGGCCCTGTCGAGGGATGAGAGAGTTCGTGGCGTTCCCTCTACCAAGGGGAAATTATGATCGCCATCGTCGATTATGGCATGGGAAATTTGCGCAGCGTGCATAAAGGGTTTGAGCGCACGGGTTTTCAAGCCACTGTGACCCATGATCCGAAGGTAATCGAGAAAGCTGCTGGCCTGGTCGTTCCCGGCGTGGGAGCTTTTAAGAAGGCTATGGAAAACCTGGGAGAACTGGGACTCGTAGGCCCGATCATTAAGTTCGTCGAAAGCGGGAAGCCCTTCCTGGGGATATGCCTCGGGCTGCAGCTCCTTTTCTCCGAGGGCGAGGAGTTCGGGATTCATAAGGGCCTGGGGATTTTCAAAGGCCGGGTGATCCGATTTCCATTCTCTACCCCCGGCTCCCCCGGGTCGGGGAATTCCCTCAAGGTTCCCCACATGGGCTGGAATACGGTGCGCATCCAAAAGAGCGTGCCAGCCCTTTCAGGGATTGAGGACGGGTCTTATTTTTACTTCGTCCACTCTTATTTCCCCGTTGCCCAGGATGGGGAAATTGTGGCGACCACCACAGAGTACGGCCTGGAATTTGTTTCCAGCATAGCGAAGGGGAACCTATTCGCCTGTCAGTTTCACCCGGAGAAGAGCCAGGTGGCGGGATTGAAAATTCTGGAAAATTTTTCGCGTATGGTGGATCGATGAGGTATTTTCCTGCTTTTCTGGACCTTAAAGATAAACTCTGCGTGGTGGTGGGCGGGGGCCGGGTGGCCGAAAGAAAAATCAGAACCCTTCTTAAGGCCGGGGCTATTGTCAGGGTCATCGGCCCGGAGTTTACCGGCTCTCTTTCGCGGATGGAGAAACCCGGGAAGATGGTTTTCTGCTCCCGTACTTTCCGCAAGGGCGACCTGAAAGGGGCCTTTTTAGCCATTGCCGCCACAGGCGATCGGGGGACGAACGAGCGGGTTTACCACGAGGCATCGGAACGGAGGATCCCGGTAAACGTAGTCGATGACCCATCCCATTGCAGTTTTATCGTCCCCTCGTTGGTGGAACGGGGGGACCTGCTCGTGGCCATCTCGACTTCGGGGCAGAGCCCGGCCCTGGCCAAATGGCTGCGCCAAAAACTGCAGAAGGAAATCGGCCCGGAATACGCATTTATCCTCAGGATTCTGGGGGCTGTACGCAAAAAGATTCTGTCCCGCGGGCTTGGCCAGAAGGACAACCAAAAAATCTTTCGCCAATTGGTCCGGGAAAACCTTCTTCCTCTGCTTCGCAGGAAAAACCATCGGGGATTGGAAAGTCGGCTGAGAATCATTTTGGGACCCGGGTTTTCGCTAAAGGAGCTGGGTTTGAAATGATAAACCTGGTCTTTTTCCAGGCTGCTCTGATCGCTTACCTGCTGGGTACGGCGGTCCTGCTCGCCTACCTGATCACCCTGCGAAAGCTCTTATCCAGGGCCGGGATCGCGGCTCTGGTTGTGGGGTTTATCATTCATTCCCTGGCCCTGACCTGGCGCTACATCGAAGCAGGGTACACGCCGATCACCAACCTGTATGAATCTCTCTCTTTCTTCGCCTGGTCTATTGTAGGGATTTATCTTCTTCTTTACATCAAGTACCGGCTGGATGTCCTGGCCGCCTTCATTTCTCCCCTGGCTGCCGCCCTTATGATTCTGGCATCGATTTTTCCCAAAGACATTCTGCCCCTGGCGCCGGTCCTGAGAAGTTTCTGGCTGCCCCTCCATGTGACCCTTGCTTTCATCGGTAATGCCATGTTCACGCTGGCCTTTGCCGCCGGGGTCATGTACCTAATCCAGGAGCGGCAGATTAAATCCAAAAGGATTGGGCCTTTCTATCACCGCCTCCCTTCCCTCAAGGTCCTGGATGATCTGAATTACCGCTGCCTGACTTTTGGGTTTCCCTTGCTGACCCTCGGAATCATCACCGGCTCGGTATGGGCTGAAAGCGCCTGGGGGTCCTACTGGACCTGGGACCCCAAGGAGACCTGGTCTCTGATCACCTGGTTTCTCTATGCTGCCCTGCTCCACGGGCGGTTGACTGTCGGGTGGCGTGGCCAGAAAGCGGCCGTCTTGGCCATCGTTGGGTTTGTCGCTCTGATCTTTACATTCTTAGGGGTAAACCTGCTTTTGTCTGGGTTGCATTCTTATAATTGACAGAAAGCTGTCAGCAATCAGCCGTCAGCGAATCATCAATGGCTGAATGCTGCAGGTCCCAGAGTTTTCCAGTATGGAAATTGTCTTAATCGGATTCAGCCACAAGACCACCCCAGTAGAAGTCCGGGAGAAATTTTGCCTCCCCAAGGAAAAAATCAAGAGTTTTCTTGGAGAGCTGGTTGGGCTCCCGGGTGTCCGGGAAGGTCTGGTTCTTTCTACCTGCAACCGCATGGAGATTCTAACAGCGCCCGAGTGCGACCAGGAGGGGGTCGATAGAATCAAGGGTCTGCTTGCCGGGATTGGCGGGGTAGCCGGGGAAGAGTTAAACCCCTACCTCTACATCCGCAGGGGTGAGGAGGCGGTGAGACATTTTTTCCGGGTTGCCTCAAGTCTGGATTCCATGGTTGTAGGTGAACCACAAATTTTGGGGCAGGTGAAAGAGGCCTACGGGGCGGCGGTGGAAAGCAAGGCTTCCGGGTTGATTCTGAACAAACTATTGCACCGCTCCTTCTTTGTGGCCAAGCGGGTGCGCACGGAAACGAGGATTGCCAATCAGGCTGTCTCGGTAAGCTTCGCTGCCGTGGAACTGGCCAAGAAGATTTTAGGAAACCTGGAGGACAAGCGGGCCCTGTTGATCGGCGCCGGAGAGATGTCCGAACTCGCCGCCAGACATTTGATCGGCCAGGGGGTGCGGGAAATTCTGGTCACCAATCGCACCCATTTTCGGGCTCTGGAGCTGGCCCAGGAATTTCAGGGCCGGGCGGTGCCCTTTGAAGATTTTCCTGAAGAGCTCAAGAATGTGGACATCATCCTGAGTTCAACCGGAGCATCCAATTATATCATCCGGGCAGAACAGCTGGCCGGGGTGATGCGTGCCCGGAAGAACAGGCCGATGTTTTTTATCGACATCGCCGTTCCCCGGGATGTTGACCCCAAGATCAATGCCATCGCCAACGTCTACGTTTACGACATCGATGACTTGCAGGGCATCGTAGAGTCGAACCTGGGGGAACGGAAAAAGGAGGCGCGGAAGGCCGAGGAGATTGTCAGCCAGGGAGTCGAAGCTTTCAGCCGCTGGCTGAGCAGTCTGGATGCGGTGCCGACCATTCTGGACCTGCGCAACCGGATGGAAGAGATACGCCGGCGGGAGGTGGAAAAAACTCTCTCTCTCCTAAAAGGCGCCTCAGAGGACGAACAAAAGGCGCTCCATCTCCTGACAACCTCCCTCATCAACAAGATCCTCCATCATCCCATCTCCCAGCTGAAACACCAGGACCGCCGCGGCCAGGGACAGCTCTATGTGGAAATGACTCGAAAGATTTTTCACCTGGATGGGGATGAGGAAACTTGAGCCGGGGAAATCCTCAAGCCAAGGATGTTCTTCGACTGGGAACCCGGGCCAGCCTTCTGGCCTTGCGCCAGGCCAATTGGGTAAAAGCCCGGGTGGAGAAGTACCATCCCGGGATCGAGGTGACGCTGGTACACATCAAGACCCAGGGGGATAAGATCGATTTCCCTTTGTATGCAGTCGGCGGCAAAGGAATGTTCGTCAAGGAGATCGAAGATGCCTTGCTCCGGGGTGAAGTGGACCTGGCGGTCCATAGCGCCAAGGATCTTCCCGCGGTCATCCCTGAAGGGTTGGCCCTGATGGCCTTTCCCGAGAGGGAAGACCCTCGGGATGTGCTTATTTCCAGCGAGGGAAAGGGCTGGAGGGAAATTTCCCCGGGGGGAAAAGTGGGGACAAGCAGCCTGAGGAGGCAAGCGCAGTTGCTGCACCTCCGCCCGGACCTGGTGATCGTTCCCCTGCGGGGAAACTTAGACACCCGGATCAAGAAACTATCAATCTTGGAATTAGACGCCGTAGTCCTGGCTTCCGCGGGACTTCGCCGAATGGGCTGGGAGGAAAGGGTGTCAGAATACTTTGCCCCCGAGGTGATGCTTCCGGCCATCGGGCAGGGTGTCCTGGCGATTGAAGGGCGCATGGGGGATGAGCGGGTTAGCGGCATAGTAAGTTCCATGAACCATCCCCCGACCCAGGCATCGGTAACAGCTGAAAGGGCCTTTCTGAAAAGATTGGAAGGTGGGTGCCAGGTACCCATCGCTGCCCTTGCGCAGATCGAATCCGGCAAATTGGTTTTGTCCGGGCTGGTGGCTTCGGTTGACGGCCGAAAATTGATCCGGGGGCGGGTGGAGGGATCTGCAAAAAAAAGCGAGAACCTGGGAGCGGAATTAGCCGAAGAGCTGCTGGAAAGGGGCGCCGGGGATATTCTGCGGGAGATTCATAAAAGAGAATGAAAACGGGAAAGGTTTATCTGATTGGGGCAGGACCGGGAGACCCCGGCCTGATTACGGTCAAGGGCCTCGAATGCCTGAGGAAAGCGGATGTAGTGATCTATGACTACCTGGCCAATGAGCATCTGCTCAGCTTTGTTAAAGAAGGGGCTGAGCGGATTTATGTGGGCAAAAAAGGGGGGGATCACACCCTTTCCCAGGAAAAGATAAGTACTTTGATCGTCGAGAAGGCCAAGGAAATGAAAACCGTGGCCCGGTTGAAAGGGGGAGATCCTTTCATCTTTGGACGTGGAGGGGAAGAGGCGGAGGAGCTGGCTGAAGCAGGCATTCCCTTTGAGGTCGTTCCGGGAGTAACCTCGGCCATCGCCGTTCCAGCCTATGCCGGCATCCCTCTGACTCACCGGGATTTCACCTCCACGGTGGCCTTTATCACCGGGCACGAGGACCCGACGAAAGAAAAATCAGGGGTCTCCTGGGAGAAAATTGCCACGGGCGCAGGGACGCTGGTATTTCTCATGGGGGTGGGGAATCTCCCGATGATCGCCGCCGAGCTGATCAAGAACGGCCGGGACCCGGAGACACCCGTGGCCTTGATCCGCTGGGGCACTCTTCCAGACCAGGAGACCACCATCGGGAAGCTTGCTAACATCGGGGAAATCGCCCGGGCAAAAAAGATCAAGCCCCCGGTCATTATCCTGGTGGGGGAAGTAGTGGGTCTGCGGGACAAAATGAACTGGTTTGAGCGCCTTCCTCTCTTTGGAAAAAAAATCCTGGTAACCCGCTCAAGGGAGCAGGCCAGCGACCTTTCCGGACGACTCAGAGAACTGGGAGCGACTCCCGTCGAGTTTCCGACCATCGAGGTCATTCCTCCCGAGAGCTGGGCTGACGCCGATCATTGCGCCGGCCAGGTTGCCCTGTATGATTGGATTATATTTACCAGCGCGAACGGGGTGAGGTTTTTCCTGGAGAGACTGCTCGCCCTCGGGCTTGATGTGAGGGATTTGAAGGGGCCAAGAGTCTGCGCCATTGGCCCCGGGACGGCTGAAGCCCTGGAACGCTTGAAGGTGCGAGTGGATTTTGTTCCCCGGGAATACCGGGCCGAGTCCATTCTCGAGGGCCTCCTCAAAGAGAACTTGCAGGGGAAGAGGATCTTGATTCCCCGGGCAAGAATGGCCAGAGACGTGCTTCCAGAAGAGCTGAGAAAAGCCGGGGCCCTAGCGGAAGTAGTTGAAGTTTACCGGACGGTTTGCCCGCGAGGCGATGCAGGGGGGGTTCGCGAGTTGCTGCGGGAGAAGGCTATTTCAGCCATAACCTTTACCAGCTCTTCGACAGTAAACAATTTTGTGGAGATTCTTGGCAGGGAAGAAGCAGCGGAGCTGACAGCGGGGATTACGATTGCAGTCATCGGCCCGGTCACTGCGGCAACAGCAAAAAGCCTGGGCATCGCAACCACGGTCATGCCGGGGGAATATACCATTCCGGGACTGGTGAAGGCTCTGGTGGAACATTTTAGAAGTAGCGGTCAGCGATCCGCCTGAGAGGGGAAAATTTTTTGCTGGCCGCTGATAGCTGATTGCTGAGAGCGAGTTTTTTTATGATTGGTATTTCCAAACTTTATTGCGGAACCGTGGAAGCTTCCGACCCCCTGCGTTATGAACGCCACTCAGCCAAGCTGCCCTCCCACCTCCTGCAGTTTTCCGAGGACAAGAAACCGGTGGTGGTTTGGAACGTGGGCCAGCGTTGCAACCTGAAGTGCGTCCATTGTTACTCCCAGTCGCAGGACAGAAAATATTCCGGAGAGCTTTCGACGGAGGAAGGAAGAGCGCTGATCGATGACCTGGCCCGGTTCGGCTCCCCGGTCATCCTTTTTTCCGGCGGCGAGCCCTTGCTGAGGAAAGACATCCTGAGTCTGGCTCATCTGGCTACGGAAAAGGGGATGCGGGCGGTGATCTCCACGAATGGCACCCTCATTACCAGGAAGATGGCCGGGGAACTGAAACGGATCGGGCTTTCCTATGTGGGGGTGAGTCTGGATGGGATGCGAGAGACCAACGACCGCTTTCGCGGGGTAGAAGGGGCCTTCGACGCCGCCCTGAAGGGGATCCGCAACTGCCAGGAAGCGGGCATCAAAGTAGGCCTGCGTTTTACCGTGAACCGGAGGAACGCCTTGGACATTCCAGAGATCTTTACTCTTCTGGAAAAGGAGAATATCCCCCGGGTTTGTTTCTACCACCTGGTCTATGCCGGCCGGGGGAGTCAGTTGATCAAGGAAGACCTGGATCACCGGGAAACCCGGGAAGTCGTGGACCTGATCATGGATCGGACCAAAGACCTTCACCAGCGGGGCAGGGCTATGGAGGTGCTCACGGTGGATAACCACGCGGATGGGCCGTATCTTTATCTGCGAATGTGTCGGGAAGGGTCTTCGCGGGCCGGTGAAGTGCTGCGGCTCTTGCAAATGAATGGCGGTAACAGCTCCGGGGTGGGTATCGGCTGTGTGAGCTGGGACGGGTCCGTGCATGCCGATCAATTCTGGCGCCACCATTCTTTCGGCAATGTCAGGGAACGCCCTTTCAGCGCGATCTGGATGGATACAGGGGAGCCCTTGATGGTTAGACTCAAGGAGAAGAAGAGACACGTGAAAGGTCGCTGTGCTTCCTGCCGCTGGATCGATGTGTGCGCGGGAAATTTCCGGGTGCGGGCTGAGGCGGCCACCGGCGATCTCTGGGCCCCGGACCCGGCTTGCTACCTGACGGATCAAGAGATAGGAATTAGTTTGAAAAACGCAGAGCGCTATGCGCATGGCGAATAAATCCCCGCCGCGATCCATGGAAGAATCCCGCTTGGGGCGGGACCTGATGATTCCGAGAGAATGTTCTCCCGCTCGGGCTTTCCCATCTTGGCATTGCGACACAGTCTTTACTGCAGGGGAGGATTTTCATGGGTGGCGGGTGTAAAAACCGTTATGAAGATTAGTTGACTAAGAATGGAACCAATATTCCAAAACGAGAACCCAGCGGCGCCTCCAGTTCCGCCTCTGCGAATGATCGCCTGGGAGGTTACCCGCAGCTGCAATTTGAATTGTGTTCATTGCCGGGCAGCGGCGGAACGTGGGCCATACCCGGGCGAATTGAATAAAGAAGAGGCGCTGCGGCTCATCGATGACATCGTCTCTTTCAGCACTCCAGTGGTCATCCTCACGGGAGGGGAACCGCTTCTGCGGGAGGATATTTATGATCTTGCCAGCTACGGGACGAAACGCGGGCTGCGCATGGTCATCGCTCCCAACGGGACATTGCTGGATGCGGGAAAAGCGGACCGTTTGAAATCCTGTGGAATCCAGCGGGCTTCGATCAGCCTGGATGGAGCGACCGAAGAAAAACACGATCGTTTCCGGGGGGTGGACGGGGCTTTCCGGGGTGCCCTCAGAGGAATCGAATACCTTAAGGGCTCCGGGCTTGAGTTCCAGATCAACACTACAATAACCCAGAGAAATTATCGTGAATTGCCCGACATTCTGAATTTAGCCGTCCGGCTGGGGGCTGCGGCCCATCACATCTTTCTATTAGTCCCTACAGGGCGGGGAAAGGATCTTGGCGGCGAGGAAGTGCCAGGCGCGGAATACGAGAGAATCCTCCACTGGTTTTATGAACAGAGAGAGAAAGTCCCTTTGCAATTGAAAGCCACCTGCGCGCCACACTATTACCGTATCCTCCGGCAACGGGCCGCAGAAGAGGGAAAGAAAGTCACCCCTCAGACGCACGGGTTAGATGCCATGACCCGCGGCTGTCTGGGCGGAATCGGCTTTTGTTTTATTTCCCACGTGGGTGGGGTTCAACCGTGCGGCTACCTGGAGCTGCCCAGCGGAAACGTGAAGAACCAAAGCCTGAGAGAAATCTGGGAGAAATCCCCGGTCTTCCTGAAGCTGAGGGATTTTGGGGCATATAAAGGCCGCTGCGGACGCTGTCCTTTCCTCCGGGTCTGCGGAGGGTGCCGGGCCCGGGCCTACGAGACCACCAAAGACTTCTTGGCCGAAGAGCCTCTCTGCACGTACCAGCCTGCAAAACAGTGATTAGTGTCAGTGTCAGTGTCAGTAATGGTTTCTAACCATTCTTCAGATGAGGGACACCTTTTTGAATCAATAATCCCCCTCCTGGGTAATGCCAGCAAGAACCCAGGTTTTTTCGCCCACCATTCGAGAAAAGGTCCAGTATTCCAGAAATTTCACGGGATCTGCAGCACTTCCAGAGATAAGTTTTCCACTGGCCTCATCCACCACATAATCCAGGAGGCTGGCGTGGAATTTTACTGTAATGTATTCTTCGCCCCGGTCCTGGCCAGCATCGACGATCTCGACATTGCGCACGGCGATGTTCTCCAGGCGGTTAATCTTTTTTTCCGCAAGAAGCCTGTCAACGTCCTGCTGGAAGATGTTGAGCATCTCGGGGGTGAGGAGGTGCCGGACCCCTTTCAAATCGCGCTTTGTCCATCCGCCCTGAATTTTGAAGAATATATCTTCGGCCAGCTCTTTGAACTTGCTCTCGCTGAACGAAGAGTCCGTCTCGCTGATATGGCGCAACCCCTCAGACCCCCGTTCGTTTTGGACGGGCGGGGCATAGGACGGTTCGGGTGGGGGTGCAGTGTAAGAGTAGGGGACAGAACCCGCTCCCGCTGTACTCATTTGCATGGTTTCCCTGGAGCGAAAGCGCTTAACCACGAAGTAGATGATGGCCAGGATGATGAGAATGATGAGGATGTCGCTGAAACCAAATCCTCCACCGCCCCCATCAGAGCCACCGCCAAAGCCCAGGCTACGGAACAGCATCCCTCCCAAAAGTCCCCCGACCAACCCGCCGGCCACCCCGGAGAAGAAACTCCTTCCTGTCCCCGCGGGCTGCTGCAGGGGCGGGCGCTGAGGCTGAGCCTGCTGCTGGAAGTCTCTTTGCTGGGGAGAGGGAGTGGAGCTCTGGCTGGGAGCCCGCTGGGTAGACCCGCCGGAGCTATACCCCCGGCTTCCCGAGGACCTTCCCCCGCCGGCGCGGGCAAAGGCTACAGAGTCCATGCCGAGCCAGAGAAGGAAGAACATAATGCTGACCAGGCAAAACAGAGCAGACGGACGGATTAATATTCTTTTCATGGAATACCCCCCAAATTTCTCAGATTATCAGGAATTGAATTTTCTGTTTCAATATATCGGAAATAATTAAAAAAGGCAATGTCTGGATCCAACACCGGCTCAGAATGATTTCGCTCACGCCCTGGAAGAGCCTCGGCCTTTTTTGCCAACCGAAGTGTCCCCCGCCTGTTGCGAAACGTAAGTCCTTGCCCGGCCCGGATGGAAGCTCGGGTCTCTTGGCTGAATCAGGCAGCGGTCTTTCCTTGGACCGGGCTTGACCTCTTGCTCTTTTCCTGCGGTTACTTTTTTTGCGCCTTTCTTTGCGGAATCGAAGGGATTGGTTCCTGGCCAATCCTGCCCCGCCCATTCAGCCGACGGTCCCCGATCTTCCATCCGGGCCAAAACACAAGGCTCTTTCAACGGTGAAGGGGGGAAGGCGACCTCAATCCGCCGTCAAAAATAAATAGAAACCTCGTTGGTCCTGATAAACAGGGATGATAGAATGAGTTGGCAAAAGCAATCTATCACCAACGAGGTGAAAGCATTATGGCACAAGGCG
>Ga0315282_10011564_pt1 | contig 13636 bp, 11 predicted proteins | sample YL17G07_20_MG_FD_203693 | JGI IMG/M metagenome (GOLD analysis project Ga0315282, IMG submission 203693) | Sediment microbial communities from Yellowstone Lake, YNP, Wyoming, USA - YL17G07_20 | ecosystem: Environmental > Aquatic > Freshwater > Lake > Sediment | place: USA: Wyoming | collected... | reverse complement strand
GCCTGTCTTGGCCAGTCAGCGCAAACCCTGGCTAGCCCTGATCCACCGCCGCCCACAAATGCCCCGGGAGTGCGTGTACAATCGTCGCCGGCCGCCGCCCACCCGTTTTCTACCCGCGCGTTGGTGCGGAGTCCAGACCTTTCGGTGCGATGGCTTGACTCGGCTCGTCGATGGTCCGAGAATGCTGGACGGATGGCAGAGAAACTGGATCGTTCACACTCGAAGCGAATGCCCGCGCGTGACAAGGGTACGAGGAGGCCGGATCGCCTGGCCGAACTGGTGCGGAGAATCCTCCGCCACGCAAACCGTGGGCTGCCGCGCGTTGATTTCCTTCGCGAAGTCTCAAAGAGGCTGATGGAATTCTCGGGATGCGACGCTCTGGAACTGCGGCTGAAGGATCCCAACCTCGAGTACCGTTGGGAGGGTTCGAAGCGTCCGAAGCAAGCGTTTCATTTCGTGATTCTGCGGGATGCCCGGACAAAGAACCAGCGGGTCCCGAACCGGTCGCCGCACAACGGGTCAGATCTGGAGCGCGTGTGCCAGGAGGTCTTGCGCGGCCGCTTCGAAGCGCGGTTGCCCTTCTTCTCCACACGTCAGAGAAATTTCTGGACAGGAGACACGCACAAGCCGACGCAGCTCCGCGGGTCCGAAAAGGCTGTCCTGGGAGGATTGTATCGCTCTCTCGCGCTGATTAGATTCACGGTCGACGACCGGACGGTCGGACTCCTGCAATTGAAGAGTCTTCGACCGAACCATTTCACCCGGGAAAATATTGAGTCATATGAGGGGGTCGCGCAAACCCTGGGGCTGGCCATCGCCAACCAGCGCGTGCAATGGGCTTTGCGCGAGCGGGTAAAAGAACTGACCTGTCTCTACGGCATTGCCCAGGTGGCCCAAAGGCCGGGCCTCGCATTGGAAGAAATGCTGCAAGGTATTGTGGAGCTTCTACCTCCCGCCTGGCAGCATCCCGAAATCGCCACGGCACGAATCTTGTTAGACAGGCGCGCGCACACTACGCCGAATTTTAAGGAGGGCCCGCACCGCCAGGCGGCAGACATCTTGGTAGGTGGGGTGCGGCGCGGCGTCGTCGAGGTGTTCTACACGCGCGACAAGGCAGGGTTTGTGGAAGGGCCATTCCTGGGGGAAGAGCAGAGCCTCATCGACACGGTGGCAAGGGAAGTATCGCTGGTGGTGGAGCGTCGAGAAGCCGAGATCTACAAATCGAAATTGCAGGACCAGCTCAGGCACGCCGATCGCCTGGCCACTATCGGACAGCTTGCGGCGGGTGTGGCTCACGAACTGAATGAGCCGCTGGCGAACATCCTGGGCTTTGCGCAGTTGGCCAAGAAAGAGGCGCGACTGCCGACAACGGCAGCGGGCGACCTGGAAAAGATTATCAAGACTTCGCTGCACGCTCGAGAAATTATCCATAAGCTGCTGGTTTTTTCCCGGCAGATGCCCTTGCAGAAGACGCACGTGAATCTGAATCAGGTTGTTGAGGAGGGCCTGCACTTTCTCGAGTCCCGGTGTACGAAAGCAGGAATCGAGCTTGTGCGTTCGCTGGAGCCGGATTTGCCGGAAATCAGTGCTGATCCATCGCAGTTGCAGCAGGTTTTGGTAAACTTGGTTGTCAATGCGATTCAGGCGTCACCGAGCGGGGGCAAGTTGACGATCGAGACCCATCGGGGCCGAGACTACGTTTCGCTGGCGGTTACCGACACGGGTACCGGCATGACCGAGGAAGTCAAAAGCAAGATCTTCACACCTTTCTTTACGACCAAAGACGTAGATCAGGGAACGGGTCTGGGGCTGGCGGTCGTGCACGGGATCGTGACTTCACATCGGGGGGTCATTAACGTTGACAGTGAGGTTGGGCGGGGCTCGCGATTCGAAATCCAATTGCCGGTGAACAGTTCCGGGAAGGCAGAAAAGAGTGGCTGAGATGACCCCCACGGTTCACCAAGAACGGATCCTGGTTGTTGACGACTCCGCGGATACGCTGGAAGTTCTGCAGCGAAACTTGCGGTCGAAGGGATACCAGGTCTTTACGGCTCCTGGCGTGGAGGGTGCCATCGGGATTTTGGAGCAGACGGCCGTGGATCTGGTCATCACGGACCTGAAGATGCCCAAAATAAGCGGCCTCGATCTGGTGCGGCACGTCCGGGAAAACCTGAAGAACACCGAAGTGATGATGATTACCGGCTACCCTTCGATCGGCGGCGCCGTGGATGCGGTCAAGACCGGGGCGGAAGAATACTTGGCGAAGCCTTTTACCGACGAAGAGCTGTTTTCGGCGGTGGGGCGAGCGCTGGAAAAATTGCGGAGCCGCCGCGCGGCGCAGGCACTTGCGTACCGGACGCCGGCATCACCGCACGGACTGGTGGGCGAATCGCCGGCGATGCAGCAGGTCTTCAGCGCGATTGCCAAGGTTGCGGTCACTCCGGCCACGGTGCTCATCACCGGTGAAAGTGGTACGGGCAAGGAACTTGTAGCCAGAGCAATTCACTACAGCAGCCCGCGCGCATCGGCCCCCTTTGTACCCGTAAGCTGCGCCGCCATTCCCGAAGGGCTCCTGGAGAGTGAACTCTTCGGACACGTGAAGGGTTCGTTCACCGGTGCTTCCGAAACGCGTGCAGGATTCCTGCAGACGGCCGAGGGCGGCACGATTTTTCTGGACGAGATCAGCTCGACCACACTTTCCACGCAAGTCAAGCTTCTGCGCGTGTTGCAGGAAAAGGAAGTGTGCATGGTGGGGTCTACGCGCGCTCGGCATGTGGACATCAGAATTCTGGCGGCGACCAACAAGGATCTGCTGAGCTTGGTGAAAAACGACACTTTTCGAGAAGACCTGTACTTCCGCCTGAACGTACTCACCATCGACGTGCCGCCTTTGCGCGATCGGCGTGATGACGTCTTTATTCTGGCGCGGCATTTCGCGGCCAGATTCGCGCGGGAAATGGGAAAGGCCGCGCCCCGTTTCTCTGACCAGGTGCTGCAGGTTCTCCGCAACTATCATTGGCCGGGAAATGTTCGTGAACTTGAGAATGTTGTGCAGCGCTTGGTGGTGATGAATGAGGGTGGCGTCGTCGAAGTTCCCGATCTGCCCTCGTTGATGCGGTTCTCCGGGTTGCGGAACGCCTCGTTCGACCGGACGTTGGCAGAGGTCGAAGCCGAGTACATTCGCAACGTCCTGGCAAGCGTAAACGGCAACCGGACACGGGCAGCGGAGATTCTCGGAATTGACCGCAAGACGCTGCGAGAAAAGCTAAAGTCCCCGGCGCCACCCTCGTCCTGAAGAGGCCGCACCGGGGAATTGCTCCCCACCGGTTCAAACCTCCCCAGGCTTGCTGGCTGGACTGTCTTGCCTCACCCTGACGAGTCTCGTCCCTGAACTCCTATCATTCTGCTTGACTTGCGCCTCGTGAACGATGGCTGGTCCTAACGTTGGCATGTTGGTAGCCAACTTGCCCCCGTTAGTCGCGGGGGGGTGCGAGAAAGTTTGCGCCGTCCGCGAGGAGGAGAGGAATGGCAACACTGAACCAAGCAGTGGTGACAAATCGCGGCATTTGTTCGGCCTGTAAGCACGAGGAAGCGTGTATTTATCAAAGGAACCGGGGCCAGATCGTCCTCAACTGCGGGCAATTTGAGCTTTGTCCGCCTATTGCATCGCTACCGCCCAGCAGGGATCAGGTGGAACTCGAAGAACTGTGGAAGAAGTCCTCCGGCGACAAACCCGGCACGGAGTTCAGGGGTTTATGCAGCAATTGCGAGGAGCGGCACACCTGCATCTACCCTAAGCCCGCGGAGGGCGTCTGGCATTGTGAGGAGTATCGGTAGTCTGACGTAGCGGGCTGCCCCCGGCGTACCCGGAGGGTTTTATATGAGTCCGGAAAACGTCTCACGGCTTGTCGAAGAATACGCCGGCAAGTTTGGCGGACTTATCGGCATCCTTCAGCAGATCCAGGCGAGGTACGGCTACCTTCCCCCTGATGCCCTCGCAGTCGTGGCAGATAAGACGGGACGGTCTCTCACTGATGTCTACGGGGTGGCCACCTTCTTTCGTTCGTTCAGCTTGCAACCCCGAGGCAAGCACGTTTGCTCGGTTTGCCTGGGTACAGCATGCCACGTCCGGGGGGGGCCCGTGATTGCCGAGGAGTTCGCACGAGCCCTGGGCGTCAAACCGGGAGAGACGACCCCCGACCGCGATTTTACGCTGGAAACAGTGAATTGTCTGGGCGCGTGCGCACTGGGCCCGATCGTGGTCGTGGACGGCCACTACTTTTCGAACGTGAGCCCCGTGAAGGTCAAGGAGATTCTGGAGCTGGCCCGTTACGGTCTGGACAAAGTAGATGTGAAGACTGATCCACGGGTGTTCCCGGTTGAGGTGAGCTGTCCGCGGTGCAACCACAGCCTGATGGACCCGGGCCATCCGGTGGATGGTCACCCTTCCATCCGCGTGACGGTGTCCTTCGCGCGTGAGCACTTCTCGCTGCGCTTGTCGTGCCTGTACGGAAGTTACAACCAGCAATCAGACGGGGAGATTCCGAAAGAAGTGACGGTGGATTTTTTCTGCCCTCATTGTCATGCCCACCTGACTGGCGGTTCAAGCTGCCCGGAGTGTGGAGCACCGATGGTGCCGATGATCGTGCGGGGGGGAGGGGTTGTCCAAATCTGTTCACGGAGAGGTTGCCGGGGTCACATTCTCGATTTGAACGGGCCGACGCTCTGAACGAGTGATTGGACCGTGCCAGATGTCGCGTGGGGCGCGACGAGGCAACGAGAGACAGCCATGGAAAGGCTCGGATCGTGTGAGGATTTCAAGGCGCTTCAGAAACGGATCATGCTTGACCGGGATCCGCAGGCCCCGGTTATTGTGATCCCGGCAGGGACCTGCGGGCAGGCGAGCGGCGCCAATGACCTGATCCGCATCGCAAAACGCGAAGTTCTGAGCAATGGACTAGCGGGGAAGATCCGAATCCGCATCACCGGCTGCCACGGCTTTTGCCAGGCAGAGCCCAGTGTACTCATCGAGCCGGAGGGTACCTTCTACCCGCGGCTCGGGATCAAGCAAATGACCCGGATTGTTGAGGCGGTGAGCCAGGGGCGGGTGGTCGAAGACCTTCTGTGGCGTGATTCCAAAACTTACGAGAGGATTCAGAAACAGAGCGATATACCTTTCTTCCGAGGTCAGAGGCGCACCCTTCTGGCGTGCAACGAAAAGATAGACCCGATCCACATTTATGACTACATCGAAAACGGCGGGTATTCGGCCCTCGAAAGAGTTCTCGAGCAAGGGAACCCGCGCAGGGTGGTGGAGGAAGTAAAAGCCTCGGGTCTGCGTGGCCGGGGTGGAGCCGGATTTCCTACGGGAGCCAAGTGGGAGTTGCTGGCGAACCCACGCGATGGTCGCGGCAAATTTCTCGTCTGCAATGCGGACGAAGGTGATCCAGGTGCCTACATGGATCGCAGCGTCCTGGAAGGGAATCCGCAAAGCATTGTTGAAGGAATGCTGATCGGGGCTTACGGCACGGGCGCTACGCAAGGGATCATTTATGTGCGGACGGAGTATCCGCTGGCGATCAAACACCTGGTCATCGCGGTGCGGCAATCACGCGCAATGGGCCTTCTAGGCGAGAACATTCTCGGCACCGGCTTCTCATTCGACATCCAGATTGTGAAAGGTGCGGGAGCCTTTGTTTGTGGCGAAGAGACGGCGCTCATCCGGTCGGTGGAAGGCGAAAGAGGCGAACCCCGCCAGCGGCCGCCTTATCCAATTGAAAAAGGTATTAGCGGAAAGCCCACGGCCATCAACAACGTCGAAACGTGGGCGAACATTCCGATCATTATCAATGAAGGTGCAGCGGAGTTTGCCAAGGTTGGCTCGCCGCAAAACACCGGGACGAAAATCTTCAGCTTGGTTGGGAAGGTGAAAAACACTGGCTTGGTTGAAGTGCCCATGGGCATCACGATCGGGGAGATTGTCTATGGGTCAGGGGGCGGGCCATCCGGAAGGGCAAAGATCAAAGCTGTGCAGACGGGCGGGCCGAGTGGCGGCTGCCTTCCTACCTCACTGTTCGACCTGCCGGTTGATTACGACAGCCTCACCAAAGCGGGTTCAATCATGGGGTCGGGCGGCTTGATTGTGATGGACGAAAACACTTGCATGGTGGACATCGCCAAGTACTTCATGAAATTCCTGAAGGACGAGTCCTGTGGCAAGTGCTTCATCTGCCGCAAAGGTACACAGCGGATGTGGGAGATCCTCGACGATATCAGCGCCGGCCGAGGCACGCTGGACCAACTTGATCTCTTGGAGGAGTTGGCGCAGGTAGTGAAAGACACGTCGATGTGCGGACTGGGACAGACAGCGTCCAATCCGGTCCTGAGCACGCTGCGCTATTTCCGCGGGGAGTGCGAACGCCATGTCTGGGACAAGCGCTGTGACGCTTTCGTCTGCAGGGAACTAGTTGGGGCACCCTGCCAATCGGCGTGTCCAATCGGCACAGAAGCGTGGCGCTACGTCGCCCACCTTGCCCGGGGCGAATACGAGGAAGCCTATCGCGTCATCCGCGAGACGAACCCGTTTCCATCGGTCTGTGCCAGGGTTTGCGACCACAAGTGCGAAGAGAGATGCCGCCTCGGAGTGACGGGGGACCGCGCGGTTGCAATCCGTGCTCTGAAGCGATTCGTTATGGATCGCATCGATCCGGGGAGCTACAAGCAGCCCCGGCGGAGCTGCATGGAGAGTGCGCCGGTGGCGGTTGTCGGCTCAGGCCCGGCGGGACTCACGGCAGCGCATTACCTCTCGCTCGAGGGCTTTAAGGTCAAGGTTTTTGAGGCGGACCCTGAGCCAGGCGGAATGCTGATCAGCGGTATCCCTTCTTACCGCCTTAGGCGTGATGTTTTGCGTAAAGAGATTGCTTCACTAATCGATGAGAACGTGACGGTTGAGTGCGGTGCTGTTCTCGGCCGTGATTTTACGATTGACGACCTGGTTGCCAAGGGTTTTAAGGCCATCTTCCTGGCCTTGGGAGCGCACAAAAGCAGGCGCCTCAACCTTTCCGGCGAGAACCTCAAGGGCGTTTATCCAGCCATTGAGTTCCTCAAGGCGTTCAACCTCGCAGGAAAGAGCCTGGCCAAGGGGCGCGTAGGTATTGTCGGTGGCGGCAATTCGGCAATCGATGCCGCGCGCGTGGCCTTGCGGCAGGAGGGAGTGGATAGCGTTACGGTCCTGTATCGCCGCACTCGTCTGGATATGCCGGCTTTGACCGAGGAAGTCGATGCGGCTATTCAGGAGGGAATTCGCCTGGAAACGCTTGTCTCGCCAGCCCGAATTCTCTCCCGGGATGGCCGTTTAGCCGGCATGGAGTGCGTCCGGAACGAACTCGGCACGCCGGACTCAAGCGGCCGGCCACTCCCTGTTCCAGTGCCCGGAACCGAATTCTCTCTGCCTCTTGATACTTTGATCGTCACGATCGGCGATGAACCAGACATCGACTACATCTCTTCCATGGGAATCAAAGTTAGTGAAAAGGGGAGGCTGGAAACGGACCCCGAAGTCCTCATGACCACCCGGCCGGGTGTGTTTGCCGGCGGCGACGTGGTCAGCGGCCCGAACACGGTGGTCGGCGCAATTGCGGATGGGAAGAAGGCCGCGAGAATGATCGCTCGTTACTTGCGCGGCGAAGAGATGAGGCAACCCCCGGAACTCCGCCAGCCGCGCGCCTATGTGCCGCCTTGTGGGCTGTCACAAGACGGACTGAAACAGACCTGCAGGACCGAACCACCGACCCTGCCTCTCGAATTGCGGAAGCAGAGCTTTGCGGAGGTCGAAATGCCCCTCTCGGAAGAGGACGCCATGCGCGAAGCTCGAAGATGCTTGCGGTGCGATCTCGAGTTCACGACGAGGGGAAAACCAAGTCAGGTTACTTAATGGCAGGAGCGAGGCCTGCATGGTTGAGCTGAAGATGAACGGTCTCCCCGTTCGGGTGGAAAAGGGTGCAACGCTATTGGAAACCGCGCGTTTCTTCGGGTTTCCGATTCCCACTTTGTGCCATCTGGATGGTCTGACGCCCTATGGCGCTTGCCGCCTCTGCGTGGTTGAGATTGGTCAGGGGGTGAAGGCGAAGCTGGTTACGGCTTGCACTTACCCGGCTGAAGAGGGACTGACGGTCCGAACGGCCTCCTCGCGCGCGGTGCGGGCCCGCAAGATGATTCTCGAATTGCTGCTGGCGTCCTGCCCGCAGTCGAAAATCATCCAGGATCTCGCCTCCGCGTACGAGGTGCGCCGGCAGCGCTTCCGCCAGGAGTACGAGGACTGCATCCTGTGCGGTTTGTGTGTGCGGATGTGCGAGGAGCAGATGATGGCCAAAGCTATCGGCTTCCGCGGCCGTGGTGAGAGGCGGAGTGTTGGCACGCCCTTCGACCTGCCTTCCGAAGCCTGCCGACTGTGCGGCGCATGCATGTATGTTTGTCCGGCTTGCCAGCTCCGCTGCACTTACAACGAGCCGGAAAAAGCCATTTGCGGGAGTTGCGCGAACTTAAGCCCGCCGTGCCTTGAGAAGAAGCTGTTCGATGACATGATGTGTTACATGGCGCCGTGCGTGGCGTGTGAAATCAGGAAAGACTAAGCCACATTGACATGGCCCGGCGACGGCGGTTTCGTCCGGGAAGTGCGGCGAAGCATTGGAGAGTCGTTCAAGGGAGGCACCGCGATGTCGTTTTCAAGAGTCAATTCTTCGGCAGCAACTCTCACCAAGAACCGGACCGAAGGCTCGGTCGTTCCTGCTTCCGGCATGTGCGTAACGTGCGTCGACGGCTGCATCGGCATGTGTGAGATCGGCAAGTCGGCCTATCGGGGTCACGAGGTGATCTATCCGCAACCCTTTGGGGTGATCACCTCGGCGGGCGAAAAGGCCTACCCGGTGGATTATTCTCACTTCAACATCATGGGTACCGCTACCGGTGCACACGGGATTGAGGCCGATAGCGACAAGGCCATCTTTCCCGCCGTCAAGCTGGAAGTGGTGTTCGGTCACGACCCCAAGTTGAAGTTCCGGTACCCGTGGATCATTCCCGGACTCGGTTCCACAAACATCGCCAAGAACAACTGGGAAGGGTTGGCGATTGGTTCTGCGCTGGCCGGTACAGGCCTGACGATCGGCGAGAATGTTGCGGGCATGGATCCCGAGGCGATCATTAAGAATGGCCGGGTTGTGAACACGGTGGACTTGAAGCGGCGTGTGCATCTTTACAAGAGCTGCCAGCGTGAGGGCTACGGCGCCATTATCGTCCAGGCGAACATCGAAGATACACGCCTGGGCGTCCAAGAATACGCGATCGAGAACCTTGGGGTGGAGTGCGTCGAACTGAAGTGGGGCCAGGGGGCGAAGAATATCGGTGGGGAGGTGAAGATCAACTCGCTCACCAAAGCCCAGATGTTGCACGAGCGTGGGTACATCGTGCTTCCCGATCCGACAGACCCAGTTGTCATCCGCGCATTTGAGCGTGGCGCGTTTAAGGAATTCGAGCGACATTCGCGCGTCGGCATGGTCACGGAGGAGTCGTTCGCACGACGCGTGGAGGAGCTGCGCGCAGCCGGGGCCAAGCACATTTTCCTCAAGACCGGTGCATACCGTCCGGCGGACTTGGCTCGCGCCATTTCTTTCGCGTCAAAGTACAAACTGGACCTTCTCACCGTGGATGGAGCGGGTGGCGGCACGGGCATGAGTCCATGGCGAATGATGAATGAGTGGGGTGTTCCCCCCGTGGAACTCCACTCGCTCTTGCATGAATACGCCAAGCGCATCTCCGATCAAGGGCAGTACGTGCCCCCGCTGGCAGTGGCGGGCGGGTTCACCTTCGAAGATCAGATCTTCAAAGGGCTGGCTTTAGGCGCCCCGTTTGTGAAGCTTGTGGGGATGGCGCGTTCCCCGATTGCCGCGGCCATGGTGGGAAAGACGATTGGGCGGGCGATCGAGGAGGGACAATTGCCGGTTTACATCGAGCGGTTCGGCAGATCACGGGATGAGATATTTGTTACGGCAACGGAGTTACGCCAGCAACTCGGTGCGGAAGCCTTCGAAACCCTGCCGCCGGGCGCACTCGGCCTGTATACCTACTACGAGCGGCTGGCACAGGGTCTGCGCCAACTCATGGCGGGAAGCCGGAAGTTCAGCGTTGAGCACATTAGCCGCAACGATCTCGCGGCCCTGACCCGTGAAGCGGCGGAAATCAGTGCAATCCCCTATGTGATGGATGTTGACAAGGCGGAAGTCGACGAGATCCTCAGTGCGGCGCAGCCTGTGCGCGCGGCGTGAAGGCCCCAAGGGAGACCCCCCAGGGCCACGAGCCACAGGGATCGAAAATAGACGCAGGGATGATATCGAGCGGTTTGACGCGATAACGAAACAAACGAACTTCTTGCCATCTGCCAGACTGACGAGGCCGCATTCCCAAGCGCGTAGCGCAGAGTTTCACCCTCCAGAAACTCTGCGGCCTTTCGTTCTTTGGCATTAATAAACATGTGGGCGTTTATCGTGTACGGAACCGCAGAGTAAGGCAAACTACGCCTAACTCTGATGTGCTACCCCGCTTTCCTGACAGGAGCAAGAAGTGTGCCGCCGCTATGTTAAGAGCCGTTTTGAAATGCACAAAGGAAGAGCCGCGGAGTCTCAAGACCCGAGACTCCGCGCTGCCAGCTCCCCATTGAATTAGCGCGCAACCGCGCCTCGAACCTGCAGGACAGGTCCACGCTACTTGCGACGTCTGGGGGTGGGTGCACGCTCGAAGTCAACTGCCTGAAAGATGATCTGCCTCCGGTACCCGGTGCCTCTTTCGACACTCTCGACGGTTAACGTATTTCCCCTAACTGTGGCTGTCCAATCTATGATGCCGAACATAGCTTCGCCCGGGAATCTTATCGTCGAGCCTTCCATCTGATAAACATACGTCCACTTGCAGTCCTTCGATTTGTCCTCTTGAAATTCCCTTTCGACATCAGCCGGTGACTTCTGTGAACCATTATAGGTGACTGTACCGTCTGGGAAGAATCGAATGTAATACCAAAGACCGTTCTGAGTGGTCACCGAACGATAGGAGCGGTCAATGTGCTTCCCTGGGGTAGATCTTGCCAAGTCCATTCGCGGAGCATCAAGCCTCGCCTCTTGTCCGGGCGGCACCGTTACCACACGCTGAAATTCCGTTTGGCCATCTGCTACTACCCGTATCGAGTGCGGACCGGCAGACGTCGGGAGAGTGAGATCGCCACAAGCGTGCAAGGGCCACGGAATCGTGCTGTTATCGAGGAAGATGTTTGCCCCTGGCGTCGCCCGCACGCGAATCCTTCCCGGCAAGTCCTCCAGCCGCGCCTGGATGGCACTTTCCTGGCCCGCCGACACACTCAGACTCTGTTCGTAATCCTTCCTGCCTTGCGCCGTCACTCGCAATTGGTGGGAGCCTGGAGTCACATCCGCGAGAGCAAGTGTTCCGCTCGCGTCGGTTTTGCCCCGGCTCCTGCCGTCCAGATAGACTTCCGCCCCTGCGGTCGAGCTGACCACAATCCTCCCGGGCAGATCCGAAAGCGGGGCGCCGATCCGGCTGGCGACCCCTGCCGCCACCGTGATGATCTGCTCGAAGTCTCTCTTTGCTGGCAAAGTGACGCGCAGCGCATGAGCGCCGGACTGGACTTTCTTCACGTTCAACTCGCCCCGGCTGTCCGCCCGGCCCGCCAGGGCGCCGTCCAGATAGACCTTAGCGTTCGGCGAGGTCGCGACCACTAACTCTCCGGGCATCATCGCACTCGCTTCGTGGAGCGCCGCAATCAGCGCTTCGTCCGCGCCCGCCACGCGCAGGGTTTCGAGATACTTCTCGTCCGGGACGAAATCAATACCGCGCTGCTTCACCAGCGCTGTGGCACGCTCGCTGGGCACACCGCCCGCCACGAGTGCCACTACCTGTTGCCGGTTCATCGGCTCAGGCTTGGCAGCACGCAGAGTATGAATGAGCACGTCCTGCGCGCCAGCGTTGCGCAAGGCCTGCAGGTAATCCTCTGTAGGTTCGAAGTCAATGCCGAGCTGTTCGATCTTTTTCGCCAACTCCGCATTATCCATCCCCGCCGTGACCAGGGTCATCACTTGGTCCTTGTCCAGGGGCTTGTGCGCCGCAGGCGGCGCTTGCGCCAGTCCGGCGCTTGCCCACATCAAGACAAGGAATATGAGAAATGATTTCACGGTCGCCTCCTCGATAAGCAGCAAACACGGTCCAAGAGTCCTGCGGATTATACGTCAAGGCAAAGGCCAGACCCACAACAGGATGTGTTGCGGCGAGTCATACTCCGGATGGGGCGGCGTGAGCAGCGCCGGGTCCAGGCAGAGCACGGGCTTTGATATGCTCCCACCCGCCATACCCTGAATCTGCGTGCCAGGAGGAACCAATGAGTTCCAAGCCATTGTTGAAGGCCTCCTTGCTCTTCGCGGTCTCCTTTTTCTTCATCGCCGCACGACCGGCAGCGTTCACGGCGCAGTCTGTGAAGAGTGATCAAGTTACATTTGTTCACTGCGGTACACTGATCGACGAGAAATCGGATGCGCCGCGCCAGAACGCGCTCATCGAAATCGCGGGAGGCAGATTCCGGTCCATCACGGATTTCAGCTCTGGCTTCGTGAAACCTGCGGGCGCGGCCTTCGTTGATCTTAGTGGGGAAACCTGCCTTCCCGGCCTGGTGGAATCGCACACCCATGTCCTCTTACAGGGCGACCAGAAGCCTGGACAATACGAGGAGCAGATTCTGAAGTGGTCTCTTCCTTATCGCACGATCCTGGGGACGCAGGCGGCGCGGCGCACAGTGTTCCCACCTTCACCCCCGAGGAATTGCACGCCATCGTCGATGAGACCCACCGCGAACGGCACAAAGTGGCGGCGCACGTGATGGGGCTGGGAGGAACCCACAACGCGGTGGAAGCGGGTGCGGATTTGGAGAGACGCCACGGTCCAACCTTCTAGTTTTGGGGTGGAGGTTTAAGTCGGGAGCGCCTTTCTTGGCAAGTGACGATGTGGCCCCAGCGGATGGTTTACGACGGACTCGACCCGAAAGGTACGTACGTAGTGCGGGCGACAGGCTATAAACAGGCGCTGCTCAGGATCAACGGAGAGCGGATTCAGCCCACGCTATATGGCCAAAAAACAGGAGAAATCAAAGAGTTCCCGGTCCCGCCGGAACTCCTTAAGGACCGCCGGCTGGTGTTGACGTGGGACCCGCCCGTCGGTGAGGAAAGTCTCACCTGGCGCGAGCATTCGCGGCTGGCCGAAGTCTGGCTGATCAAAAAGAACGACTGAACTTTGGGCAGTGAGTCAGTTTGATTTGTTTTGTAGCGGGACTCTATGACCGCCGGCTTTTGCTTCATTAGCTTCATCATTACGCCGATTCTTCGGCAATGGCGGCGTTTCCCAGCGCGGCGGAAATAGCGCGGGCCGTCTCCACCACCAGCGCGGCCAATTCCGGAATCCTGCGCGTGCCGATTCGAGTTGCCGGCCCGGCCACGCTGATGGCCACTCGTTCGCTGCTGGCATCCCAGACGGGCGCACCAATGCAATGTACGCCTTCTTCGTGTTCCTCCCAGTCCACGGAGTAGCCCTG
>Ga0315282_10011563_pt1 | contig 13636 bp, 12 predicted proteins | sample YL17G07_20_MG_FD_203693 | JGI IMG/M metagenome (GOLD analysis project Ga0315282, IMG submission 203693) | Sediment microbial communities from Yellowstone Lake, YNP, Wyoming, USA - YL17G07_20 | ecosystem: Environmental > Aquatic > Freshwater > Lake > Sediment | place: USA: Wyoming | collected... | reverse complement strand
ATCGAAATCGCGCAGGCCCTGCGCTTTGTCGGATGAAGCGGCGCAGCGCTGAATTGATCTGTGGCGCCGCGGCTGCAAACGTTCGGGGTTGACACGCTGAAGACCAAGTCCGATCTTATAGATGCGCAGCAGTGGATACCACCTCACCCTAGACCTCGTCCTGCGGGGAATCTACGTTTCCAATGACGACGAATCCCTGATGGCCTTGCACTGGGACTACTTGAACGAGGTGCAGGGCCGGCCCAATCGGCCGGGAGCCTTCTGGGTTCAGGCCCAGGCCGCCGAGGATGTTCCCAGGCTCATGCAGGCCATCGACGGCGAATTCCGCAACAGCGACGTCGAGACTCGCACCCAGCCCATGAAGCAATTCATCCTCGACCTCCTCTCCATGCTGGGTAACATCAAGCTCATTCTTCTTGGCATCTCCGCCGCGGTAGTTTTTGCCGTTCTGCTCATCGTCTCGAACAGCATTGGGATGTCCATCCGCGAGCGGACCGCCGAGCTGGCCGTGATGCGCGCCCTGGGCTTCCGCACCCGGCAAGTGCTGGCCATGCTGACGGCGGAGTCCCTGGCCATCGGCATTTCCGGGGCGGCACTGGGTTGCCTGACCGCCGCGATTCTGTTCGCGCTCGCCTCCGGGTACCAGATGAGCGGCGCCATGCCCCTCCACATTCAAATCGACGCTGCGACCGTAGGCATGGCCATGATCGCGGCGGCTGTAATCAGCCTGCTGAGCACGCTGCTGCCCGCTTACCGCGCCTCGCGGATCGAAATCGCGCAGGCCCTGCGCTTTGTCGGATGAAGCGGCGCAGCGCTGAATTGATCTGTGGCGCCGCGGCTGCAAACGTTCGGGGTTGACACGCTGAAGACCAAGTCCGATCTTATAGATGCGCCGCCTGGCTGTTCCGTGCCCCTCCCCAAACGCCCCCAGTTTAGCTTCGTCCCTCACTCCTGATTTCAACTCGTTGATTAAAAACAACTTTCCCGGTTCGTTCGCTCGCGCCCCCTGGGAACTTGGACGCCCATCGTCGCGTATGACCTCGTGTGTGAAGCGGCCAGGCAAACGTCCCCTCAGGATGACTATTTGGCCGCTTCCCTTACCCGGTTGACAGGCCACGCGGTTACGTTCGGATTGCTCGCGGATGCTGGCGGTGCGCGTGCTAAGATGAGGGGAGAAGTACGCGAAGATAGCCAGTGAGTGAATTTCCCATGTGGCGACTGGTCCTGAAGAATCTGTTGCGCAACAAGCGGCGCTCGTTCCTGACCGCGACGAGCGTGGCCGTGTCGCTTTTTCTGCTTTCCACCCTGGCCATGGTGTACACGGCTCTGGGCGCGCCGCTCCGCAACGCCGACAACATTCCGATCATGATGGTGCGCCGGGCGGCCGGAATCATTTTCCCCATGCCCGTGAGCCACGGCCCGAAAATTCGGGCAATCCCGGGAGTAGTAGCCTGCGCCTCCCTGAGCTGGTTTGGCGGCTATTGGAAAGACCCCGCCAACCAGTTTGCCAACTTCGCCGTGGACGAGCAGCAAATCTTTGACGTGCAAATGGCCTCGACCATTCCGCCCGATCAGAAAGAGGCCTTCATCCGCGATCGGACGGGGGCGGTGGCGGGGCGCCGCCTGGCGGAGCGTTTTGGCTGGAAGGTAGGCGATCGAATCACGTTGCTGGGCAGCCCCTATGGCTTCAATCCTGAGCTGACGTTGCGGGGGATCTTTCGTGGCGGCCCGGATGACCAACTCTGGTTTCACTGGGAGTACATGAACGAGTCGATTGGCCGGATGAACGTCGTCGGGCTTTATTGGGTTCGCCTGGCGAAACCGGAGATGGCCTCGCGCGTGGGGCAGGCCATCGACCAGATGTTCCGCAACACCGACAACGAGACGAAAACCGAATCGTTGAGCGCATTCCTACTCAGTTTTATCGCCATGCTCGGGAACGTCCGGCTCATCATCCTGATGATTGGCTCGGCGGTGACTTTTGCCATCCTGCTGGTGGTGACCAACACCATGGCAATGTCGATCCGCGAGCGGTTTGCGGAGGCGGCGGTGATGCGCAGCCTGGGATATCGCCCCGCGCACATCGTGGGCCTCTTCATGGCCGAATCCATCCTGCTGACGATGCTCGGGGCGCTCATCGGAATCGGTGGCGCAAAGGTCGTCTTCGACGCGATTCGAATTTCCACCGTCGGCCAATTTGTGTTCGCGGATATGCGCTTGCGCCCCGAGACGCTCGTGCTGTGCTTCTCGATTGCGCTCGGAATTTCCCTGCTGGCAGTTTCCCTGCCGGCCTACCGCGCGGCGAAGGGCAACATCGCCATGGCCTTGCGCTTTGTGGGATGAACTGTAGCGGCGGTTTCTGACCGCCGCACTTCGGCGCTCCGGAAGCGCCGCTACAGAGGGTTCGGCGGTCGCCCACCGCCTTTAGAGAAAGAGAATCTTGATGGCGATTCCACTCAAATACAATCTGCGCAACCTCGCAGTGCGGCGAACCACCACCGCGATGACGGCATTCAGCATCACGCTCACGGTGACGGTCTTTGTGGTTTTGATGGCCCTGGCTCAGGGGCTGCAAAGCTCGCTCACCGCCACCGGGAATCCGTTAAATCTCATGGTCATGCGCGACGGGTCACAGTCGGAGACGCAAAGTTCCGTCCAGCGCGACACGCTCCAGACCCTCAGGTATCTGGAAGGGATCGCCAAGAACGAGAAGGGCGAGCCGCGCGTCTCGCCGGAGCTGGTGGTGCTGATCAACCTGCCGCGGCGCGGTCAGACGCAGGGGTCGAATGTGACCATTCGCGGCCTAGGGCCGGAAGGGTTCACCCTGCGAAACAACTTCAAGCTGGTTGAAGGCCGCGAGTTTAAGTCCGGGTTGCGCGAGGTCATCGTCTCCAAGCGCATCGCGGAACGCTTCCAGAACTGCGCGCTGGGGGACAAGCTGAAGTTCGCCAAGGGCTACTGGACCGTGGTCGGGGTCTTCGACGCTGGCAATACCGCCTACGCCTCGGAAATCTGGACGGATGCCGAGGGGCTGGGGCAGGACTTCGACCGCGATGCCTACTCGAGCGTCATCCTCCGCGCCACGGACACCGCCGCTCTCAACCGTCTGGAGCAACAAGTGGCCGACGACCGCCGCCTGCATCAGAAAGCGCAGACGGAGATCGAATACTACGAGCGGCAGACTCGCTCCGCCGGGCCCATCAAGTTTCTGGGAATTTTCATCGCCGCGCTGATGGCCGTGGGGGCGTCGTTCGCCGCCATGAACACCATGTACGCGGCCGTGGCGCGCCGCACCAAGGAAATCGGCGCGCTGCGCGTGGTCGGATTCTCGCGCAGGAGCATCCTGCTCTCCTTCATCATCGAATCGGTGATCATTGCCGCGGTCGGCGGCTTCCTGGGTTGCATGCTCGCCCTGCCCATCAACGGGGTCAGCACCGGCACCACTAACTTCGCCACCTTCAGCGAGCTGGCCTTTAGCTTCCGGGTGACCCCGGAGCTCTTGCTGCAAGGGATGATCTTTTCTGTGATCATGGGATTCTTCGGAGGCCTGTTCCCTGCCTGGCGCGCTGCGCACGAGAACATCGTCACAGCGTTGCGCTCGACGTAAGAAAGAGAGAAGGATTGCGGAGAAATGGATAGCCGCCAAAAAGATTTGAGCGTCCTGCAGATCGACCGCTCGCGCAAAGAGTCGCTGGAGCCCAAGCGGAAAACTCCCTGGGGGCCGTTGCTCTACGTGGGGGCCGGTGTGGTCTTCGTCTTGATCGTGGGAGTGGCGTTCTCCGGCATCTTCGGCCAGGCGCCGGAGGTCGAAGTCCAGCGCGTGACGCTGGAGCGTAGCGCCGCCTCGGGCGGCAGCGTGGTGTTGACCGCCGGCGGGTACATCGTCGCCCACCACACCATTCAAGTGAGCTCGAAGGTTGTCGGCCGGGTCGCCTGGGTTGGAATCGAGAAAGGCGACAAGGTGAAGGAAGGCCAGGTTCTGGTGCGCCTTGAGGACACGGAATTCCAGGCGCAACTGGGGCAAGCGCGAGCGAATCTGAACGTTGCGAAGTCGCGCCTGGAGGAACTCGAGACCGGTTCGCGCCCGCAGGAGATCGACGCCGCGCGCGCCGCGGCCGAAGAAGCCCAGGCCAACTTTCAGAATGCCGAGATCAACCTCAAGCGCGTCGAAGATCTGGCTGGCCAGGCGATCGCCTCCCAACAGCAGCTGGATAACGCGCGGACGCAATACAATGTCGCCAAAGCGCAGCTCGAGAGCGCCCGGAAGCGCTATGACCTGGTGAAGATCGGGCCGCGCCGCGAGCAGATTGATTATGCGCGCGCCCAGGCCGCTCAGGCGCAGGCGGCCGTGGACTACGCGCAGACCATGCTCGACTCGACGCTCATCCGCGCCCCCGTCTCCGGCACGGTGCTCGAGCGCTCCATCGAAAAGGGCGAACTGGTTTCCACCATGAACTTTGGCGGAACGGGCGGAGTGAAAGCTTCCGTCTGCTCGCTCGCCGACCTGAGCGACTTGCAGGTGGAACTGGACATCAACCAGAACGATTTCCCGAGAATCTCGCCCAACCAGGCGTGCCTGGTCACCGCCGACGCCTATCCCGACCGCGTGCACAAGGGCGTGGTGGAAGAGATCGCGCCGCAGGCGAACCGGCAGAAGGCGACGATTCAGGTGAAGGTCAAGATCCTCCAGCCCGATGATTATCTGCGCCCGGAGATGAACGCCCACGTTTCGTTTCTGGCTCCGGCTTCGAAGGATCAGCCCACCGCCAGCGCGCCGCGGGAAATGCTTTCAGTCCCGCGGGCCGCGGTCGTGCAGAACGATGGAAAGTCGGCGGTGTTCGTGCTCGACGGAACGCACGTCCGGCTCAAACCCATCGAAGTGGGCCGCGACCTGGGCGACCGCCTGGAAGTCGGCGACGGCCTGGGGCCCAACGACCGCGTGGTCGTTCGCGGGTTGGAAGGTCTGACTTCCGGCCAGCGCGTGCGCGTAAAACAGGGAGCGTGAATCGCAATCCGCTTGCGCCCTCAGGCGTGGGACCCGGACCGCTCGCGGCCGACACCGTCAAAAGGAAATGTCCATGGCCAAACTCGTCGTCGAAATCAGTGACTTGTCCAAGATCTTCCAGCGCGATTCGTTTGCGGTGGCGGCGCTTGAGAGCATCAGCCTCACCATCAGCGAGGGGGAGTTTGTCTGCCTCATGGGCCCGTCCGGTTCCGGCAAGACCACCCTGCTCAACATCATCGCCGGAATCGACCGTCCGACGAGTGGACGACTCCGCGTGCTGGAGCAGGAGATTAACACTCTCAGCGAAGACCGCCTGGCCGCTTGGCGCAACGTTCACGTCGGGTTCGTCTTCCAGACCTTTAACCTCATCCCGGTACTCACCGCCTACGAGAACGTCGAGTTGCCTCTACTGCTCACCAAGCTTTCAGGCAAGGAGCGCAAAGATCACGTGCTCGCGGCTCTCAAGCTCGTTGGATTGGAGGACCGCATTCATCATTATCCGCGGCAACTTTCCGGCGGCCAGGAGCAGCGCGTGGCCATCGCGCGCGCTATCGTTACGGACCCCACCCTGCTGATGGCCGACGAGCCCACCGGCGACCTCGACGCCCACTCCGCCGACGAAGTCCTAGACATCCTCAGCCGTTTGAATAAGGACTTTAAGAAAACCATCATCATGGTGACGCACGACCCGCGCGCCGCGCATCACGCCACGGTGGTCAGGCACCTGGAAAAAGGCCAGCTTCTTCCCTTGGACCAGTAGTCGGCCCCCAAGCCACGAGGAGAACTTCTTAAACGGCGCGAGCAACTTCTTCATCCACCGCGGAATTAAACGGCTGTATCGAAGGGGTCCGGAAAAGCAATCGGAAGGAAACAATGAGAGAGCGCAGGCAGGAGCGCCATCGCTTCAATGGTGCTCCCGCCTGCGTTTCATAACCAACGAGGACAGTCTGCTTTCTGTCCTCACACTGCCAGCTTGCTCAGGTAATCGTAGCTTATCTTGACGCTCTCGATGGGCGGCCGCCCACAGTAGTCCTGCTCGACGAAGTAGTACTTCAGCCCACCTTTCGGGGCGGCGGTAAAGATGCGCTTCCAATCGATAGTGCCTTGCCCCACCTCGGCAAACAGTTTCGCACCCTTTTCGGCATCGAGCTCGGTTGCGGGAGAATTCCCCGCCACGAGGTCCTTGATGTGCAGCAGCGGGAAGCGGCCCGGGTAGTTCTCCAGATAGGTCACGGGATCGTGGCCGGCATGAATGACCCAGAAGCAATCCATTTCCATTTTTACCACCTCGGGGTCGAGTGACTTCAGCAGAAAGTCATAGGCGGTCGTGTCCCCGAACTTCTGAAACTCGAAGTTGTGGTTGTGGTAGGCGAAGGTGAGCCCCGCTTTCTTGCAATGTTCTCCCGTCTTGTTGAAGAACTCCACGAGGCGCTTGTACTGATCGAGGGTCCGGCGCTCGGCGGGGTTTTCGAGGATCGGCATGACCAGGTACTCGCAGCCGACCCCCTTGGCCTCTTCGATGCACTTGTCCGTGCTCTTGCGAAGTCTGGGCAGCATCCAGTGTCCGCTGGGGGCCTTCAGGCCGTTGTCGTCCAGGATCTTCTTCACTTCCGCTGGCGACTTGCCGTAGAAATCGTAAACTTCGACGTTCTTGTAGCCGATGGCGGCAACTTGCTTGATGACACCCTCGAAATCCTTGGCGATCGTGTCGCGCAGCGTGTAAAGCTGCAAGCCCACCGGAATGCCCAGGGGCGGGCCCGTGGGCTCAGGTTGGGACGGCGCGGGCGCGGGTTCGGGTGTTTGAGTGCATGAAATGCTGGCCATGGCCGGGATCGAAGCCAATCCCGTGGCGCTCTTGCGCAGAAACTCTCGGCGATTGATTGAACTCATGGCAATGAACTCTCCTTGCGTAGAATATCGCGAACTGGAAACCGCATAACTATACCGGGTGAATTCTACCCGCGCAATGCCTTGCGGGCCACTACCCTGCGGAAGTCCATTGGCCGGACAAACTGACCTCCAGTGCCGGGCAGCCGTGCTAGCATGGCTTGATGGTCCGGCCTCGACGAAGACACCTCGCGGCCAGCGAGGATGAGTTGTTCATGCGGTGCGCTCTGCGTGAAGCTCAGAGAGGTTTTGCTGAGCAGGAAGTCCCCGTCGGCGCGGTCGTGGTCCGGGACGGTCGAGTGATTGCGCGCGCCCACAACCGACCTATTCACCTCCACGACCCTTCCGCGCACGCGGAGATTCTAGCGTTGCGGCGAGCCGCGCGCCGGCTCGGGAACTACCGCCTGCCCGGCTGCGCGCTCTATGTTACAATTGAGCCGTGTGCGATGTGCGCAGGCGCCATCGTGCAGGCGCGGCTGAAGCGGCTGGTCTTTGGCGCGTGCGATCGCAAGGCCGGCGCCGCCGGTTCCGCTCTCGCGGTCCTCAACCACCCGAAATTGAATCACCAGGTCGAGATCGCGCGCGGCATCCTGGATGAGGAATGCGCAGGCTTGCTGCGGGATTTCTTTCGCCAGCGGAGGAAGAAGCGCTAACTCCGACCGTCAGGTCAAAAGATCGGTCTTTTCCCCTCGGTTCCCGGTCCACGTGACGCATGCTGACCACTGAGGGGTGCACGTCCGCGGAGAGGTACCGAAGCGGTCATAACGGGGGCGCCTCGAAAGCGTCTTGCCTGCCAAAAGCGGGCACGTGGGTTCGAATCCCACCCTCTCCGCCAATCTATCGCTAGTGTTTTCAGTCAGTTAACGTGCTCCACTTTTTCGTGTGCCTCTGGCGTCCCCTTCGTTCCCGGAAACACCGGCTCCCAAGTGCGCCTCACGTCCGCCTCTAACTGTTCCTGCCGAGCACGCACCCAAGGCGAGTAGTGCTTTTCAGTGACCCTGATGCTGCTGTGACCGAGCAACATGGAAACGCGGTCCATCGGTACGCCAGCTTGGAGCAGCTCTACAGCAAGCGTGTCTCGGAAGCGGTGGGCGTGACCGTCAGGAATGCCTGCCAGCCGGAATACGGCCTTCAGTGTGCGCTGCCAATCTCCGGTCGCGCTCTGAATCTCAGACTCGCCCGTCCAGAAAAAATACGCCTCGCTCGTCCTGGGCATCGCCTCCAATGCGCTTAGAACGAAATTCGGCAACGGAAGATACACGGGCGTCCCTGTCTTCGCCGTGTAGAGAAGCAGCTTGTCGCCGAGGACCCGGCTTCGCTCCAGTGTGACGGCATCGCCGATCCGCAAGCCGCTATGACGAAGGAGAAGAACAAAGGCGCGGATGCGTCGCGCATTCTCTGGGCCTCTGTATCTGCCGCCCCGACACTTGTTTCCGTACTTCTCACAGGCTATCAAGATGTCAGCTGCCTGGTCCGGCGTAAAGGGCATCGTCGGTCGCGGATTTACCTTTGGGCTTTCAAGCTTGCGGGCCGGGTTTTCATCAAGCCATTTGCTGTCATGGACGAAGCGGAAAAAGGCGCGAAGATATTCCAGCTTTTTGAGAGCGCCAAGATTCTCATTCGGCCACGAGACCCGAAACTTTCGCAGCATAGACAAATCAAACTCGCGGAGGAAACGCACTCCGTGATCCTCAGCGAAGCGTCTCATCTGTCGCGAGAGTAGGTCGTACTTGTAGAGAGTGGGCTGGCGCAAGTTTCGCGCGCGGGCATCATCCAGGAATTCTTTCCAAGCGTCGGCGATAGTGACGGGCTGCGGCTCTGTCGCGCGTGAGCCTTCGGCTTCCCACTGGCGGATGATATCTTGCGCCTTGTTCCAGTCGCGGGTGTTCAACGTTTTGCGAATTTCCTCTCGGCCCAGAAATCCATCCGCCCAGATTGGGCAGCGGCATCGCCGGTGTTTCCTTCCCTCGGCGCGATGGGCACACATCTTAATGTGCCTGCGATAAGTGGTGAGCATAATGCGCCTCCCTTTTCTCTGTCTGAGGGGTTGCCAAAAATGGGTGGGGCGAGTAGATATGGGGTAGCCATTCTCGGCCTCTCACTCAGGCTGAAATGGTCAGGGGCCATCAGTTGTTTCCCGCAACTGGTGGTCCCGACTTGACTGAAGCGTACGCTCGCGCGCGTTCCGATGTCAAGTCTGGATTGCACAAGCGACGGTGAACACGCTCCACCACCGATTGGGGAATCCGCAGCGTGGTATAGCGCCGCTTGCTCCGCGAGCCGTAATCACCTAACACAAGAACCCCCGGCTCTCGTTCAAAGAGTTTGCGGACAGCATCCGCGCTGAGGCTCCACATCTCCGCAATCTCGGCCACGACGTAATGGCGCTCGCGGAAACGCGCCTCTGGCAAGTCCTCCAAAGCCTTGCCGTTTGGACGTGCCGACTGCCCTGATCTGTCTTGAAAACGCACAAGAAGCCCCACAGAACACCAGCATCAGCCATCGTAAGAAGGAACTCCGCAGCGCGCGAGCCTGCGGAATCTCTCCGAATCATGCAGCGGAAGGCAAAGGCGCAGGACGCCGGAACCGTCGAAGTAAACATCGTTCCGTGAGAAGCAGTGCCGAAGTACCTCAACATCCGGCGAGCCACAATCGGGACACTCCAGCGCCTCCGCGCCGTCTCCGTCCTCTTCGGCCAACTTCAGACCGTAGAGGCAGCCATACGTCCGGAGAAACCTCGTCCTGCGCGTGGCATCCACGAAGGCACCAACTGCCTCGGGGATATGCACGAAGTCGGCCAGCTTTGTTACGTATTTAAGTAATTCGAAGGCCGTGCCAGAGTCTGCCCGCTTGATGTACGGCAGAATCAGGCCTTCGTCGCGAGCCGCCTTTCTCCATGCCGCTGCAAGTTGCTCCTGCGGAATGTAAGAACCCTCGATCAGAACATTCAGGTGCGGATGCCAAGTCTGCGACTCCGCGTTGAAAGTGACCTCCAAGGCCACCAGAGCCCCTTTGACTGAAGCAGACCACAGCACGGAATGACGAAGCCGCTGGAAAGTGTCGAAAAGGGCACGGATTCCCGCTCGCAGCTCGTGCAGAGGGCAATTCCTCATGCTCAGTACCAGGTATCGGGGATCTCTCAGACCGGCGATTACGTCCCCGAATCTGTGAATAGCGCGCATTGATCTCTTTCGCGCCTCCCACGGACACAGCCGCACACCGCAGGAGAACGTCGCCCTGGCCCACGAGCCACCGCACGCTTTACACCGGCAGCCGCCGAATGACGTGTGGCATTGCGTCACCTCGTGAGCCAGCTTGCCCCGACCGATCTTCTCTAGCGAGGCCACTAAGGAAGCTTGAAGCATGGAGAACTTGGCCCAGCGATTGTTGAGGCGGATGGCCCGCGCTCGCGCACTCGCTTTCGACAACGAAAGCTCGCGACAGCGTTTCGCGCTCGGTTTGCTTCGCTTGGCGCAAAGTGTTTCGGACCCGGGCTCAGCGCGGGGTTGGTCGGAGACTGCCGACTTATGACCTATTATCAAGGGAAGACGGGGGGCGCTGCCCCCCATGCCCCCTGCGCAAACTCTTTTCACCTCTGCAAGCATTCAGGCACACTCCAAGCGTTTGGAGGGTGAGCCTCTGTCCATGCTCGCGTCGGTCGCCGGGCGTTGGTTTGCGATTCCACGTTGCCGGCAGTGCGGTGCCTCGGACAGAGGCCACACCCACAACAAAGCAGATCAGTTGATTTGCGTTCTCAGGTCAGGTAAGCTGAGGGTCTGATGGGGACTGGTCAGCTTTCCACCTGGCCTGTCTTCCTGGAAATGGCGTCCTCCTGCGAAAAGGACGCCGTTTCCTTTTTAGTGCCCGCGCTCCCGCCGCCGTCGCCAAATCTCTTTGGCATACGCTTGCCGCTTGTCTTTGGGCGTCTCGTGGATGACGAGTCCGCCCGCATCGTGAGCGCCCCGCTGGTGCTCGACCGCAGCGGAAACGTACTCCGCCAGTGTCTCAGCACCCGGATTGTACTGGCGCGTCCGCCTTCCTTGTCCGGCCCGTGCCATCGCGAGCGCGAGCCGGGTGTTGTCCGCCTTACAAAGCCAGCGAAGATTCGAAGGCGAATCGTTGTGCTCGTCACCGTCCTGGTGGTCGACGACCAGGAAGCGGGTTGAGCCGCAGAGGGCGCACCGCCTCGGCCCTGCTGGAATGCAGCGTTGCGCCCGATAGCGGTGTCCACGATCGGTCACCACTTCCTTGCGCCAGCCGTCGCCACAACCGGGTGGCGCCGCTATTCCCCCGCTGCGGGTTCTTCTTCCTCTTCCCCCGCGAGCTCGGCGATTTCCCGGACCTTTTCGATTATTTCCTCCCGCGTCAGCCCCGCGTCGTCCGCCTCCGCGGCGAGGTCCGCGATTGACTGGAGGGATTCTTGCGCTTCATCGAGTTCTTCCTGCACCTTACGAGGATTTCTGGCCATGGTGTTTGAACTCCTTTTCCTTGGGTTTAGCGTGCATCGTGCGTGGGAAGGCTACCAAATCAAAATGGGGGGAGATACAGGGCAGATAATCAGAAGAATGACCCTGTACCTAAAGAGTTAAACAGACGTGTGCGTTTGAGTTAACTGGATAGTTTATCGGCGGCGCGCGAGCCGAACTCGCTCTCGGAACTCGCGCTTTTGATGACCATCAGAGTCTTGATACGATGGAAACACTTTGGCGGCAATCGCACCATCGGTGAGATGGCGACCTTCTGCTCGGGCCTGCTGGTCGAGTTTGCGAATTCTTCTCGTAAGGACCACGGGGGATGACCCCGGTCGCTTGGCGGTGAGAGAAACAAGGTTTGCAAGGATCTTCTTCGGGTTCACTCGCGGAGCTCGACGCCCCTTAAATAGCGAGCGAAATAAAGGGAGGAGGTCAGCGAATGCTGCAAGTTGCCTCTGCGAAATATCTTCTGGAAAAGTAAACGGAGACGCCTCAGAATTCGGCCGCCTTAACACCTTTTCGAGCCGTTTCCGGCATGTGGTGAGTAACCCGAGAGCCCACTGCAACCAAGGTTCATTCGAGGACTTCCAAAGATGGCGATGAAAAAGTCGATTGAATTCGCGTTCAAAAACAGCAGGATTGTGCCGATGCTTACGCGCCAGTGCCTTGATGCGTCGGTAGAGCGGATTTAGCAAATGAAAGAGTCCGGCCCCGTACCCCAACTGGTACAACCAGAGATCGGAACCAAAAAGCTCCAGGCCAAACACTTGCCGAGCTTCCTGCTCGAGAAGTTGCGAATCGACAAGGCGGTGTCTCAGTCGTTTTTTCGGACGGCGGGTTTCCTGAGCTGCTTCCCCGGCTGGTTTTGCAGGCTCAGAGGTCAGCCTGCCCTCACCTGCCAGTCCTACTCCCATGCTTGATTTCAGCTCCACGATTTGCCTCATTTCAACAAGGAAACACTATGCTACACGCCCTGTTTATGGAATTAACACGCTGTACCTATTGCTTTCATATGGTCAAGGCATACCATACGCATGGAATTAACACGCTGTCCGTATTGCTTTCATATGGTGTAGGAATACCATAAGCATGGCATATACCAGCCGTTAACCAGACCATTTCCAGGCCGAAGTCTATCACACCATTTACTCTCTGCCTTTGCTCTTGCCGAGTGTGTCTCGCGCCGCTAGTGGTACTATTTGAATTTCTTGGCTCTTGCGCCTGACTTCTGCCTATGCCACACTGCGGTGACCTTTCCGACTTGTGCGCGCCGCAAGCGAGATGAAGCAAGGGAGCATGAGCAAGACAATCGACCAGGGCAAAGAAGAAGTTGCGAAGCTGTGCCAGTACTTCACTACCAACCACCAGGCGTTTCTGGCTCCCGGTGTCAAGGAAGATCACGTCCGCCAATCGCTGATTGACCCCTTCTTTGAAGCCTTGGGCTGGGACGTGCACAACAAGGCCAGAACGGCGCCGCAATACCAGGAAGTCATTCCAGAGGACAGCCTGGACGTGGAAGGTCAGCAGAAGGCCCCCGATTACACCTTCCGCGTCGGCACTCTGCCGAAGTTTTACGCCGAGGCCAAGAAGTGTGGAGTGAACATCAGCGCGGATCCCGCCCCGGCCTTCCAGCTTCGCCGGTACGGATGGAGCGCCAAACTCGCGCTCTCCGTTCTCACCGACTTTGAGGAATTCGGCGTCTACGATTGCACCCTACGACCCCGCCCAGGCGACAAGGCGAGCCATGCCAGAATCCAGTACTTCCGCTACGACGAGTACCCCCCCCGCTGGCGCGAATTATGGGACGTGTTTTCCCGCGAAGCCGTCTGGTCCGGGGCGTTTGACCAGTACGTCGCGTCCAAGCGGAAGCGCGGCACGTCCGAAGTAGACGCGGAGTTTTTGAAGGAAATGGAGGGCTGGCGGCTTGCGCTCGCCGGAAACATCGCTCTTCGGAACAAGGACCTGTCATTGGACGACCTGAACGCGGCCGTGCAACTGACGATTGACCGCGTGGTGTTCCTGCGTATGGCGGAAGACCGGGGGCTGGAGCCTTACGACCAACTTCTGAAGCTGTGCGAACAGCCCGACATCTACCCCCGCTTCATCCGCGACCTGTGCCGCCGGGCCGACGAGAAGTACAACTCCGGGCTGTTTCATTTCCAGAAGGAAAGTGGCGTATCCGAAGACCCCGACCGGATCACGACGAAGCTGGCGGTGGACGACAAGGTTTTCAAGCCGATCCTCCAAAGCCTGTACTTCGCCCACGGTTCGC
>Ga0315282_10011562_pt1 | contig 13638 bp, 9 predicted proteins | sample YL17G07_20_MG_FD_203693 | JGI IMG/M metagenome (GOLD analysis project Ga0315282, IMG submission 203693) | Sediment microbial communities from Yellowstone Lake, YNP, Wyoming, USA - YL17G07_20 | ecosystem: Environmental > Aquatic > Freshwater > Lake > Sediment | place: USA: Wyoming | collected... | reverse complement strand
ACATATCAACATTTTCTGCCATAGTAATTACTCAAGAGTAATTAAAGGATTTAAGCTTTGCTATCAGGTATGCACAAGACTTATATGCTTTAATGGGCTCTTCCATACTTTCTTTCCCATTTTGCATAATTCGATGCTAAATTAATTTTTCTTGGCTTGGAAAATAATGGGAAACTTTCTTCTTTAACAATTTCTTTTTTCGGCATTTTTGAAAATATCTTTGGAAAGTTTTTTTGCAATGCTTGTAATGGCAATAAAATTTTTTCAGATGGGATTTTTACTTTTTTTGTCTTGAGCAAAACTCCAGCTAGAATTGCCATCAAAATGAAAATTGGTAACAATATCATTGGATTTTGCAAAGCTGATACCAAACTCGTGAAAGGAGATGTAGCTTCTACTTTTCTCATTCTCACTGTCACGTTTGTCCCTTGCATAAAATTCTTTTCTTCATCACCAGCAGTATAAACTCCAAGGAAGTTCAGCTCTCCGTTATTTGATGATGGTGTTACAAAAAAGACAAACTTTTTCTGTTGATTGGCATCTACGCTAGATGTAATGGAATCTTGTTCAATCTTCCATCCCTCAGGCACTTCTAATGTAACAGTCAAGTCACTTGCTGCTGTCCCAGTGTTTTCAACAGTTAAATTCACACTAGCAGATACATTTTCGTCGAATATCGGCAATTCAATTCTAATCGGCTTGATGAATGCGACTTTCTTTGGCAAAACTTCCAAAGTTGTTCTTTCAAAAGAATCAGTCTCTCTACTGATTCCCCAGATTCTGAACTCATGGGTTCCTTCACTCAAATCTGGAATGTGAAGTGTCACGATGTAATTTTGTGCTTTGCTTGCTGCCAAATCAACTGAAGCAGGTGTTGTTTCATAACTGAAATCGATGTCCTTTAATTGCACCTTAACTCCATGTAATAAAACATTTCCATCGTTTTTAATATTTACATTAAAATTCACATCTTCACTTTCATATCCAGTTATGCTCTTGTCAACGCCAATAGTCATGAGAACAACACTGCTTGATCCGCCACCTGTACTTACTTCAGAAGTTCTAGAAGTGGTGGTAGTAGTAGTTGAAACAGTAAAAGATGTTGAAGCTGTTGCATCTTTTGCACCATCATATTCTGCTGTGACTTGAAGCGTATAGCTTCCTTTTCCTGGATTGCTGAAAGAAATTGAATAAACGCCATTTGAATTTGTTGTTGTGCTCCCAGAGATTGATTTTTCTGGGACAGAATATGAAACTGTTGCTCCACTCACTTTAGCATTATTATCTGCCAAAGTCACAGAACCAGATGCTGTGATTAAACTCTCAGATGTGTATGAGCTTTGACCAGTCGCAACTGTTACTTTCAATGATCTGTCAAAAAAGACTGGGATTGATGAGGAGTTTGTTGAGCCTAAAACATTTGTAGCAGATACTGTGAATTGTGAAGTTCCAATGCCACTTTGCCCCAATGTTGTTGGAATTGTCACGTTCCCTGAGCAGATCTTTGTTGCGGAATCATAAGGAAGATTACCTATTGGTTCTGCTCCTATATTGATAGTGCAGCCCCCTTGAAGAGCCAAAGTTGCTTGAACAATTGCCTTTGTGAAAATTATTTCCCCTAATGTTACGTTTATGTTTGGCTGAGGCTCGACAATTGTTATAATGATGTTTGTGTTGTCAATTACTGTGGAAACAACATTCGACCATTCACTCGGAACATCGTACCAATCCGCAGCTCTCACTCTTGCATAATATTTGTTTCCAATTGCAAGGTTGTTGGCAGTGTATTGAAGTGAAGTTGTTTGAATGTCAGTAAGAACGTTAGTGAAGTTTTCATCTTTTGCAAGTTGGAATTCGTAATACTGGATGCCTGAAACATCTGAAGATGCTGTCCATGTGTATTGAACATTTTTTGATTTACTTGTAGCTGGACCGGACAGCAGTGGTGTTGTTGGAGGCTCAAACTCTATGTTCAAAAGCCAGTTCACTGAGTTCGTGAAAAGCTTCTGAGCATCTTGCGTCCAGTAGAGTGAATAAGGAATACCAAAGAAAATCGCTGCCGAATGGTTGCTTATCTGCTTGCCATTATAAAGCTGAGTTCCAGGTCCTCCATAAGCAATAGCATATGTATTGGCATTTGAATTAACAGTATCAATTGGCCTTAGTTTTGATGACCCGGCAATAAAGTCAACCAAGTTTTTACCTATGACAGTATGGACCTCAACTTGCTGGCCAAGAGGGAATCCCAGATTTATTGGATGGCTGCTGTAAACGAAGACCTTCTGCTTTTGATTTGAATATAATATGCTGATGCCTGAGGACTTGACCCATCCCCAATTGCCAACATTACGTGCATCTATTGCAATCGTCGGTATATCATTCACAGGTATGTTGCTTGCAAAAGGTCCCAATCTATCAACGCTTGTCGGACTTCCAACAACAACAATCAAATCAAAGTCATTCCAGTTAACTGAAGTATTTGCATCAACAAGGAATACATCATGTCCCATCTGCGTTAGAATATTGTAGACATTCTGCTCCAAGTCTGGATTAAGATGTTGGGAATTCTGGACTACCATTGCAATTTCTGCAGCATTGGCAGATGAAATGAACAGAAGACTGAAAAGCAAGAGAGATGCAAAAAATATTTTGTTTCTCGTTTTCCATTTGGTGTTGCGAAATCCTCTTCTCAAAAGAATTGCAACTGCTACTGCAAAAATAAGAGCCAATGCTATGAATATTTCAGGAGTTACCTGCAGACCCGAAGGCTCAGCCGTATTCGCAACAATTCTTAACTCAAGCTCGTATGCAATGTTAGTTTGCTTCGTTTCGCTTGACGCCAATATCGATATCCCACCTTCATAAGCACCAGGACTAAGCAACGTGACCGTGTAATTGACAACTTTAGTTTCATTGGGCTGCAAGACGAATGAAGATGGCTCAACTTGGACTAAAGATGTGATGTTTCTTTCAGTTCCTAATTGAATGTTAAGTGAAAAATCGTAAGTGTTCCCAACTTCGAAAGTTTTTGTGAATATGTATGGGAATGATTTCGCGTCTATCCTCAAGACTCCAAGACTTGCAGGTTTTGCAACAAGATTTGCAGATGCAAAAGATACTGAGAATAAAGTAAAGAAAAGAATTCCTACAAGTGCGATTATTGGAATCTTCATTCTCATTAAATCGACCTAAGTTGTAATTACTAATAAGAAGTTAAGGATTAAAGCATTTTTACCAAAATTTTCTACTAGATAGAAATTTTTTCTATTCTATAGCAAAATGAAATTTAGATAAAACTGAAATCCTATTTTTTCTTTTTCAGTGAGAACAAGTTTACTATAACCTCTAGATCCAGCGTCTTGCCGCAGTGCGGGCATTTGACTTCATCGATGTTATCAAGTTGCTTGACCATGGTCTTTATTTAATTTATAGTTACTGAAGAATTAATAGATAATTCATATTTTATAGAAAATTCTTGACTATGGATTAGAAAAATCTACTGAAAAACGAGCTTTGTCTCGTTGAATTTTCCCCTTGTCTTTCTTGGGATTCTTTTCCTGCCGTAATTGTATCTCATTGGATAAGTTTGATTCTCGTGTGCTTTCTTGTAAAAGTAAAAGGACACTATAGATGCCGGAATCATCATTGCGAACAAGAATAGCTCAAGCGTGTCAGAGCTTATCGCCATTGGTGACGCTGAAGCTGTCGAAGATGGAAGAGATGTGTTTGTGGAAGTATCGTTTGCGACAACAATCTCAACAGGAGTCTCTTGACTGTTTTGATTCTGAAGATCCGGCTCAGTTGTTGTCTCATCAAAAACTCCAGTCAAATCGCTTGATGAGCTCCCGCTGCTAGCTGAACTTGAAGATGAACTAGTTGCTCCTACATCTTCTTGTGTGGTTGTTGTACTTGATGTGGTAGTTGTTGTACTTGATGTGGCTGTAGATTCGCTTGCTGATGGATTTTCAGCCAAAGCAAAAACAGAGAAACTTGTTATTTCCAAAGATGCGATTTCGTTCGTTGAATCTATTGTTGGAGTGTATACAGTCCAGTCTGTATTGCATGTGTCTGTGCTTACATCATATGAGCTTGAAGGGCATTTGTAAATGAAGAGTTTGTTTATGTTATCATAATTTGTATCTGAGAAGTTTATCTGCAAAAGTATTGATGAGTAGGATAGTCCTGAAGGAAGTTCGACTTTGAAAGCTTTCAAGACGTCAATGTTGTCGGAAATGCTTGGAGCTTTTGTGTCAAAAATAAATTTCTTGTAGTTTGAACCGTAATTGGCCGCATTAAAGTTCTTCACCTTCACGCCCAATTCTTCATTGAAATTTATATCAAGATCAACAGTTCCCTGGTTTGCTGTCACTGTTCCTGCTCCATTGACATTTGATTGCGCAATAGATGTTGCTGTTCCTGCCTTCAAAAGCTTCATAGAAACCAGCTGAGAACGGTCGTCATCGTCTGTTACGTTGAACTTCAGTGGATAGGGTTGTGAAGTTGTAATCCCGACATTGTTGTTGCTAGACGAGTTATCGCCTGTGTTGCAAGAAGCTGATGTTACGCTAACTGACGGTTGGTTGTTAAAGCAATAATTTCTAACAACATGCCCGTTTGAACATGTGGACAGAGTTGTCAAATCAGTGCAATCCGGATATGTTCCGCAGGATGTTATGTTGCTTCCGCATGCAGTTGCTGAGGATGATGTAGAAGGAGTGGAATTCTGTCCATGAACAACAATGCCAACTCCAGTTTTGATAATTCCTGGGTTGTCAGCTGAAACAAATGGAACTGATATAGAAGCAAAAATTAAAGCAGTTAAAAGCAAGATGATTTTCAATTTCATAGTTAAATGCTAATGCAGCAAACGATTTAAACATTAAAGCTGATTTTTTCTATTTTTTAGAAAGAATTTTATCTCCAGTAGAAATTTTTTTGTTTATGAGTATTAGACGTTGACAGTGAAACTAACAGATGTGGTAGCACTGTTTCCTGCTATATCGATGGCTCTGAATATCAGTACGTGGTTTCCCTTATCGAAAGTTCGAGTTTTATCGACTTTCATACAGTCATTACAAATTGTTTGGAATTTCCCATAATTATCCGAATATTCTAACTTTACTTTTTCGCTCACATCAATGTTCAAATTGATCTTTCGTGAATTGTATGCAGTTGCTGTTGGAGAATTGACTGTAATGATTGGTAATGTCGTATCCACAGTTTCTTTATAAGTGTGGGAGGTTGTTTGAGAAACGTGATTGCTTACAATGAAATAATATTCTATTTGCCCATCATCGTATGGAGTTAAACTGACAACAAAAGTACATTGCTTGGATTTTCCTGATTCACAATCGCTTTTTGTTACTTGAGTGAACGATACGTCTGAAGCTCCTTTGTAGAATAATGACATGTCCTTTAGATTATTCTCAGAGTAGACAACGTAGAAAGTTCCATTTGCATATTTGTTGTTGGTTGGATATTGCTTATTGATTATTGGAGGTTTGCTGTCGATTGAAAAAGTGACAGATTTACTGCCGGTATTTTCAGCATAATCTGTCGCCCTTAAAATTAGTGTGTGGCTTCCGTCTACGAATGTCATTTCCCTGTTAAGGCTATTGCAATTGCGGCACAAAACTATGAAGCTATGACTATCCAAAGAATATTCCAACTTAGCTACAAACTCAGAAATTCCTACGTTAACAGATATTCTTTTTTCTCCGTAGATGTCAGCAGTAGGAGAGTTAATCGTAACTGTTGGAGCAGTTGCATCAATTGTGATGGTTTTGACTACTGATGATACCGTATTTGCAGAATCTTGAATCTCAAAATAATAGTTGATCTGACTTCCGTCATATGAGGAGAGATCGATTGTTGTTGAGCATTGTTTATTATTGCCAACAGGGCAACCAGTTAATTCCACGTTAGTATAGGAAGGAACAGTAGACACCTTCCAGTGCAAAATTACTTTTTGCAGATTTGTTTCACTGTATTTCACAGTAAATATCACAATCCCTTTTGAAAATGAATTGTCTGCAGGCGAAGTGTCTTTTATTTTTGGTTTCGAGCTGTCAACAAAGAAATTAACGGATTTTGTAATAGTCTCGCTATCAAGAATAGCTCTCACTGTAAAAACATTATTACCATTCTCGAAAGTCATTTCTTTACTGTAGCTGTCGCAATTCACGCATAGTTTATGATATGATCCATGACTCAAGTAATCTATTTCGTCAGCAACCAAATTTGTTGAAAGACTGACTAAGATTTTGTTGCTGTCATACGTCTTGCTCTCTGGAGATGGCATAGTCAATTGAAAAACTAGCCATGGAGTAAAATCGACATTTCCTGATACAGAATCACATCCAGGATTTCCTGGGCCTGCATTGCATCCCCACCAGTTGTTTTCTGCATTGAGGGTGCCCGTACCAAGATTGGAGACACCATAGACAGTGTTCCCCACGATGTTATTATGACTCACCGTCAGAGAAGTTGCATCTATATTTGCATTGGCAATCTCAATACCAATAGCGTTAAGGGAACAGAGGTTGTTATTCATCACAGTGTTATCGTCCGCTGTTTTCAGCTTGATGCCGTCGGCGCCATTTGAATTAAAGGTGTTGCCCGTGAGCGTATTGCCGGTCGAACTATCTATGCGGAAACCGTGGTTGATGTTCGAGTTTGCTATGTTATTCGTGAATATGTTGTTGTTGCTACCAGTACCTCCAGCAATAACAAGAAAGAATCCCACGCCGCCGCTACCGCCAGGAGTAGTTAATACGCCGTTCGAGTTTGCAATGTTGCTCGTGAATATGTTGTTCTTTGCATTAGCTAATCTGAAGCCCTGAGCGCCGTTCGAGTTTGCAATGTTGTTCGTGAATGTATTACCGTTCGTATTTTGCATTTCTATGCCGGAAACGACGCAATTCGAAGCTATGTTGTTTGTAAACGTGTTGCTTCCCGAGGCGGTGTTGCCGAGTGGCTCTATCAGCAATATGCCATATTGATTGTTTGATACATCATTATCGTGAATATTACTGTTCGTCACACCACTAACAAAATTTATCCCAGCATAGCCCTCATTGCCTGCCATAATCGTACCTGTAGCAGTGAATCCAGAAATTTCCACATTGCTCGCAGCCACTGTAAAGACGCTAGCAGTATTAATTGCAGCGATCACAGTCACAGTAGCACTGCTGGCACCAGTCAAGGTGAGTGGTTTATCTACAACTACATTCTCAATGTAAGTTCCAGCAGCAACATTAATTGTATCACCTGGACTTGCAGCATTGATAGCTGCTTGTATAGTTGAATAATTAGTAGGAACATTTATTGTAGCTGCAGAAACTGCTTGTGTTAAGAAAATAAAATTCAATACAATAAAAAGAGATATTATTAAAGTTTTCATACTCTGGGACATGGCAAACTACTAATACAGTTACTGTTTCATTTATTTAAGACCAATACAGCAACTCTTTTGAATGATTTTCTATTCAGTAGGTAGAATATGCATGCAAATTGAAAATTTTTACAAAAATTTTAATTATTGTGATTTTATTTTTTCAACAAGCCTAGCTGCAGAAGTTTTCCTCTCAGTTCTTGAACTTCTCCACCTCTAGAAATCATTTGAGAGACTTTGCAAGCAACAGCCATCTGTTCGTTTGTAAATTGCTTTTCAACTGTTATGTCCCAGACATATTTTGCTTCTCTTTCCATGTTGACCACATAAATAAAAAACGGGATTTCAATGAACCCCGTTATATCTCTTATCCGGTAACAATACTATAGCAAGGGGTATATACCTGCTTTGTGAATTTCTCGTCTAGACGCATCGTCCATAAGCTGTGTTTAAAAATCTTACGGTTCTTTAGTAATAGTAGATTGAAATGTTCGATTTAGGACTTTTAATTCAAGAGATAGAAGGAGCAGGACCACTGATACCTGTTTGGTTTTACTTGTTCAGCGCTATTGCTTATGGGTTAGCTGCTCTGATCAGTTTGTTCATCAGTTACTTTTCCTACAAATTGTACAGAGCGAGCAACATAAAAAATCACAAATTTTTGTCAATCGCCTTTGCAGCATTAGGAATTGCGTATCTTGTTTTGATTTTCACAAGCATGTACACATACTTCTATCATCCTTATCTTAGAGGATACTACAATCTTGGTGATGTGAACAGGACAGGCTACGGTTTCTATTATGTTGCTGCATTGACTTCATACGTTCTACTGTTCTTCATGCAGCTGCCTGAAGGGAAGAAAATATTTCCAGTTTTGTTTGTGCCGATTTGGTATGTTGACCTGACAGAATTTCATGCAGTCGCAATCTTCCTTCTTGGGTTTGTTGCTATAAAATCTTTTCTGAATTATTTGAAATTGAAATCAGCAAATTCATTCCTGGTCTTCTTCGCATTCCTGATGATGACCGTCTTCCATCTTTTCCTGATGCTGATTCCGTTTAACGCTGTCCTGTATCTAGCTGCTCACAGTTTTCTCTTGATTGGTTTTGGCTCTTTGCTACTCACTCTTATCCGGGTGAACAGAAGTGGTGGAAAGAAGAAGTAAGATAGGGATATTGGTTGATATCCTTAGACTTATGCAGAAGCAGGAGAAGGTTAAACCTACCCACATTCTTTACGGAGCAAATCTTTCTTATGCAAGACTGAAAAAACATCTTGCTTCATTGGAAGAACAAGGATTCATTATAAAGATTGTTGAAGATGGAAATACTTATTACAAAATCACTCAGAAAGGATTGGAATTGATTCAGCAATTCAGGAAGATAAAAGAATTTTCTGATGCTTTCGGAATAAACATCTAGCAAGAATTCTTTCCGCATTTCACCCAGTTGATTGTTCTCAACAAAAGCGTCTGGCCATCGCTTGTCAAAGCATTCGGAGCTGTTTTTCCAACCCAGCCGATGTATGCGTATCTCCCTTTGTTCCCTGAAGCGTCAGAGACGAATTCAGTTGAGTATGGATATTCTTTTGTGTATGTCTTGAAGGAAGTAACTCTGTAGTAGTATGGATGAGCTATGTCAGTGCCAGAAACCAAATTCCCTATGTTCACTCCGGCAACTGAACTACTTTTTAAAGAAATAGCTGGCGTTTGACCTGCGCTGAATCCGGCAAAGGTTGAGTTGATTATGAGGCTTGTTACTGATGCGCTTCTTGCGTTCCTTGAGTTCGTGTAGCCGAATGTGTAGGCAGCTACTGCTCCTGAGCTGTCAGGAATCTCAATAAATCCTTTCTTTGAATTCAAGTGCGCATCCTCAGCTGGCATGCCTGAAATTTTGCAGCTGGTTGTAGAAGAACAAATCATGATGTCATAATTGTTTAATTCACTTGCAGACCAAGATTTCGTTGCTTTACCAGTGACTGAATAGGAATTGCTTCGCAAGAATTTTATCATATTCATCTCAGAGGATTTTGAACACAAATCTTTCTCGCAGAGGAATGCAACATTACCAACAGTTGGATAATTCACATGATTCTTCAGCCACAACAAAGTTCTGTTCAAAATTGTTTCGCCGTCGGTTGTTAAAGCAGAAACACCTGCCTTGTAGAACCAGTCAACATAAGCATATTTTCCGTGAGCTGGAGAAGGATTGACTTTGAACATCATGGATGATTGGTGAGTTCCAGAATCTCCCAGATCTATAGCTTCAGAAGTTAATTTCGAATCATCAATCGTCGGGAATTGGTTTGAGTTTATGACATTGACTGCTCCTGAATATCCTGCAGTTATCGGATCATTTCCAACTACGACAAAATTATCTTTGTACACTCTTGCACTCTGAGCTGTTACGTATCCGAAGCTGTATGCTGCTTTGGCAGTAGTACCGCCTGTAATCTCCAAGAATGCTATTCCATCTTCTGTATGAGCATTGTAGGCCGGTGAGTTGAAATCAACTTTGCATGCCTGATTTTCGTCAGAGCATGCGATCATGTCGTAACTTGTCAATTCCTGCTCAGACCAAGTCTTGTAATCTTTGTAAGTTACATCCCATTCCAACATTCTCAAAAGGAATATGACTGACTGTTCGTTCCCAGCACTGCATTTAGAGTCCTTGCACAGAAAAGCAATTTTTCCCTGAGTTGGCGGTGGAAGATCTTTCTCAGTGAAGCATGTCTGTTTGTCTGTTGAACAAAAGGCATTAGAACCGCCATAACTGCTGCAGCAGAAGTTAGAGCATTGTGCTTTGTATGTCAGTGCTCCGTTCACGCATGAATAAGCCCTGTAAAGGCCTTGATAACAACCGTTCAATGTTGAGGAGAACTGGCAAGTGGAAACTGGCGGCGGTGAAATTCCGTTGCCAAGAATGATGATGTACATGTAGGTTGGAAAAACAATTCCTCCTGTATTTCCTTGGCCGTTATCACAGACATATTCAACGTCTAGTTTCCCTACGACGTTATTTCCCCCTATCCATACTTGCAAAGGCATCTGAACTTCTGAATTCGCAGGAACGGAAATTGTTTCTGCTGATACGTAATTTTGGAGAACTCCGTTAGGAATAAGCGAGACATAAAATGTTTGATCGTTTAGATTTTGTACTTTTAGATTGTATGTGGCTTGCAATGAACCGGAAGGATAAGAATTGCTATTGACTGTGAAATATCCTCCGAAAGGGGAGATAGCAGCCCCGTATTGATTTTTGAAAACAGGACTGGCGCATGCCTGAACGCCAGAAGTGAAAATGAAAAAGAGCAGTAGGCCAGAAACAAAAATTATGTTTTTCATTTTCATAAAATCCTTTCCATATTTCAATTCAAATCCTTTTAAAGATGAGTGCAAAAATTTTCTATTTTCTGATGAATTTTTTAACAAGAAAGAAAAGAAAAAGGAAAGAGGTCAAATTGTTTTTTTCTTTTTTATCCGGTTTAGATTGCTCTTGCGAATACCAGAATTTCACCCTGGTCGAACGTACCTATACATGGTGTTGGATAGGTCAAGCTGAACCAACATTCTGCTGTGTGTCCACTCATTAGCACTGATGGAACCTTATCGTTCTTTAACACGTCAGGCATTAGTGGTTGTGCACCTTGGCAATCCCACTTATCACAATCTGTCTTGCCGTTTGGATTTGGAAGGTCGTGCCATGGATTGTTAAAGATAGTTCCAATCTTACATCTGTAATCCATGTACTTTTCTACATCCAATGCGTTTGTTATTGGACACAAAGCTGGTGTTGTGCTTGAAGTCAAGTCTGTTCCTGCAATCCAAGCAAGCAAATCTACTCCGCCGTCACCATCGTTCAAGATTTTCAATGTGTTGGTTGAATAGACTGTTTGACCTGATGATACAGGAGGGAATGACACTGGGCTTCCGTCGCTTGTGAAAACATCGACGGAAACTGCTGGATTGAAGTAGATTTCATCTGGTACAGATGCAGCCATTCCACTGCTTGTTGAATCAACAACTACTGTCACATCTTCTGTGCCAGAATCTGATTCTTGAGCTGTGTAGAAGCACTCGTACAGCTTGTCAAAGGCTGGATTAAATCCATTCTTTTGAGCAGCTGCTTGTGCTGGAGGCTGAACTGCTAAGTCACCTGAAACGTCATGACCATACCACTTACCTGAATCATTCAAATCAGCATTTCTGGCTCTGCTACTTATGTCAATACATTGAGTCATTGGAGTTACACCGACTGTCAAGTCAGCTCTCACTATGTCTGCTGCACCTAGATTGTCTCTAACTGCAACCAGTATACCAACTTGTTCGCCTGTAAATAGGTACTCGTTGAGCCTATCACCATAGAGATCTACACACCCACCGACATTTGTTTCTCCGACCAAAGTTCCACTTGGACTTGGGACAGCTCCACCAGGTATTTGGGCGTTGTCTGAAATGGCATCGCCGTGCTGGTCACATATGTCGAAAGTTTTCTTGAGTAGGTAGACACCTAGGTTTGGATTAGGTTCTGAGTATACAGGGTTTGCTAATGCTGGCTGAACTGCAACTGTTAAGACTGCAATTACAGCTAGTATTGCACCGGATAAGATTATATTTCGGGAATTCATCTTATCACAAAAGAGAGAATATCAGAAAAGATATTTATAGACATTACATGCTACTCTCTAATAGTATTAATATAATGTATAAGAATTCTTCCTAGTTTTTGTCAAAAAATTTTCTACTCAGTGAACTTTCAAGAAATAGAAAAAAATTTTCATTTTGGAAAACTACAAAACCATTTTTGAGTATAGAACTTTCAGCAAGTGACTCTACTTGAATTTTCTATTGCTTGAAGCCAATTCAGCTATCTGTCGCTGCAATTTTGCAACATCGGTTTCCAAATCGTGTATTCTTTCAATGATATTCGACACCATTGAGCAAAGCAAGGAGAAGTTTTTTTCCAATTCAATCTGTCCCATGCTCTTGGGGACCAATTCTCCAGTGATAACTTTCTTGATTGCCTCTTTCTCCTCTACCATTCGCAATACCTGTCATATAGAAATTAATTTTGAGGATAAATATCTTGCTATCAGCAAGTCTCAAAGTTGTTCACGCATGCGCCTGTGCTGTAGCAGTAATTGCATTTCGGAGCGATCCTGCATTGGAATGGCTCGCAGTTGTTGCAATTTAAATCTAGTGATGCATATACTTGCTCTCCAGAATCGTTGAAATCTCCGTCTTTGTTCTTATCCAAGCAAGCGTAGATCTTGTGATTACCGACTATGAACGGTGCGATGAACAAAGTTCTTGCACATGTTCCAGTTTTATCTACAAAACAGTAATTCAAAAGAATGTTACTGCTGTCACATCCATCAAGCTTGATTAGCATTTTCTGCTTACTGCATGATGGAATGCCGGTAACATTTACTGTAAATGGCACAGGTTTGGGGCATACCTGATCGTTGCTCAAACTGATTTTCATCTCTTGCTCTTCACATGTTGGAGGAGTGTAGCATTCCCCAGTTCCTATATCACAGAACTGCCCTGTTGGGCATTGCTTCACAAATCTTCTGCCTGTTGGAACCCATCTCTCGTCAGTAATTTCAAATAAACATGATCCGGGAGTGCAGCCAAAATCTCTGAACTCCTGCTTCTTCTCTTCGCATAACTTACATGGGTTGTATTCACACGGAACTTGCCTCTTTTCTCCAGTATCAACCCACCCGCTTTTTTTGCTACAGTCCTCTGTCCTGAATTTGCATCCACAATTATAGGAGAGACAATCACCAGAATAATATCTTGTATCACCATCGCAGTAATTTTGGCAATCAGAATCTACAGAGCATTCAGCCCCGCAGCTTCCAGCAATGCAACTGTATATGAAGCTGTCATATTTGCACTGGCAGTTGTACGAACATCTTCCATAATTATCTCTCAGTCCTGTTTTATTCCCAAAGCATGTTGCAGTTGATTGCGGACAGTAGACATTATTATTTGAATTTGGTGGTTCACACTGCTCACCGTTATTGACCTTGCCATCACCGCAGTATAGGATTGTTGTAGTTGTTGTGGATGATGTTGTGGTGGTTGTTGTTGAAGATGTGGTTGATGATGTGGTAGTGCTAGTTGTTGTGGTTGAGGTTGTAGTTGTTGTGGAAGTTTTTGTCGTGGATGTTGTGGTTGATGTGGTTGTTGTAGTGGTGGTTGTTGGTGGGATTTGCCTGTCACCAAATCTAACTTCAGA
>Ga0315282_10011561_pt1 | contig 13639 bp, 12 predicted proteins | sample YL17G07_20_MG_FD_203693 | JGI IMG/M metagenome (GOLD analysis project Ga0315282, IMG submission 203693) | Sediment microbial communities from Yellowstone Lake, YNP, Wyoming, USA - YL17G07_20 | ecosystem: Environmental > Aquatic > Freshwater > Lake > Sediment | place: USA: Wyoming | collected... | reverse complement strand
CAACTGTCCCACCATGAAGCTGCTTGTTCCCCCCAGCAACTGCGGAACGACGAACTCCCCGACAGCTGGCACGAAGACGAGAATTGAGCCCGCGAGGATTCCAGGTCGTGTTAGTGGCAAGGTGATTTTCAGAAAAACCTTAGCGTGGTTCGCGCCCAAGCTTTGACCCGCTTCGAGCAAGGACAGGTCGAGTTTTTCAGTTGACGCGTACAGTGGTAGGATCATGTATGGTAGGTAGTTGTAAACCATGCCCAGCATTACTGAGAAGGGGGTGTAGAGAAGATCGAGTGGTTCGTGAATTATGTTTAGTTGGAGGAGTATCTGGTTTATCACTCCTCCTCGGTAGAGTAGACTCATCATCGCATAAGTTCGGATTAGAAAGCTACTCCAAAATGGAATGATCACCAACACCATCGCAAGGTTCTTCATCTTACCTGCCTTGACACCAATCCAGTAGGAAATGGGATAGCCCAGGACAATGCACAGAACAGTTGTAGCGAAAGCAATCCAAAGAGACCGCAAAAATATCGTGAGATACAAGCCCTCAAACGCTGAGATGTAATTCTCAGCTGTGAAGACTCCTACAATCAGCCTGTTGAACTGATCGACTTTGCCGATGCTGTATTGCGCGTTGATCAAGAAAGGAAAGGCGAAGAAGAAGGCGAGGAAGAGTAATGACGGAAATATGAGTAGGAGCGCTTTCAGAGAGTCTTGATGTCGGATTCTCGATAATATGTCGGCCAAAACGATTCAGTGGAATATCTGTAGTCAGTTCGAATTAAATTCTTGTGATAGCGGTCATGTCTGTTCATCAAGAAAGCCGTATATTTTCGGTGCTCGCAGGTCACGCAGGTGTTCTCCCTCCTGAGAAGACAGGCTAGTGATATTTTGCGCTTTTCTTTCTTCCTTTGAGCTTGCTGATCTCTTCCTTGGCGGTCATCTTTCGCTCTTTCACTGTCTGAGTGAATTCCCTCGGCTCAATTCATGCTTCTGGAGGAGAGACTTCACCTTTGCTTGATTTGTTCTTGACAAGTATCTGAGCACCGATGGAAGCGCATATGGGTGCTAAATAGTCCATCGTGAGAGCGCCCCCTTCTGGGAGCGTACCTGCTTTGTATAAACTGAACAACGTCCAGAATTGTATCGAAGAAATTGGATAGCAACCCTATTAAGTCGAATTGAGTGTAGCGAAAACGATGTAAGATGGGTCAGGTTGCTGACCAGGTAGATGTTGCAAATCTTACAAAGCGCCATACTTACGGCACGTGGCGTGCACAGAAGGGTTGGATTCCCAAGGTTATCGTCGATGCAGAGGGCTGTTACTTCACGGACTCTACAGGTAAACGGTTCCTTGATCTTTCATCGCAGCTAATGTGCTCAAATCTGGGGCACAAAAACAAAGCCGTGATCGACGCTATTTGTGAACAAGCGCAGAAGCTGCCGTATGTCGCGCCCGTCTTCGCGACCGAAGTGCGCGCAGAGTTGACCAAATCCCTCTTGGAGGTCATGCCTCTAGGTCTTGAGAAGTACTTCTACGCAACATCGGGGACCGAAGCCAACGAGGCAGCCATTAAGATTGCAAGGCAATACACAGGTAAGTACAAGATCATTTCCCGCTACACCTCTTATCACGGTTCAACTGCTGGGTCTATCGCAGCCACCGGAGACCCAAGGCGGTATCCGATCGAGCCGGCGGGAAAGATTGACGGTGTCATATTCGGACCGGACGCATACTGTTACCAATGCCCGCTTGGGCTGAAATATCCTAACTGTGGAATTGCCTGCGCCGACTACATTGAATACATGATAGAACACGAATCTAACGTCGCAGCAGTGATCGTCGAACCTGTAGTCGGAAGCAACGGCGTTATTGTCCCACCAGACGAGTATTTGCCACGCCTTCGCGATATCACGAAAAAGCACCAAGTTCTACTCATCTGCGACGAAGTGATGAGTGGTTGGGGTAGGATCGGTGAATGGTTCGCTGTTAACCATTGGAAGGTGAAACCAGACATCATAACGACTGCGAAGGGCATCACAGGTGCATATATTCCACTAAGCGTTACGGCAACCACGCGTGAGATTGCGGATTTCTACGAGGAACATTACTTTGCGCTCGGTCACACATACGAGGCTCACCCACTGACGCTGTCGGCTGGGGTCGCAGCAATTCAAGAATACAGGCGACTAGGTCTCATTGAACGTGCAAGAGAGCTTGGCGAATACATGGGCAAACGGCTTAAGGCATTGAAGGAGAACCATCCATCCGTCGGGGACGTCCGCGGAATCGGTTTGTTCTGGGGCTTAGAGCTAGTACGTAACAGAGAGAGCAGAACATGGTTCAACACACGAGAGGAGAAGATTCAAGGCAAGCCAATGATGGTTGACCGCGTCGCGAACGAATGCATGAACAACGGAGCCTATGTCGCAAGCTGGATTAACTACCTAATAATCGCTCCACCGCTCATAATCAAGAAAGAAGAGATTGACGAAGGCGTAAACGCGCTAGACAAATCCCTCACAATAGCGGACAAAGAAGTCGCGTGAAGCCTCCAATCTCTGTACGACCCGACCACACCTTCACCGGTATGCGGTCGTAGAAGTCGTGCTTACAGGAGTCTGAAATCTGCATTTGCTGATGTTGGGGTCCAATCGCCTTGTTTAAGAAATTGTCCTCTATGGCACCCACCGTAAGCCATATGACTAATTGAACTCTGTCCAACTTAAGTGACAAAATATGGTACTTGCCCAAAAAGCCTAAAAGTCCTTGAGCAGACGTGCCCGAAAGCAGTGGCGGAATTTGATACAAACGACAAAATCGAGGTCGATTCTTGAAGAACCAATAAAAGAGGTACTGGAGCTCAAGAACTATATTGGCGGAGAATGGGTAAAGTCTGAGGGCGAGCTTGTAAACGTTGTAAATCCAGCAACTCAGAGGGCCATAGCCAAGGTCCCAATCTCAACGAGGGACGAGATCAACAAGGCAGTCGAAGCGGCTAAGGCGGCATTTCCGGAATGGAGAAGAACTCCTCCGGTTGCAAGAGCAAGATGTCTATTCAGGTTGAAAGAACTTCTGGAAGAACGGTTCGAAGAAGTAAGCAGAATTCAGACTATGGAACATGGTAAGACGATCGATGAGTCTAGAGGTGAGACAAGGCGCGGAATCGAAAACGTCGAAGTCGCGACGGGAATTCCATCACTTATGATGGGGTACAACCTGGAGGACATTGCTTCGGGTATTGATGAATACGTCATAAGACAACCATTGGGGGTCTTTGGAGTAATCGGTCCCTTTAACTTTCCATTCATGGTGCCGCTTTGGTTCATACCATATGCTCTCGCTACTGGGAACTGTTTAGTTGTAAAGCCTTCGAGCGAAGACCCAATCAGTCAGATAAAGATCGCCGAATTAGCAGACGAAGCGGGTATTCCGCCTGGTGTATATAACATCGTCAACGGCGGGAGAACGGTTGTGCAGGGAATGCTAGACCATCGTGACATCGTTGGAATGTGCTTTGTCGGGTCTACTCCGGTGGGCAGGGATGTCATCTACAAGAGGTGTGGAGAAACTGGAAAGAGATGCATCGCACAGACTGGTGCCAAGAATTTCATGCTTGTGATGCCGGATGCCAATCTTGACGCAACTATTGCGACATGTATGACATCCTTTTACGGAAACGCAGGCCAACGATGCCTTGCTGGTGCTAACCTCGTCGTTGTTGGCCAAGGTCTAAGCGAACGTGAGCAAGAGGTATTCTACAAACGGGTCGTGGACAAGTTCGTTGATGTAGCCAGCAGGATACAAGTCGGCAACGGACTGGATGAATCAGTTCACATGGGCCCAGTGCGCGATGAGGGAAAGAAGCGAGGTATTGTTCGCTACATAGAAAAAGGGGTGGAAGAGGGCGCTAAACTGAGGCTAGACGGTAGAAACGTGAAACTGGTTGGAGATTGGCCTCACAACGCCTTCCTTAATCCAACCGTTTTCGAGGACGTCACACCAGACATGACCATCGGCAAGGAGGAAATCTTTGGACCAGTGGCAAGCATCATGAGAGCCAAGAACTTCGATGAGGCCGTGGATATAATCCATGGCAACCCCTACGGTAATGCAGCCACCATCTTCACTCAAAGTGGAGATCTGGCGCGGGAATTCAGATATAGGGTCCAGTGCGGGAATATCGGCGTAAATGTAGGGATAGTAGCACCCATGGCTTTCTTCCCCTTCAGCGGAATGAAAGACTCATTCTTCGGAACTCTACATGGCCAAGGCGGAGAAGCAATCCGGTTCTTCACCGAAAGCAAGGTAGTCATCGAAAGGTGGTTCTAAGATGCCACCTACCATGGTTACACTCTCTGCTGTTATCAGCTTCGCGGAGAAGCTTGAGGATGAATCCTCTAGCTTCTACGAGAAGTTGGCCGAGAAATTCGCAGAAAACAAACAAACATTCCTTTCCTTTTCCGAAGAGGGCAAGAAGAACAAAGTACTCATCGTCAGAACGTATCGTGAAACCATAACAGACGCTCTTGAGGCGTGCTACTCATTCGAGGGTCTCAACGTAGATGACTACGATGTCAAGGCTGCTCCAGGGCAAACCTATTCTCAATCTTTGAACACAGCAATCCAGCTTGAGGAGAAAGGACGAGAGTTCTACATGGATGTGGCGGAACGCAGCAAATCGCTTCTTGCCACAATCCCCATGGCATTCAAGAAGGTTGCTCAAACAAGGAATAACCGCAAGCTCAGACTGAAGTCGTTGCTCGAAAGCAACCACACCTGACCCTTCGCAGCTCAAAACAGACGAATAATGAAAAATCCACCAAACTAATCAAGTAAAGTATTGCAGCTCTGATGTGCGTGTCAAGTCATAGATCATCATACTCCTCAACGACTCGCTCGACCCTATCATCAAATACGAATTGCTTGGCGACCCGATATCACTTCTTGCGGACCTTGTGAAGATTCCGAGCGTGTGTGGTGTGGAAGAGCTGCAAAAACCAGCGCGTCTTCCTACTTAGCGGCCCGTAGTCGATGGGGCAAATTGCACTTGGATGGGTTGAGACAGCTGCATTTCACACAGAATGCGTCGAATAACTACTTCGGTCAATACCTAGCTAATGGACTCCTATTCCTGCCAGACTTCACCTTCCAGACTGCGGGAGTCAAGGACATTTTGCAAACTCATTGGTTGAGGTAGACTTCGGGGTTAAGAAGTTTAGGCTTCGATGGGGTTTCTGGTTGTAGTATTGTTTGAATTGTGTGGGGCAGCTGAATCTGGGATAGTAGAGTTCGAATGTTTGCCAGAATCGTTCTATCTTGCCTTGCGTGGTGGGTTTTCCAATGGAACCGAGGATGTGTTCGATGCCATGCTGCTCGCAGAATTTGGTGAAGCTGCTTTTGCTGTCGTCGCTGTAGAACTGTGAGCCGTGATCGCTTAGGATCTGTCTTGGTGTTCTGCCGAGGCGGAGGGTTGCGTCGAGCAGGTGAAGGGTCTTGCTGGTTGTGGCTTCTCTGAGGAGGGCGATGCCTGTGAGGTAGCGTGAGCAGTCGTCTAGGAAGGCGATGAGGTATTGGTCTCCGTAGTATTTGATGTCGGTCTGCCATAGACTGTCTGGATGCTCACGCTGGAAGCGGATGTAGGTTCGTTGCTTGCGTGGCTTGTATGGTTTCGTGATGAGCTGATTCTGTTTTAGGATGCTGTGTACGGAGCCGCTGCTCACTTGGATGTTTTGCCGTTTCAGGTATGCGGCTATGGTTTCGCTGCACCAGCCTTCTCGCTGTCTGACCTCGATGACTTTCCTAGTGGTCTCTTCTGGGAGCCTGTGGATTCTGTGGGGTCTTCTGGAGGCGTCTGTGAGCCCCACCCATCCGTTCCACTGGAATCGATTCCCACCATGCGTAGACTGTTCTTTGAGGTGTTTGAGCGTGGTCTGCAACCTTGCTGACAGGCCAGCCTTATAGGAGACGTCTAATGCACCATCTGCGGAGTTTCAGCTTATCCCTGGTCTTCTCCAAGTCTCTTTCTCACTCTAGCTTGCAGCGTCACGGTAGAGTTTGCAATATGTCTTTGACTTTTGCACTAATACTAGACGGCCGCAACATCAAAGTGCAAGGATACGAGAACGGCTACTTCATCGGGTCGACAATCTTCGACAATGTCGACGCTAAAAACAAAATAGGTGCCGAGGAGATTTTTGGGTCAGTCATGTGCCTTATCAGAGCCAAGGACTTCGACGACGCACTCAGAATGATCCACGAGAACCCGTATGGCAATGCAGCGTCAATATTCACTTCAAGCGGCAAATGGGCAAGAGAATTCAAACACCGCGTACAGGCCGGCGATGTCGGAATCAACATTGGCATCGCGGCACCAGTGGCCTACTTCCCGTTCAGCGGGTGGAAGGACTCATTCTTCGGTGACCTGCACGGACAGGGCCACGATGCGGTTAACTTCTTCACAGAACGCAAAGTCGCAATATCACGGTGGTTCTAAGAACACAAGAACCATGCGAGGAACGTGAGGCGCAAAACTGATGGAACTCACGACCTTCAGTATGGTTCTCCGATACACCTTACAACTCGAAGACCAGACGGCCCAATTCTACCGCAACTTGGCAGCGAGCAATAAGTTCACTCAGGCGAAAGAGCTGTTCACAAAATTCGCAGACAGTAGTGACAGGCGAAGGAAAGACCTCGAAAGAACCGCCAGAGAAAGCGTTGATCACTCCCTGCTTGAGCCAGTGTCGGGCATATTCGAGGAAGCGCACAGTGTAAACACGACCCTTCCAAATGGGGCCGGCATAAGCGACGCCATCTCAGCAGCCAAAACCCTTGAAGAGAAAATGCAGAAGTTCTACACAGAAGCAGGAGACAAAATCAAATTCATATCAAATGTGAACAGGCTGTACAGACGCTATGCGCAAGACAGGGCAAAAGCACTCGCATTACTCCAGGACTTTTCTTGAACTACTTTTCTACTTTGCCAAAAAGAGGACACGGCAACTCATTGGTATGCATCGACGCATCTAAGCTGAAACCTTGTTTGCAATGCGGTAAGTGCTGCGTCACGCATCCATGCGCTCTTTCCCCGGAAGATGTGAGTAGGATTGCAGATCATTTCGGTTTGTCTAAAGAGGAGCTGTTCGCTCGTTTCCTAGTTTTAGACTGGGTTGAGGTTTCAGGTAGAAGACAATACTACGTATGTCCCGCCCGTAAAGGTGATGAAGGGGGGACCATAGTTAAGTCTGATTGGGCCTTCTCAGACTCTCCGTGCATCTTGTTGGACGGCAACGAATGCTCAATTGAAGATGTCAAACCGAAGGGTGGCAGAGCATTCTACTGTGGTCTAATGACGAGTTCAAACCGTAACTTCATAGGGTACAGCAAGAAGGAATCTGCCAGCGATTGGAGCAATAGTCACCTCCTAAGTCAGCTAATCATTTTGGCCAAGATGACCAAAGAAGACCAAGCAACCCTATCTCGGTGTGTCGCTCCAGCCAGGCACGTTGGATAATGTTCGTGCCGCCTTCACGCTTCTTACGACCGATTTGGAAACGCACTGGGCACCACTGTACCCTATAATGTCGACAATACGGTCCAGATCGCGCAATCCCCTTATCCTCGCCGTGGACGCGGCGAACATGGTATCGCCATCAGTTGACATGTGTACGGGCCTGATCGACATTGCCAGGCCATCATGTGCCATCTGTGCGACCTTGATTAACTGCTCGTGAGACAAGTCTACGTTCGTCGCAACGAGACCTATCGTGGTGTGGTGTGGAGCACTATCTCTAAGGTAATCTGACATTGCTTCCTCGAATTCGATAAAACCCCGGTCGGCTCGTCTAGTCCCGGCAATAGTCCGCCCTGTTTCAACGTCGTATACGTTCCCGTACGCGTTTGTCACAACTAATGCACCCACAACGACTTCGTTAGGCAGAGTCAAGGCATTTGTGCCGCATCCGCCTTTGCACGCAAACTCGATGCCTTTGAGTTTTCCGACTGTTCCACCCATACCTGCACCAATATTGCCTTCTCCAACTGGTTCCCTCGAAGCATTCACGCATGCCGAATAACCCAACTCGGGGTATCGAACTTGGTCGATTGTAGCAATGGGGAGGTCGTAGATGTTTGCGCCTACGATTCCCGGGAGCTTTCCAACTCCCGTCACTGAGGCTAACCCGCGTTCAAGCAAATAACGCCTTATACCGATCGCCGTGTCAAATCCGAACACGTCACCACCCGTGAGGAATATAGCGTTCTTCTTGACGAAGGTCTTCGTTACATCGATTGAGTGTGTATCATAGGTTCCAGGCCATCCCCCGCGTGCTTCGCATGCGACATCGGCTTCGGGTTCAAAGAGAATTACAGTGCAACCAGTCGGCGCCGACTTGTCTTCGGCATGGCCAACCCTTAGACCATCAACGGCGGTGAGTGTGTCGTTTGCCAAAACAAGCGCCTCAAATCACTTGATTACCTAGGAATTCCGGGTGGTAGTTTAACCTCGCGTTAGAATGTAGCTCTTGACTTTATCCTTGGACAACCCCAGCCGCTGGCATTGTTGTCGGTTTCATGTTGGCGTCGAACCGTGACATACTCTACACTCTCCGCAACCATGCGCGGTGCTCGAAATTCTGCGTGTGACAATTGCTCAAACTCCATAAATATCCACACAATGAATGAACGCGCTCGCTAGTCTTGGGAGAAGGAACATTCAATGCCTGATTCCTACGTTGAATACGCGCCTGGCTTGAATACGCGAAAGTCGTCGAGCTTGTACGATAGAGCACTTAAGGTGATGCCTGGTGGAGCGAGTTCACACGGACAATGCTACCCTATCTTCGATCCGTACCCACTCACCTTCGAAAGAGGAAAGGGCTCTAAGATCTGGGACGCAGACGGAAACCAGTACATCGATTTCATTCTGTCGATGGGACCCTGTATCCTCGGCCACTGCCATCCCAAACTAATGGAAGCCGTCCGCGCACAACTGGACAAAGGCACTGCCTTCGCAGCACTCAACGAGACGGAGGTTAAATTGGCTGAGAAGATATGCGACGTGGTTCCAAATGCCGATATGGTTAGGTTCTCGAATTCTGGGGCAGAGGCCACCATGCACGCCATCAGATTCGCACGCGGCTACACAGGGAAAGACAAGATCATCAAGTTCGAAGGCTGCTACCACGGAGCCCACGATTACGTATTGATGGGCGGTCTTGGAACTCCCTCGCTCGGATCTTCAATTGCGCCTTTCAAAATAGCTGCGACATGGGGAATCCCAGAAGACACCGCTCGCACCGTTATCCTTCTGCCGTGGAACGATCTCTCAGTCGTCGAGAAGACGCTGAAAAGAAGGGCTCACGAGATCGCTGCAATCATAACCGAGCCTATCCTGATGAACATTGGAACCGTTCTTCCGGAAGAAGGTTACTTGAAGGGGCTGCAGGAGCTCTGCGAAAAGTACGATGTGGTCTTCATCCTCGACGAAGTCATCACTGGCTTCAGGCTTGCTCCCGGAGGAGCGCAAGAATACTTCGGTCTCAAACCAGGCCTCGCCACATTTGCGAAGGCTTTGGGTGCCGGATTTCCGATCTCTGCGATAACAGGCGTGAAGGAGATCATGGAACAAGTCGTGCCGGGGAAGATAATGCATGCCGGAACCTACAACGCGAATCCTCTTTGTGTTGCTGCGTCCTACGCTGCCGTAACTGAACTCACGAAGGACGATGGTGCAGCCTACGAGCATCTGCATAAGGTTGGCAAGATGCTTCAGGACGGCCTGCAGAGCGCGGTTGAGAAAACTCGAACAGAGGGAATTGTGCAGGGCGTGGGAGCCGGTGGTTGCCAACTCTACTTTACAAAGATGAAGAAGATTCGGAACTACCGAGACTTCTTCAGTACCGACTCTGAGAAATACCTACGATTTCACAAGGAACTTCTGAAACGAGGAATCTACTTCCACCCACAGCAGTATGAACACCTCTTCGTGTGCACGGAGCATACGGCTGAGGACGTTCAGAAATGCATCACCGCAGCCGAGGAAGCCCTTAAGGTCATAGCGTAGAGAAAATCGGATGGAGTTCGCTTGGCACCCATCACAGAGACCCTGCTAGAAGCTGTCGAGGAGAAGACCAACCGGATCGTCAAGCTCACCAGCGACCTTGTAAAGTTCAACACTACCTCACCTAACCCCGGCCAGGAACCTTTCGACGATCAACGATGCCAAGAGTACGTTTCCGAGCAGCTCAGACAGCTCGACTTCAAAGTAGACCTATGGGAACCAGACATTAACAAGCTATCACACCACCCATTCTACATCAAGGGCCAGAATTTCAATAGTAGACCCATCCTCGCAGCCAGACTCAAAGGCTCAGGGGGCGGCCGTTCACTAATCCTCAACGCCCACATTGACGTGGTCCCCGCAGACAACGGGTCAAAGTGGAAACATGACCCTTGGGGAGGAGAAGTCAAGGATGGTAAGGTCTTTGGGCGCGGTTCCTGTGACATGAAAGCCGGAGCAGCAGCGATCATAGCTGCCGCCGAAGTGATTAGCAATTCCAAGGTGGAGCTGAAAGGCGATCTCATCATAGAAACTGTCCTTGACGAAGAGATCAACGGAATGGGTACTGTCGCCTGTATCGATCGAGGCTACAAGGCTGATGCTGCGATAATCCCGGAACCCAGCAACCTCAAGCTCTGGATTGCGACTAGGGGCCTACTCTGGGCGAAAGCGATTGTTGACGGTCGATCTGGTCACGCGGAGCTGAACCACCCGCACTGGACCGAAGGGGGAGCAGTCAACGCGATAGAGAAAGCGTCCCAAATTCTCTGCGCATTTCGCAGCTTGGAATTGGATTGGACTAGAAGGTCTACGAAGAAACATGAGTTGCTCTCGACACCTCGAATAGTGCCAACCATAATCAAATCAGGCGACTTCTGGGCAACGATACCCGACAAATGCGAAATAGAGATGGACATTCAGTACCTTCCTGCCGACCGCGATGAGAAAGGCTACGGAAGCAAGGTCAAGAAAGAAATCGAGGACCACCTTTCCCGTTCTTGCCAAGCAGACACGTGGCTCGCAAGGCACCCCGCAAGAATCGAGTGGATAATGGACCTCCCCCCAATGGAAGTTGAACGGAATCACCCATTGGTTCGTAACGTTGCGTCGGCTGCAGAAGCGGTTTCTGTGAAGCCCCAGATCTCAGCCTTAGACTCATGGGACGACGGTGCCCATCTTATGAACTTGGCGCGAATACCCTCAATCTCCATAGGGCCCGGCCCAACAGAGCAAGCGCATGTGGTAGACGAATTTGTATTAGTGGAGACTACAGTGAGGACGACGAAGGTCCTTTGCGTTGCCACCGCAGACTGGTGTGGTATATCTAGCCTGAAGGGCTGATGTGGAGAGCCCACCTTCCTTGAAACGCAGGATTGATTGATTTGAGTTTCACAAAACGCAAAGTGAAAATTGCATGCGTGCAGATGGATGTTGTCTACGGGGACCTCAAGAGTACTCTCTCTAAGGTTTGTGAGTGGATTGAAAAGGCCGCGGCTGAGGGCGCCGATGTCGTTCTTTTTCCCGAACTCATCCTATCTGCAGGGTACGCGCTGGGTGAACGTTACAGGAAGGTCGCAGAAACGGTTCCCGGGCCATCGATTGAAGCTGTCGCAAGGAAAGCGGGAGAGAATAAGATATATGTCATCGTTGGGCTCGCCGAAAAATCAGCGAATGACGTACTCTACGATTCGGCGGTGCTCATCGATAGACAAGGTAAGATCTTGGGAACATATAGGAAGTCGCATCTCTATCCTCCGACAGAGAGCATCTTTTCGCGAGGCGAAGAATTACCGGTATACCAAACCGACTTTGGAACTGTCGGGCTCCTGATATGCTACGATCTCGAGTTCCCTGAAACAGCCAGAATATTGGCGCTGAAAGGAGCAGAGGTAATATTTCATCTCGTCGCGGACTGGCCTCAGGGTGTCCCTGGGCTTCCGGAGAGAGTGTTCGAACTCAGTTTCCGCGCTCGGGCCTTGGAAAATCGAATTGTGTTAGCCATATGTAACAGAGTTGGCGACGACCCAGACCTGAAAAGCTACTTCTACGGACTAAGCCGCATCATTGGTACACAGGGAGAGATCATAGCCAGCGTGGATCAGGGAGAGAAAATGTTCCTCGCCGAGGTTGACCTAGAACAGGCACACCGGGAGCGGGAAACGTACAATTATTTCCATAATCGGCGACCAGAGCTCTACCAGGTGCTTCTGGAGCAAAACAGATCAGGTCCAAAATAGGACTGCAGGCGAAGAAGCCGCTTAGGACCGGGCCTATCAACACAAATTGACGCACGCAAGATTGCATGCAGAAATCGCTGGAAAAGGTTGGAGTGCCACGAGTATAGCTGTGACTTCAATACGGGAATAGGATTACGATGGTTTAGGCGACGAACATTATGCTCGTTCCTCGACTGTCCTGTACCAGACTCTGCTCTCACCTACTTTCGCTCTCATCTTCCACTTGAGTGTCTTCGGTTTGTCCTCGATCATTTTCAGCAGATGATTCACTTTCTCTGTGACGTTCTTTTTGTCTTCCTCTTCGATATCGGCAAAAGACTGTGCGTAGTTAATGACTTTGCTCAGGTTCATTGTTATGGTTCTCCAAAGCCCCCAGTCAGCTGCGCACAGGTTCGCTATCCTAGGTCCATTCAGAGTCTCTTTGTCGCCATCACCGATATGATGCTCTCTCACAAGCATTATCGTGTCGATTAGATCTTTCTCGTTGATCTGCACAATCTGCATTTTTTCAAGGAGGAGTTCGGCTAAGGGGATGGTCGGGTAGTCCACCTCCAACCTATCTTTGAAGGAAATGTCGTGGCACATCTCCAAACCTTCGTAGAAAATGTCTATGTGCAGTTCCCCTTCGCCAAGAAAAACGGCTCTCTTCAACCCTGGGATTGCTCCCAAGGCTGAGTTCTTGTAACCCACATCTTTGAAGAAGCGCGATATCTCTGGGCTTTGTTTTTGGTACGCGGCCATGTCGAGGTCTGATAGGGTTCTACTTGCTTTCTGGTGTATGTATGAGAACCTGGGACAGTGCGTTCTAATCGCCAACGCTCCAAGTATTCGTAGCACGATACCTCTGCTGCTGGCCGTATCGAGAATTCTCTTTCCCTCATCGAAGAGTTGCTGCTCGAACGGCGAAGCGATGTACATGTGTGCATCCTTCAACAGCTAGCCAGATGTGAAACTGTAACTTTCAACTCGGTCGTTCTTTATACTAATCAAAGCGCCACGCAGGATGCCCTCTCCATACTCGCTGCCGGGATTAATGCAGAGCGTCTTATTGATCTTGCACACGCCGCGAGACTCATGGATGTGCCCATGTAAACCCAAGAGTGGTTGATGTTTTTCTATCGCTTCCTTCACCGCTTTACTTCCCACAGGCTCCATCTGCATTCCCGAGGGGCCCATCTTGGGTTGAAGTTTCTCATCCAGCAAAGGAGCTTGGTCAATGTTTGTACCATACGGGGGGCAGTGGAGGTTAAAGATACATTTCGAGAAATCCTTCACCTTGGATGTCATGCCTTCGATCTTCTTTGCGAGTTCCTCTTCGGATACGTCTCTCGGGCATTTCCA
>Ga0315282_10011560_pt1 | contig 13640 bp, 10 predicted proteins | sample YL17G07_20_MG_FD_203693 | JGI IMG/M metagenome (GOLD analysis project Ga0315282, IMG submission 203693) | Sediment microbial communities from Yellowstone Lake, YNP, Wyoming, USA - YL17G07_20 | ecosystem: Environmental > Aquatic > Freshwater > Lake > Sediment | place: USA: Wyoming | collected... | reverse complement strand
ATGATAATGACGGCAGGTTAGATAGTGCCCCAGTTCGTGGCCGAGGAGGATGAGGATCAAGACAGCGGCGTAGATCAGGCTCAGAAAAACGATCCCGGGATCCTTGAACATGCCCGTCGTCGGGGCAAAATTCGGGTTCCGGCTGATTTCATCGGCGAACTTGTAGTTGATGCTCCAGCCCAGTCCGACGACGAAGGCGGAGCCCACGGTCAGGACGAAAAGGAGGATATTGAGCCAAACCCTGTTCTTGCCGAAGAACGCCGCCCAGCCTCGCCCGGGTGCGGCGGCAGGGGTTTGGTTTTCGTCCATGGGCATAAAAAAAAATAGGAGTGAGAAGGCCCACTCCTATTTTCTGGAGTTCCTGCGAATCAGCCGTGCAGCTTCTTGTACTTGGCTTCGAGCTCCTCCCGGGTTTCCTTGTGATCCGGATCGGGAACGCAGGAATCGACCGGGCAGACCGAAGCGCACTGAGACTCGTCAAAGCTGCCGACGCACTCGGTGCACCTATCGGGGTTGATCACGTAGACTGTATCACCGGGGGAAATCGCCTGGTTCGGACACTCAGGCTCGCAGGCCCCGCAGTTGATGCATTCCTCGGTAATCTTATACGCCATACAAGTTCCTCCTCAAAGGATTAGACAAATCATTATAGCCCATTTTCAGGCTTTGGCAAGAGAAAGTCCTACTTCGTCCCGCCCTGTTTCTGGACCTTCAGCGAGGCGTCGTATCCGTAGTAGGATTGGGGGTAGTCCGTCTGCAATTTCTTATAGATATCCAGGGCTTCCTTGAGGTTCCCCTTTTTCTCGAGAGCCTCGGCGTGGTGGTAGAGGACGGCGTCCAGGAGGTAGTCTTTCGGCTTCGCCTCCTCGATCTTCTTGAGAAGGTCGATCGCCTTGTCGTACTCGCCTTTGAGAATGCCGACCTGGGCCTTCAGGTCCTCGGCCTGGTAATAAAAAAAATCACGGGAACCGTCCTTGATGTCGGCCAGCGCGGCGCCGGCCTTATCGAACTGGCCCTGGTCGATATAATACGCGGCGAGGGCGATGGACGCGACCCGGCCGAATTTCCCCGTGCTCGTCAGCTTCTGCAGCTTGGCCACGTTTTCGGGATTCTTGTTCAGGCCGGCCTTGAGCTCGAAGATCTCTCCCGCGGCGCGGCTGTCCTTCCGGACCTGCTGGGCTTTGAGAAGCTGGAATCCGAAAAAGAACAGGACGACCACCGTGGCCGCGACCGCGGCGATGATCATCTCCCGCTTCCACTTTTTGACGAACTCCAAGGACTTGCCGAGTCCCGTGGCCAGTTCGTCTTCCTTGAGCTTCTTCTTGATGTTTCTTTTCATCTCGACCTATGTTCCTTGAGGGACGACTAAATCCAGCCCCATCTTTTTATCACATTTCCCCCCAAAAGCCAAGGCGGTCCGGATGCCGACAGTGCGTTTATGGGAATGGCGCGGGAAGCCGCCCCCTAAATCCGGGCCCTCTCGGCGCGGCGGCGCCTTCGGGGCGAAAAGACCAATCCGGCAGGTGAGGCCATATACCGGCGTTTGAAGGCGGCAACGCTGATGATCTGGATGGCGATCGCCGCTGCGAGAAAGACGTTGTACCAGAGGAGGAAGAGAGGAAAAATCAATTCCAGCCGGCCGATCAGGGCCAGGACGGCGATTGCGAAAAGATGGGAGGTTCCGGCGAAGACGGAGAAGACATAGACCATCGGCCGGAATCGCTTCCGGAAGGCGGCCCGGAGGTCTTCGGTTGGCTCCGGCGCCCACCCGTGCCTTTCCGCGTGGGCTCGGATGTTGGGCAGCGGGATCACCCGAACAGTGGCCTCACGGAGCGCGTCGAGGCCGTCGATGGCGAGAAACAGGGCCCGCCGCGTCGGGAGCGCCGACCCCGTCCGCGGCTCGCAGGTCCGGATAAAATAGTTCCGGAAATTCTGGAAGAGGGTGATATCGGCGCCCATGAACAGCAGTGAGCCCGCGATCTGCCAAAAGATGATCCACTGGAATCCCGCCCTCATCATCGCGTAGCCGATCCCCCCAAAGATGAGAAACTGGCCGATGATATCCGCGAGCTCGTCATAAAACCGGCCGTAGCGCGACGCCGACTTCGTGAACCGGGCCATCTGACCGTCGGAGCAGTCGAAGACGACCTTCAGCCAGATGAAGAGGGCGGCCCCTCCTCCGCGTCCGACGGCGAGGGACCAGGTCGCGGCGCAGGCAAAAACGAAGGACATCACGGTCAGGGCGTTGGGCGTGACTTTGAAGGGAGCGGCCGCCCGGACAACGAGATACGCCGGAAAACGATTGAAGGCCAGGTCCAAGACGTCTTCCAGGTCCTTGAGCGTCGATTTGAAACCGGCCGTAAAATGGGTTAGACGGGCGATCGGCGACTCCTCTCTCGAAAAGAGAGGAAAGTCTATCGCTTTTCTTGCCGCCAAACAAGAGGCGGATTCCGAAAAGGACGAAACCCGTGGCCCGGCGAGTCCGGCCTCCCTCAGCCGAAGAGCTTCCTGGTCAGCACCGCCAGGTTTTCGGCGTAGCGCTCACAGCACTTGAGAGACCGCTGATCCGGGCGTCCGATCGACACGGGTCCGTAGTGGTCTCCGTTGCACTCCCCCTGGATGATCATTCCGTGGATGAGCAGCCCGTTCAGGATATCCAGAATCGTGGTTTCGTTGCCGCCCCCGATGTTGGCCGAGGAGGAAAACGCGCCCCCGACTTTGCCCTTGAGCTTTCCGTGATATTTGACGCTCTCGTCGAGGAGCTTCTTGATTTCCCAAGACATCGTCCCATAGTAGGTCGGCGAGCCGATGACGATGCAATCATAAGCCAGCAGGTCGGCCGCCTGCGTTGCCTCGACTTTCTTGAGATCGACCGGGACCCCGTTTCGTCCGAGCGTCTCCGCGAGTTTGATCGCCATCGTTTCCGTGTTTCCGGACCGCGAATAATAAATGACGAGCGCTTTGGCCATGGTGCGTTTCCTCCGCGCTGATATTTTAGCACAAAAGCCGCGGCGGCATTCGCGGGATTCCCGTTCATAAGACGAATCTATTGACTGTTGAACAGCTTTGATCCAGATTCGGGTGACGCCGGACTGGGCGCCCGCCGCGCGGAGCCGGGGACCCCGTTCTCTGGAATGGGGCTAGCGAGCACGGGGGGCTGGCCGGTGGCAGGACCCGAATCTGGACATCAACGAAAACTGTTGGACGGCCGGACAAATTCGGCCTTGACACGGTCAATATTCCGTCTAAAAATAGGAAAGAAGGAATTCTTTTGAGCATGGAGGCCGGGGATGAAAAAGCACGTTTTGATTTTTCTGGCGGTTTTTGCTTTGATCGCCGCGGGTCTCTCGACGGCGAAAAAAATCAATAAGGATGACAGCGAGGCCACGCACGTCTTCGTCGGCAAGGTGGCTTCCGTCGACGGCTACTTCGGGCTCAACGAGTGGGGAGACCAGCTCATCTTCAGCCTGGTTAAGGTCAAGGTGGAAAAGAAGCTCAAGGGAGAGCTGGGGGATTTCGTAGAATTTTCCGTTGAGGGCGGATCCATCGGAGACAGGGCCCTATTCGTCTCGGAGAGCTCCGTCTTCGAGGCGGGAGAGACGGCGAAACTCTTCCTGAAGAAGATCGGCCCGAGTTTCAAGCTCCTCAAGAAGGAAGAGGTTTCCGGGCCCCAGGTGCTCAAGGCGACGAAAGGTGGCAAGGTCTCGTGCTGCGCGACGTTCGCCCGCTGGCCGTCGCGGTACGCGACCTACCTCGTCAATCCCCAACAGAACGACGTGTCGTGGGATTGCGCGGTCGCCGACGTCAAAGCCGGGGCCGACGCCTGGTCGGGAGCCTTCTCCCTCATCTACGGGGGAATGACACCGTACGGAACCGTTGCGGCGGACGGAAAGAACATCGTCTTCTTCCGGCCGGGCACGAGCGGAAGCACGATCGCGGTGACGTATATCTGGTACTCAAATAAAACAAAACTGATCACGGACTTCGACACCGCGTTCTATGTCGATGCCTGGAAGTTCTTCAGCTACAGCGACGGTGGTTCCGGCTGCCGACAGGTCTGCAGCAAGGGCTTCTATATCCAGCCCATCGCCGCGCACGAACTCGGCCACGCCATCGGCCTGGATCACAACAACTGCGTCAATTCCTTGATGTATCCTTACGCCGACTATTGCGAGACGGGCAGTCCGACGGCGGATGACCTCACGTGCGCAAAGAATCTTTATAAATAAACGATCATTATCTTCTCTAAATAATCCAGGGCGAAACCCGGGATCTTGTCTTTGTCTGCCCGCCTATTTGACATGCCTTCCGCCCCGTGATAGAAGGAATTTACCGGACCGGCAAACCCAAGGAGGATCACGTGGACAAAACTCTGAGAAATTCTCGCCTCGGCTTTTTGGCCGTCCTCTGCCTCGTTTCCTTTCTCGGGGCGCAGACGCCTCCGGAAGCGTTCCTCGGCTTCAGGGTCGGCGCGGACAAAAAGCTCGCCGACTACAATCAGATCAGAAGCTACTTCGAAAAGCTCGCCCAGGAATCCCCGCGCCTCAAGCTGGTGACGATCGGCGAGAGCACCCTGAAAAAACCGATGATCATGGCCGTCATCACCTCGGAAGAAAATATGGCCAGGCTCGACGCCTACCGCGAGATCAACAAGAAGCTGCGCGATCCCCGGGGGCTTTCGGTCGAGGAGGCCAGGAAGCTGGCCAGGGAGGGCAAGGTCTTCGTCCTCATCACGTGCAGCATCCACGCCACGGAGATCGCGGCGTCCCAGATGTCGATGGAGCTGGCCTACGACCTCGTCTCGGGAAAAACAACCTTCGACGCCAAGAAAATCTTGAGCGACGTCGTCGTCCTCCTCTGTCCGACCCACAACCCCGACGGCAACCAGATGGTCGTGGACTGGTACAAGAAATACGTCGATACGAAATACGAGGGCGGGAACATGCCCTGGCTGTATCATTCCTACGCGGGCCACGACGACAACCGCGACTGGTTCATGCTCAACCTCAGCGAAACCCGCGCCGTCACCAAAGTCCTCTACCAGGACTGGCTGCCCCAGGTGCACATCGACGAGCACCAGATGGGATCGAACGGCGCGCGGCTGTTCATCCCCCCGTACATGGATCCTCCCATCCCGAATGTCCAGCCTCTCGTCTGGCGGACGGTCAACGTCCTCGGGGCAGGCATGGCCTACGACCTCCAGAAAAACGGGATGAGCGGCGTGGTCAACGGCCGAAGCTACACCGGCTGGTACATCGGCGCCTGCGACGATACGCCCTGGCTCCACAACGTCGCCGGCATCTTGAGCGAGGCGGCCTCCGTCCGGACGGCTTCGCCTCTCTTCGTCGAGCCGACCGAGCTGCCGAAATCGTTCGCCGAGAAGATGATGGATTTCGTCGATCCCTGGCCGGGCGGCTGGTGGCGTCTCCGGAACATCGTCGATTATGAGCTGACGTTCTCCCAGAGTCTGATCCGGACCGCCGCCCTCAACAGGGAAGATTTCCTCTTCGATTTCTACCAGATGTACAAGAACTCGATCGAGAAGGTCGACAAGAACCAGCCGTTCGCCTACGTCATATCGGCCCGACAGCACGACCCCCTGACCGCGCTCAAGATGCTCGACGTCCTGATGATGGGCGGCGTCGAGGTCCACCAGGCGAAGGGCGATTTTGTCGCCGGGGGCCGGTTCTATCCCGCGGGCTCGTTCGTCGTCCTGCTGGCCCAGCCGTATAAATCTTACGCCTGGGCTCTCCTCGAGAAACAAAAGTATCCCGACATCCGGCAATACCCCGGCGGCCCGCCGCAGCCTCCGTACGATAACGCCGGGTGGACCCTTCCGATTCAGATGGGGGTCGCCTGCGACGAGATCATGGAGCCGTTCGAGACCAAGCTCGAAAAGCTGGCGAAAGTCCCGGTCCTCCCGGTCCCGGCCGGCCAGGCCGCGGGAAATTATGCCGTTCTGAATTCTCAAAAGAACGCCTCCTTCTCCGTTGCCTTCGCCCTCCTCAAAGAAAAAGCCGAGGTCTGGCGGACCAAGGCTCGCACTGCCCGCAGAGGAGTCGACATCCCGGCGGGAAGTTTCGTCATCAGGAACACGCCCGAGGCAAGAAAGATCTTGGCCGCGCAGCTCGACAAATATCACTTCGAGGCCCTCGGCCTCGATGACGCGGCCGACATCCCGAAGGCGCCCCTCAGATTCCATCGGGTGGGTCTCTATCAGTCATGGCGCGGTAACATGGACGAAGGGTGGACGCGCTACGTGTTGGACGATATGGGGATTCCCTACGCCACGCTCCACAACGACTATTTCCGGGGAACGAAAGAGAAGAAGACCGACATCAAGGCCGACTACGACGTCATCGTCTTCGCCGACGAAAACGGGGCCGTGATCAAAACGGGACGTCCTGGGGGCGGGCCGGGCGCGGGACCCAGGGGTGGAGGGGGAGGGGCGACGGCCCGGCCGCCGGTGTCGACCACTCCCCCCGAGTACGAGGGAGGAATCGGCCAAGAAGGCGTAGACGCCCTCAAGGCGTTCGTCGAAAAGGGGGGCACCATCGTCCTGCTCAACCAGGCCTGCACCCTTGCCTTCAACGATTTCGACGTTCCCGCGAGCGCGTCCCTTCAGAACGTGGACAGGACCCGTTTCTTCTGCCCGACAAGCATCCTGAGAATTCTCGTCGACAACGAGACGCCGATCGGGTATGGAATGCCCAAAGAAGCCGGGGCGATGTTCGTCAACAGCCTCGCCCTCGACACCTCGACGCCGGGGTACGATTGGGACAGGAAAGTCGTAGCCGCCTATCCCGAGGACAACATCCTCCTGAGCGGTTGGCTCCTCGGCGGGGACGCGATCGCCCGGAAGGCGGTTGTCGTGGACACGAAATACAAGGACGGGCATATCGTCCTGATCGGCTTCCGCTGCCAGAACCGGGCCCAATCCCACGGGACGTATAAGTTCCTGTTGAACGGCCTTCTCTATCCCGATAAAGACTAACGCCGGGTGTTTTTTCATGAAAAGCTATCCGTCCAAAGAGAAGGGGTATCTGGCGGATTGGATCGAGGCCCAGAGGAGTGAGTTTTGGAGACTCTCGGATGCGATATGGAGTTACGCCGAGCTCGGGATGGAGGAGTATCGGTCCTCAAGGGCCATCGTCGATTGTTTGCGCAAGAACGGTTTCACGGTGGAGACCGGAGTTGCGGACATGCCGACGGCTTTCGTCGCCACCTTCGGCTCCGGCAGACCGGCCATCGGTTTCAGTTGCGAATGCGATGCGCTGCCCGGTCTTTCCCAGCGGAAGGCCGTAAGCCAGAAGAGTCCGATCGTTGAAGGGGCGCCGGGTCACGGGTGCGGGCATAACCTTCTCGGAGTGGGCGCCGTAATGGCAGCCGCCGCCCTAAAAAACACCAAGGAACGCTTCGGCATGCCCGGGACCATCAAGATATTCGGCACTCCGGCAGAAGAGCTCCAGATCGGCAAGCCGTTTATGGCCCGGGCCGGACTTTTCCGCGACATGGACGGCTTTCTGGATTGGCATCCGGCGTTTATGAACGCCGTGGATTGCGGCAGCTGCAGCGCCTACTTCAGCCTCCGGTACAACTTCAAGGGAAGAACGTCCCACGGAGCGATTCCCTGGGCGGGGAGGAGCGCCCTGGATGCGGCTCTCCTCATGGGACAGATGATCGAGTATTTGAGGGAACAAATCACACCGGGGGGCGGATCGACCTCGGCCAATACCATCAACTATTCCTTTCCCGATGTCGGGCCATCTTTTCCGAATGTGGTGCCCGACAGGGCCACGCTGTGGTGCATCGGGAGGTTCAACACTTCCGAAGAACTGAATTACGTCATTGGTCGGCTGGACAAATGCGCGGAGGGAGCGGCGATGGCGACGGAAACAAAAGTGGAACCGGAGAGAATCACCGCCTCTCACGAAAGAATTCCGAGTCGAGTGCTGAGCCAGGTGCTCTACGATAATCTGCTCGCTATCGGCGCCCCGCAGTTTACCGAAGAGGAGAACCGCCTGGCGGGGGAATTCCCGAGAGTCCCCGGATTGGGGAAACCAGGATTGGATACGACCATAGCGCCGATGATGAGTTTCCGCCCCATTTCGGACAATTCGGAATACAGCTGGTGGGCGCCATTGGGCTTCCTGATGACCGCCACGTTCCCCGGAGGAATCTCCGGGGGGCATGACTGGCAAGTTAATACCTGCGTCGGTTCGACGATGGGCAAGAAGGGCATGGATATTGCCGCAAAAGTTTTAGGAGCATCGGGGATTGACCTTCTGACGCATCCGGAGACCGTCACCGCGGCCCGCAAGGAATGGGAAGAGTGCCTCCAAGACAGGGTTTACAAGTCGCTCATCCCGGAGACGGTGAAACCCGCCGTATTGATCAACCGCGAGACGATGGACAAATATCGTCCTCTTCAAGAGAAGTATTATGAAAACCCGTAGGGGACGGGTCATGAATCAACATTTTGACAGCAAAAAAGATACCGCTTGTCCTTCGACATCCCGAACGTTTTGATCCGGCGCACTTCTAGCTCTTCGCCGTTTTCTCCAGGGCGCCCTCGAAGATCCGCAGGCCCTCGGCCAATTCCTCTTCGGTGATGATGAGAGGGGGAATCCAGCGGATGATATTGTCATACGTTCCGCATGTCAGGATGAGGAGTCCGGCGTCGATGCAGGCTCTTTTGACTGCGTTCGCTCTGTCCTTGTCCGGGGTTTTCCCCCCGGGCTGGACGAATTCCACCCCGGCCATAAGCCCCAACCCGCGGACGTCTCCGATTCCAGAAAATTCTTCCTTAAAGACCTTCAGGCGGGCCAGGAGCTTGGATCCGAGGGCGGCCGCATTCTCGACCAGTTTTTCTTCGCGATAAACTCCCAAGCTCGCGACCGCCGCGGCGCAGGCGAGCGCGTTCCCTCCGTACGTCCCTCCGTGCGAGCCGGGAGACGCCGATTCCCAGATTCGCCGCGGGGCGACGACTCCGCTCAGGGGTGTCCCCGAGGCGAGACCTTTGGCCATGATCAGAATATCCGGAAGGATGCCAAAGTGCTCGAAGGCGAACAGGCGGCCCGTCCGGCCGAAGCCGGTCTGGATCTCGTCGAGAATGAGAAGCATCTTGTGCTTATCGCAGATTTCCCTCAGCCCCTTGAGAAACCTGGCCGGGGGGATGACATAGCCGCCCTCGCCGAGGACCGGCTCCACGAGGACGGCCGCCGTTTCGTCGGGAGCGGTCTGGCTGGCGAGCAAGAACTCGACCTGCTCGATGGCCCAGTTGCAGTCTTTATCGAAACCGTATTTCTCCGGGTTGGCGTCGGCTTTCGGGCATCGATAGCAGTAAGCGTAGGGCGCAAAGAACACGCCGGGCATGAGAGGCTGGTAGCCGGCCCGGTAAATCGTTTTCGAGGCCGTCAGGGACATCGTCCCGATGGTCCGCCCGTGGAATCCGCCCTGAAAGGCGATGATGTTTGTCTTTTTTGTCGCCTGCCGGGCCAGCTTCACGGCTCCTTCCACGGCCTCGGCGCCGCTGTTGGCGAAATAAAAACCGTCCAGTTCCGGGGGAACCATCTGCCGGAGGGCCTGGATGAGACGCAGGCCCGGCTCGTGGTAGGCCGAGTTCTGATGAAGATGGAGAAGGCGGTCCGCCTGCTCGCGGATAGCGGCGACGACTTTCGGGTGACAATGCCCGGTGTTGGTGACTCCGACACCGCTCGTGAAATCGAGGTAGCGCCGGCCGTCCTGGTCCCAGACATAGGGGCCCTTGCCTCGAACGATGACCGCATCCAGGAAGTGCGGAATGGCTTTCGGAACATTGGGCTTGACGTCTTTGAAATCTGTCATGTCATCCTCCTTTTTCCGGTCTCACAAGATATATTATTTCGCATCGCTCTTGAGTAATGAATTCGGGGACTGGAAGACGATCTTGCCCCCCAGCAGGGTCATCTGGCACTTGAGATCCTTGATCTCGGCCGTCGGAATCTCGTAGAGATTTTTGTCCCAGACCGCGATGTCGGCGTATTTGCCCGCTTCAAGCGAGCCGATCTTTTTCTCCAGGAAAAGCTGGTGGGCGGCCCAGATTGTGTACGCGCGCAGCGCGGTGTGGACGTCGACCGATTCGGCGGTGCCAAACGGCTGCTTGCCGTAGACGCCGAGAAGCGGCTCGCGGGCGATTTGTGCCCAGATCCCATATCTGGCCGGATAAGGATCGACAAAATAATCGGATGTCGCCGCCCAGATGATGCCCTTGTTCTGGAACGTCTTATACGGTTTCATCCTGAGGTTTCTTTTGGGTCCGAAATTTCCCGCGTAGTTGTCGCCCACCCACCACATATGGACGGCTTCGGCTTCCGGATACCCCGCGTCGCAGGTTTTTTCCATTTCGGCCATGGCGTCGATCGCTCGATCCGTCGGAATGTTGCAGTGAATAATGCCATGGCGAAGACCGTGGATGGGATGGTCCTTGAGCGCTTCGGAATAGGAATCCACGACCCAGTCTATGGCTCTGTCGCCGATGGAGTGAACAGAAATATGGAAGCCCGCGCTATGATACATCTTGACCATCTGGCGGAAAATTCCGGGCTCGATAACCGGATAGCCGTAATTGCCCTTGTCGACGTCCTTGAAATCTTTATTCCACTCGTCGTAGACCCAGCCCGTGCGGGCCCCCCCGCTGCCGTCGATGTACAGCTTGATGCCGCCCGGGATGAGTCTGTCGTCGCCCGTCGAGATATAGGGCTTGGTGAAGGCGGCAACCCGGTCGATGACAAGCTTCGCGTGCTCGACGGACCGGCCGCCGTCCCAGAGGACGAACATCCTGACGCTGAGTTCATCCCGGGACAAGACCTGCTGATAGTTATTCCAGATTTCGAGCGAGATTCCCGGATCCTTCGCGGCCGTCATGCCCTCCGCGTTGAAACCCTTGGCGAGCGCGGCGATTCCCTTCTGGATTTCCATGAAGTCTCTCGGGGGAATCAACCTGGCCACGAGGCCCATAGCGGACTCTTTGAGAACTCCCGTCGGGGATCCGTCGGGGGCGCGATCGATCGTCCCCGCAGGCGGGTTCGGGGTTCCCTTCGTGATCTTCGCCAACTTGAGGGCGGCTGTGTTCGCGACGCCATAGTGACCCATGGTCTGCATGAGCCAGACGGGGTTGTCAGGCGAAACCCCATCGAGGTCAGATGCCAAGATTAATCGACGCTCTTCGAGCTTGCCCTCATCCCATCCCGTCCCCATAACCCAATCTCCCGGTTTGAGCGTCGCGATTTTCGTCTTGAGCTTTTCCTGAACGTCCGCGATCTTGCGGACGCCGGGGAAGCCGACATCCAGGACGTAGAGCATCATGTATCCGCCGGAGGCAAAATGGCAGTGCGCGTCGATCAGGCCGGGCGTCGCGGTCAGTCCCTTCAGGTCGATGACTCGGGTGTCTTTCCCGGCAAGCCTTCTTATCGCTGCTGTCGTGCCGACCGCTGCGATCCTGTCGCCCTTGATCGCGACGGCTTCTGCGACGGAATCGTTAGGATCGACGGTGATGATCTTTCCGTTGATGAGGACCAGGTCGGCGGCGAGCGGCCGGGAGGAGTCTTCAGGGTCATTCGCGCTTCGACCCTGGCTCGAAGAAGGGACGGCGAATGCCGAGAGCAAGAAAAGGATCAACCCTAATGGGACCCATGAATTTCGTGTTTTCATTCGGTTGCTCCTGATCCCTCGGAGGGGCTATTTCCGCTCCGGAGGATTCGAGACGACCAGCGGTGTCTTGGGATTCCGATAGACGATTTTGCCGCCGAACAGGGTCATCTGACATTCCATGTCCTTGATGTCATCCGTGGGATTCGTGTACAGATCCTTATCCCAGACGGCAATATCGGCATATTTCCCGACTTCGAGAGAGCCGACCTTGTTTTCCAGAAAAAGTTGGCGGGCGTTCCAAATCGTGTAGGAACGGAGGGCCGTCCTGACATCCACGGATTGTTCGGTGCCGAAGGGTTGCTTGCCGTAAGAGCCGATCTCGGGGCGCCTGGTGATCGTCGCCCAGATGCCGTACTTCGCCTCGAAAGGGGTGACGTTCCAATCCGAGCCGCCTCCCCAAATCATGCCTTTCTCCCGATAGGTCTTGAAGGGCATGAACCGCAGACTCCTCTCCGGGCCGAAATTCCCGGCGTAGGCGTCGCCGATATCCCACATGAAGGGGGCCTGAGTTTCGATCGTGGCCGCGTCGTACTGTTTTTGGAAATCGGCGATGAGTTCGATCGCGTGGTCCGTCGGGATGTTGCAGTGAATGATGCTGTGTCTCAGGTGGGGCGTCGGCTTTTCCTTGAAGGCGATCGCATAGGTATCGACGAGCCAGTCGATCGCCCGGTCCCCGATCGCGTGAACCCCGACGTGGAGTCCCGCGTCGTGGCACAGGAGAAACATCTTCCGGAATACCTCGGGGTCGAGCGCCGGATAGCCGGTGTTGCCCTTGTCGATTCCGGTGAACTGCTTGTTCCACTCTTTGTAAACCCAAGCGGTCCTGGCGCCGCCGCTGCCGTCAAGGAATAGCTTTATCCCTCCCGAGATAAGCCTGTCGTCTCCGGTCGACAGGTACGGCTTGGTGAATGGGGCCACTCGATCGACGACCGCCTTGGTCTGGTCGACCGTGTTTCCGCCGGACCAGAGAACAAACATCCTCACGTTCAGCTTGTCGTCGGCGAGCAGGTCCTGGTAGAGCTTCCATTTGGAGGGAGAAATCCCTCCGTCCTTGGCCCCCGTCATCCCAGCCTTGTTGAATTCCTGGACCAGTCTGATCGTGGCTTCTCGATTTTGCTCCGGAGTGGAGCGCGGGACCAGCCTCGCGACCAGGCCGACGGCCGATTCCTTGAGAATCCCGGTGGGGGTGCCATCCGGATATCTGTCGATAGTTCCGCCGGGCGGGTCGGGGGTTTGCTTGGTGATTTTCGCCAGTTTGAGGGCGTAGCTGTTCGCAAGGGCGTAGTGGCCCATCCCGGGGGCGAACAACCCGGGGTTGTTCGGAGTGACCGGGTCGATGTCTTTCGCGTAGACATATCTTAATTCTTGCAGCTTTCCCTCGTCCCAGCCCGCCCCCACGACCCACTCGTCGGGCTTGAGCGTGGCGACTTTCTGCCGGACGATTTCGACCATATCCGCGATTTTTTTGACGGTCGGATAGTTGAGATCCAGGACATAAAAGACCGATCCGTCGAAGTGGCAGTGGGAATCGATCAGTCCGGGAGTCGCCGTGAGTCCCTTGAGGTCGACCACTCGAGTGCCGGGGCCGATCATTCCCTTCACGAGGTCGGTGGAGCCGATGGCCGCGATCTTTCCGTCTCGAACGGCCAAGGCCTGGGCGATGGAATCCGACGCATCGACGGTAATGAGCTTGCCGTTGATCAAGACGGTATCGGCCGCGAGCGGAGAGGCGGCTTCCCGGGCTTTGCAGGCTGCGGTCGTGAAACCCGCCAGGGTCAGAGAGATGCCCAAGGCTATCCAGGTCACCCGAAGGATGTTTTGTCGTTGGCAGACCATTTTCTTGTAATAACCTCCTTTTCTGGCCCTTTGATCTTGAGTTCAACCTAATATATGGATGCCGCTTTGTCAAGTTTTTTCTGGATTTCTTTTTATAAATTGAAGTGCCGACG
>Ga0315282_10011558_pt1 | contig 13642 bp, 7 predicted proteins | sample YL17G07_20_MG_FD_203693 | JGI IMG/M metagenome (GOLD analysis project Ga0315282, IMG submission 203693) | Sediment microbial communities from Yellowstone Lake, YNP, Wyoming, USA - YL17G07_20 | ecosystem: Environmental > Aquatic > Freshwater > Lake > Sediment | place: USA: Wyoming | collected... | reverse complement strand
GAACAAGCGCCGCACCCTCTTTGGGCACAACCGGCCGGACCCATCGCAGCTGCGCAGAGCCGTCGAAACCAACTTGCTCAAATTCCACCCCCAAAAGTGACACTGACCTATGCAAAACAGCACTAGGTCAGCATAGTGAAGGAGGCAGGGCACATGAAGCGTGGCGGGCCCGTTGCCCTCTTGCTGGCTCTGTGCGCGGCGGGCATGATAATGGCTCAGGAGGAAGGCATGAAGATCACCTCGGCCGCTCCGGGCAATCTGTTCGGCGCGAGGTCGCCAGTAGCGTTCACCGTGACGGCGCCGGGCAGGGCGGTCAGCTATGAAGTCTTGGACTACTACGGGCAGCAGGTGGCTCACAGGGAGGCGCCGGTGAAGGAGGGGTCTGCGAGGATCGCGCTCGGGCGGCTGCCGCTGGGGCACTACCGGCTGCTGTGCCGCCCTGCTTCGCGAAGCGCCTACTCCGCCGAAGCCGCTTCGGCTACGCAGGCCGCGGAGGCTTCGCTACGCAGGGCGAGCGGGCAGGAGGTGACCACCAGTTTCGCCGTGATCAGGGGGCGGCGGCGACAGGCGGCGTCTGAGCGCATTGCGGTTGACGGGGCAACCGCCTGGCTGTGCAAGCCGGAGCAGTGGGAGCCGGTGGCGAAGATGCTGCGCCGGGCAGGCATCGGCTGGGTGCGGGAGCGGCTCAGTTGGGGCGGAGTCCAGCCGAAAGACGAAGGGTTTCAATGGGACAGGTATGAGACGGTGGCGAGTGCGCTGGCGGGGCAGGGCGTGCACGTGTACCAGATCTTCCACGACTCGCCCGGCTGGACACACCCCGGTGACGAGCGGACCCGCTGCCCGGACGATCTGCGCACGGTGTACCGCTTCGCCAGGGCGGCGGGGGAGCACTTCAAGGGGCGCATTCTGGCCTGGGAGCCGTGGAACGAGCCCGACATCTCGTTCTTCCCCGACCTGGCCGACCGCTACGCGGGGGTGCAGAAGGCGGCGTACCTGGGCTTCAAGGCAGCCGATCCTGAGCTCATGGTGCTGTCCTGCTCGCTGTGCGCCGGGCCCGGCGGCTTTGCGCACAACCTGTTCGAGTGCGGGATTGCGGACTACTACGATATCTTCAACTACCATGTCTACGCCAACCCGAAGGACTACCCGCGCCTCATCAAGGGCTACCTTGACCTGGCCGCGCAGTATGGCTGCGGCGACCGGCCAGGCTGGCTGACCGAGGCGGGCATTCACCTGAAGCACGAGCAGGGGGAGCTGAGCTGGGAAAGCCAGCAGCGGCAGGCGGAGTTCGCGCCCAGGTCCATCGTCATGTCGTTGGCCTCGGGCACCGACCGCCACTTCTTCTTCGTGCTGCCGCATTACGTGGAGGGCGAGATACAGTTCGGCGCGCTGCACGCCGACCTGACGCCGCGCCCGGCGTTTGCAGCCGTAGCGGCGGCCGCCGACATCCTCGGCGAGGCGAAGTACCTGGGGCGGTACGAGCTGGAGGGCGTCGAGGCGCACGCGTTCGACACCGGCAAGCAGATCGTGCTGGTGACCTGGGCCGACGAGGAGCGGGAGGCCTCGCTGCCCGTCGGCAAGAGCGAGGTGCAGGTGGCTGATCTGCTGGGCAGGCGGCTGAGCGTGACGACGAGCAAGGGGACGCTCAGGCTCACCGTCGGCCCGGCTGCGCAGTACATCGTCGGCGTAGGCGGCGACCTGACCAAAGAGCTGACCGGCACGCTGCGGGTCGGGCGGCTGCCCGAGAATGAGCCCAGTCTCGTCATCATCGCGGGGCACCTGGCGTTGCCGTTCGACAAGGGCGGGAACTTCTACCGGGCGTCGTCGGCTACCCCAGTCAGCCTGACGGTGGACGTGTACAACTTCGCCGAGGCGGGCGAAGCCGAGGTGACGCTGACAGCCAGCGACGAGGCCGGCTGGGCCATCGCGCCGGCAGAGGCAACGGTCAAGGTCGCACCAATGGGCCGCCAGACGGTGCAGTTCACCGTCCGCCCCACTCAGGACGACAACCTGCATAAGCTGTGGGTAAGGGGGAAAGTGGATGGTCGCCCGATTCCGCCGAGTGTGTCGTGGGTGAGGTGGTAGGGCGGCCACCCCAGAGCGAAGGCCACCGCGATCTGCGATGTGGGATGTGTGATGTGCGATCTGTGATAGGAACGGCAGTCGGCAGCGGGAGCTGCCTCCCACACGCGTAGCTCTTCTGCTGGCCGGTACAAGCACGGGAGGACATCATGCGGATTCTGTACCTTGACCTGGACTGCTGCCGGACGGATCATCTGAGCATCAATGGGTATCACCGGCAGACGGATCCGAACTTGCGGCGCATTGCGGCCGAGGGGATCAGCTTCCGGCACTGCTACTGCGCCAATAGCCCCTGCGTGCCCTCGCGGGCCAGCCTGTTCTCCGGGCGGTTCGGCACCAAGAACGGCGTGGTAGCCCACCACGGCATTGGCGAGGAGTTCCGCAACATCTGGCCGCACGGCCGGCCGCGCACGGCCCCGCCCATGTTCATGGAGCACTTGCGGCGGCAGGGCATGAAGACGGTCACCTGGAGCAGCTTCCACGAGCGGCATCAGGCCTGGTGGTTCTGCGCCGGCTGGGAGGAGATACACACGTTCACCCGCAAGTGCGGCCAGGAGCGGGCCGACGAGCTGACCGCTCGGTTCCTGCCCTGGTTCAGGCAGCACGGCGCCGAGGACAACTGGTTCATCCACGTGCACTTCTGGGACATCCACAGCCACTATCGCGCGCCGGAGGAGTGGGGGCGCAAGTTCGCCGACGAGCCGCCGCCCGACTGGCCCGACCACGAGACCATTGACCGGCACCAGGAGATGTACGGCCCGCGCACCGCGCGCGACCTGTACACCGGGTATCGCGACGAGAACAAGCGGCCCATCAGCTACATGCCCGACGGCATTCAGACCGTCGAGGACTTCAAGCTGCTCATAGATGGCTACGACGGCTCCCTCGCCTACGCAGACCATCACGTGGGCATGATCCTGGATGTGCTGGAGGAGCTGGGCCTCTGGGACGACACCGCCATCATCGTCAGCGGCGACCACGGCGATTCGTTCGGCGAGCACGGGCAGTACATGGACCACGGGATAGCCAACGAGCCCGTGCACAACATCCCCATGATCGTCAAGTGGCCCGGGGTGACCAAGCAGGGCCACAGCGACGCCATGATCTACGGCATGGACCTGTGCCCGACGGTATGCGAGCTGCTGGGCCTGCCCATCCCCGAGGGCTGGGACGGGAGGTCATTTGCGCCAGCCCTGCGTAGGGAGTTCACGGGCTGGCCGTGGCAAGTGTGGACGCACGGCATCTTCACGCTCTCGCGGGCCGTGCGCACGCCGGAGTGGCTGCTGATTGACATGCTGCATCCGGGCCTGTACCCCTACGACGAGCCCTACTACCTGCACGACATGAAAAAGGACCCGCACCAGACGAAGAACCTGGCCGACGAGAGGCCGGAGGTGCTGCACGAACTGCTAGGCTTGCTCGCGCAGTGGCGCGAGGGGCAGCTTGCGGCCACGGGCGAGCCGGACCGGCTGGAGCAGATGGTAGAGGTGGGGCCGTTCCTGTACTACGATCCCAAGCGCATGCTCGCGCGCTTAGAGGCCACCGGCCGCAGCAGGCAAGCCGAGGAGCTGAGGCGGAGGCTGCACCGATACCACCCCGGCCGGTTCTGAGGGCCACCGCACGCCAAGGCCGGTTGACGGTTATCGGTTGACGGTTGGCGGTTAGCGACTAACGAACAGGGCAGGAGGCCCTTCGCGCTGCGACGCTCGGCGTCGCACGCTCAGGACACGCAAGCTCCTGCCCTACGGCGCCACGGGCAGCAGCACGTGCGACGGGTGGTCGCGGTCGTGATAGATGGTGTTATGGGCGACCTTGAGGTCGCCCTGCTCGCGGTTGAGCTTGCCATTGTTCGGATTGGCGTCGAAGCGCGGGTAGTTGCTGCTGGATATGGCCAGGCGCAGGCGATGGCCCTGGTTGAAGATGATGCTGGTGGACCACAGGTCAATGGTGAACTGGTAGGCCCGGCCGGGGACCAGGAAATGCTCCTCCGCGAACGTGTCGTGGAAGCGGGCGCGGATGATGCCGTCCAGCACCAGCATGGAGCGGCCGTCGCGGTAGACGTCGGTGAGCTTGGCGGTGAAGTCGGTGTCCACGCAGTCTGAGGCGGCCCAGAGCTGGACCAGGAGGCGGCCAGTGACCTCCAGAGGCTGCGGAAGGGGCTGGCTGGTGTAGAGCAGCACGTCCTTGCGGCCCTCCACCGGCCGCTGGTCCATAGGGCCGCTGGGCAGGAACAGGTTGGCGCCCCCGTGGGTGGGCACGGGGTCGTTGGGGTCATAGTCGTAGGCGTCGGGCGGCTCGGCAGCGGGCTTGATCCAAGAGAGCAGGCCTCCCTGGCGCAGGTAAAGCGGCCTGGCCTGCGCAGGCGGGGGCCAGTCCTTGACCTCGCGCCAGACGTTGCCCGGGGCCTTGGGATCGCTGACATCCCCCATCACGTAGTAGCCCACCGGTGGCCATTTCTCGATGCCGGTATCCTCACCGCGCAGCCAGTGGCCGAACCACTCCAGAGTGTCCATGTGCGGCGGGGTGAGGGCGTTCTCGGGGTACTCCAGCTCGCCGGGCTTGCGCGAGATGCCGTGCGGCCAGGGGCCCATGATGAGGCGCTGGTTGCCCTTGGCGCCCTGGCCGCCCCTGTGTTGCAGGGCCACGAAAGCGTCCACGTTGCCCTCGTTGAAGATGTCGTACCAGCCGCCCCAGTGCAGCGCGGCGGCGTGGGCTTGCTGCGGCACCTCCAGCAGGTTGGTGCCCTGCCAGAACTGGTCGTAGGTGTGGTGCTCGGCCAGCAAGGGCTCGAAGATGGCCCAGTTGTTGGCCACCAGCCGCATCCACTGCTCGGCCAGGGACTTGTGGAACACGCCGCCCTGGAAGCAGGCGTGGCCGTAAAGGTCCGGCGTGGCCAGGCCGATGTGCTGGGCCTTGAGAGCCTCGATGCCAGTGCCCGCCAGCAGGTATTGGGTGATGCCGGGTCCCGAGGCGCCGGCGGTGCCGATGGTGCCCGTGCACCAGTTCTGCTGGGCCAACCACTTGACAGTGTCGTACCCGTCCTGAAGCTGGCCCCAGCCGTCGGGGAGGAAGATGGGGATGGTGGGCTTGGTGCCCGTGCCGCTGCGCAGGTTCTGGATGGCAGCGACGTAGCCTGCCTTCAGCAGCCGCTCGGCCTCGGCAGCCAGAGCGCCGGTGAGCAGGCGGCCATAGGGAGTCCGGTGCAGCACAACCGCGTAGGGCCCCGGAGCCTTGGGGAAGTAGATGTCTGTCAGCAACTCGGTGCCGTCGCGCATGGGGATGGGCGCGGTGTCCACGCGGTCGGTGTAGTCGCTGACGGCAGCGTGGGCCGTGCCTATCGGCAAGCAGTTGACTAGGAGCGACAGCAACGTGACGACAGCAGCGCACACGGCAGGCCGGCGGCAGAGCAGAGGTGTCTGCATAAGTGTCGCAGCTCCTCGAGGATGGAGAAGACGGTTGCGCCGATGCCTTTTCGCCCTGGCAGGCGGATTACCTTGCAGGGGCAGGCAGAGCCTCAAGGCCGACGTGGCGGCCGCCCGAGACGCCCAGGCGGCGGCCACGGCGGCGCAGGCCAGGAGGAGGCTGGCAGCGGCTGGCATGGTCCACCTCGTCGGTCGGGGGATGACGCGGTATTCGCGGCTGGGGGCTGTGCGTCCTGCGACGCGAGGCAACGGCAGCCCTCACCCCTTCCCTCTCCCAGTGGGAGAGGGTGAAGGGTGAGGGAGGCTTTCCGCGGCGGGCAGCGAAACTGCCGAGAGGGCAGGCCTGACCAGCGCCAGGTCATGGTGGTTGAGCAGGCGCTGGCGGAAAGCTCTGTAACGCAATGAAGGGAGTCGAACCCAATGCCTAAGACACCACTGACGAGGGAAACCGGCGTGCGGATTGGCCCCATGGGCCGCCGAGACTTCGTTGCCCTGGTGGGAGGCGGCGCGGCGGCGTTGCTGACTCGCAGCCTCTACGCGGCCAAGGGCGGCCCCGGACAGCGCCGGCCCAGCATCATCGTCATCGTGGCCGACGACCTGGGATATGCCGACCTAGGCGTCCAGGGCTGCACCGACATCCCTACGCCGAGCATAGACTCCCTGGCCCAGAACGGCGTGCGGTTCACGAACGGGTACGTCTCCTGCCCTGTGTGCAGCCCCACCCGCGCGGGGCTGCTGACCGGGCGCTATCAGCAGCGGTTTGGGCACGAGTTCAACCCGGGCGCACCCGCTACCGCCGCGACCGGCTTCGGCCTGCCGCTTTCGCAAGTCACGCTGGCGGACGCTCTCAAGGCGGCGGGGTACGCCACCGGGATGGTGGGCAAGTGGCATCTGGGCCTGGCCCCGGAGTTCCACCCATTGCAGCGCGGCTTCGATGAGTTCTTCGGCTTCCTACACGGGTCGCACTCGTACCTCAATGCGAAGGCGGAGCCGCTCAACCTGATTCTGAGGGGCACGGAGCCGGTGGACGAGCCGGAGTACCTGACGGATGCCTTCACCCGCGAGGCGCTCGCCTTCATCGAGCGGCACCGAGCGGCGCCCTTCTTCCTGTACCTGACGTACAACGCGGTGCACGCCCCTATGCAGGCGACGCAGAAGTACCTGGACCGGTTTGCCCACATCGCCGACGAGAAGCGACGGACGCACGCGGCGATGCTCAGCGCCATGGACGACGGCATAGGGGCGGTGCTGGGGAAGCTCCGGGAGGCCGGGCTGGAGGAGGACACGATGGTGTTCTTCATCAGCGATAACGGCGGCCCCACGCCCTCGACCACGGCCAGCAACCTGCCCTTGAGCGGCACCAAAGGCACCATGCGCGAGGGAGGGATACGCGTTCCCTTCATTCTCCAGTGGCCGCGCCGGCTCCGGGCCGGGAGGCTGTATGAGCCGCCGGTGATCTCGCTGGACATGTTCCCGACGGCGGTGCTGGCGGCGGGAGGCAAACTGCCCCGGGACCGCGTCATTGATGGCGTGGACTTGATGCCATACCTTTCCGGCAAGAAGCGCGGGGCGCCACACGAGATCCTGTTCTGGCGGATGGGGCCAAACGCAGCCGTGCGCAAGGCGAACTGGAAGCTGATCAGGCCGGGACAGACCCCTGCGGGACTCTACGACCTTTCCAAGGACATCAGCGAAAGCAACGACCTGGCAGCCCGGAACCCCAAGGCTGCCCAGCAGCTAGGCAAGGCCTTGGCGCAGTGGGAATCGCAGCTAGCGGAGCCGCTGTGGGGAGGGGCGAGGGCGGGCAGGGCGAGGAGACAGGGGCGCAGCTAGAGCTTGCGGGCCCGGGTTGTGGTCGCCTGAGCGGAGCCGGTTGACTTCGACGTAGGAGACACCCACGGGATTCCCGTTCCGCGCGATCCAGGCCTCCAGGCGCGCCGGGCCAGGTCGCAGGTGGACCGAGTCGAAAGCGCACTCGGAGGTGCCCGGCGCGAGCTGCTGGCTCAGGGCCACCTCGCCGAGCCTGAAGTGCGCCTCGCCTGCGGCCCGGGTGGTGGGGAAGCGGAGGGTGACGGCGTAGTTGCCGACGCGCCTGACCTCGACTTCCCAGTAACCCAGATCGTTATCGCCCCAGCCTTGTGCGCCGCGCCAGTCCTGGCGGGTGAGGATGACGGGGTCCTCGTGGCGCGTGCCCAGGTAGATGCGCGGCGGATCATAGCCCCGCGTGCTGCTCACGTCGCGGAACCAGGCTTGGTAGCCCGCCCGCATCTGGGCGACGAGGTCGGGATGCTGTGCGCCGATGTCGTGCTGCTCGCCGGGATCGGCAACCAGGTCGTACAGCTCCTTGCCATTGACCAGCTTGTAGCGCTGCGAGCGCGCGGCGCAGGAGCGGTAGAGCTCGGGCACGTCGCCGCGATGCCACTGGAAGTACAGCGTGCGGTCAGGCCACTCCACTCGGTCGCCGCGCAGCAGGGGCAGGAGGCTTGCCCCATCAAGCAGCAAGCCAGCCGGCTTGGCTACGCCGCAGGCCTCCAGCAAGGTGGGCACGAGGTCAAGGTGGGCGGCGAGGCGGTCAACCTTCCTGCCGGCCGGCAGCGCGCCGGCCCAGCGCACGAAACAGGGAACGTGAAGGCCGCCTTCGTAGACCGTGCCCTTGGTGCCCCGCAGCCCGGCCGTATAGCGCTGCTGCTGCGGCCCGTTGTCGGTCAGGAAGATGACGATGGTGTCTCGCTCCAGGCGCAGGTCCTTGAGCTTGTCCAGCAGCCGGCCCACGTTCTCGTCAATGTTGGTGATCATGCCGTAGACCTTGGCCGTGGTGTCGTCCAGGCCCAGGTCCCTGTAGGGCGCAACATAGCGGTCGTCTATCTGAAGAGGCGTGTGGGGGGCGTTGGTGGCCAGGTAGGCAAAGAAGGGGCGGTCGCGGTTCTTCTCGATGAACTGCATGGCGGCCTCGGTGAAGATGTCGGTGCAGTAGCCCTCGTATCTGCCCTCTTTGCCATTGTGATACAAGTAGGGGTCGAAGTAGCTGCTGCCGCCTGGTGGGTCGGAAGGCTGGCAAATGCCGCCGCCCTTGTGGACCAGACAGTCCTGAAAGCCCTGATCCATCGCGCGCAGCGGGTAGTTGTCGCCCAGGTGCCATTTGCCGAAGATGCCGGTGCGATAGCCAGCCCCTGCCAGCATCTCCGCGAGGGTGACTTCGTCGGGGTACATCATGGCGCGCCCCAGGAAGGTGTCTATAGCGCCGGTGCGGTAGTTGCAGCGGCCCGTCATCAGGCTGGCGCGGGTGGGCGAGCAGACGGGGCTAACGCAGAACTGGGTGAGCTCCACGCCTTCGGCGCAGAGGCGGTCGAGGTTGGGCGTCTTGATCTTATCGTTGCCGTGGCAGCCCAGGTCGCCGTAGCCCTGGTCGTCCGTCAGGATGAGCACCACGTTGGGGCGCCGGCGGGCGCGAGCCTGGGCTGCGCTCAGGGCCAAAGTCGGCAGGGCCACCGACGCTCCCACGCCGCCCATCAGGCTCATGAACTCCCGGCGACTGACGCAAGAGGCCGCTAGTCTGCTCTCGGCGCAGGCAAGGCGATTCGTACCGGTGTTGACCTTCATGGCGAAGAGGCTTCCCTCCTGGCAGCGCAGTTCGCAAAGCAGAAGGGCCATTCCTGCCTGGCGGTGGTAGTCTTCCACCACACCCCACCGCCGCAGGCTGCCTTCGACAAGCTCAGGCCAGGGAAGCCTGCGACTACCCACCGCACCACTCCTGTCTGTCCACGCTCCACGCCTACCGGCAATCTGCACACGCACCCCATCCTGGCCTTCCGCTTGACAGTTTGAGAGAAACGCCCTATGCAAAGGGGAGCGAGGCAGCTCATGACCAACACTTGGGCCGTGTTGCTAGCGGCTTGTGCGCTGAGCCTGCTGGAGGCGCAGGCGCAGCCGAAGCTGCCCGCTTGCTCGTTCTACCTGTTTGGCATGGGAGAGAGGCGGAAGCTGCTGTACAAGGAGGGCGTGCTTCTCGATGCGCGTACGGGGGAGACGGTACGCAAGTGGGAGGTGGCGAGGGAGACCATTCGTCCGGCGGAGTACAGCGTCAGGCTGGAGCTGGCCGGCGGCGGCGTAGTCACTATCAGCGAGGATGAGAAAGGCGTCTGGCTGGCAGAAGGCGGACACAAGACCTCCTTGGCAGCCAGCCGGCTGAAGCTGCCCCGCTTCCAGGGACACAGCAAAGCGGCTCTGCTGCGGATTCTGCATCAGGAGATCCTGGTCAACATCGTAGACGGGAAGCCCGTGCCCAACCTCTTCGTCTACTCCAAGCCCTGGTATCGCGACGGGGCCCTGGTGTGCATGTGCCTCCAGAAGACGGGCAATCTCCGCCTGGTGAAGGACTGGATTCTCGGACTGAGGGAACCGTTCGACCGCAACAACGCCGGGCAGCGGGAGCCGGACAACCTGGGCGAGGCGCTCTACCTGATCTCGCTGGTGTCGGACGCTTCTCACCCGCTGGTGCGCACGATCCTGGACACGATTCCGCAGTTTCGGAAGGGCAACTACATCGTGGGGAGCACAGACTTCGCGGAGCATCCCGTCTATCAGACCAAGTGGCTGAAGTTCGGGCTGCGGGCTTTGCGGCTGGACGATCCCTACGAGATTCCGGCGGTCTTCGACAGCTACTCGGCGCTGTTCTGGATGGACTATAAGACAGCGCACGTGGAGGGGCCAGGCTTTTCGCAGGAAGCCAGGGAACTCTATCCGTATCTGGGGTGGGCGGAGGCGCATTCCCACGGCTGGCCGCCGCCGATGACGGTCACCGAGGACCGCTATCCGCTGACCTGGGAGGCGCAGGCTAGCCAGGCGAACTATGCCGGGATGGGGCTGGTCTCGGAGGAGTACGTGCAGCGCAGGATTTGCGCGCCGCATACCTGGCATGCGGCCGAGATGTTCCTGTACTTGCTGGAGCAGCCGTAGCTTGGAGCTGGAAGCCGCGCAGACCCATGACAGGAGGCTCACCATGCAGGTTACATACCTGACCGTCGCGCTCGCACTCGTGGCTTCGGGTTGCCTGGCCGCCGAGCAGAAGCCGGTGACCGCCCTGGTTTCCCGTGCCGGTCAGATTACCCTCAGTCGGGAGGGGAAGGAACTAGCCACGATCGCACCGGGACTGTTTGAGAAGGAATGGCGCGGAGCCAGCCTGAGCGACGCGCCGCGCGGGGCGGCAGGTGGCGTCGTGGGCCGGGGCACGATCCAGTCGCCTGGGGGCACGCGGGTGCAGTCGGAGGTGGAGGAGGACATCGCGCCCGATGGTGCTAGTGCCACTCTGAAGTACCACCTGGTGCCGCAGGCGGATGTGTTCCTGAACAGCCTGCATGTGTCAATGGACTTTGCGGAGGCGGTGCTGGTTGGTGGTGAGTACGAGGCCGACGGCCAGCGCGGCACGTTCCCAGCCAAGCTGGATCAGATTCACCTGCGCTCGGCGCCGACGCAGGACTTGCGCCTGCGCCTGGCTGACGGCACCGAACTGCGGCTTCATTACGACAAGCCCACGCCGGTGCTGCTGCAAGACAACCGCCAGTGGGGGCCCACCTTCTCGGTCCGCATGGGGCCGCAGGTGGACGCCGCGCAAGCCTGGCCGGCGGGAAAGGCGCTGGACGTAGTCTTCAACCTGACGGCCAGCGGAGGGCTGAAGGTGGAGTACGACAATGCAGTCACGATTGAGGCCGGCCAGGAGTGGGTGCCGCTGAACCTGGAGCTGGACATCGTGTCGGGGTCAGCTCTGGACTTCTCGGGCTTCGGGCAGCTCGACCCGCCCGCGGGGAAGCACGGGTGGTTGCTAGCCCGGCCGGATGGCCAGTTCGCGTTCCAGGATAGCCGGCAGACGCTGCGCCGCTTCTGCGGCGTCAACCTGTGCTTCGACGCGCACTACATCGCCCACGACCAGGCCGACCGCCTGGCGGAGCGCCTGAGCCGGCTGGGCTACAACGCCGTCCGCTTCCACCATTTCGACGGCGAGCTGGTGGACCGGTCTGGCGGGACTTCCACTACGCTCAGCCTGAACAAGCTCGATCAACTGGACTACCTGTTCGGCGCGCTGAAGAGGCGGGGCATCTACGTCACCGTGGACCTGTTCATCTCGCGGCCGGTCTTCGCCGCCGAGATCTGGCCGGGCGCGACCGGCGATGTGGGCATGAACGACTTCAAGATGCTGGTGCCGGTCAATGCCAAGGCCTTCGACAACTGGAAGGCGTTCGCGCGGAACCTGCTCACGCACAGCAATCCCTACACCGGCCTGCGCTGGGCCGACGACCCCACGCTGGCCTGGATCAGCATGATCAACGAGGGCAACTTCGGCAACTACCTGGGCGGCCTCAGCGACCGCGCCCGGCAGGACTGGCAGAAGGCCTGGAACGCCTGGCTGGCGCAGGAATACGCCGGCCGCGATGTGCTGGCGAAGGCCTGGGGGTCTGACCCGGGCGGCGATTTCCAGGCTGGCAGCGTGCCGCTGGCGACCAACGTCTGGGAGAACACGCCCAAGGCACATGATCTGTGTGTCTTCCTGGCCCAGAGGGAGCGCGCCATGTTCGGGGAGATGCGCCGGTTCCTGCGCGAGGAGGTCGGCACCAAGGCGCTGCTCACGAACATGAACTCGTGGACCAATCCGCTCCAGAATCAACTCGCGCGGCAGGACTACGATTACGTGGACGACCATTTCTACGTGGACCATCCGCAGTTCCTGGAGCAGGCCTGGCGACTGCCCTCGCGCTGCGGCAACACCAGCCCCGTGGCCGCCGGCGCGCCGGGCGGGCGCGGCTGCGCCTTCACCCGGCTGCTGGACAAGCCGTTCACCATCACCGAGTACAACTACTCGGGCCCAGGGCGCTTCCGCGGGGTAGGGGGCATCATCACCGGCTGCATGGCGGCGCTGCAAGACTGGTCGGGCCTCTGGCGCTTCGCCTACAGCCACAGCCGCGACAACCTATTCCAGCCGGGCACGGCGGGGTACTTCGACCTGGCCACCGATCCGCTGAATCAGGCGGCCGAGCGCGCCAGCCTGTGCCTGTTCCTCCGCGGGGACATGCGCCCCGCGCCACACAGCGTCGGGATCGCCATGACCGAGTCGGAGCTGCTTGACCCGTCTGGGAGGCACAACGGGCTGGCGCCCTCGTGGAATGCGCTGGCGCTGGTGACCCGCGTGGGGACGTTCCTGGGCAAAGGCCCGGCGCCGGCAGACCTGGTACTCCCCCTCACGGACGCCGCAGCACAGGCAACCCCCAAGGAGCGCGTGTTGGCCGCCGATCCCTACTCGGGCGAGACAGGCGGAACGACTATCGCCGAACTGGGCCGGCGTGGCTGGCTGCCGGCCGGTAACGCCACGAACCTGGCCACCAACCGCTTGCAGAGCGAGACGGGCGAGCTGCTGGTGGACGGGCCGCGCGATGTGCTGGTGCTCAACACGCCGCAGACCGCCGGCGGCTATGCGCCCGCCGGGCAAACCATCCAGGCCGGCGCGGTCACCGTCACCATTGACGAGACCGATGCCACCGTCTGGGTGTCAAGCGTGGACGGGAAGCCCATAGCGCAGAGCCGGCGGCTGCTGATAACGCATCTGACCGACCTGCAGAACACCGGCGAGAGATTCGGCGAGCGGGCGCGCAAGACGCTGCTGGAGTGGGGGCAGCTGCCGCATCTGGTGCTTGCAGGGCGGGCGACGGTGCGCCTCAAGCTGGCCGCAGCCGGCCAGGCCGAGGTCTGGGCCCTGGCGACCAGCGGCCGGCGCCTGGCCAAGATCGAGGCGAAGGCTGACGACGGCGAACTGACCGTGCCGCTCAACGTGACCGGACCAGAGGGGGCGAGGATGCTGTATGAGGTGGTTGCTGCTGACTGAGGATGGCTGTCGGGCAAGTCCCTAAGCAGCTCTGCTGCCGGGATGGCGGCCCCGACTCGCACTACAGGTCGGGGCCTAGCCAAATGCCCGGCCCACGCAGCCTGCTGGCTGGGAAGAGGCCCTACGTAGGTCGGCCATTCCTGGCAGCAGTGACTCATAAAACTTGCGCTGATGAGGAGGGGTGCGGGGCGCTCCTCAAGAAAGCTTCCAGGTAGTTGCCGCTTTGGAAGGAGGAGCGCCCGCCATGAAGGTTCGCCCCGTGCGGCGA
>Ga0315282_10011556_pt1 | contig 13645 bp, 13 predicted proteins | sample YL17G07_20_MG_FD_203693 | JGI IMG/M metagenome (GOLD analysis project Ga0315282, IMG submission 203693) | Sediment microbial communities from Yellowstone Lake, YNP, Wyoming, USA - YL17G07_20 | ecosystem: Environmental > Aquatic > Freshwater > Lake > Sediment | place: USA: Wyoming | collected... | reverse complement strand
CCCATTCGGTCAAGGATGTGAGCGGATTAACCCTCGTTCAATTTGGGGCAGGTTCCGCATTGTGGATGTTGTACGGAACGCATCTCCAAGATTTCATTGTGATTGGCGCAAATGCCATATCCCTGGCTATCATTTTAATCGCATTGGGATTATATCTGAGGCTAAATCGAAGCATTCAACGCGATCATTGAAGATTCAGCTTCCGCGTCAGTTGTTCTCCGTTGATCCATGAAAATCTCCGTTATTATCCCTGCGTTGAACGAAGCCCGAGGCATTCTTTCCTGCCTGAACAGCGTCAAAACCCAGCCAGGTGAGTTTGAGCTCATTGTCGCCGATGGCGGTAGTGTGGACGGGACAATTGAGGTCGTCCGGCCGCATGCCAAGGTGATCCGCGGCCAGCAGGGCCGTGCCGTTCAGATGAATTCCGGGGCACGCCAGGCTACCGGTGACGTATTGCTCTTCTTGCACGCTGATTCCTGCCTCCCTCCCCGTGCCTTTCCCCTGTTGGAAAGGGCTTTGGCCGATCCCTGTATTGCGGGCGGCACATTTATGTTGAGATTCAACAGCCCGAGACTTCTCCTCCGGGTCATTGCTTTCTTTAGCCGTTTCGAATTTCGATATTTCCACTACGGCGACCAGGGGATTTTTGTGAGACGGTCTGTTTTTGAGAAACTGAACGGGTTTGCAGAGATAGCTTTCATGGAAGACCTCGATTTCCTCCAACGACTGCACAGAACCGGCCGGGTGACGCTGCTCAATCAACCGATTACGACTTCGGCCCGGCGGTTCCTGGAGCGTGGCGTCGTGCGCCAGCAACTGATGAATATTATCCTGGTGATTTTTTATCTTCTGGGGGCGAGGCCGGAGACCCTCAAGAAATGGTATGAAAAATAGGGCCGAGAATCTGCGAAAAATTAGGAAGGGCGAGAACCGGTAAAGAAAGGCTTAACGTCTCTACAGAGTTCCTCAGGAGAGATGACACACATGACTTCATCGTGAAGTTTTTCGAAATAGTTGATATCGCTGGTGTGCCACGGAGGGATGATCATCCTAGGACAAAGCCTTCCATAGACCCATGACCGAACCCCATCGCCATTTCCGGAAAACAGGGAGAGATTAAAGCTGAGGACATGACCTTTCAAATATTGAAAGACCCTGATCAGGCCCTGAGAAAAACCGGTCCAGTCATCGGTCCTCACCTCATCGATCGTCGATCGATTGGAAAAGAGAATGAGGATCTCTCCGAATATGCCACGGGGTGAAAAAGCCGTTAAGAAATAGACATCCCCTTGATGGCCGATAAATCTTTCCCCCCTCTTTGTCTCTTCCAAAAGAAAACTCTCCCAGAAAGAAGGAATCCCTTCCTCCCGATACCGGATGATCCCCTCGAGCACCTCTTTATGCGAGGCCGTGGGGACATCCTCAACGAGGATCTGGATATGCGGATGGAATAATCCTGCTCCTGACGAGGGAAGGTAATTCCAGTTAATGGAACTATATTGAAACTCGGGCTGGCTCTTTCCGATCCTTTGGATCCCTTCCTGTGCCGCCAGGAAGCCATCTCTTAACATCTCAACGGAGAATTGATCGGGATAGAGGAAATGCTCTTCGCCAAAGACAATCACCCAATTGTACCGGGCATAAGGAAATGCGTTGGGAAACAACCATGCCCCTCCTCTGCGGATTCTCCCCTCGGAGGCGATCTCAGGCAAAAGCTTCGGAGTGGATGAGGAGAGTTGGTCCGCGCAGAAGGGACAGACCTTCTTTGAAGCCTCCAGCATTTCCGGAGGAATGACGACTTCAGGATACTTTCGACGGTAGGGAAGAATCCGAGACCTATGACCGGTCAGATCATCTCTTCTTAGCTCAAGAGAGATAGATTTTCTCGTAAATCCTTCCTTGGGGTCGAGGAACGAAGATTGAACTTCTTTTCTAAAAAATTGAATTTCAGCCATTTTTGTCCTCCGCAATCATTATCATGACGCAATGCCTCACTCTGCTGTGGAAACTCATTCGGATCGGGCAGGGGTGTCGAAGAAAATCTTATAGCGGATACCTCAGCTTGGCCCTCAAACTACAAGAATGTCCTGAATATTGAAAAGACTGTGCTGTGACGGAGGAAGGCTGCCTCTGCCAATTACAGTTTCAGATCGCCCGCTTGATAATATTTTCAGAGACATTCCTGCTCGATCAGAAGATCTGATCCACGCCTCCGTCAGGCATTACATCATGAGGGTCCTGGATTGCCCTGGAGTCCTATGGCCTCGGCTACTTCCTGCATCCCCCTGATGGTATCCTCAATCAGCTCATCCAACCCCACTCCCAGCATCTCTGCCCCTTTTTCGATGATCGACCGATCCACTCCGGCCGCAAATCTTTTGTCTTTCCATTTGTTCTTCACCGACTTCACCCGGACATCCAAGACACTTTTAGAGGGGCGAATGAGGGCGGTGGTCACGACGAGCCCGGTTAGTTCATCGATGGCATAGAGGACCTTTTCCAAGGCTGTCTGCGGCATGATGTCCGAGCATATCCCCCATCCGTGAGAAACAGCCCCCCGGATGTATTCCTCTGGCCACCCGTTCTCCCGGAGGATTTCCCCTGTTTTGGAGCAGTGCTGATCGGGAAACCTCTCATAGTCAAGATCGTGGATGAGGCCGACGATTCCCCATTTCTCCTCGTCCTCGCCGCCCTTTCTGGCAATGTAACGCATCACTCCTTCGACGGCGTAGGCATGCTTGCGCAAGCTTTCAGTTTGGTTATACTGATGCAGAAGTTCCAGGGCCTCCCGGCGCGTTGGTATTTTCTCTCCCATTGTCAGGCTCCTTTCTCCTGTTTCCACCTCCAAAAAGATTGCCAAAAAATAAAAACAATTATAACATTAAGGCAGCACGGATGCGAAAATTTAACATGCATCGTAATCCCTCAGTTATGAACCTACCCGATCCAACTGCGCTCAAGACTGAGGGATTATCATGAATCGGAAGATCTGATCCACTCTTCGGTGGGGCATTGGCGATGATTGACTATTCTTCTCTGGATCAGCCATTCTTATTACAATTCATCTTTTATCCCCGGAAGGATTTTACCCCATGCCCGAAAAATGCCTTCGACCTCTCTGTGGCGGTTGGGGACAATGTCTCCATCTCCTGCCGCTTTTACACGGGCCATCGGGAATGGCCGTGGATTCTGTACTTCCACGGGAATGGGGAGGTGGTAAGCGATTATGACGAGATTTCTCCTTTTTACCACCAAAGGAAAATGAACCTGGTCGTGGCCGATTACAGGGGTTATGGAGCCAGCGGCGGAACTCCCACCCTTACCGATCTTGTTCAGGATGCCCCTCTTATCTTTCATGGGGTCAGAGAGGAGCTCTCCAGAAGAAAGCTACGAAAAGATCTGCGGGTGATGGGAAGGTCTCTCGGAAGTATCGCTGCCCTGGAGCTGGCCTCTCACCGTCAAGAAGAGATGAAAGGGCTCATCATTGAGAGCGGTTTCCCCAGCGTGGTGAGAATCATGTTTCATCTTGGAGTACCCGCACAGGTGATGGGTCTCGAAAAGATTGATCAGGAATCTCTGGAGAGGCTCAAAAAGATATACCTCCCCACCCTGATCATTCATGGCGGTCAGGATAGCCTCGTCCCTCTCGAAAACGCAAAGGCGATCTACCAGCATCTCGGAACCCGGGAGAAAGAACTCCTCGTCATCCCTTCGGCCACCCACAACGACATCATGATCGTTGGCTTCAAGGATTATTTCGACGCCCTTCAACAATTTATCGAGAAGACGGATCGAGCCCCGAGAAGCTAATCAAGGGAAGAAACGGTAGTACAGAATGATTCCCCCTGTCTTTCAGGAAATGATTCTGTTATCATAGCCCAAAAAAGGGGTACAACCCATTATCCACATTGGCTTGACCACTTTGCGAATTTGATGATCCTATGCTAAATTTTTCCCTTAGATTGAAACTCTTTATCAAAATAGACTTTCAATATTTTGGGAATGGTTTGGAAAGATGGCGATGACCAACTTTTCTAAAGACGGCGCACATGAGAAAAGATGGGCTGCGATGAGTTCTGTCATTGCGGCCGTGGGCTTGACTGGTTTTAAGATTGTCATAGGGCTTACCACCGGGAGTCTGGGCATTCTCGCTGAAGCTGCCCATTCGGGACTTGATCTCATGGCTGCGGTGATGACTTTCCTGGCCATCAGAATTTCCGGCAAACCGGCGGACAGCACTCACCTTTACGGCCACGGTAAGGCAGAAAACCTCTCTGCACTTTTTGAAACGCTGCTTCTTCTGGTGACCTGTTTTTGGATCATCTACGAGGCCACCCACCGTCTTCTGTTTCATCCTGTTGCTTTGAAAGTCACCTTCTGGTCTTTCGCTGTCATGGTCACATCCATTGTGGTAGATATCTCCCGTTCTCGTGTCCTTTATCGGGCAGCCAGGAAGTATCACAGCCAGGCCCTTGAAGCAGACGCGCTTCACTTCAGTACCGATATCTGGAGCTCCGGCGTCGTCATCTTGGGACTGGTTTGTGTGAAGGTCAGCGGGTGGATACCGGGTTTGGCATTCCTGCACCAAGCGGATTCGGCGGCAGCCATCTTGGTAGGATTGATTGTGGTTTACATCAGTGTAAAACTTGGGGTGAGCACCGTCCAAGCACTGCTGGACGTTGCCCCATCAGGCATTGAGGGGAAAATCATATCTGCGGTAGAAGTCCTGCCGGGCGTAACCGGTTGTCATAATGTGAGGGTGCGTTATTCAGGCCCGCAGCTTTTTGTAGATATCCATGTCCTCGTAGATGGCAACCAAACCTTAAAAGAAGCCCACAATCTTACGGAAGAAATCGAGCGCACTATCCAGAACCTTGTACCGAATGCTGATGTCACCGTTCATCCTGAGCCAAATTTGTAATGAGGATTTTGGGGAGACTCTAAGAAGCAATTTTGTTATAAATTATAACTATTGGAAAGAAGGATGGGAAAGAAGATCGAGAAGAACGGACAGACTAAAGATAAGGAGTCAAAACTCAAGCCACCTTATCTGGAAAAAATCGATGACCGAGGTGATCTGCAAGTGTGGATCGTTGACGGCAGTTACATTCGGACTCGTATCGATGAGGAATTTACCAATTTTGGGCAGCATTACAGCTTCTCCTACATTCCCAAAAACGAACTCTGGATTGACCAGGAAGCGAAGAATGACGAAACGCGCTTTTTCATCGACCACCTTCTGATGGAACACCGGCTCATGGAGAAGGGCGTGCCCTACGACAAGGCCCTGGCAGAAGCCGATAAAGTCGAACGCAGGGAGCGTTCCCGGGCCGGAGATGTACGCCGCCTGACCCATGATCGCAAGGAACTGCCCGACGGGAAAGAAGTTCACGAACGACTGTGGAAAAAGCTTGAAAACGGCATCAGCGTTTGGATCGTCAACGGTCGCCTCGTTCGCAGCGTGTTCGATATCGACTTTACTGAAGGCGGCCACGACTATGTTTATGAATTTGTCCCGGAGAACGAAGTCTGGATCGATAACGACATCGAAGAAAAAGAGAGGGGCTACGTGCTCCTCCATGAGCTTCACGAACGCAATCGAATGGCCGGTGGCTGGCCTTACAATAAGGCCCACGCCGAATCAAGCCGCCTTGAATACCGCTGCCGTCATCACCCCGAACAACTACACGAGGCGTTAGGAGCCGAGGGCTGGGAGTGAGGGGCTCCGTCCGTTTACGGTTTGAACGCCTCAACCAATGCATCCATGTGTTCCCCTTTCTGGAGGAGGCGGATTTCGATAAAACCTGCCTGTTCTAAGCAAGCCTTGATTTCATCGTAGGTATACGTCCTGCCAGCAGCAGTGGAGACGAGCATATTGACGGCGAAGAGGGCGCCTTCCTTCGGGAGGGTCCGGTCGGGCTCCATGACATGATCCCGAATGACAACCCGGCCCCCCCGGTTCAGAGACTGGAACACGTTGCGAAAGAGGCTCACGTTTTCTCCCGGGCTGTTCTGGTGAATGATCGCCGAGATAAACACCAAGTCATGGCCGGCCGGTAGCGGATCCCGAAAAAAATCGCCCGGAACCAAGGCGACCCGATCCAGAACCCCCGCTTTCCCTAAGCGTTGACGGGCTATCTCGATGACCTCCGGTTTGTCGAATAAGGTCGCCTTCATTTCGGGAGCGGCCTGAAGAAAAGCTATGGTGTAAGTTCCGGAAGCCCCGCCTACATCGAGTAAAGCCCTTGACGGGCCGGGATGGACATCCGCAACAATCCGGGGGGCTAAGTGCTTCGCGATCACGTCCATGGCCCCGATGAAGGCACGCAGTTCATCGGCGTCACGAAAGGAAGCAGTCATCTGATCCGATACGTGAGCCCCCTGAACGATACTCGTCAGACTGGACCACCTCTTCCAGAGGCCGGCCATATGGAGAACCATGGGAAGAACCGAATCAGGAACATCCGCAGAAAGAAAACGCGAGGCGGAAGGGGAGCATTGATACACCTCTCCGCGCTTGTCCAGAAGACCCATTGCCGAAAGAGCGTCCAGGAGGATCGTTAAACCCCGCGTGTCAGCACCGATTCTGCTCGCCACTTCCTGGGCGGGGAGAGGATCTGGCGTAAGAATGGTAAAGAGGTTAAGCTCGGCGGCCGAAAGAAAAACTCGGCATTCCATAAAACTGCGAGCAAAACCCAGGACATCTTGTAAATCGACATGACGCATCTCTTCTACCTCCTCATCATCATCCGAAAAAGGACTGAAATGGGGTTGTTTAAGCGGAGTCTTCGGCAAAATATGTAAACACCTATCGTCAGTTACTTTCATTTTACATGATTTCCTCCGGCTCGTTACTCCAAAGAACTACTCAAAGTAGGGTATTTTTATCTGGAAAATACAGAGTAGACCCAATTCATTTCTCGACGCTTCTTAGATAAGATGGTTACAAGTTCAAGCGAAGGAGGGGCAAGACAATGTCAAAGGTCTTTATCGGAATTATGGGGCTGCTATTAATATCCCTTCTCTTAAGACTGAATAATTTCTCAAGGGAAAATAATATCGTGCAGCTTGCCATTGAAACGGTCAGAATCCAGGCGGATCTGCCTGAGGACGTGGAGGTTAAGTTTGTCGAGAAGCGGGAGAGCTCAATTCCTGATTTTTATGCGGTTAAATTACTCGTCATAAGGACGGATAAGGAAGTTCCGATTGTGGTCTATGTAGATAGGGCTGCCGACAAAGTAATTCTCGGAAGTCTTTTCGTCAGAGGTGAAAACATAACTCTGAGGGAGGCGGGTGACTCCGGCATTCCGAAGATTGATGTAGGACATCTCGAAACCGGAAAGACCTCTCTTACTTACTGAATCTTTTGGCTTTAATCTTTTACAGCTTAAGTGATAGGAAATAGATAGAGAATGAAATCGTTTCTCATGAATCGGCGCAAGTTTTTGTTCATGTCAGGGATACTGGGGATCACTCTTGTTTCAGGTGAACCAGAGACTTCTATCGCGAAAACAGAAAAGGAGGAAAAGATGACGTACAATGCAAAGGACTACAACCGGCTCATAGGGATGGAAGGATTCAGTGACACACTTTTGAAAAACCATTTTACCCTCTATCAGGGATACGTGACCAATACCAATAAATTATCGGATGCCCTCAGCCAGATCCTGAAGGACGGAAAGACTGGAACCCCGGAATATGCTGAGCTGAAAAGAAGATTTGGATGGGAATTCAATGGAATGAGGCTTCATGAATACTATTTTGAAAACCTCGGGGGGAAAGGGGGCATCAATAAGACAGGAAAATTGTACAAAAAACTTGTTGAATCTTTTGGCAGCTATGAGGCATGGGAAAAGGACTTTAAAGCCACCGGGTCGATGAGAGGGATCGGATGGGCTGTCCTCTACCAAGATATCCTCAGCGGAAATTTCATCAACTTCTGGATCAACGAACATGACGTGGGTCATCCGTCAGGAGGAATGCCCATTCTCATCATGGATGTCTTTGAACACGCTTTTATGATCGATTACGGTCTTAAAAGGGCCGACTATATTGAGTCCTTTTTTAAGAATATCCATTGGGAAGAAACGGAGAAAAGACTCCTCCTCCATAAGGGATAAGATCCTCTATGAAATTATCGTAGAGTCAGGAAATAAGAATTCAGCGGACAACAGGGACTAAGGAGCCCAATGGGGAGGTGATTCGGACCGCACCGAATCAAAAACTTGATGGCGTTGAATGCCTGATTGTGGACAAGGAAGGAAAGACCATCATCTCGCCCGGGTTGAAAGAGCGAGTCTCATTCTACCTTGTTAACAAAGGCAAAGAAGGCCTTCTATCTTCTGGATGGGAATTTAGAAAAAAACCCGAGTGAATTAGTCCTCCTCCCGAATTCGTATAATCCGATCAGGGTTTCTCCTTTGTCACCCGATAAAAACTTGTCCAAAAAGTCAATAAGGAAAAGAGTGATTGGGACCTAATTTGCACAGAAGTGTCCGAAACTGTGGCAAGATTGCAAATTCTCCTGTTGGATACCTTGTCGGGTAAATGACAACATCAGTTTCCAAAGCCATGATGATCAAGCCGGCAAAATAAGCGAAATGACGATCCGGGCTGGGCTCGAACTCGAAAGAGGGCCCAAAATACATTGAAATAATTAATGGTTATAAGATTAATTCATCTACAACCCCATTTCACCTCTGGTCAGTTCACATTGCCCTGCCCTGTAAGAAATCCATATACCAATTGAGATCTGAAATGCGGTGGCAAGAAAATTGCAGTTGCTACTTCATTATCCCTGGAAGGAAGGAGACCACCCGTTTTGGAAGAGGAAATCCTGGAAATGCCGGTCGACTTTGAAAAGGAGAAGAAGAAAAATATCCGGCTTGCTATAGGCGTTGCATGCCTTGGCGTGGCAGGATTTTTTGCCGTATATATTTTCTCTTTTCTGATCATGATTTATTCCCCCGGATGGTTTTTTAATCTATTTCCCTTCCCTTCTTTTTCAGAAAGTGTCGTCGGTTTTAAAGGGAATCTGTTCCTATTTTCCAAATCAATTAAATTCAAAGGAAGAAGCTTTGAAAATCCTCCCGAAGAAAAAATGACGCTAAAAATATTCGATGGGAAATCCGTGTCAGAACCCCAAGAGATCAGAGACTTCGCCTCTCTTTATTCCACTGAAGATAAGATCTATTTTTTTGACAAAGGATTTTACAGGACTTTTGACGGAAAAAATTGGGAGGTTGTCAAGAACCCTGCCATCGGGAGTCATCCCAAGGGAGCTGTCGGGACGGAAGGGATATATATTTTAAGCACGATAAGAAAAAAACCCTGGCTCAAACTCATTTCAGAAAACGAGGTAAGGGAGATACCTCTGCCTGATGATGAAACCATAGAGAAGATGTATATTTGTTCTTCCAAAATTCTCTGGTCCGGGAATGAACTCTACCTTTTCTATAAGGCGGATGAGAACCTCATTTGCTACAAATACGATGGGAAGAGTTGGAGGCAGCCCGACAGGTTTGAAAACGAAGGGAGCTACAAACCTCTTTTATTCAGAGACAACATCCTGCTTTTTCAGATGGATTCTTGTAAACGCCAAAAAGTTACTCTTAGAGTTTATTCAAACAACTCCTGGTCGGAGCCTAAGGTCCTCGATATTCGAGGAACACCTTTCAACCTCAGTCTCGTCCCCGCCATTTTTGCAGAAAGGCCAATCCTCTATCAGCAAGGATTCTTTTCTGAGAAATATTATTTTGTAGATCAAGGCAGGCTTATGGGCCCCTTTAAAATAAGCAGTTCGTTCTTTTTCGCTCTGGGTATCTGGAAAATTGTTCTCATTGCCATTTCATCGACAGCGGTTTATCTCCTCCTGGCTTTTCTTCTTTCCCTCTTCATCGGGAGGTTTAAACTGAAGAGATGGACAATGGATTCAAAAGAATATGAGTTTGCCAGCCTCTGGAGACGCTTTCTTGCGAATTATATCGACACCGCAATCATGATGGCTCCTTTCGCTGCCGTTGCATATCTTCTTTTCAAAGACGACGCCTTCTTTGACAATCCTTTCAGGCTTTTCGCCCTCATTATCTTTTCCACGGTGGGGATGATCTTGGTGGGCTACTTTTACTATTCCCTATTGGAAGGAATCTGGGGAAAGACGATTGGAAAAAGGATTTGCGGAATTGTCGTGTTGAAGGACAATTTTACAAAATGCACGATCTCCAAGGGACTTCTAAGAAACTTCCTAAGGATTGTGGACTTTTTCTTCTATTATCTGGTGGGAGTTGTCTCCGTGGTGGGCACGATGAAATGGCAGAGGCTCGGAGATATTGTGGCAGAAACAGTAGTGGTACGAGATCGTAGCGCCTCCGAAACTATTCCTTAGCTTCAGCCTACGTGTCCAAAGGATTTACTCAAACCTTCATTCTATAGTGCACTCCAAGATCTTTCCCTCTTATTGAGGCAGTTGCCGAACATCTGGGTTTCTATTATTCTACTGTAAACGAAGCAAAAAACCGGCTAGACAGCGATGAAAGGTATGATCGCAAGAACTAATCCTGCTGGATCAAAGCAGCCGCGATTCTATGGGTGGACGGCTCTAATCGGCGTCATGTTAGCGTATGGCGGTTTGTGCGGGGATATCATCTATGCCTATGGCATTTTCCTGCCGGCAATGGGCAAGAGTTTTCATTGGAGTCGTTCGGCTTTGTCCGGGCCGTACGCGCTCTTTATTATCGTCGGTGGAATGCTGGGACCAATTGCCGGTATTACGGTCTCCAGGTTTGGAGCCAGAAAAAACATTATCCTATGCAATATCGTTGCAGTCCTTGGTTTGCTCGGCATGTCCCGGGTCGGAGAACTCTGGCATGTTTACCTCTTTTTCGGTGTGATGGCCGGGATGAGCCTTGGCTTTGGTGAGTTTGTATCGGTTACGACTGTGATCAATAACTGGTTCATACGGAGGAGATCATTGGCCATGGGCCTGCTTTTTGCCTCCGGCGGTATCGGCGGCTTTGTCTTCCCGCCGCTCATCAGCTGGCTTATATCCGGCCTGGGATGGCGCACAGCCTGGGTCTGCATCGCCGCCATACATATCCTGTTAACGGTCATTCTTGCCGGAATTTTCATCAGGAGCCGGCCCGAGGATGTTGGCCAGGTTCCGGACGGTCTTTCCGATGTCACCAGCCAAACCATTTCAAAAATACCAGCCCCAAGGAGAGTTTATCAGACCTCTGTGGACTGGAATCTCAAAGATGCCTTGCGTGCCCCGGCGCTGTGGTTGATCATCGTGTTGTTTTCGGCCTTTTTCTTCGCTTCGAATATGCTGACCACTCACCAGGTCGTCTATCTTCAGGACTTGAACTTCTCACCGATGATGTCGGCAACATCGTTTGGTCTTATGATCGGAATAAGCGTTATCGGCAGGCTGCTTTCCGGAGCGCTGGGCCTGAGGTTTGAAGGCAGGCATCTCGCGGCAGTCTTCCTGACCTCAATGGGGTTGGGCATCATTGTGCTTATCTACGCCCGGGATATTTACTCCATCTACCTGTATTCGATACTGACAGGGATTGGATTTGGCGGTACGATTGTGCTGATGCCAAATCTTATTGGTGCCTATTTCGGGCGGACCCATTATTCCCGAATCGTCGGATGGACAACCCCGATTGTCACGCTGGTTTGTGCCGCCAGTCCGGTGATCGCGGGATTTCTCTACGACGTCACCGGGAAATATTTTCTTTCTTTTTCCTTAGCGGCCATTGTAATTTTTGCGAGCGTTACTCTTACCCTGCTGTCCCGCCCTCCGCGGCTGCCGCCGGCTATCGAGGCTCAGGGAGGCCCGGGGGTACGCAGTTAAGTTCGCTAAATAGATACGAGTTACAAGCGACCCTGACCGGCAAGTGCCCCGTCCCGCTCCCTGCGGGATAGGCGGGGTCAAGGGGCACAATTAAAACGATATTTCCTTACCGGGAAGCCCCGGCCTGTTGCCCGGAGCTTCACTTCACAGAATCATCTAAAATCCTTAACTGCGGTTCCGTGGCTATTCATGCTTCTACTATATATTGACTTTCCTATGGGGATAGATTATTCCTCGATGAGGTTTGGAAATCCTATCAATGAATCAGAAAGGAGGAGAAGAACACCATGAAGGTTGTTGCGTTTAATGGCAGCCCCAGGAAGGACGGTAATACGACCATCCTCATTAACCACGTCTTCCGCGAACTTGAAAAAGAAGGAGTTGAAACAGAATTAGTGCAGCTTTCGGGAAAGAAAATTCATGGTTGTATTGCCTGTTACAAGTGTTTTGAAAATAAGGATCAACGCTGCGCTGTGAAAGACGACATTGCAAATGAGTGCATTGAAAAGATGACTAAGGCAGAGGGGATTATCTTGGGTTCACCTGTCTATTTCACCGATGTGACAGCTGAAATGAAGGCCCTCATTGACCGTGCCGGGTTTGTATCCATGGCCAACGGTGGAATGGTTAAAAACAAGGTTGGCGCTGTTGTGGTCGCGGTGCGTCGTTCTGGGGCTATACATACCCTTGATACTATGAGTCACTTTTTTCTTGCCGGGCAAATGATCATCATTGGCAGAGGTATTGGTGTTGGAAGAGATAAGGGGGAAGTGGAAAAGGATGAAGAAGGTATGCAGTCCGTAAAAGCGCTGGGACAAAGGATGGCCTGGTTGCTTAAAAAACTATAACGAGGAAAATTTAGTCGGGAAAAAATGAAGAGCTACAAATCTGACTTATCTCATTTCCGCAATGGGTAATGCCCAGAGGGCATGGTTTAGTTTGTTAGATAAGTACGGTTAACAAGCGCCCGTGGATTTCACAGAATAATTTAAAATAGTTAAGTACGTCCCTTTGGCCAGTTATTTGCAGCCAAAATGGTATGGGCGTTGGGAAAAGAAGAACAGCGGTTAGAGAATATTCTTTAACCGCTGTTCTTTTTTTTAAAGATAGAGATGCACTATTTAAATATTAACGACCTTTGAAATTGGGTTTTCTTTTTTCCAGGAACGCTCTGGAACCTTCTTTGAAGTCTTCAGTGAAGACCAATGCCTGCGATGCGGCTCTCTCGATTTTCATAACACCGTCGCGGATGTTAGATTCCAGACCAAGCCTTACAGCCTTCATGATCTCGCGCTGTGCAACGGGAGCCCCGGCCGCCAGTTTCTTGGCCAGTTTCTTGGCTTCTTCAAGCACCTGAGCCGCAGGAACAACTTTGTTCAAAAGACCCAGGGTTAAAGCATCCTTAGCCGGCATGAAATCACCCGTCAGCATGAGTTCGAGAGCCTTGGTTTTGCCGATAAACCGGGGGAGGCGCTGGGTTCCGCCCCAGCCCGGGTTAAGACCCAGTTTAACTTCAGGTAATCCCAGAGTCGCTTCTTCGGCCATGATTCTGAGGTGGCAGCAGCAGGCCAATTCCAGACCGCCGCCGTAAGCGCCGCCCTGTATGGCCGCGATGATGACTTTGGGATAGTCTTCGATTTTGAAATATATTTCGTTGCCGTTATATTTTGGCACCTTTCCCGCTTGAATATCAGCAAATTCGGTGATGTCCGCGCCGGCGGAAAAAAGTTTGTGGCCGGAACCGGTAATGACAATGACACGCACATTGTCGTCTTTTTCGCATTTATCCAT
>Ga0315282_10011554_pt1 | contig 13647 bp, 8 predicted proteins | sample YL17G07_20_MG_FD_203693 | JGI IMG/M metagenome (GOLD analysis project Ga0315282, IMG submission 203693) | Sediment microbial communities from Yellowstone Lake, YNP, Wyoming, USA - YL17G07_20 | ecosystem: Environmental > Aquatic > Freshwater > Lake > Sediment | place: USA: Wyoming | collected... | reverse complement strand
GAGTTCCCCGACCAGGGGGGCCGCGCCCGGGCTCCAGCCGCGGGCGGTGGGGCACAGACCGGAGGCAGCTCAAGCAGCGGCTGGGAGGCGAACCCCGGCCACGCCCTTCGACGGCAGGCCGATCAGCTTCGTCAGCAGGGCCGCACCAGGGAGGCCGCGCAACGGTACCGCGAGGCCCGCCGGGCCTTCGAGGCGGACCCGAGCGGCGGGAGCATGCGCACCCAGGCGCTCAGCTCCGTGGACAAGGCCCTGCGGCTTGTGGAGCAGCAGGGCCCGTGAGCAGTCGCTGCACCAACCCACGGCCGCTCCTGCTCAGCGCGGCAGCCGTCGCTCTCATCGCGCTGAGTCCGTCGCCATTCCTCGCACAGACCCCGAACCCCGTAGACGCGACTGCCGCGCTGGCCGCCGCCCAGGAGGCCCTCCGCACCACGGGCCCCGAGGCCGCGCTGGCGGTCGTGGAGGACGCGCTGCGGCAGGGCAAGCGCGCCTGGGAGGTCTACGACCTGCAGGGCCAGTTGCTGCAAGACCTAGGGCAGGACCGCCAGGCGGAGACAGCCTGGCGACGGGCCCTGCAAGTCAACCCTCAGGCGAAGTCGCCCCGGGCCTCCCTGGCCCGGTCGCGGGTGCAGGCCGGGCTCTGGCTGGAGGCGGTGGAGCTGTACCAGGAGGCCCTGGCGGCGGCGCCCGATGACGTGGACGCGGGCCTCGCGCTCGCGCGCCTGTACTGGGACCACCAGCAGACGGCACGTGCCGCGGAGGTCGTGCGCGCCCTGGCCGAGGCCCACCCGGACGAGGCGGCGGTGCAGCTCGCCCTCGCGGAGGAGTTCGCGGGAGGGCTGCCGGCCGAGACCCTCGAGCCGGCGCTGAAGCACGGCCTCACGCAGGCCGACGAGGGCGTGCGCCTGGCGGTGCTCAAGGCCCTGGGGCGGCTCTACACGAGTCAGGGCCGCGGCGAGGAGGCATCCGCGATGTACGCCGCGGCGCTGCCGATCGAGCTCCAGCGGCAGGGCACCGTGTCTGCCGAGTGCTTTGAGGGCGCGCTGGAGCCGCAGGAGCGCGCGGCGCGGGATGCCATGCGGGCCGCGCTGGCGTCGCTGGCGGCCGTCGAGGACGGCACAGTCGCCCGGGAGCGAGCCCACCGGCAGCTAGCCGCGCTGGGCGCGCAGATCGAGCAACTGAGCACGACCCTCGACGGCATCGAGGTGTCCGCGGACCTCGCGACGCAGAAGGCCAGCCGCGCTCTGGGCTACTCACGCCTGGCCGAGGCGGTAGACGCCGCGACGGGCTTCCTCGACACTGGCGACGCCGCCCTCAGCGCGCTGGCGACCGAGAACTTCCGGGCCGCGGCCCAGGTGCTGTCCGAGACGGCGCCCGGTGTCTGGCGAGAGGCGCCATGAGGCTACACGAGTGGCTCCGGCAGCGCGAACGACAGGCGCGGCGGCTAGCCCGCGGGGAGCAGGCCGACGCGACCGAGGAGCCGCTGGCGCGCATCACCTGGCGCCCTCCCACTTCGGCCCCGGAACCGGAGCCTGAGCCCGCCCCCAGCGCCCCCGCCCTGCCCCTGTCGGCGCCGGGGGACGCGGCCACACCCCACGAGCCTCCGGCCGGGGCCGCCCCCGCTGCCGCCCGGCCGACGCGGGCCGAGGAGCGGCCGGCCGGCCGCCGCGCCCCGAACAGCGTGCCGGTGCAGCTTGAGCTGGAGATGGTCGGACTGCCTCCCGAGGCCCCCCCGCCGCGCCGCGTAGGCCGCACGGGGCGTTCCCGTGAGGAGTTCCTGGAGGAGCTGCTGGACCCCGTCCTGAGCCTTCGAGACGTGGCCACGATGCTGGAGGTCTGCCCCACTACCGTCCGCCGCTGGGCCAACAAGGGCCTTCTCGCGCACCATCGCACCCCCGGCCGACAGCGCCGTTTCCGCCTCTCCGACGTGCTGGAGTTCATGGAGCGCCAGGGCCGCTCCCTCCCCTCCACCCGCCGCCCTCCGCCTTCCGGGCGCTGAGCTGGCACCAACTTTGCAGAGTGTCCAGGTGCCACCCCAGAAGCCAGAGGGAGACTGATCACCGTGTCCGAGATCATCCTGGTCGTCGAGGACGAGGCGGAGGTCCGCCAGTTGCTCCGGCGCACTCTGGAGCGCGAGGGGATGCAGGTCCTCGCGGTCGAGAACGGCGTGGATGGGCTCGTGGCCGAGAAGGAGAAGGAGCCCAGCCTGATCCTGCTGGACATCATGCTGCCGGACATAGACGGCGTTGAGGTCTGCCGGCGCATCCGCAAGCGCTCCACCATCCCCGTCCTCATGCTCACGGCCAAGGGGGACCAGCGGGACATCGTGGACGGCCTCGAGGCCGGCGCCGATGACTACGTCGTGAAGCCGTTCAGCACCCGCGAGCTGGTGGCCCGGGTGCGGGCGGCGCTGCGGCGCACGACCGAGTACGCCGCCGCGGCGGCCCACGGGGAGCGCCTCGACTTCGGGATCCTGCAGCTGGACGCGGCCCGGCACGAGGTGCTGGTCCGCGGCGAGGAAGTGCGGCTGACGCCCAAGGAGTTTGACCTGCTGCACCTGCTGGCGCGCAACGAGGGGCAGATGCTGCGGCGGGAGGAGCTACTGGCGCGGATCTGGGGCTATGACAGCAGCATAGACTCGCGCACCCTCGACGTCCACATCGGGCGCCTACGCGCCAAGATCGAGCAGGACCCCAAGAACCCGCGGATCATCGTCACGGCCCCCAGCGTCGGCTACAAGTTCGTCGCCCCGCAGGAGCAGCAGGCCGCCTGAGGCCGGACCCCGCCCCCAGCGCATCGTCATTGCTCGCGCCGCCCAGGAGGCTCATCCGGGCGGCGCCTTCGTTCCCAGATGGCCTTGCGCTTGACGGCACCGTCCGCGAGGGCGGCGAGTGGTCAGTGGGACCGGCTCCCAGCCGGTCGGCGCGGTGGTCGCCACCGCTCTGACGGGTAGCCCGCCCGTCCGACTGCGGGAAGCCCGGCCGGCGTTCAGGGCCGCTGTGGCCCACCACACCCTAGGGGGCCGCGCAGAATCACGTGAGACGTGCCCAGAATGGCGCACGTCCCACGAGAGGCAGGTATGTTGACCGTCGGCTAGGAGGGTAGGGGGCCGAGCCGACGATCTGCTTGGCGCGACGCTCCTCTACTGCAACAATCCGGCCATCCACAGAATATGGCATGCTAACATATCGTGGCGCCCGGCAACGCCAGAACGAACGCCACACGGCCTGGTAGCGGCGTTGCCGAGGGACTGCGCGATAGCTGGTGTCACTAACGCCATCGTTCATGTCAGGAAGAACAGCACTCCTGGCAGGCCACTAGGCTACATCGCCCGCCAGCGTGGACTCCACGATCGCTGGTTCGCGCTCCTCGAGGCCGGCGATGGCGACCCGCAATAGGCCCAGATAGACGCCTCCCCCATAGAGCAGCGCGGCAAGCGCCGCGGGGGCCAGCCAGATGGGCCGCTGCAGGGCCAGGGGCAGCACCGCGCCGGCCAGAACCGGGGCGCAAGCCACCATGGAGGCGAAGACCGACCCCAGGCGCACCGCTCCCGTCAGGCAGCCGGCCTCCGCCGACTGGCCAAAGGGGCTCTCCCTTCCCCGCGAGACGCGCACCGGGAAGTAGATGGAGACCAGGTTGCCGGCCGAGGCCACGATCAGCACCATGGCCAGGAAGAACGGAGCGAACGCCAGCGCATACGCGGCGGCGTGCGTGATCAGGCCGACGACGAGCGACGCTAGCACCACGGCCAGCCAGTTCACCGCGATGGCCGGGAGGTTCTTCCCGAGCAGGATCGTGCCGCGGCGGCACGGCAGCAGGAACAGCAGCCGCAGGCCCTCGCGGTCGAACCCGAAGATGTTGAAGAGCAGGTGGTTGGCACTCAGCACCGCCAGCGTGCCGGCGCCGAGCACTGCCCAGACCGGCCGGCCCCGCAGGGGGCTCTCGGGGAAGAAGCAGATGGGCCCCAGAACGCACAGGACCGGCAGGAGTCCGCTGACCACGATGAGCTTGAGCCGCGGCTCACGCCGGAAGTACCGCAGCTCCTTCAGCGCCAGCGCCGCCAGCGGCGTCAGCAGCAGGCCCTGCAGCCACGCGGGGAGGGGCGCGCGTCGCTGCCGATGCCGCACGGTGCCCCCCTCGGTATGCCCTGCCCCCGCGTAGACCCGGCCCACCGCCCACGCGGAGAGGGCCACGGAGAGGGCGGCCGTCACCGCCGAGCCGGACAGCCAGCCCACATAGTCCAGGGCCCGCCCCTGCGAGGCGGAGACGATGGCCGAGGCCGCCAGGCCCGGCGGCGTCCAGCAGATGTACCGCGAGAGACGGGCGTCGAGCAGGCTGGCCGCCCGCTCGGCGTGCGGGGACATGCTGAGCAGCATGTTCGGTCCCATGAAGAGCAGGAGGAATACCAACGGCACCGCCACGATGGCCACATCCCGGAAGCGGCGATTGCTGAGCACCCCGATCAGGAAGGTCAGCAGCGCCTGGCTCAGCGCCAGCGTCTGGGCCCCCAGGAGCAGCAGCGCCGCCGCGATGAGCACCGCGGCCGGGCCGCTCGTGCTGAACGACAGCAGCACCACGATGAAGATCGGGATGACGAAGATGGTCGTCGGGTCGAGGAGGCAGCCGGCGATGCCGCCGATGACCACATGGACCCGACGGATCGGGTAGGCCATCAGGCGCGACACGTCGTAGGTCTCGTTCAGGCTGAAGCCCACCAGCGGGAACACCAGCCAGAACACCCACAGGGCCAGCAGCACGATGAACAGCAGCTCGACGGCTCGCTCCGTGTCAAGGTGCGCGAACCCCAGATACGCCGTCAGCGCGCCGCCCAGCGAGGCGGGCCCCAGCGCAAACAGCAGCACCAGGACCAGCCCAATGTACCGCACCTTCGACCGCTGATACCCCCGCACGATCAAGCGCCACTTGAGCCACAGGAGGGCCTTTACGTGATCCAACTCAGCTCCTCCTGGCTCGGGCGGGCGCCGACGAGCTGCAGGAAGGCATCCTCCAGCGTCGCGCTCTCCTCCAGTCCTGCCTGCTGCCGCAGTTCAGGCAGCGTCCCGACTGCGCGGAGGCGCCCCTCATGGATGATCGCGACGCGGGTGCACAGGCGCTGCGCCAGGTCCAGGATGTGGGAGGAGAAGAAGATGGTCGTGCCCTTGTGCAACAGCCGCTGCAGCAGGTCGCGGATGGCGCGCGAGCTGACGGCGTCTACGCCATTGAACGGCTCGTCCAGGATCAGCACCCGCGGGTCGTGGATCAGCGCCGCGGCCAGCGCCGTCTTCTTCTTCATGCCGGCGCTGTAGTCCACGATCATGTCGTCGGCCTGCTCCGCCAGCTCCGTCAGGCGCAGCAGCTCCTCCGTCCGCACCGTTACCTGCTCGGGCCGCAGGCCGTACATCGTGCCCGCAAAGTGCAGGAACTCGCGCGCCGTCAGCCGCTCGTACAGGTTCAGCTCCTCCGGCAGCAGCCCCACGCAGGCCTTGGCGCCGAGCGGGTCCAGCGCCACATCGTGTCCGGCGATGATGACCCGCCCGGCTGACGGGCGCAGCAGGCCCACCAACATGCGGATCGTGGTTGTCTTCCCTGCGCCGTTGGGGCCCAGGAAGCCGAAGAACTCACCCGGCTGGACCGCCAGGTTGAGTTGGTCCACCACGCGGCGCGTGCCGAAGTCCTTGGTCAGGCCCTCGACCCAGACGCTCCAGGTTGGTGGTGCAGGCGACGGTGCAGCGTCCATGTCCTGTGTCACCAGGCCCGTGCTGTTGCCCGGGTCGCGGGCTGACCCGGGCATGTCCGTACGGCCGGGAAGCTACTCCTCCAGCATGCGGCACACGACCTCTTCCAGCCCCCGCGGGTACTCGCAGCCCAGTTGCGTCGCCCACTGCGGGCCGTGACGCCTCATCAGCTCTGCGGCACGCCGCAGAGCCTCCCCCAGCGCGGCCTCCTCCCCCGGCGGCACCAGGCCGTCCAACTCCTGCCGGGAACCCTCAGCGAGGTGCTTGCGCAGGTCCAGGGCGTTGAGACGCGGCGGCACTGCCCGGCGGTCGGGCTGCTCCGTGAACCACAGCAACTGGCCCAGGATCGAGCGCGCCAGGGACAGCATCGCGCCCGCATACCAGGGCTGCCGACGGCGCCACGCGACCGTCGCATACATGAGGTGCGACCAGAAGACGCGCAGCGCACTCGCCATCTGCAACGAGTTGGCCTGCTGGTCGGCTACCTCGCGGCTGCTCTGGCGCTGGCGCGAGACCTCGGCCACGTCGAGGCCCCGGTCAAAGAGCACCCGCACCTGCGTGTCCACGAACGGTGCCCGGAAGACGCCTGCCGTCACGAAGTGCAGGTCCGCCATCACGGCGTTGGCGAAGATCGCGACCAGTTCGCTCTCGCCCGGGTCGCTGATCACCCGCTTCCAGTGCTTCACCGGCCCCATGGAGCTGAGCAGCGCGGCGAAGTCGCGCAGAACGCTTCCCGCCTCGCCGTCAGCCACCACAGCTCGCAGGTCCAGGTCGGAGAAGCGGTCCGCATTGCCGCGCGCAAACGACCCCTCCAGCCAGCACGCGCGCAGGCGCACGTCGTGGGCGTAGGCCTCAACGACGGCCTCGATGATGCGCTCCTGCGCCGACGTGTCGTCCATCGGTCTCGGTTCTCAGGCGTCAGTTGTCAGGCATCAGGAACGGCCAGGTCTACTGCAGCTCCAGCACGCCCCACAGGCTCAGGTCGCGGAGCGGGACCGAGACCCACTCGCCCACGGTCTCGAGCGTCACGTTCTGGGGCTCCGTTCGTGGCTGGTGCAGCACGGCTGCCCGGACCCCTCGGCCGCCCCAGAGCGAGGCCCGCAGGGCGATCGTGCACTCCGTGACCGGCACGATGCTGTCGGTCGCCGCGTCGTAGTTGCGGTTCACAAGCTGCACGACGATCGGCGCCCCGGGGTCGGCTGGGCGCACCCTCGGCAGCACCCAGAGGTTCGGCGCGCCCTCCACCCGGACCGCAGGAGGCACTGCGGCGAGCAGGGCCTCAGCGCTCCCCCAGGGCAGCACGCCGCCGGCCGCGGCCCGCCGGTCCAGCACCGCGCGGTCCTTCTCGTCCATGAGGTCCGCGTGCGGCGCGACCACCATCGGACACGCAGCAAGCTGTGCCTCCGACAGGTCGGCCGGCAGTTGCTCATCCCCGGCCACCAGCATCCGGAACGGCACGTTCGCGCCGGCCAGGGCCACCGCGGCGTCTGCCGCCTCAGTCTGCCCCTGCCGCTGCGCCCGCGCCGCCAGCACCACACCAACCTCCGCCACCGGCTCGTAGCCGTCGAACAACGCGGCATGGTCCCGCACGAAGCGGAACAGCCACGCGTACTCCCCTGGCGGCCCGTCGTACCAGTGCGTGCCCTTCTCCTGCGTGTAGCACCACTGGTGGTGCGGGACCATGAAGTGCTGCCCCAGCGCATACGCCTGCACGATCCACAGCCGGACGAGGCCCGGCAGGTTCTGCTCCTTGATGAAGGCCCAGTCCCAGCCGCTCGCCGTCGCCGCCACGGGCCGCTGCAAGGCCTCGGCCAACCGATACGCCACTACCACACCGTCGTTGCCCCGTCGCTCCCCGGCCCGCTGGTCCACCTCGCAGCAGAACATGTCCAGGGCCTGATAGTCGGACATCTGGGCAAGGTTGGGCACGCCCACGTTGGCGGACATGGGCACCGGGCGCCCAGCGGTCTCCGCCGCCAGCGCCCGCAGCTCCGCCATGAACGCCGCTGCCGCCTGGGACTGGTACGTGGCGAAGAGCGCCGCCAACGGTCGGGCGCCGAGGTCGTCCTTGCGGTCGGGGTGCGCGGCCAACCAGTCGAGCACCACCTGCCGGTAGTCTAGGTCGGCGACCCGACTGATGCCGGCGTCCGCCAACTGCTGTGCGGTGGCGTGCGCCGCCACATAGTCGCGGAAGCCCGCCACGCACCGATCGCAGTAGCACCCGCCCAGCCAGCTATTGCCCGCCGTGCCCAGGTGGTCATCCACGTGCACGCCATCCGCGCCGCCCTGCACGACCTCGACGACCCGGCGCCGCAGGTACTCGCGGAACAGCGGCTGGCTGGTGCAGAACCAGTAGGCCGGCACGCCATTGTGCGAGTGGTCCCAGAGCCAGGGCACTCGCAGGCGGTTGCCCTGCACGTCCACGCAGATGACCGTCTCGTACTGCGGGAACTCGTCAATGAACTGCGCGAACTCAGTCACCATGCCCACGCTGCCGAAGTACAGCACGCCCGCCTCGCGTGCCGCGCCGAGGCCCTCCGCAGTGGGCGTGCCGCCCCAGCCGAGGACGGTGGCGCCGTACTCGCGGTACACGTCGGCCCCGGTGCCATACATGAAGACCACATCGGAGCCCTTCAGCACGGGCAGGGGCGCCGGGGCGGCGAGGCCGGCCCAGACGGTCGCGGCTGGCCACGCGAGACACAGCACACCCATCACCTCCGACCTGTCGGAGCGGCCATCGGCCGCGACCGCCAACACCAGACGCCAGCCGAGGCCTACCTAGCGCCCCCTTCCCATCAGCCGCAGCCAATCCCTCCGCCCGCTCCGTGGCGCCGCATCGGGCACCGAGGTCCTACCCGGGCCCGCCACCGGCCGCATCGTTCGGTGGCTTCCACCCGGGGTCGTCGGCGAAGAGGAGACGGTCCACGATGGCGTAGTTCACCGGCCGTGGCTGCACACGGAGGACATGCGGTCCCGCCGTCAGCTCGCCCTCATAGAGGACCGCCCACTGCAGCGCCTCGTCCTCGTCCGGGTTGACCTCCACGCCGAACCAGGTCTCCGTCAGCGGCTGCCCGTCCAGCTCCCAGCCGTAGTTCCCCTCGTAGACCGCGTTGCGCCCGCCGCGCGCGAACTGCCCGTTCTCCCAGACGCCCGCGCTATGCCGCAACAAGGCCCAGACCCGGTACGTGCCCGCTTCCAGGACCTCAAAGCGCAGGTCGGCGCCGCCGCCGGCTTGCGGGAAGATGAGACCGGCACGCCGCGCTTGGGGTGGCGCCGCCGGTGTCGGAAGTGGCACATGCGCAGCCAGGGGGCTGATCTCGGCGGGGCCAGCGGCCGGCCCTTCCGGTGGCGCGCCGAGGATGGCCTGTGGCGAGCAGTCGCCCGCCCCGCGGACCGCGCCGAGGCGCTGCCGGGCGTCTGCGACCAGCTTCGCGGTCTCGGTGTCCTGGGCCCCCTCGGCCAGAGCACCCAACGTGGTCAACGCGCGACCGGCCGCCTCGATGGCCTGCCCGGCAGCAGCCTCGTCGCCCGCGGCCCGAGCCTTGGCGGCCCGGCGCAGAGCGGCATAGGCCTCACCCAACCCAGCCGACCGTCTGACCGGAAGGAAGATGCGCCCATACTGGTCGCGCAGGGCCCGGAACTGGCGCCACCCATCGCCCTTCCACTCGCCGGCCGCGGGCATGGCGTCGAGGGCCGACAGCTCCTTGTCCAGCGCCGGCAGGTCGGCCTGGGCGAAGAGCCCGCCGGCCGGGATGACCTTGTGGGCGTACACCGCAGCCAGGTCGCGGAGCGCCTCGGCCGGCGATCGGTCGGCCGGCCGCGACGACTGCCAGATCCGGTTGAGTGCCTGCAGACCGAAGTACGGCTTGGCGAACGTCTCGGCAGGCATGCCGAAGTACTGCCGGGAGAACCGCTCGTCGAAGGCCGCCTGCTCCACGGGCTCCGCCCGCCAGGAAGCATCGGCCCCCAGCGCCCAACCGTACCACATGGCCTCGAGGGGCATCGGTCCCGTGGGCCAGTTCGTGTTGATCAGCCCGATCGCGCCGCGGCGCTGCCCATCGGCCACGAAGTTGGTGATGTTGGGCGCCGAAGCGGCGTAGTCCGGGAAGAGCGGCTCCCACGGGCAGACCGAGGGGCAGACGAGCGTCTCGAAGCCCGCCTGCACGAACGTGTCCACGCTGGGATACTCGGGCGCGCTATTGTAGTGCCAGTCCCCGATCACGACCCGCTGCGGGTCGAGGTACTGCAGGGACTGCGGGTACTTCAGCAGGTAGTCACCCCACACCATGACCCGCGCGCCATGCTGGGCGGCGATCTCCGAGAGGCGTGCGATGTGCTTCCCCACCACCTCCGCCGGGTCGCGGCCGTTGTCGCGGCACCACTGGTCTATCTGGAACGGCTCGTCGCACCCGGGGAAGAACCACGGCACGCCCGAGGCCGCGATCAGCTCTCCGTAGACGTCCGAGAGCAGCTCATACTCCCCCGGCACGAAGGGGCGGATGGTCTCCTCGCCGTTCGGGTCGGCCCGGAACTCCGGGTGCGGGCGGAGCAGCCACGGGGCATGGCCGAACGACTGCACCTCGAGGATGAGGGTGATGTGGTTGCGCCGCGCCTCGGCACAGACGGCTGCGATGTCCGCCAGCGGCATCGTGCCCCCCAGCTCCGGGTGGCTTGGCGACTCGAACAGACCGCTCACCTCCCACACCACCAGGTTCAGCTTCAGGCCCGCCAGCCGCTGCAGGTCCTCGGCCCGCGTGACCGGGTAGTCCACGCCGCGCCACCGCATGGCGGGCCAGTCGGTGATGTCGCAGTAGGGCAGTGCCCGGCCTGCGCCCTCGTAGAGCTGGCGCAGCGTCTGCGCCCCATAGAACAGCCCCACCTCCGTGGCCGCTGCGATGTCGATGTGTTCCGGCCCCACCTGCAGGCGGTACCACTCCTCCCTCGGAGGGCCCATCGGGTCGACCAACGCCAGCCGGATGGCCGTCCCGCCCTCGCCCCGCGGGCCGAACGTGCGCTCCAGGACCTCGACCGCCGAGGGCGCGGCCTCGACGCCGATGACATGCACCGGCGCGGTGACGGTGAGGGTGCCGGGGCCCTCCCTGACCTCCCGCGGCGCGGGTATGAGTGGCGGGAGCGCAGCCCACGCCTCGGTCGTCAGCAGCAGCACGAAGAGAGCTGGCATAACCAGCCGCATGGCAGACTCCTCCGACAGGCCTTGACCGGACCCGTCAAAGGCTTGGTTCGTCTGCGTCGGCACGGCCCCCTCTGCGACGTAGCGGGCGCGCCTCTCAGCAAGCCACAACGCAAGGAGTCCCCGTGCCCTGCAGTGAAGGAGGCGCGCACTGGGCGCCCCACACGGCACGGAGACCACCACGATGTACCTCGCGTCGCTTGTCAGCCTGTCGGCGGCCTCTCTGCTGCTCAGCAATGGTCCCGGTCGCGCCGAAGACCTGGTCCCGGTCGCCCGGGAGATCATGCTTCCGACCGAGGAAGCGGCGATGGCGCGCGTCAACGCCGGGTCCTTCGCGATGGGCTCGGGCGAGGGGCAGCCGGACGAGACGCCACCTCACCAGCGTAGCCTGCCGGCCTTCTACGTTGACGATGACGAGGTCACCAACGCCCAGTACGCGCGGTTCGTGGCCGCCACCGGCGCCGCGCCGCCTCCCCACTGGGAGGGCGACCAGCCGCCTGCCGGAACGCAAAGCCTACCCGTCACCAACGTGACGTGGTTCGACGCCATGCGCTACGCCATCTGGGCCGGCAAGCGTCTACCAACGGAGGCGGAGTGGGAGAAGGCGGCGCGCGGCACCGACGGCCGCCGCTTCCCGTGGGGGAACGAGGACGACCAGGCCGCGCGGAACCTCGGCTCGGGGCGACTCGCCCCGGTCCAGGAGCTGCCTCTGAGCCTGCGACCCGGGACGGGGCCGGTGCTGGGCCTCGTCAGGACGCATCGCGCGCCCACGGACGCCTCGCCCTACGGCTGCCGCGACATGGCGGGCAACGCCTGGGAGTGGACCGCTGACTGGTACGGCCCGTACCCGGGCAGCGAGTTCCATTCGGTGCACTTCGGCAGCAAGTACAAGGTCATCCGCGGCGGCGGGGCCATCGAGTTCTATGGCGTGCCGAACACGGGCCGCTGCGCCCAGCGCGCGCGGCTGGTACCCTACGGGTGCTACGACGCCCTGGGCTTCCGCTGCGCCTGGGACCCGGACCCGAGCAGGGCCCCTTACGACCCCAGGAAGGTCTTGGCTGAGGCTGAGGCACTGCTGCGACCGCGGGCGCCGAAGCCGCACGCCCTCTCCTACGCGAACGAGTTCGCGCGCCAGGTGCGCGAAGGGCGGATGCCGCTCGGAGTGTCGGGGTCGGGCGGGCCGCCAGGCCCGGTACGGGTGGGCGTGCCGTTCCCGCAAGGGCTCCTTCGGGAGACCGACGGGCTGTCCGTGCTGGGTCCCGACGGCAACGCGCGGCCGACCCAGGCGACGACGTTGCTGCGCTGGCCGGACGGGTCGGTGCGCTGGGCGCTGCTGGACTTCACAGCGTCGCCGGGCGAGGCCTGCGCGGTGAGCTTCGGGCCTGGCCGCCCGCCATCCGTGGTCCCCGCCATGCGGCTGAGCGAGGGTGAAGGCGGCCTCACCATCGCCACGGGGCCGGCGGAGGTCACCGTCGCGCGCGACCGCCTCCTCACGACCCTCGGCCCACCGGGACAGCCCGTCGTGCGCGGCGTGGAGCTGCGCCTCACGGTGGCCACACCGGACGGGCCACGAGAGCTGCGCCCACAGCCTGCCGAGAGCCTCGCGGTGGAGGAGCAGGGCCCGCTGCACACGGTCGTGCGCGCTCGGGGCGCGTTCGCAGACACCAGCGGACAGCCAACCGCTCTGCGTTACAGCCTGCGGCTGCACGCCTACGCGGGATCGTCGCAGGTCCGGCTGGTGCTGACGCTCACGCACCTCGCCGCACGCGATGCCCCGCCGCTGCTGGTGCGGGACGCGGCGGTCACCTTCGCAATGGCGCGCCTCGGCCTGATCGCCCTCGGCGGCGACCGCGGCACACACCAGGTCGCCGGCGACCTGGTGGAGCTGCGGCAGCCGGATGATCTGCACTACGCGGTCACCCGCGACGGCGAGGAGGTGGCCGCGGGCACGCGCGCCGGCGGCTGGCTAGCGGCCGAGAGCGACGGGACCTGGTGCGTCCTCGGGCCTCGCTACTTCTGGCAGAACTGCCCTCAGGCGCTGTTCGCGACGCCGACCGCGATCGGTCTCCGCCTCTGGGCCGGAGACCAGCCCTTCGAGTGGGAGGGCGGGCTGGCCCAGACGCAGGAGATCGTGCTGGACCTCGCACCCGCATGCCCGGAGCGGTACACAGCCGAGCCCCTTCACGCCACCCTCGACCCGGCCTGGGCCGCCGGCACGGAGGCGGTCGGGCCGCTGCTTCCCCGTGGCACGGAGGCCCTGGCCCGTATGCCCTACTGGGAGGCGCTGGTGGACACGGGTATGCGCCGATGGGTGCGCGGCATGCCTAGCGGCCGGCGCGACTTCGGCGACGCCTACTTCGGGGGGCCCTACAAGGGCAAGAACGCCTACGCGGACCTCGAGTACGACGTACCATTCAACTTCCTGCTGCAGTACCTGCGGACGGGCGAGGCGTGGTGCCTCGAGGCCGCCGAGGCGCAGGCCCGGCACCAGGCGGACGTGGACATCAACCACTTCACGGGGCAGCAGTGGAAGCACAGCCCCCTGCACACCACCACCGAGGCCGACTTCGGTCACGTCTTCGTGCGCGGGCTGCTACTGCACTACCTCCTGACCGGCGAGCGGCAGTCGCTGGAGGCGGCGCGGGAGATCGGCGACTGGCTCGCCCCGCAGACCGCCGCCCTGCAGGGCATCGGCAATGAGCGCCAGATCGGCTGGTCGCTGCA
>Ga0315282_10011553_pt1 | contig 13647 bp, 9 predicted proteins | sample YL17G07_20_MG_FD_203693 | JGI IMG/M metagenome (GOLD analysis project Ga0315282, IMG submission 203693) | Sediment microbial communities from Yellowstone Lake, YNP, Wyoming, USA - YL17G07_20 | ecosystem: Environmental > Aquatic > Freshwater > Lake > Sediment | place: USA: Wyoming | collected... | reverse complement strand
CCTGATCAAGGACCGCATGGAACGATCGGGCATGCGCTGGACCGAGGCCATGGCCGAGGCCATCGTCAAGCTGCGAGCCATCTACCTGAGTGGGCACTTCGACTCCTACTGGTCGTTCCACATTGAAAAGGACCAGCAACGGCTCCACCCGCATGGCCTGTGGAGCGTCGTTCCAAAGTAGCCACACCCTTTTGATTTTGCGGCTCGCCACACTGGGCTACTACTCGTAGTGGGTCCACATGCGAAGCACCTTCACCACCTTGAGATCGTCGACGACTTGATACACCAGGCGATGCTGGATGTTGATGCGGCGGGAATACGCCCCGGCGAGGTCCCCCACCAGCTTCTCATAGGGCGGCGTAGTTTGGTATGGATTTGCTGCGAGGACCGCCAAAAGCCGCTCTGTTTTGCTCCGTAGCCCTGCGGCGGACAGCTTCTTGGCGTCTTTTTAGGCCTGTTTGGTGAACACTACCTGCCAGTTCACCAGTCAAGTTCCTTCGCACAAGCCTTCACTGGGGTTTTCATTCCCCTGCAAATCGATTCCCGCATGCCGGGAACAGACAACAGATAGAGCGTTTCCTGAATGGCGCGCCAGTCCTCCTCGGAGACCAGAACGGCATTGGCGCGTCTCCCCGTAATCAATACTGGCTCATGCGATGAGGCTGCTTCATCAACCAGCCCGTAAATCCTTGCTCCAGCCTCGCTGGCTGTTATGGTGTTCGCCCGCCGGTTTTTCACGTTCTGCGTGGCCTCGCTAATATCGTACGGCATTCCGCAGGTCTTCTACAACCGCACGATCTTCTCTGAGGTGAACCCCTTCAGGGCGTTGCGGGTGTCCACGATCAGGCGGGCCTGCTCGAGCAGCGCGGCGTAGTCGAAGGCTGAGTGGTCGGTGACGATCACCACGCAGTCGGCCTCGGCAGCTACGGTTTCAGGGGCCACGGCGTACACTTCCTGGCCGTCCAACGTGAGTTGAGGAATGTACGGGTCACTGTAGCTGAGCAGCGCTCCGCGGCGCTTGAGCAGATGCATCACGTCCAGGGCCGGGGACTCGCGCAGGTCGTCGATGTCCCTCTTGTAGGCCACGCCCATCACGTGGATGCGGGAGCCCTTGAGCGGCTTGGCCACATCGTTGAGCGCGTTCTGCACCTTGTCCACCACGAAGTGCGGCATCTGGCCGTTGATATAGCCGGCCAGCTCGATGAAGCGCGCCTCGATGCCCGCCTGCCGGGTTTTCCAGGAGAGGTAGAACGGGTCAATGGGGATGCAGTGACCGCCCAGGCCGGGGCCCGGATAGAACGGCATGAACCCGAAGGGCTTGGTGGCGGCGGCGTCGATCATTTCCCAGACGTTGATGCCCATGCGGTCGCACATCAGCGCCATCTCGTTGACCAGGCCGATGTTGATCATGCGGAAGGTGTTCTCGAGCAGCTTCACCATTTCCGCCACTTTGGTCGAGCTGACCGGCACCACGTTCTGGAGCGCCTGCTCATAAAACAGGGACCCGATCCGGGTACAAGCCGGGGTGATGCCGCCCACCACCTTGGGGATGTTACTGGTCTGATACTTCGGGTTGCCAGGGTCGACCCGCTCCGGCGAGAAGCACAAGAAGAATTCCTGGCCGACGCGCATCCCGGAGCGTTCCAGCATGGGCAGGACGAACTCGTCGGTGGTCCCCGGATAGGTGGTGGACTCCAGAATGATCAGCATTCCCGGGTGGAAGTACCGGGCGATTTCCCGGCACGCCGCATCGATGTAACTCATGTCCGGGTCCTTGGTCTTGCGCAGCGGCGTGGGCACGCAGATATTGACCGTGTCCAACTCGCGCAGGACCGCAAAATCCGCCGTGGCGCGCACCTTGCCCGTCTCGACCAGTGGCCGGAGCACAGCGCTGGGCACGTCCAGCACATAGGAATCCCCCGCATTGACTTGGGCGGCCTTGCTCTCACTGACATCAATGCCGGTCACCGAAAAACCGGCCTTGGCGAACTCGACTCCCAGCGGCAGGCCGACATATCCCAGGCCCACGATTCCAACCTGCGCCGTGCGGCTCCGGATGCGCTCTTCCAGTGGCTGCCCCCAGCTTCCCATGGATGGTCCTTTCATTTCACCGCAGAGACGCAGAGAATAATCAACGGACTCTTCTCTGCGCCTCTCGGTCTCTGCGGTGAAGACAGTTTTCGAAATTGCAGAATAGCAGAGTCACAGGTAGAACTCGCCGCCGGCCACGATTTCGGCCGGGCCGGTGAGGTAGACTTCGCGCTCCCAGCGCAGCTCAAGAGGTCCCGCGGGCGTCAGGACTTTCACGGGACTTGAAACCACGCCCCGCGCCACCGCCGCCGCCACCGCCCCGGTCGAGCCGGTCCCCGAACTCATGGTCTCGCCCACACCGCGTTCGTAAAAGCGAACCTCCAGGGTGTGTTGATCCACCGGCCGCACCAACGAAACATTGGTGTGCCTGGGGAAGAACGGGTGGGCCTCGATTTCAGCGGCCATCTGTTTCCAATCCAGCGGGAAATCCTCCACCAGGAGCGCGCACTGCGGGTTGCCGACATCCACCACGGTGACCTCGACGGGGCCCCGGGCCAACGGGAGGATCAGGCGGTCGCAAGCCCCCGGCCGCCCCATGTTCATCTCGAAGAGAAACCTCAGCTCCCGGCGCTCGAGCAGGCGGAGGTGCTTGACGCCCGCGCCGGTGGCGATGCGCACCTGGGAGTCCGCCAGACCCGCGTCAATCAGAAAGGCCGCCGCGCAGCGGGTGCCGTTGCCGGAGATCTCCGCTTCACTGCCATCCGCGTTGAACAGCCTGATCGAGCCATGGTCGCCCGCCGGGGCGCCGGGCCCCGGCTTGACCAGCAGCCAGCCGTCGGCGCCGATGCCGGTGTGGCGGTCGCAGAGGGCGCGCGCCACGGCGGGCAGGTCCTCGCGCGGGGCCTGGTAGGCCCAGGTCAGCAGGAAATCGTTCTTGGCGCCGTGCGCCTTGGTGAATGGAATCCTCATGGCGTCCGCCGGTAGATCTCGATCACAGGCTGCCCCTTGGCAGTGATTATCTTGACACAATCGTAGCGCGGTCCGCTTCTCTGGCTCCGCAGGATGGCAGTGGCGATCTTGTCTCCTGAAATCGTGACTGCCCACCTCTCCCAGAGGAACAGATCGGGGCGGGCCACGGCGGCCGGCCAGTGGGGTTCGTTGCCCTCGTGCAAAATGGCGCGCAAGGGGATGCCCGCTTCGCGAAAGATCCCAGTCAAGTTGCCGAAGGCCGTAATAATGCCTTCACCCGGGCGGTGGTGGGCCCGCAGGAATTCGGCAGCCTGGCGGGTCCAGGCGCGCCGGCCTTCGGAGTTGACCTGGGATTCCTTCCAGCAGATCCAGGCTTCCGAGCGGGGGTAGGCGACCCAGCACGCGGCGCCCGCCCCGACGACCGCCAGCGCAGCCAGCGCACGCAGGCGCGCCGGCGCCACCGCCACCAGGGCGGCCGCGGCGAAAGATAACAGGGGAAGCGCTGCCAGGCCATAGCGGGTGTTGTAGTAGGTGTTCGGCCAGAGGTGAGGGACAAAAATTGGCGTGCCTGAAGAATGCATGCTCCAGAGATAGAAGACCGGCGGGAGCGCCAGCAGCGCGAGCGGCCAGATGGTGCGTCGCACCAGCCCCACGACCGCACCGGCCACGCCCAGCCAGACCAGCGCCGTCCCGGCGCACAAGCCTGCCGCCGAGCGGAAGTACAGCCAGGCCTTGGACCAATCGTGATCGCCGGGGTAGCGCGCCATCCCGGCGTCCAGCGCGCTCTGGTAGATGGCCCTGGCGGAATAGGGACCGTCGTAAAACTCGAAGAAGTTCCCGTAGAACCACCAGTTGTGTCCCAGCCAGTAAAGAGGCCCCAGCGAGGCCACCACCCCGAACAACAGGGCCGCCACGATGCGCCTCCGCCGGGCGGCCAGCAGGAAGTACAGCGTGACGAAGGGAATCAGGAACCAGCCTTCGTAGCGGGTCAGGGTGGCGGCCAGGGCCGATACCCCGGCGCCGGCCACCGATCCCAGCGACTGGGTCTCGCGGAAGCGGACCGTGAAATACAGCAGCGCCGCCAACGCCGCCAGGAAGACCGGCTCGGTCATGGGGGTCGATTGCAGATACAGGAGATTGGGATTCAAGACCAGCAGGCAGACCGCGACCGAGGCCGCGGCGCGGCTCTGGAAGACCCGGCGGGCGGCCGCAAACAGGAAGGTTCCCGCCAGAACGAAGCACACTCCCGAAGGGATGGCGCCGGCCAGACCGGATTGCCACAGCCGGTCGATGCGCGCCAGCGGCAGCAGCAGCAAGTGCGGCAGGGGAAGCCACACCGTTCCGATCTGCTTCCAGCCCGGGGTGCGCGAATCCAGAATCCGGCGCGCGATGTTCAGGTGCGCTTCCGCGTCCCCGTAGTACAGCAGATAGCCCCGCTGATAGAAGAAGGCGATCGCCGCCAGGCTCAGCGCCCCCAGCAGCGTCAACACTGCCAGCGTTTCAAAACTCCGTGAAGCCCTTGAACTCCTGGAAGCGCCCATCGATCTCCGCGCGTGTCAAAGTGCGAAAGCGGTCCACACCGAATTTCTCGCAGCAGAAGCTGCCCATCACAGAACCGTAGATCACGGCCCGGCGAAGCTCCCGGTTGTCGATGGGAGCCTGTTCCGGATCCAGCCCGCAGCCGGCCAGGTAGCCGAAGAACCCGCCGGCAAAGCAGTCCCCCGCTCCGGTGGGATCGAAGACCTCACCCAGCAAGTAGGCTGGAACGATGAAATAGCGGTCTTCGTGGAACAGAATAGCCCCGTACTCGCCGCGCTTCACGATCAGGATCCGGGGCCCCATCGCGAGAATCCGCTGCGCCGCCTCACGCAAGTTGTGGCAGCCCGCCAGCAGCCGGGCTTCGCTGTCGTTGATCAGCAGGCAATCCCATTCCTTGAGGGTCTCCAGCAGTTCCGCGCGGGTGTTGGCGATCCAGTAATTCATGGTGTCGCCGCCCACCAGGCGGACGCCGTCCATCTGCGCGCGCACGGCCCGCTGGAGCGCCGGCTGGATGTTGCCCAGCAGCAGGTAAGGCTGCCGGCGGTAGTGTGCAGGCAGCTTGGGCTGGAACTCGGCAAACACGTTCAGGTCGGTGCGCAGCGTGGTGCGGTCGTTCATGTCCGCGGAATAGACGCCGGACCAGAAAAATGTCTTTCCCGGCGCCCGCTCCAGTCCCGCCAGGTCGATTCCCCGGCCGGCCAGGAAATCCACATCCGCCTGCTCGAAGTCCTGGCCCACCACCGCCACCATGCCGGCCTTCGTGAAATAACTGGCCGCCAGCGCGACGTAGGTGCAGGAGCCGCCGAGCATCCGATCCACGCGGCCGTGCGGCGTTTGGATCCCGTCGTAGGCCACTGAGCCAACCACTACCAGCGCCATCCCTCGATTGTAGCGACCTGCGGCGGCGCGCGTCTGGTGACAAGCTGAAGCATGTCCCACCTCCGGCGCGCTAAGATGAAGATTACCGCATGGGAACCTTCCTGCTTGTGTGGCGACACCTGCCGGGACTGCTGGGGCTGGCCTGGGTTCCCGGCGCGGTCAACACTCTGCTGTCGCATCAGACGCTGAACGTCCCCCGGTTCTTCACGCCTTACCTACGCCTGTGCGCTACTTAATCCTTAGTGACATTCACTCCAACTGGGAGGCCCTTGAGGTGGTGCTGCGGCACGCCCGAGGCGCTTACGATACGGTGCTGTGCTGCGGCGACCTGGTGGGCTACGGCGCCGACCCCAACCGGGTGGTGGATTGGGCTCGCCACAAACAGGTAGTGGTGGTCCGCGGCAACCACGACAAGGCCTGTGTGGGGCTGGACGACCTGGAGTGGTTCAATCCGGTGGCCCGCAATGCGGCGCTGTGGACTGAACGCGCCCTGACGCCGGACAACCTGGCCTATCTTCGCAACCTGCCCAGAGGCCCGGTGTCTGTGGAGTCTTTTCAGATCCTGCATGGCTCCCCGCTGGACGAAGATGAATACCTGGTCTCGACCCTGGCGGCCTCCCAGGTGACCGCCTACTTGGAGACGCCTCTGTCCTTCTTCGGACATACGCACGTCCAGGGAGGCTTCATCTTCCGCCGGAACGGCGTCGGGCGCATTGAACAGACTGCTGCGGGCCTCGAATCCCGGGTCCTCGAACTGGAAGAGGATGTGCTGTATCTGATCAATCCGGGATCGGTTGGGCAACCCCGGGACGGAGATCCGCGAGCCGCCTACTTGCTCTACGAGCCCCTGGAGCGGCGGCTTGAGTTCCGGCGGGTCGCCTACCCAGTTGAGAAAGCCCAGGCCAAGATCCTGAAGGCCGGGCTTCCGGAACTGCTGGCCGCCCGCCTGGCCACCGGGACCTGAAGCGGCGTAATCCCCGCGGCCGCAGGTGGCCCTAGAGCCCTGTCCCGCCCGGGTGGGTTCCTGTGGGGCGGGCGCCCGCGCCCGCAGCCCGACCCCCTGGTCGGGCTTGGCCTGGTTGGGAACCAAAGCCGGACGGGGGCGGCGGGCCACCAGGCTGCTCTTGCGCTGACGCCAGACCGGATGCCGCCAGCAAGCTCAGCAGCAAGCGGTAAGCGCCAGTGCGAATTCGGCCAGTCACTTGATGTAACGCACCGGGCCGGCGCTGCGTATCTTATGGTGAGCCCGCCCGTGATAGGTTTATACTGCGGCTGATTGGGAAGAGAGGGACCATGATCCGTTGCGCTTGTGTCCTGCTGCTGGCCCTGGCTGGCGGTGGCCAGCTTGGGGCCGCCGCGGGGGCTGACGACGTTGTGTTCCGCACGGACGTTTCACTGGTCCGCGTAGACGCCCAGGTGGTGGACCGCGACAACCGCGCCATCACCGGCCTGCGGGCCACAGACTTTGTCCTGCGCGAGGAAGGCCGGCCGCAGAAGATCAGCAACTTCGCGAGCGAAGACATGCCGGTGGACGTGGTGTTGCTACTGGACGTCAGCACCAGCATGCGGCCGCACGTCCAGCGCATTGCCTCGGCGTCCCATCAGGCCTTGCGGGTTCTGGGCGACCAGGACCGTGTAGCGATTATGGTGTTCGACCGGACGACGCGCCTGCGGCTGCCCTTCCGCAACAGCCGGGCGGATGTCGAGCGCGAGCTGGAGTCGCTGCTCCGCCAGGAGAGCTTTAACGGCGGCACGGACATCACTCGCGGCCTGCTGGATGCGGCCGACTACGTGGCGCGCCAGGCACGACGCGACGCCCGGCGGGCCATCGTCATCGTGACCGACGACCAGACCGAGCGCGACCGCGACGTCGCCGGGGTGTCCCGCGCGCTGACCAGGGCGGACGCGGTGTTAAGCGCCCTGATCGCCCCGGATGCGATGCAAAACCGGTCGCGATCTCCGGGCATGGGACGCGGAGGCCCGGGCGGTGGATCATGGCCTGGCGGGGGGATAGGAGGGCCGCTGGGTGGCATCATCCTGGGCCGCCGCGGGCCATATGGGGGGCGCGGGCCGGGGCCCGGGCCAGGGTCCGGGGGCTGGGGGACGAGGACGCAGTCGGCAGGGACCGCCGAGATTGCTCGGGAATCCGGCGGCGACAGTTTGCCGGTAAAGGACGCCTCTGCGTTTGAGGACACACTGGCCCGCATCCGGCAGCGATACGCGCTGCACTTCCACCTACCCGAAGGCGTAAAACCCGGGGAGGAACGGGGTATCCAGGTCGAGCTGGCAGACGCTGCCGGCCAGCGTTACCCCGGCGCCGGCGTGCGATACCGGCGGGTTTACCTTGCGCCCAGTGGGCGGGTGGAACCGACGGTCATCACCCGAGCGCCGTTGGATGCATCCGGCGGGAGCGCTCAGTCGGCAGCGGACATGGGAGGCCCGAGCTTAAAGCGGCGTCAGGCCGTCAACCAGCCAGAGGGGCCAACCGCAGGACCACTGAGGGGCCCGGCCAGCGCGGCGGCCGCCGGAACGCAACCGGCAGCCGCCCCAGCGCCTCAGGGCGGCTGGCAGCGCGTGGACCAGCCGGCGGCAAAACCCAGCCCGAGTGACCCCGGCACACCCAGCCAGCAGCCCAGCCAAGGAGGCTGGCCACGGGTCAAGCCGGGCGAGCAACCGTAGGAGGCCGCTCGCAACTGGTCTGACCGAGCTTGGTCGGCTCCAGCAGGAGTGCACTCCGCACCCGGCACCGCAATGCGCATTGACGGCATTCGGACCGGTTGCTATACTGCCTGGCGAATACACATCGGCATAGGAACATCCATGCACAGTGGGCGAGGGAGGACGAAGATCTCGCAAGTCTTCGTCTGTAACACCCTGCTGGCGCTGGCGGCGGTGGGTGGGGCTTGGCCGCAGCCAGCGGCTGGCCAAGTCGAGCGCTGGGGCGTTTTCGAGGCCGTGCTCCGCGGGCCGGAGGGCGGCAACCCATTTGTCGAGGTCCGGTTGCGGGCCGAGTTCCGGTTCCAACATCGGGTGGTGGAGGTAGACGGCTTCTATGATGGCGCCGCCGTGTATCGTGTGCGGTTCATGCCGGACGCCACCGGCGATTGGACGTACGTCACCCGCAGCAACCGCCCCAAACTCGACGGAAAGACCGGGAAGTTCACCTGCTTGCCGGCATCGCGCGGCAACCACGGCCCGGTCACGGTCCGCCACACCTATCATTTCGGGTACGCTGACGGCACACCTTACTATCCCGTGGGCACGACCTGCTACGCCTGGGCGCACCAGGGGGAGGCGCTCGAGGAGCAGACGCTGGCCACGCTGCGCAAGGCGCCGTTCAACAAGATGCGCATGTGTGTGTTCCCGAAGGACTACGTCTATAACCAGAACGAGCCGGAATATTACCCGTTCCCGCGAGACGCCGCCGGAAAGAACGACTACACGCGCTTCAACCCCGAGTTCTTCCGCCACTTCGAGCAGCGCGTGAAACAGCTCATGGAGATGGGCCTGGAAGCGGATCTGATTCTGTTCCACCCATACGACCGCTGGGGGTACAAGAACATGCCGGCGGAAGTGGACGACCGTTACCTGCGGTACGTCGTCGCGCGCCTGGCTGCTTTCCGCAACGTGTGGTGGTCGATGGCCAACGAGTGGGATTTCATGAGGGAGAAGCAGCTCTCCGACTTCGACCGCTTCTTCCGCATCGTCCAGCAGAGTGACCCCAATCAGCATTTACGCTCCATCCATAACGGAAGCGTCATCTACGACCATGCCAAGCCCTGGGTCACTCACGCCAGCATCCAGAGCGACGACTTCAACAAGGCGGAGGAGTGGCTGCAAACCTACAAGAAGCCGGTGATCTACGACGAGTGCAAGTACGAGGGGAACATCCCGCGCCGCTGGGGTAACATCTCCGGGCGCGAGATGGTCCGCCGGTTCTGGCTGGGCACCGCCCGCGGCGCCTATGTGGGCCACGGGGAAACGTACCTCGAGCCGCAGGACATTCTATGGTGGTCGAAGGGCGGCGTGCTGCATGGCGAGAGCCCGCAACGCATTGCCTTCCTGCGGAAGATCCTCGAGGACGGCCCGGAGCAGGGGCTCATCCCACTGCCGAACCAGAAATACCCGGTGGCCGCCCGCGAAGGCGAGTACTACCTTTATTACTTCGACCTGCACCAACCGGCGGAGCTCGAATTCGACCTCGGCAAGGGAATGAAATTCCAGGCCGACATCATCGACCCCTGGGAAATGACGATCACCCCGGCGCCAGGGACCCATGAGGGGAAGTTCACACTGAAGCTGCCCGGAAAGCCCTATCAAGCTGTGCGGTTCCGAAAGGTCCGGTAAGAACGCTGAATGAGTGATCAGAAGCCCTGCGCGGGGAGGCGCTCCGGTGTATGCTGTCAGTTGATCGGGACCCTGACTGAAAGTCCCGCTCGACTCTTCTCCGGAGGTTTCTGATGAGCCGGCTTCTGCCCGTGTTTTTTCTCACTTGCGCCCTGGCCAGCCCGGCGGCTGACCCCCCAGCGCCGTGGCCCACTCTGAACTCGTTGTCGGACCTGCGCCCGGTCTTCGCGCGACCGCCCGCGGGCTATTCCACGGCCCCTTTCTTCGTCTGGAACGGTGAGGTGACCGAAAAGGAAATCGACGCCTTTCTGGCCGACTACAAGGCCCACGGCGTCACTTCTTTCTTCATTCACCCGCGGCCTGGTCTCATCACGCCCTACCTTTCCGACCGCTGGTTCGCGCTCATTCGCTACACGGTGGACAAGGCCAAAAGCCTGGGCATCGAGGTCTGGCTCTATGACGAGAACTCCTACCCCAGCGGCTTCGCTGGCGGCCACGTCCCCGCCGAAATGCCCGAATCCTGGAACCAGGGCCAGGGCCTGGTCCTCAGAAAGCTGAGCGCACCCCAATCGTCGGACCTGGCCGGCTGCAAGGTCCTGTTGCGCCGCTCCGGCGACCGCTTTGAAGAGGTCGCGCCAGCCTCCGCCTCCGGCGAGGTGTACTGCTTCGAGCTGGCCTTCTATGCTAAGACCGCCTGGCACGGCGGCTTCTCCTACGTGGACCTCATCAAGCCCGGTGTCACCGAGAAGTTCATCGAGCTCACCATGCGCGGCTATGAGAAGGCCATTGGCGCCGACTTCGGCAAAGCCGTCCCCGGCATCTTCACCGATGAACCGAACATCATCGCCCCGGTCCGCAGGAACGGAATCCGCTGGACCCCTGACCTGTTCGAGCAGTTTCAGAAGCGCTTCAACTACGACCTCAAGACCAGTCTCCCCGCTCTGATCGAGGACACCGGCGAGTGGCGCAAAGTCCGCCACGACTACTACGCGCTGTTGCTCGACCTGTTCGTTGACCGCTGGAGTAAGCCCTGGTACAACTACACCCAATCCAAACAGTTCTTCTGGACCGGCCACTATTGGGAGCACGGCTGGCCCAGCCCCGAACAAGGCCCCGACAACATGGCCATGTACGCCTGGCACCACGTCCCGGCCATCGACATGCTCTTCAACCAGTTCAACGAGGGCGTCAATGCGCAGTTTGGCAACGTGCGCTCCGTCAAGGAACTGTCCAGCGTCGCCAACCAGATGGGCCGCCGCCGCAAGCTGAGTGAAACATACGGCGGGGCCGGCTGGGAGCTGCGCTACGAGGACATGAAGCGCCTGGGGGATTGGGAATACGTGCTGGGCGTCAACCTGATGAACCAGCACCTGTCCTGGCTGACCTTCATGGGCGCACGCAAGGCCGATTACCCGCAGTCGTTCTCCTACCACAACCCCTGGTGGAAGCACTACAAGGTGCTGGCCGAGTATTACGCCCGGCTGTCGGCCGCGCTGGCCGCCGGGGAGCAAATCAACCGCATCCTGGTGCTCGAGCCGACCACCTCGGCGTGGCTGTACGCCTCTGCAGGCGCCCCTGATGCGCGCATGCGGGCCGTCGGCGACGCCTTCCAGACCTTCGTCACGCGCCTCGAGTACCTTCAAGTGGAATACGACCTCGCCAGCGAGCACATCGTGCGCGACCGCGGGAAGACCTCCGGCGCACGCCTGGTCGTCGGCCAGCGCAGCTATGACCTGTTCATCATCCCGCCCGGAACGGAGAACCTGGAATCCTCGACGCTGCGCCTGTTGGAAGACTTCGAAAAGCAGGGTGGCAAGGTGCTGGCCTTCAGCTCGCCCGCCTACGTCGACGGTGCACCCTCTGCCCGGCAGTGGAAGACCGCGCCCTCGTTGGACGACCCGGAGGTCCGGGCTTCGCTGGTTCCATCCGACATCGCCTCGGTGGATGGCTCGATGTTCCACCACCGCCGCAAGCTGGCCGACGGCGAGCTGCTGTTCTTCACCAACCACAGCCTGGAGCGCCCGGCTTCCGCGGAGCTGCGGCTGAAGGCTCCCTCGGTGGTACGCCTGGATCCATTGACCGGGCGCCTCGAACGATACACTGCGCGCCGTGTTGAACTGCCACCCGCCGGCAGTTTGCTGCTCTACGTCGGCTCGACCAAAGTGGCCGCGCCGGCTGCCCGGCCCTTGGGCAGTGGCGCGCCCGTCGGATCTGCGGGCGTGCTCCAGGTCCGCCGCCTCGAGCCTAACGTCCTTACCCTCGATTACTGCGACCTCAAGATCGGCGACACGACCGAAAGCGGCCTCTATTACTACCGGGCCGGCGAGCGCGTCTTCAAACGCTTCGGCCTTGGAACCAATCCCTGGAACGCCGCGGTCCAGTACAAGACCAACATCCTGGACAAGAACAACTTCCCGGCGGATTCCGGCTTCGAGCTGACCTACCGTTTCACGGTCGAAGGGCTTCAAGAGCGCTCGACGCTGCGCGCCGTGGTCGAGCGCCCCAAGCTTTGGACGGTGGCCGTCAACGGGAGGCCCATTGCGCCGCGCCCCGGCGAGTGGGCCTTTGACCGCGCCTTCGGCGTCTATGACATCGGGGCGGCCGTGAAAGACGGCGAAAACGCGCTGACTCTCACCGCGCGCCCCATGTCGATACACCACGAAATCGAGCCCGTCTACATCACGGGCGACTTCGGCGTCACCACGCAGGCCAGAGGCTTCAAGCTGGTTCCCACGGCGGCGCTCGCGCCCGGCTCCTGGAAGACCCAGGGGCTGCCTTTCTACCCTGGCGAGGTCGCCTACGCGCGCGATTTCAAATTGGAAGGCAAGCGCGCGCGCTACCGGGTCCGCCTGGGTCGCTGGAGCGGCACGGTCGCCGAGGTTCGTGTCAACGGCGCCTCCGCCGGCATCATTGGCTGGCAGCCTTATGAGTGTGACATCTCCAGCCTAGTGAAGCGCGGCGTCAACCGCGTCGAGGTGGTGGTCACCGGCTCGCTCAAGAACCGCCAGGGGCCGCATCACGGCAAGCCCAACCCCGGCCTGGTCAGCCCGGGCAGCTTCCGCTCCGCCCCGGCAACACAGCCCGCCGGTGATTCGTACCAGTTGCTGGACTACGGACTCATCGAAGACTTCCAGGTCCTGCGTTCTGCGGGCCGGTAGGTTGCGCCTGGCCTTGCCTGCGGTCCAGCATGACCCCCGGTGTTGAGGATGAGGGGATGGCGGCCTGGGGTTGGGGCACTACGGAAGTGAAGCCTGGTAAGTAGCAACCCGCTCCGGGAGCCAGTCCCGCAACTGGGGCGCCATGTAGAAGCGCGGCCAGAGCAGATCCTCGTCCGGCTTTATGACTCCTTCTGCCAGAGCGGTCCTTGCCAGCGGAGTCTCTGGGTAAATTCGGAGGCCGGCCGTAATCTTCAAGTAGTCGAGATTCAGGGAAGCGGCAAAGGAAAGGCTCTCCTCGACGGTGTCTTTGGTCTCGCCGGGGCCTCCCAGCAGCAAGAATCCCCTGCGCTCCATCCCCGCCTCCTGGAACATCTTCGAGACGGCTCTCACCTCTTCCTTGTTGAACCGTTTATTGAAGCTCCGTAACATCCGGTCAGAGCCACTCTCGAAACCAAGGCTTATCTGGCTGCATCCCGCCCTCCGCATGAGTTCCACAAGCTCGGGGTCTATCCATTTCGGATAAATGATGCACCACAAATTGATGTCGAGTCCCGCTTGGATGATCTTCCGGCAAAGCTCCTTTGCATAGGAAGGTGGAAGGTTGAAGGTGTTGTCGACGAAACTGAAGTTTCGGGACCCGGTCTCGCTCAGATCCGCCAGCCACCTCACGACCCGATCGGGTGAACGTCTTCGTATTGATCTTCCCTCGATCAGGCTGGTCGAA
>Ga0315282_10011552_pt1 | contig 13649 bp, 10 predicted proteins | sample YL17G07_20_MG_FD_203693 | JGI IMG/M metagenome (GOLD analysis project Ga0315282, IMG submission 203693) | Sediment microbial communities from Yellowstone Lake, YNP, Wyoming, USA - YL17G07_20 | ecosystem: Environmental > Aquatic > Freshwater > Lake > Sediment | place: USA: Wyoming | collected... | reverse complement strand
CATTACATAGCAGGAAGGACAATCGCTGAAAGCATGACCAGAAGCTTCCTTGATAGGAAAGTGAATCCTTTTGTTGAAGAGATGAAAAAGCTGCTGAAAGCCTAGCAGCTTATTTTTTGAGAGCACAAATTAAATATACAAGAGTTGATTTTCTATTAAAATTCCGTTCGGATTCTTATATTTAATCATCCATACAATAAAGTTGGGAAGTAAATGGGAGTAAAATTATTTTTCGCTTCAAATGGACAAAAATCATTTCAAAAAATCAATTTTTTTCTATCCAGTATAAGTGGCGTCTGTGAAAAATTCCCTTCATCAATGTAGGAACATTTTTTCTATTTTATAGTGATACCATTAGTGAGTTGTAACTAATGTATATATATCTGTTTTTTCATAATTCTTCTTCTAGTGATAAGATGAAATCCCGAAATAATAAAATAGTCTTATCCGGAATAATTGCAGTATTTCTAGCAATGACGTTCGCAAATTCAGCTTTGGCTAGTAGCTTTCCACAGCAGGCAGCTCCGGGCAATATCGCACCAAGAATCTATTTGATAAATTCTTCGTACGATATATGCTACAACGATTTTGATGGTGGAAGCAGACCAGACGGATTCAATCTTCAGACTGACGGATGTCTGTATTTAGGAGAATACCGTTTTGAGGAATACGCTTTCACTGGAGAACAACTGATGTGGAGAGTAGTAGTCAGAGACTTGAATGGTGCACAAGATATTAGCTATGCAAAGTTCACAGTCGGTGGTTTGACAGAAGCTTTGTGTACTCAAATTTTGTTGACGGAAAAAAGTAATCCAGATCAGATTCCAGCTTGGGAAACCGCTCCAGCTGGATTCAACAGTACATTTGACAAAGCTTTCATGTGTAGATTAACAGTCGAACCTCAATGGGCCGGACAGCAATCAGTTAATATCGATGCATACGATCAATCAGGTGCAGTTTCTACTATGTCAATCGCTCAGTCTTGGTTCTTCAACCCAGCAGTGAGTTTGATATTGGCAACCAACGACGGATCACCAAAGATAACATATGAACCAGGTGTTCCAGGTCAGACAGTGATGTCTACCAACAAGTTGGTCGTAACAAACAATGCTGCAGGTGGAGTAGACCTATGGGCATTCATAGCTGCAGACGACCTGACAGATCCAAGTAATTCAGGTGCTTTGTGCCCTGTGAGCAATGTACTAGATGTTGACAAGAAAATGGAATATAGATGCAAGATAGGAACATTCGAAAACGATCCTTGGCATCTAATAACAAACAAAGACAATACAATGCAATGTGGAATTGGCAGCTGTTACAATGCACAGCCTCTAACACCAGATATATTTAAATACAGTATAATCGGAAATCTCAAATCAGCAGAGTGTCAATTCAGGTTGACATACCCAGTTCCATGCATTGGTAACTTCAGTCAAGGTCTAATACACATCATAGTAAAAGCTCTGTAAATTCCGGAAAAGGTAGGAAAAAAATTTGACGTCTTTCCCCCTTTTTTTATTTTTGAAAAAAATTTGGTGAAATGAAAATGAAAAAAATTTTGATTGCAACAACCTTGTTTTTCTTATCATCTGTTTCATACGTTTCTGCAGTTACAAATCTTCCTAGCTGCACCAATTTCTTAATTTCGGATCAATATGGTGTTCCAGTTTCTTATAACCCCACTGGCTTTTTGGTCATCAACGACAGCAAGTATCCTTCAGATCAGAAAATGATTGTTTACAATTTGACTGTTAACAATACCATAGTCGCTAATACAATCGATTATACTTTTTACCCGCTTGATGTTGATCTGACTTTTTTCCCTACAGGCGATTTGATAAATTATGTTTATGGTGCTAGCGTACATGTAAATGCTTATTCAACAAAAAATATCAGTTTGAGTGTTTATATTGACGGACCAACAAGACAGGATAAACTTGAGGTTAATGGAAGTTGTTCTGGTAGCATTCCTCCTGAAGGGGATATCATAGTTAAAATAATCGGAAGAAATGGTCCTCCTCCACAAACTTGCATGGGCTCAATAAATTCTTGTGGGGTATTTCCAAATTGCACTGACCTAACTCAGTTGACCAATAAATGCTATGATGGTTACTTTAGAACTTACAGCTGTTTAAATAATTTTCCGCAATACAGCGACATTTGCACTTCTCCTTGCTGTGGTTTGATCGGAGGAACTTGCGTGAACAAAATATGTTTAACTACATCTTCAACTACCACTACAACTACTACCACCACACCAACAACCACTACAACTCCAATCACCACAACAACTACATCTTCGACAACATCAGGATGTTACAACGGTCTTTATCGATCCTACTATTTTTCTAATGGCCAATGGTTGTACAGTGAAACATGTACTTCATACTGCTGCGGATTGGTGGGAGGAAATTGTGTGAGTGGAAGATGTTCCGCCAGTTCAACAACAACCACTACTCCAACTACATCTACAACAACCACATCTTCAACAACTACGACTACTACAACAACTACCACTACAACTGCACCAACAACCACAACTACATCTCTACCAACATCTGGATGTTTCAACGGTAATTATAGGAATTATTATTTTTCCAACGGCCAGTGGTTGTACAGCGATATCTGTACGTCATACTGCTGCGGATTGGTGGGAGGAAATTGTGTGAGTGGAAGATGTTCCGCCAGTTCAACAACAACCACTACTCCTACTACTACAACTACCACTACCACACCAACGAGCTGCGACAACGGTCCTACATCAAGCACTTGTTATGATGGCTATTACAGAAATTACTATTGCTCCAATGGTCAATTGTTGTTTACCGACCTTTGTACTCCTTATTGTTGTGGTTTGAAGGGAGGTCAATGCAAAGGTAATGTATGTGTCTTTTATTGTTAAAACTTACTACCAACCAGAAAAATTATTTCAATCGTTTGTTGAATCAAAAACATATATATATTTGTAAATTTTTTTGCGTAGGGTTTAAATAACTAAAATTGGATTAAAAAATATAAAAGAGTGTAGTGACATGAAGATAGTAACAAAGAAATCACTCATACCTTTATTTCTATCATTTTTCATATTGAGCAGTATATATGCAATCTTCGCTCAACAAACATGCCTGAACACAAAAACTAGTTGTGGAATTCCTCAAAATCAAACTTGCCCAAATCTATATACATTAGACGGATGCTATGATGGTTATTACAGAAATTATTATTGTTCAGATAATGTTCCGCAGTATAGTCAAATTTGTACAAGCTATTGTTGTGGTAATATTACTGGAACTTGTTTAAGTGGAACTATCTGTTCAGCTAATCCACCAATAATTCCAGATACTACAGCTCCAATTGTAACAGCTTCAGGTCCAAGTGGAACTCTAACATCTAACTCAACAACTATATGGGCAGTTACGGATGAAACATCAGCATGCAAGTATGACAGTTCTTCCAAATCCTATGAGACTATGGCTAACACAATGAGCAATGCTACTGGCAATAATCATACAGCCTCTTTGTCTGGCTTACCAAATGCACAATACAATTTTTACGTCAGATGTAGCGACAACTCAGGCAACATGATGACAACAGATGCTGTGATTTCGTTTACTGTCAATGTCATAGAGATTATACCTTGCACTGACCATAGTCAATGTTCTCAACAATGTTCATCTTTATGCCCAGTAGGAGTTTATGGATGTTGCTATGGATGTGAATTGGGCCAGTGCGTAAGTGGTGAGTGTCAGTGTGTAGATGCTACCAGTTATTGTTCTCAAACCCCACCATATCAAGTCGGTAGCGCATGCGGTCAGACAACTACCACTACATCTTCAACTACAACTACCACAACACCAACGACAACCACTACTACAACTTCATCTACAACAACTACGACAACAACTAGTCCTCCTCAACCACCTTTACCAACAGCCGATATTTTTGTCAGTAAACCTATGCAATTGACAAATGATACTCACTACGATAGAAATCCAAGTGTATTCAAAGCTAATGACGGAAAATATTGGTTATTCTTTGTAAGAAGCCAAGATAGTGATTCCAATTATGGATCAAGCTGTTTAGGAAAAGGTTGCGATGCTTCTAGTTGCAACTGTGATGCTGCTTCTTATGATGTTTATTACAAAACTTCTACCGACAACGGGACAACATGGTCAACAGAAATAAAGTTAACAAACTGTTCAGTTGGTAAAAGAGGAATGGACGCTTTTCAAGACAGCTCAGGAAAAATTTGGGTTTTTGTTTCAGATCCTGGACCAAACAACAAAATAGAATATTGCTATTCAACAGATAACGGAGCAACATGGAATGGATCGATTGATACTGGTTTGACTGGAAGTCATGTTGATGCTTTACAATTAAATAACAGCTACAGCACCAATGGTTGGATATATCTTGTATACGAGTCTAGTGGTGTCAAAGGAGCATGGAGTTCTGATAACGGAGCAACATGGTCTTCAGGAACTATAGATGGAACTGCGGGAATGGGGATCCCAAAAGCCATGGATGTCGACAATAAATTCCAAGTTGTATACATAAACTGGGCATTGCCTGGGGACCCGGGAAATCTTTATTATAAAACTTACAACTGGACAACATCCTCTTGGAATCCAACTCAAACAATTCAATCCCGTTCTCCATTAATTGGCGCCGATCCCGTAATTTACAAAAACGGTTCAACGTACGGAATTTTCTGGGCTCCATGGAATTCAGGAACAAACTCCCAATGGATAGAATCCTTAACTTCTTCTGACAGCGGAGCAACATGGTCTTCAGGAACTTATGTCACTAACGGAGGTTATGGTTCAACCTATTGGTGGGACATGTGGCCTGATGCTCTGGTTGATGGCTCTAATGTCTATCTTTTCTATGGTTCTGAAAAAGGAAGCAGAATCGATGGAAACATTTTTATGTATAAAGTAGATTGGAACTTGACAAAAGATCATTTCGAAGCAATACAACCAGCTGTAGATGCAGCTTCTCAAGGAAATACTATTTTAATAAAAGACGGAACTTATGATGAACAAGTTGTAATAGATAAAAGCTTAACATTGATAGGCGAAGGAAACACTCCAATCATTAAACCATCTTCCGCTTCTGTATTAACAACAGTACTTGATGGAAATTATTGGGGGGGAGGAACAAAGCAAATAGCTGGCATTGTTGTTGCAAATGTGGCTGATGGCAGTAATGTTACATTGGAAAATGTAATTATAGACGGTGATGCAGTCACTAGTTTACCAACAGGCGCTGACTTTGTGGCTGGTATTTTCTATCGAGAAACTGGTGGTTTAATAGATTCTGTAACTGTGGCAAATGTTACTGTTGGATCTACTGGAACTTCTGTAAGAGGATATGGAATTTATATGTCAGCTGCAACTAACACTGTTTCTGTTGAGGTAAAAGATTCCACGATTAAAAACTATGATAAGAACGGTATAGAATCTAGCGGTGATAAACTTACACTCAGCATTCACAACAACACAATCATCGGCCGAGGTCCTTTACCATCTGGCGACGAAGTTCAGAATGGTATTTTAATTGCAGATGGTGCTGTAGGAACTGTTGACAACAACATTTTAATTAACATGTCCTACATCCCTGAAACATGGTGGAGTGCAGCAGTGATGTTTTACGAAGGATTTGGCTCTGCCACAAACAACCAAATTAAAAATTGTCAGATTGGTGTGATTTATCAAGATGGTAATGGTACAGCATCTTATAACTCAATCTCAGGAACAGAAAGTAAAGTGGGTGTTCATGCTCAATACACAAAAGCAGGAGCATGGGCCGTTACTTTTACAAACAATGTCGTGAATGACTCGGACACCAATGCAATCGGAGTCCAGAGTTACGATGCAGGAGCTTCAATCATAGCCATTATAAACAACAATCAACTCAATGGTGGACCTAGTGATGGTATCTATATAGGAGATGTTCCTCCTTGGCCAGCAGGAAGTATCACAGTTACAATCACCAACAACTTAATTTCTAATTGGCAACATGGAATTAATCTAGTAAGTTCGGTTGCTAACGCTATTATAAAAGGAAATACAATTCAAAACAACGTCGGTATCGATTCAGGAATTCACGTTGAAGCAGCAGTTGATGCCACCAAAGTTAATGCAACTCTTAATAATATAATAGGAAATTCTGGTTATGGCATTTTCAATGGTGGAACAAATATTCTAAATGCAAAATATAATTGGTGGGGTACAAGTACAGGGCCATACCATCCAACTCTAAACCCATCCGGAACAGGAAATGCTGTAAGTGATTACGTTGATTTTGATCCTTGGTTACTTGCACCTGCAGTTAATGACACAACACCTCCATCAATTCTTTCAATAATTTTAAATCCATCTATCAACAACACATACGTAAAGGCAGGAAAAATATCCTTCACAATCAATTTTAACAAAGTTATGAACACTTCAGTTCCACTGAACATAACATTTGGACAATATTATCCATATCTACAAAATCTAGTAGTCGGCAATTGGCTAAATGGAATCACATGGAAAGGTTATTATCTTGTCATGGGTACCGAACAGATAATTGACAATGGTGATCCTAATTATTTAGATACTGGTGATTGGACTTTGTATTCGGGTAAAGGATATGATAATGATTTCCGTTATATGTCTGCGGGCAGTGGTTCTAAGAATGCTACATGGAGACCAGTGATTGGAACTGATGGCAATTACAAAGTCTATGTAAGTTGGACAACCTATTCAAACAGGGCAACCAATGCAAAATATACTGTATATTATAACGGAGGAAATCAAACTTTTGTTGTAAACCAAACGCTTCTAGCTAATGGAACTGTTGGTGGAACAAATGAATGGTCTGGTTGGTACTATTTGGGAACATTCAACTTCAAAACAAATTCAACAAATTTAGTTGTATTGACAGATGATGCAAACAATTATGTTATTGCCGATGCAGTTAAATTTGAATCTTCAACTTCACTACCAGGAGATGGACCTTATAGATTAAGAATTGCTGATGGAAAAGATTTGATAAACAATACGATGACTACTGATACGTCATTCACATTTTATGTCGATACACAAAATCCTGTAGTAAATAATCCAAGAGCACAAAATATTTCTTATCTTCAAAACCAAACTATTACAGTACAAGCATATGATTGGGGATCAGGAATAGCTAATGTAGTGGTTAGAGTTAATGGTACAAATTACACGATGCAATTAGCTTACAATGATTATGTTCTTGGAGGTACTGGTAACTTATCCACGTTGGTATTAACTCCAATTGGCACATATTACGCAATTATACCAAACACATCTCTTTCGGTTGGCATGTACAACTACAGATTCTTTGTGACCGATAGAAGTGGAAATGTAAATGATACTGTGTTAGGTAGTTTCTTTGTAAACGGAACTGCTACGAAAACCGGTGGGAAAGTAGCTTACTTGTGTAGGAATGATCCTGTAACATCTACAGCTTATAACAATCAAACATGCGATTATGGAATAGAGAATCAAACAATAAGATGGTTAAGAAGTCAAGGTTGGGATGTAGAAGTTCGAAGATATGATGTGTGGACTGCGAGTCAATTGAGCGGTGAAGATTTGATAGTCTGCTCTGACGAGGATTACGCATGCAGACCAACTGCAGATGTAATCACAGCCCATAATAGTGGAAAAGGATTCGTTGAAATTCCAACTTATCCATTAGCGAATGCTGGCTATAGTTTTGGTTATCTGAATAATCAATACGGATACACATACTCAGGAGAAACAGATTTGTTTGTCACAACAGCGGACACAATCACAGCAGGGTATATAGGAAATGTTACAATTTACGATACAAGTGATAAAGGAATTGGAGTTATTTTCGACTATAGTTTGAAACCATCTACCATAAAGATAGCCGATATTGGTGAAAGTTATGCAGGATATAAATCATCTTTGTTCAAAGTAGAAAAGAATGGAACACAAGGAAGATACGCTTGGGTAGGATGGTTCTACGGTTGGAGTTACAGCTACACTTCACCATACTGGTCTTACTATTACTTCTATGGTTGGACTCCGCAAGACTTGAATTCAAAAGGAACAGAATTGTTGAAGAAGACTTTGAATTGGGCCCAGTGTGGAAATGCGATGGGATGTAAAATTTAAACAGAAAGGCCAAAAGCTTCAGTCAATCTCTTTATTTTTCTAAACTCGTTGATGAACTCGTAACCTTTTTGAGTCAGCTTATAAAATACATGGCCATCCTCGCTGGTTTTCTCTATGAAATTTTTTGTCATGAGTGAATCCAAATATTCCTTCAAAGCATTGTGAGAAAGATTTGCTCCGTAGAGTATCCGGGTTGGTTTTGCCTTGCCGCTCTCATTCTGGATCAATCTCAAAATGTCCATGGAAATTGTAAGCTTGGATCTCTTCATTTTCTATACACCCGAATAAGCATTGTCAACAGGGAAAGGAATCCGACAATCAAAAACAGATTAGCAACTACATACATGAAAGGAGTGAAAGTGGTCAGAAGCAAAAGGATATGGAACATGGCGAGGGAGATGAAAGCGAAAGTGACAAGATAAGAATCCAGACTTTTTCTTTTGATGGAGTTCTTCAGATTTTTGAAAATAACAAAACCGATCAACAAAAGAGAGGCCAGATGGAATTGTGTGAAATTTGCATACCACAGATTCACGAATACGATCGGAATTATTTTTCTGTTTTCAGAGAAATAGGTCAATGCCAACAACAAGTAGGCGATGAGCGAAGACACATAATAAATGGAAAATCCGTAATAATTGAACAGAACAATATTCGACAAAGAGTTGAAAAAATCTATTTGTATATAGGTGTAGAGACTGATTGCTGTAAGGATTAAGAAGCCAAGACTCAAAATAAAGAAACTGATGGAAAGATTGCGAACAGAATTTTTTGAAGTCAGCCTGTAAACCTTGAAAGCAAAATAACCCACGAGAAAACCTATCACAGCCACGGCTAAATAAACCACAGAAACGATCCCATAGAACATCAACGGTATCAACAATTCTTCCATACTTACCTATCATTAGTCAAAGTTCTTAAATTTTCTTATGGATGTTAAATCTAGATTTCCCTTTCACAAGGCAGGTATACCCCAGAAATCACATACAGTTTACCGGATAAGACAATTTCGGGATTTATTTTTCCCGATAAAATTCAAAATCAATCTCCAATGTGGAAAAATCCAAGAAACTACCAAACTTATATTTATATATAAGAATGGTTAATTCTTTAATATGACAATATTGCCCATAGATAAAAGGTTGAAAAAGAGAATGCACAAAATTGTGGCACTGGCACAGGACATTTTAGTTATGGAAATCTATGATCATCTCTCTAATGCCATAATTCATGGCGGTACTGCAACATGGCGATGTTACGGAAGCAACAGGTTTTCTGAAGATGTTGACGTTTATCTTCCTCTGAATATGAAAAAAGAAAATTTCGAAAATTTTTTGAGCAGTTTAAAGGGGAAAGGCTTTGTTGTCGAGAAATTTAAGAAGACGAACAATTCCATATTTTCCAAGTTTTCCTATACAGGTGTTACAGTCAGATTCGAGGTTTTATTTAAAAATGTTAAGAATTTTGTGACTAAAGCATTCGAGATGAGCGATGGCACTTCAATCCTGGTGAACACATTGAATTCCGAAGACATGATCATAGAAAAAGTTTCTACATACCTCAAGAGAAGAAAAGTCAGAGATTTGTATGACATATCTTTTCTTCTGAAATTCGTTGAAAATAAAGAGAAAATAAAAAATGCGCTGATGAAATTGACAAAAGAATTTATGCAGCCCATAGATGAAAAAGAACTTAAGGTGCTGATAATTTCCGGAAGTGTTCCAACTGTGGAAGATATGCTAAACACGGTGAGAAAATGGGTAAGATAATACATGTAAACAAAATAAGAGAATTTTTAAAAACCACTCCGGTTATCAGGGTAAAAGACATAGAACTGCTTGTAAAAAGTAAAGGCTACAGCCATCTGATTCTTCACAAACTTGCGGAAAAAGGGGAAATAAAAAGAATTACAAAAGGTTGGTACAGCTCGCATGAAGATCCTATCATTTCAGTGTTTTGTTTTAAACCAGCCTACATCGGATTGCAAGAAGCTCTAAGTTTCCATGAACTTTGGGAGCAGGAGACGAATGTCGTCATCGTCACTACGAAAAAAGTGCGGACTGGCATAAGAAAAATTTTAGACAGTAATGTAATTTTGCACAGAATAAAACAAAAATACTTTTTTGGATTTGATTATTTGGAATATGAAAACTTTTTCATCCCCCTTTCTGACATAGAGAAAACTTTGATAGATTTAGTTTACTTCAACGAAATTCCCGGAAAGGATGTTTTGAAAGAAATTAAAAAACGGATGGACAAAGAAAAATTGAAAAGATATTTGAAGAGATTTCCAGTTAAATTCAGAGAAAGAGTGCAGAGCCTCATCGTCTAAATTTTCTTATGGATGTTAAATCTAGATTTCCCTTTCACAAGGCAGGTATACCCCAGAAATCATATACAGTTTACCGGATAAGACCACTTCGGGATTTATTTTTCCCGATAAAATTCAAAATCAATCTCCAATGACCATCGAGGAGTTTTTGTATTTTTATGAAAGCGAGAATGAGATACAACTGGAACAATGTGGGACTGACAGGCAGAGAGGTGAGAATAGCTAAAAATATCTCCCAGATGCTTTTATTCGGATCCAAGGTCCAAGAGATAAAATCAAGTCTGAAACAAATAAATTCAGACGATTTTCTACCAAATAGAAAGAATCTTCTACCAAATAGTAAATTTTGCAATAGAAAAAATCAAAATAAGTCGCAAACGTTTAAATTCTTAACTTCTATAGAAAATACAGATGATGCGAATGGAATCTAGAAACGTATTTTTTGTCTCAGCATTTTCAATCCTATTCTTTTTAATCGCGGCTGAGATAGTCCTTTCAACAGGAATCTACGTGATACCTGCGATGATGGTTGTTTATGCCAACGATTATCCTAACACCACAAGCTCTGTAAATTATCCAATAACTTTGAAAAACATCAACAGTTTCGCAGTCAACGTGACTTTAGAAAAATCTGGAGAGATAACAAGCTTGGTCAACATCCCTCAACCGAATTTTGTATTACAGCCTGATGAAACTAAAGATGTTGAAGTTGATATAAGTTTGGATGGACCAGCCTATGCAGAGGGTCTGATAACTGTTAATTTTGATGCCTATAATGAAGTTCCAGTCTATTACGAGATAGGTGTGGGGATAAACGGAAGAGCGGCCGGATCTGGCAAACAATGTAGTGGAACTATAATATCATGTGGTGTTTATCCTGACTGCCAAGATTTAACCCAGCTGAACGGTTGCAATAACGGTTATTACAGAACTTACAGTTGCTTAAACAACCAACCTCAATCCAGTCAGATTTGTACTTCTTATTGTTGTGGATTGATAGGAGGGACATGCCAAGGTGCGACAACATGCACGGGAGCACCTCAAGCACCAGCAAAAAATATAACAGTAAATGTCACAAACGGAATTAATGAAACAAGAAATGTTTCTATTTCATTATACAATCCCGGCACAAGCAATCTGATCAATTCGACAAATGTAACCGGTGTAGGAACTATTTTTTCAGCAAATTCCACCGTAGATTTCAATCTTGATTACGATTCTTCGAAACTAAATGTTTTATTGGAGAATTTGGATCTTAACAACATCAACTCAGTGTCAAACATTGTTTTGGATTCCGTCTCTCCTTCAATCTCAAACGTAACCCTTCGCAGAGCTTTCAAAATCTCCGTTCCAAGTAGTTTCTCTTTCACAGGAATCACTTTGAAGATAAAATATTCTGATCTGTCTGTAAATGAAAATAGTTTGTATTTGTACAGATGTGGCAATTACGATCTCGCAGGTAACGTATGTAACGAGAATTGGATTCCAGTAACCATTACATTAGTGAATGGTTTTGCTATAGCGGAACCGACAAACTTTTCGGCTTACGCATTAGGTGAGAGTCAGCAATCACAAACCACTACAACCACTACAACTTCATCTCAAACCACTACAACAACACAATCTTCAAGCCAAGGTAACACAGGCTCAACTGGCAGCACAGGATCAACAGGAAGTACAGGCGGAACAGGAGGTGGACTACCACCAGCTAAGACAACCACAACAACTTCAAAAACTACTACTACAAGTCCAATCACTACAACCACAACAAGCAAAACAAATCAAACAGAACAATCAGAGCAAAATCAACAGAACTCTCCGTTGACGGGATTTGTCTCTCTCGTTTCCAGCAATTTGCCTCTAGTTATTTTGCCTATAGCGGGTGTTGGAGTAGCATTCTTCACATGGAAATTCTATCTCAAAAACAGCCTTGAAAGTGCAGGTTACAGCAACAGATACCAAAAAATGAAAAAGAAAAAGAAATATTCTTTTAACGAAACAAGATTGGTAATGCAATAATTTTTATTTAAAAAATCCTTTTGATAAAAAAAGAAAAAATTAAAAAATCAATCAAGAATTTTGACCGCACGATACTGTAGCACCATACCCACTCATCCAATTCACTTGATATAGCAAACCATCGCCATATGGGATGTTAACTGTCCATTGAGCGAGCAAAGATGCTTTTGATACATTCGGATCGCCAGTGGGAACATACTGTGGTGTATTGTAGCTGGTTTGTATGCATTTAGTGAATCTTGTACCACATGATTCTGTGTAGGTGAAACACGTCTTAAGAGGTTGCCATACCATTGATGGTGTGTAAACTACTCCTGTGTACAATTGGATAGTACAAGTTTGTCCTCCTACAAGAGTTTGTTGATAGCTAATTGGACTGAAACCATTTGCAAGTACTGCAATTGGTAGTGCTGCTATTACTGACATTACTAGAAACGAAACCATTGTCTTTTTCATTTTTTACATCTCCTTTCTCCATCAGTTTTATTAGGTATTAACTGAAACCCTTTGGAATGTCGTCCTGATCCCATAAGTAATTAACTAGATTAGTACTTTAATAAATTTTTAACCGATATAGATATTTGTGACGGTTATATTAGATACTTTGATCAAATCATTCCAAATTCTTCCGCCTTCAATATTCGCCTTATAATTCTTAACATCTATCACAAAATTGTCCAAATTAATTACATCCTGTTGGCCTGTTCTATCTTTGCTTATTACCAACGTCCCATAGCCTTGGCAGTGAACATCTTTTGTTGTTGAATTAGCAAAACAATCATTATAATTTCTCATGACTGCTGAAATGGTGACAGGTTGGTCTTCTATGACTTTCCTCTGGAAAAGCACGTAATTGTAAGTTCTTTCCACCTTCATGTATCCCTGCGAATAGAAACTGGAGATTCCGAAAAGATTCGAGCCCATGTTGAAGAAATATCCGCTGAACTGTAGATAATCAGGAGTGTAATTCCTGTAATCAAACCAATTCGACCCATAGATCCAATTTATTTTTGCCCCGCTTATCTTAGGCGCGTTCAATTGCGTGTACATGGCGTAAGAATATTGAGATTTCACCAAAAGGACCGGATCTGTTCCGCTGAAAGGAATTTCATTAACCGAACCAAGCAAATTGA
>Ga0315282_10011551_pt1 | contig 13650 bp, 11 predicted proteins | sample YL17G07_20_MG_FD_203693 | JGI IMG/M metagenome (GOLD analysis project Ga0315282, IMG submission 203693) | Sediment microbial communities from Yellowstone Lake, YNP, Wyoming, USA - YL17G07_20 | ecosystem: Environmental > Aquatic > Freshwater > Lake > Sediment | place: USA: Wyoming | collected... | reverse complement strand
ATCGTGGACTTGCCGACGTTAGGGAGCCCGACTATACCAATACGGATCATTGCGCGCCGCCACTCTACGTTTCAACGCCGCGCGCGCCGGCCCTGCTCTTGAGTGACAAGCGAACGGCCCGGCGCTTTTGTCGGTGGGTTGTGCCAGGCCGACCGTCGTGTCATTCAGAGGCCCGATAGCATCGGGCCGAAGAATCTGCTTTTCGGTCCAGGTCAGAAGCAGACTCTTCGCTTCGCCCCGTGTGCGGCGGTGTCCGCCGCTCCGGAGACGCCGTTGTGGCGCGATAGGATATCGCGCCTCCGAAAGTGCGGCGCAGCCGCACTCCGGCGCCGCAAGTCGGGGCTTCGCTCTGAGCGACGAACCAAAGGCCGGGGCGCTTTCGTCGGCGGGTTGTGCCGGGCCTACCGCGGTGTCATTTACGCGCAAATCGGATACCTGCCGTAGCGGAATGTCGCGTCAAGCATCGCTTTGTAGTTCTCGAGGGGAACGTATTCGGTAACGCTGTTGCTGGAGCTGACGCAGTAGCCGCCGCCGGGGGCGAGAGTGCGGATGCGCTCGCGCACCTCGGCCTCGACCTCGGCCGGCGTGCCGCGGGTCAGGGTGTAGCCGAGATCAATGTTGCCGATGACGCAGAGCCGGCCCGCGTACCGCCGCTTGACCTCGACGATGTCCATGGACGTCGGCTCCAGCGGGTGCAGAGCCTGAAACCCGATGTCGAGCAGGTCGTCCATGACCTCCCAGAGTCTGCCGTCCGTGTGCAGCACGTACAGCAGATGCCTCGAGCGGCAGATGTCCGCCAGCTCGCGGTAGAACGGAAACACCAGGCGCCGCAGCACGTCCGGCGAGATCATAAGGCCCCCGCCGTGGGCCATGTCATCGCTGAGCCAGATGCACTCGACGCCCGGGTATTCCACTGCGCGCTGCATTGTATCAACATACAGGCGCCCGACGCGCTCGATCACCGCCTGTACCAAGTCGGGCTGATCCGCAAGGCAAAACGCGAAATGCTCCATCCCCATCAGCATCCACGCGCGCTCGAAGATGCCGCCGCCCTTGACCGCGGTGACGATCTTCATCCCCGGCGGCAGCAGGCTCGCCGCCGCCTCGAGGGCGCGCAGATCGGCCCTGTCGGCGCGCGGCCATGGGAATGACTCGAAGTCTTGCCAGGTGCGAATGAGTCCGCGCCCGAGGCTCACCCATGCGCGCTCGGTGTCCTGCTCATAGCCGCCGTAGTGGTACACGTGCGGAGTCTTGGGCTCGGGATATGGCAGATGGGCCGTGACGCGGACGTAGTCGTAGCCCGCGGCGGCGGCGAACTCGATGTCATCGCGCAGGTAAGAGATCGGATCGGTTGAGGGGTCGGCGAGCTTCCGGCCCATGAACGCGGCCTTGACCGCATCCTCGACCTTGAGTTCAGCCAGGGGCACGCGGTCGGGCTCGCGGCAGAGCACGGCGGTGCGGAAACGCTCGAAATCGGGTCTTGCCTCAATCATGGCCGAAGCTCCTGTCCCAGCGCCGCAGCGGCGGCGCGCGGCCAATCGGGCTGAGTGAGAAGCCGGGAGCCGATGGCGACAAGGTCGGCCTTCCCTTCGGCGATGACGCGATTGGCCAACTGTGGATCGTGCAGCTTGCCAACGGCGATGACAGGCACCGATACCGTCTTCCTGACCGCCTCTGCTAGCGGAACCATGTAGCCCGGCTCGCGATCACCACCAGCGAGGCTCGCGGAGACATGGATCATGCACGCGCCGCCGCCTTGGAGAGCTCTGGCAATCCGGCAGCCGTCTTCGAGCGTCAGCCCGTTGGGCTTCTCCTCGATCGCGCTGATGCGCGCATAGACGGGGTAATCCAGGCCGGTCGAGTCACGCATCGCGCGCAGGCACTCCACCGCGAACCGCAGGCGGCGCTCGAAGTCGCCGCCATACTCGTCAGTCCGATGGTTCGTCGCCGGCGACAGGAACTGCGTGACCAGAAAACCATGCGCGCCGTGGAGCTCGACCGTATCAAACCCCGCCGCTTTGGCGCGCGCGGCGGCGGCCCCGAATGCCTCAATCAACTCGCGGACCTCGGCAACGGTCAGATCGGATGGTACATTCGGGAACGCATCTGCGGATGGCGCAACGGGGGTTCCCGCAATGGCCTTGACGTCGGCGACCCCGCCCGCGTGGTGAATCTGAATGGCCGCCGCCGCGCCGTGATCCTTGATTGCTGCGGCGAGCCGGGCAAGCGGCTTGATGTGCTTGTCACTGGAGATGCCGAGTTGGTTGCGGGACAGTTTGCCGTCTTCGCGCACGTATGAGGCCGCTACGATGATCAGCCCAACACCGCCCTGCGCCCGCTGGGCGTAGTGCTCGATGACCTGATCGGTGACGACGCCGCCCGGCCCGGCGTCGTTCATGTTCATCGGCGGCATGACGACGCGGTTGCGCAAGTGCAATGTGGTTCCGGGGATTTCGATGGGATCAAAGAGACTGGGCATGGTTCAACTCCTGGATGCAAGGCCGGCACTGTATCCGCTGATCGTATCCCGGGCTCTCAACGCCCACGGAGCGACCTGTCGAAGGCCGGGTATGCTCCCCTCATCCAACCTCTCCCTGAAAACGTCGAGCCGCAGTCAAGCGTAAGCTGACCGCACAAGCGTCCTATGGAGTGCGGGAGCCTTGGCCCCGATTCATCGGGGCTCCGGAAGTGCGACCTAAGTCGCACCCAAGCTCCCGCTTTCAAAGCGGCGGCTTCAGCCGCCGCACTCCAAAAATGGCCGCTGCATGGGCGGGCCTTGGTGCAATCCCGGCTTGCCTGTCGCCGAAGCCCTCTCAGTCGAGGTCAGGCGCAAGATGTGGGTAATGATAAGCCCTGAGAGGGTGAGGGTTCTCGGTCGCGTTACGACACCCACTGACACGAACATACGGCTTGTCCACCTGCCTATGGCCCGCCGTCCGCCAGGTATTCGTCGATGGTCTTGTAGGAGTACCGCTCGCCTTCGCGGCGCGAGGAGAGCGCGGTGAGCAGCGCTTGAGCGGTGTCGAGCGAGGTCAGGCACGGGACGCTGTGCTCCACGGTGGCGCGGCGGATGCGGATGCCTTCGCGCCCGGGCTTGTGGTCCTTCGACATGGTGTTGATGAGCAGGTCCACCTTGCCGCTCATGATGAAGTCTATGATGTTGGGGCTACCCTCGCTGATCTTGCCCACGCGCGTCGCCGGTATGCCGGCGGCGGCGAGGTAATCCGCGGTACCCTTCGTCGCGTGAATGGTGAAACCGAGGCGCGCGAATCCTCGCGCCAGTTCCGCTGCCTCCGGCTTATCGCGATCAGCGACGGTGAGCACGAGCGTCCCGCGGTTCGGCACCGCTACGCCGGAGGCCACCATCGCCTTGTGCAGGGCGCGCGAGAAGTCCTCGTCGATCCCCATGATCTCGCCGGTGGATTTCATCTCCGGGCCGAGGTTGACATCCACCTTCGTCAACTTGGCGAACGAAAAGACCGGCGCCTTGACCCCATAGTGCCGCGGCGGCGGGTACAGGCCCGGGCTGTAGCCGAGCTCCGTCAGCGACCTGCCGAGCATGACTTTGGTCGCAACGTTGACCATCGAGATGCCGGTCAGCTTCGATAGGTATGGCACCGTGCGACTGGCGCGCGGGTTGACTTCGAGGACGTACACCTGATCGCCCTCGAGCACGAACTGGATGTTCATGAGGCCCTTGATGTGGAGCGCGCGCGCCAAGCGCATCGAGTAGTCAACGATAGTGCGCTGCGCTTTGTCCGACAGCGTCACCGGCGGGCATACCGCCATGCTGTCGCCCGAGTGGACGCCGGCGCGCTCGATATGCTCCATGATGCCCGGGATGAGGGCGTCGCGTCCATCGGCGATGACATCCACCTCGGCCTCCTTGCCGAGGATGTACTTGTCCACCAGGATGGGGTGGCGCGGGGAGACGTCCGTCGCCATGCGCATGTACGAGAGCAGTTCCTCGTCCGAGAAGACGATCTCCATGGCGCGCCCGCCGAGCACGTACGACGGCCGCACCAGCACCGGATAGCCGATCTCGGCGGCGACCCGACGCGCCGCATCGATGGAGCTCACGCCCCGCCCCGGCGGCTTTGGGATATTGAGGTGGCGCAGGAGGTGCTCGAACCGATCGCGGTTCTCAGCAATATCTATGTCGTCAAACGCAGTGCCGAGAATCGGGACGCCGTTGCGCTGGAAAACGTCGGCGAGGTTGATGGCGGTCTGGCCGCCGAACTGCACCACGACCGCTTCGGGCTGCTCCTCGCGGATGATGTTGAGCGTATCCTCTTCCGTCAGCGGCTCGAAGTAGAGCTTGTCGGAGGTGTCGAAGTCGGTGCTGACGGTCTCCGGGTTGCTGTTGATGATGATGGACTGGCAGCCCTCTTCCGCCAGTGCCCAGGCGGAGTGAACGCTGCAATAATCGAACTCGATGCCCTGGCCGATGCGGATGGGGCCGGCGCCGATAACGACGACGCGCCGGGGATGAGTGATGCCCGTTTCATTCTCGCGTTCATATGTCGAGTAGTAGTAAGGCGTCGCAGCCTCGAACTCCGCGGCGCAGGTATCAACCATCTTGTAGGTTGGATGGATGTCGAGCCCGCGCCGCAGCTCGCGCACCTGCCGCTCCGGGCACCCGACGAGCTCCCCGATGTAGCCGTCGGCAAAGCCCATCCGCTTCGCTGCCCTCACCATATCGGCGGAGAGACCTTCCGCGCCCGCGTCCGCGATCAGTTCCTCCATCTCGATCATGTTTCGGAGCTTGTGCAGAAACCACGGGTCAATGGATGAGAGGTCGTGAATCTCCTCAACAGACATGCCGCGGCGGAAAGCCTCGCACACGGCGAAGATGCGCTCGTCGGTCGGATGGCGCAGGATCTCTTCGAGCTGGGTATCGCTCCACAGGTTAATGCCGCGCAGGCGCGGCCCGGAGACGCCGATCTCCAGCGACCGCAGCGCCTTGTTGAGAGCGGCCTCGAAGGTGCGATCGATGGCCATGACCTCGCCCGTCGCTTTCATCTGCGTCCCGACGGTGCGGTCGCCGGTGGCGAACTTGTCGAACGGCCAGCGCGGCACCTTGACCACGACATAGTCAATCGCCGGCTCGAAGCAGGCCGTGGTCTTGCGCGTGATGGCGTTGGGGATCTCGTCGAGGTGCAATCCGACCGCGATCTTCGTCGCCACGCGCGCGATGGGATAGCCGGTCGCCTTGGAGGCCAGCGCGCTCGACCGGCTCACGCGCGGGTTGACCTCGATCACATAGTACGTGAAGCTCTGGGTATCAAGCGCAAACTGGATGTTGCACCCGCCCTCAATGCCGAGGGCCCGGATGATCTTGATCGATGCGGTGCGCAGCATCTGGTACTCAGGGTCGGTGAGGGTCAGCGCGGGCGCGACGACGATAGAATCGCCGGTATGCACGCCCATGGGGTCGAGGTTCTCCATGCTGCACACGGTGATGCAGTTGTCGGCGCCGTCGCGCATGACCTCGAACTCGATCTCCTTCCAACCGAGCACGCAGCGCTCCAGGAGGAGCTGGCCGATCATGCTCATGCGCAGGCCGCGGCTGGCGATCTCCGTCAGTTCGCGCAGGCTGTGGGCGATGCCGCCGCCGGTGCCGCCGAGCGTATAGGCCGGGCGCACGATGATGGGAAACCCAATGACGTCCGCAAAGGCGCGCGTCTCGGCGAGCGAGGTCACGATGCGGCTGTCCGGCACCGGCTCGCCGATCGCCTCCATGGTGGCCTTGAAGTGCTCGCGGTCCTCGGCGCGCTCGATAGCATCCAGCGGCGTGCCCAAGAGACGGACGCCGTACGCCGCGGTGATGCCTTTCTTGGCGAGCTGCGCCGCGAGGTTCAGGCCCGTCTGGCCGCCCAGGGTCGGGATCAGCCCCTGCGGGCGCTCGCGCTCCATGATCGCCGCCACCACTTCGACCGTCAGCGGCTCGATGTACACGCGATCGGCGATGTTGGTGTCGGTCATGATGGTGGCGGGATTGCTGTTGACCAGCACGACCTCCAGGCCTTCTTCGCGCGCCGCCTTGCAGGCCTGGGTGCCGGCGTAGTCAAACTCCGCCGCCTGCCCGATCACGATCGGCCCCGAGCCGATCACCATCACCTTCTTGAGATCAGAGTCTCTAGGCATCTGTCGTTGTCATCTCAGCCTGAACGATTGCGCGCCTTGACGCTCTTCACGAACTCGTCATATATCTGGCGGCTGTCCTGCGGCCCCGCCGAGGCCTCCGGGTGGTACTGCACCGAGGTAATCATCAGATCGGGGTGCACCATGCCCTCGACGGTGCCGTCGTTCAGACTCACGTGGGAAACCACCGCGCCCGTGCGCACGAGGCTCTCCTCGTCCACGGCATAGCCGTGGTTCTGAACCGTGATGTAGGTCCGCCCCCCGTTGAGCGCATCCTTGACCGGGTGGTTGGCGCCGCGGTGGCCGAACTTCAGCTTGTACGTTCGTCCTCCCAGGGCGTGCCCCAGCAGTTGGTGGCCCAGGCAGATGCCAAGGATAGGGAGCTTGCCCATCACCGCGCGCAAGGTATCCACCGCGTAGTCGAGCCGCGCCGGATCGCCGGGGCCGGGCGAGAGCACGAGGGCATCCGGCGCTAAGTCAAGGACCGTCTGGGAGTTCACCGTGCACGGCAGCACCAGCACCTCGCAACCGAGATCGTGGAGGAACTGGAGAATGCTGCGCTTGACGCCATAGTCGATCAGCGCGACGCGCAGTCGCTCGTCGAACCGTATCTGCGCTTGCGCCGCTCCAGGGCGCGCGCCCGGACTCCACTGGTATGCGCTGGCCGTGCTCACCTCCTGAGCGAAGTCCATATCGCCATAGCCGGGCGTGTGGCGCAGCCGGTCGATGGCTTCGGCAGGCGTCTCCTCGGTCGTTATCGTGCCCATCATAACGCCTTGCTCGCGCAGACGACGCGTCAGGCACCGCGTGTCAACGCCGGCGATCCCAACCACGCCGTGTTCGCGAAGGAAGGCGCGCAGCGTCCCCCTCGAGCGCCAGTTGCTCGGCTCATCACAGATCTCGCGCACCACGAACCCCTCGGCCTGTGGGCGTCGGGACTGCATATCGCCCGCGTTTTCGCCGTAGTCGCCGATGAGAGGAAACGTCAGGGTCAGTATCTGACCACGATAGCTCGGGTCGGTCAGCATCTCCTGGTAGCCGGTCATCGCGGTGGAGAAGACCACCTCCCCCACCGTTCGACCGGGCGTGCCGATGCTGAGGCCCTCGAATACCGTACCGTCCTCGAGTGCGAGTATCGCCTTCATGTTGCCTGTGTTGGTTGCGGCATCACCTTGGCGTTCGCGCATGCGGCCGGCACTTCGCCGTCGCGCATCACCATGCGCCCGGCGACGAACAGCCCGACCGCCTTGCCGCGCACCCGCCATCCAGCAAACGGACAATTCCGCGCCTTCGACCTGAACTCGCGCGGGTCGATGACCCACTCGCGGTCGAGGTCTATCAAGGTCACGTCGCCGGGCGCCCCGACCGCGAGGCGGCCCGACTTCAGGCGCAGTATCCGCGCCGGGTTGCGGGTCATCATCGCCAGAAGGTCCATGAGCGTCATGCTCTCGGAATGAACGAAGGCAGTGAGCATGACCGCAAGCGTCGTCTCCAGACCGATGACGCCGAAAGGCGCCCGGTCCCAGGGTTGAGCCTTCTCCTGCGGCGCATGCGGCGCGTGATCGCTGGCGATGACGTCGATCTCGCCGAGGGCAACGGCAACGCCAATCGCCGCCGCGTCCCGGGGCGAGCGCAGCGGCGGGTTGACCTTGAAGTCTGCGTCACCTTTGGGCCGCTCGGCGGTGCTGAGCAGGCAGTGGTGAGGGGTGGCTTCCGCGGTCACCTTCAAGCCGCGCGCCTTGGCGTCTGTGAGCGCTTCGACCGATTCGCGCAAACTGAGATGCGAGAAATGGAGCCGCGCCGGGACGGCGTCGAAAAGCGCGATGTCACGCCGCACCAAGTCGGCCTCGGCCGTGTACGGCTTGGCCCATCCCTTGGCGGCGCGCGATCGCGGCGACTCCTCGCAGTGCGTCGTGACCAGGAGCCGGGCCTTCGCGGCCCGTCGCAATCCTTCGGCCATAACGTCCGCGTCGAGTACCGGCTCCCCGTCATCGCTCAGGGCGACAGCCCCTGCCGACTTCAGCGCCTTGGCGTCCGTCGCGCGCTCTCCCCCTTGCGCCTCGGTGAGGCACGCCTTCGGGAGCACGCGCACCAACGCTTCCCGGCCGACGCGCGCGAGGGCGTCCGCCACCCGCTCCGGTGAGTCTACGGGCGGGTCCGTATTCGGCTCCGCGCAGATGGTGGCGAAACCGCCGGCCGCCGCGGCAGCCGTGCCCGATGCGATCGTCTCCTTGTGCTCGTATCCGGGCTCGCGAAGGTGCACGTGCATGTCAATCAGGCCGGGGCAGACCACCAACCCCTTCGCGTCGATAATCTCGACCTCCTCCGCGGCTCCCACGCGCCCGATGGCTGCGATCCTATCGTCCGTGATGAGCAGATCCCCGACTGCGCTGCGCCCGCTTGCGGGGTCGATCACATGGCCGCCGCGGATCAGGTAGCTCAAGCGCTTGCCTCCTGCGACACCTTGGTGATGCGCTCGCAGTAGACGCAGCGCAGCTTGCGACCGGTCGCCCCGACCGGCTCGAACAGAGCGGGCAGGTAGCGTTCCTGGGTCGTGACGCATCGCGGATTAGAGCACGTCACGTGATCGACGGTTGTCTTCTTCGCCGGTCGCCGCTCCGGCTCGTCGGCTCCCCGTCGAACCTTTATCTCGCGCAGCCCCAGCATCGCTGCAACCAAAGCCATCCGGATCGGCAGCCCGTATGCCGCCTGGCGGAAGTACGCCGCACGAGGATCCGCGTCGATGTCGTAGTGCAGCTCATCCACCCGCGGCAGCGGATGCATCACCAGGGCGTCAGGGCGCGCGCGGCTCAGCATGTCGGCGGTGATCGCGTACGAGTTGCGCGCCGCCTCGAACTGTTCCGCAGCGGTGAACCGTTCGCGCTGGACCCGCGTCACGTAGAGCGCGTCGAAAAGCGAGATCGCGTTTGATGTCAGCTCGAGTTGCTCCTCGGGGTCCGCGACCTTCCGCGAGCGCACCAGCTCCGGGTCCGCGACCATCTCATCCAGGCTGCGGTATTCATAGGTGACCGCGTTGTAGCGTTCACGAATGCGATCGGTGATCTCGCGCGGCAGCTCCAAGCCCTGCGGCGCAACACACGCGATCTTGGCACCGAACCGCGCCAGCCCGTACGCCAGCGAATGCGCGGTGCGCGCGTGCTTGAGGTCGCCGACCAGCGCCACCCACACGCCCTCGATGCGCCCCTTCTCCTGGCGAATCGTGTAGAGGTCGAGGAGCGTCTGCGTCGGATGCTCATGCGCGCCGTCGCCCGCGTTGATGACCGGCACGGACGCGTAATCCGCAGCCACCCGAGCCGAGCCTTCGAGCGGGTGGCGCATCACGATGACGTCCGCGTAGCTCTCGATGATGCGCACGGTGTCGGCGACGGTCTCGCCCTTGGCGACCGAGGTCGAGGTGACTTCAGGGCAGCTCAGCACGTCGCCGCCGAGCCGCAGCATGGCGGCTTCGAAGGACAGGCGCGTGCGAGTGCTCGGCTCGTAGAAGATGGTGGCCATGAGCTTGCCGCCCGCGATGTCCAGCTTAGAGCGGACGTGCTGCGCCATTTCGTCGGCAAGCGCAAAGATCGCCTCGATCTCGCCATTGCTCAGATCGAACACAGAAACCAGATCACGCCCGACCAGTGTCATGATTTCCCTAACCCTCACGGATCATCCGCTGGAACCACAAAGACACAAGGACTGGGAGCCTCTGTTGGGTTGTCTGAACCACAAAGACACGAAGGCACGAACGAAATCACAGCACAATACCTCTTGATGCCGTCTTTGATGACCGGCACGTTGAAGTTGATCAGGAGGCCGACGCGATGCCCTGTGAGCTTGAGGTACGTCAACAACTGAGCTTGATGAACCGGCAGAATCCGATCCACCATCTTAAGCTCGACGACTACACAGCCCTCGATCAGCAGATCCACCCGGAGTCCCGCATCCAATCGAAGTCCATCGTAGACTACCGGAAGCGCGAGCTGCTGGCATACGTTCAGTCCGCGCTTCCTCAACTCATGGACGAGGCAGATCTCATAGACGCTCTCTAGAAGACCCGGGCCGAGGGCGGAATGCACGCGAAAAGCCGCGTCGACGATGTGCTCCGCGACACGTTCAACGTCAAGCGGAATCGGCGTAACTGGCGGGCCTGCCCTTCCCTCAGTCATTGCGCCGGAACGCCCCTTCTTTGTGTCTTCGTGCCTTCGTGGTTCACTTATGCGCTCATTCCGCCGCTCTTGCCCCGCCCCACTTCTCGATGATGACGCGTTCCTCGGAGTCCGGGTCGCGCAGGCGCACCGTCACGCGCTCGCGGTGCGACGTCGGCACATTCTTCCCGACGTAATCCGGGCGCACTGGCAACTCGCGATGCCCACGGTCGATGAGCACCGCGAGTTGGACGACGGCGGGCCGCCCCCGCTCCATCAGCGCATCCATCGCCGCGCGCACCGTCCTGCCGGTATAGATCACCTCATCCACGAGCACGATGCGCTTATCGTCGATCGCAAACGCAATGTCGGTGGCGTCGGCGGCTTCCGCCCCGCGGTCCCGCCGGTCGTCCCGGTGCGGCGTGATATCGAGCGCACCTACCGGCACTTTGATGCCCTCGATGGATTCGATGAGCTGGCTGAGACGTTGCGCTAGCGGGACCCCCCGGGTCAGAATCCCCACTAGCGCCAGGTTCTGGGCGCCGCGGTTACGCTCGATGATCTCGTGCGCGATGCGGGTCAGGGCTCGTCGGATATCGTCGGCATCCATGATTTCGGGCGGCTGGTTGCTCATGTTTCACGCTCCGGCAGGCACGAAAATAAGGCCCTCCCGTGGGTACGGAAAGGCCTTTCGATTCCGAGTCGAATTGTCATGCGCGCCCCTTGCTAGTCTCGCTGGACCAGGTTAAAAGGGAGAGTATCAACTATGCCGCGCGTAGCGTATCACAGCCAAGCAAGGCATGTCAAGGCTTCCCCCCGCGCGGGTGTGACCGCGAAACGTTGGTGCAACCTCCGATTGTAGGGCGGGGATGCCCTTCGCTGCGCTCAGGGCAGGCTCTATCCCCGCCTATCCGGGCGGCGGGCTTGGGTTCATCCGCCTCAGGCGGGTAAGCCCGCCCTACATGCCAATACCAACGAAGAACGGTCACACCCCCGCGTGCGAGCCCGGTTACGTCTCGTACGCCATGCGATGGAATGTCCAGACGTCGTCTTCGGTCGTCCCCCTATCGGCCATCTGAGCCCGAAGCGTGGCCATGTCCGCCCCGGACCATTCCTGGGGCCGGTGGATCGTCCCGATGACCTCGAACCCCACCTACTCCCAGAACGCCTTCCCGCCCCCGCCCCATATACCGTAGAAGAAATCGAGGTCGCAAGGCGCAACCTTGATAACCCGCTTCCATCCATGCTCTCGTGCCCAGGGGATGAGCGCCTTTGCGAGTCTCAGGCCGATGCCCTTTCTGGCGCCGGCTTGCTCCGCCGTGCGCAAGATCGCATCTCCGCCGGGACGTGGGGCCTACCTCTGCTGTCGTCCCGGTGTAGGGACGGCTGGTCATTACGCAGTGCGCCCAGAGGGTCGCCGCGTCATCCTCGGGCTCGCATGCCAGCGTTGGGTCCAGGATGGGCTCTGCCCGGCCTGCCCTGCGCTCATCCACCATGCGGGCGATCTCCATCGGATAGAAGCGGATGAAGCCTACGACTTTCCCCTCCTCCCATGCCGGCAACGCGCACGTGCCGTACCGACGGATCGTCTCGCGCATGAACTCTCTCGCCCATCCCCCGCCCGTGTCGCATAGGCCGAAGTCGGGGTGTCTCGCGACAAGACCGCGCATCATTTCGTCGCTCCAGGGATGCTGCGGGACGTCCGACTCGCCAGACTCGAATGCCTCGCCGGCCGCTGCGTCGATCGGTCCGGCGTGCAGACATCGGGGCAGCATGAACTCCTCGTCCATCGGTTTGACCTCGACCATGCGCCCCATCTCCTTTCCCCTCAGGCCTCCGCAGACTCCCTCGCGAAGCGGATCGGATTCCGGCGAAATACGTTCGCTGGTCAAGCACCCGGACGGTGCCTCATCCCCTCCTTATCCAGTCCAGCGTGAGGATCGCCACGACGATGGATTCGCGAAAGCTGTCCTGCCCGGCTTCGTAGAGGCAGGCGATCTCGCCGTTGGCGAGCACCGCAAAGCACGAGTAAGCGCTTGGTCCGGGGTGAACCACCCTGGCGATGGGCCAGGTCTCACCCTCATCGTAGCTCAGCCGGACCGTCATGTTGACGCGGCTGTCCTCGCTCGCGGGGTTCGAAAACAGGATGATGTTGCCGCCTTGCTCGGGCCACGAATAGCGACGGATGCTCGCCTGGCAGACCGGTTCAACCAAGGTTGGGTCGAAGTGTTGATCTTTCCAGGTCAGCCCGCCGTCGGCGCTGATGGCAACCTGGCGGCAGTGCTCCGAGCGGTCGTAGTTGCGCATGTTGAGCATAAGGCGGTTGCCCGTGAGCTCCACAACTTCGCACTCGTCAACCTCGGGCTGCGGAGTCCTGCCGCCGAGTTGCCACGTCTCTCCGTGGTCGTCGGAGAAGATCACATGGGAGTAATCGCGCTTGGTTTCGGCCTCGAAATGGTCGCAGGGGATGAGCAGCCGCCCACGGTGCGGTCCTCGCTCGATCTGGATGCCTGCTCCAGGGCCGGTCGCGTACCAGGTCCAGTTGAGCGGTTTGACGCACGACGTGATCTCTCGGGGCCCAGCCCACGTGACGCCGTCATCCCTGGAGCACGTGGTGAATACGCGCCGAGTGTCCTTGCTCGTCCCGGAGATGATGGTGCCTTCCGTGTCACCACCGTCGTTCCACGTCATGGGCAGCCACACAACACCTGTGTCGCGGTCGAGCACCGGGCAGGGATTGCCGCAGGTGTTGGCGCCGTCATCCCACACCACCCGCTGCCCGCTCCACGTCCGTCCGGAATCGGTCGAGCGCTTGACCAGCAGGTCAATGTCGCCGCTGTCGCCCTGGCCGTGCTTGCGACCTTCGCAGAACGCCAGCAGGCTGCCGCGTGACGTTGCGATGATGGCCGGAATCCGGTAGGTGTGGTAGCCGTCCTCGCCGCTGGCGAACAACGGACTCTGGCGCAGCCCGCCGCGTCCCTCGCTTCCGGCGTCGTTGGGCGTTGGGCTGAATTCGCCGGGCGGGCGGTTCATCGCAGTACCGGACCCGGTGCTGCTCCGCTGACTCGCGTGAAATCGATCACGTCCCCTTCCCGGATTCCGTGCGTGTCACAGAAACCGGCGTTCACTTCGACGACGTACATCGCATTCTTCCCTGAAGGTATCAGCGCCTCCGAAAGGGGTGTTGTATTCTTGGCTATGGACACGATCCTCTTGGCGTTATCCGCGAAGATCATATCAAGCGAGATGAAGGTATTCTTCATCCAAAATGCCAGAGGTTGAGAGGTTTCGAAGATGAACAGCATCCCGGCATCCTGGGGCAGCGAGCGCCTGTACATCAGCCCTTGCGTCCGTTTGG
>Ga0315282_10011550_pt1 | contig 13651 bp, 14 predicted proteins | sample YL17G07_20_MG_FD_203693 | JGI IMG/M metagenome (GOLD analysis project Ga0315282, IMG submission 203693) | Sediment microbial communities from Yellowstone Lake, YNP, Wyoming, USA - YL17G07_20 | ecosystem: Environmental > Aquatic > Freshwater > Lake > Sediment | place: USA: Wyoming | collected... | reverse complement strand
CTACAGGAAAAACAGAAAAAATAATAGATGGACACTACCTGAGTAATCTTCAGATTTCGCCTGATGCCAAAACCATATACGCTCTCCAACAATCAATCAATCACCCGAACGATCTCTGGGCCATTGATTTGAAAAGCAAAAAGCTCAGCCAGCTGACTGATATCAACGCGGAACTTCTGGCTTCCCTCGAAATGAACCCGGCTGAAGATTTCTGGTTTGAATCACAGGGTGATAAAGTTCATGGTCTATTGCTCAAGCCGCCGTTTTTTGACCCAAATAAAAAATATCCTTTGCTTATGCTGATTCATGGTGGACCGCAGGGAGCCTGGGAAGACAATTTTCATTATCGCTGGAACGCCCAGATGTTTGCTGCTCCAGGCTATGTAGTGGCTATGGTTAACTTCCACGGCAGCACCGGCTACGGCCAGGCTTTCACTGATTCCATAAGCGGCGACTGGGGCGGAAAACCTTACCATGACCTAATCAAAGCAATTGGCTATTTGCCCGGTTACTATAAATTCATAGACATGGACAAACTAGGGGCCGCTGGGGCTTCCTACGGCGGTTATATGATTGACTGGATTGCCGGGCAGACTGATATGTTTGATTGCCTCATCAGTCATTCCGGAGTCTTTGACCTGCGTTCCGAATACGGCGCCACTGAAGAGCTCTGGTTTCCTGAATGGGAATACCGCGGCAGCCCCTGGACCAACCCGGAAATGTACCAGAAATTCTCGCCCAGCTCCTACGTCCAGAACTTCAAGACTCCCACCCTGGTGATTCACAGTGCCAATGATTTCCGGGTACCTCTGGAACAGGGATTGCAATTTTTTACTTCGCTGCAGAGGATGGGTGTTCCCTCTAAACTCCTTTATTTTCCGGATGAAGACCATTTTGTCCAGAAACCACTCAACGCTCAGCTCTGGTGGAAGACCGTGCTCGACTGGCTGGCCACTTATCTGAAGTAGGTTTTAAAAACCTAAAAAATAAAGTCAGGGAAAATTTACAAAAAAAAATCAAAAGGTTATTAAATAGTTTTTCTGGTTGCTGAGCTCAAGCCGGATATTTTTATTCTAAAATTCGAACTTCTGATTTCCAAATTCTAATTCCAGGAGAGACAGAGGATCTATTCTAGCTTCATTGATCTTAACTGCCCAGTGTAAATGTGGTCCGGTCGAAAGACCGGTTGAACCGGCCAGCCCCATCACCTGGCCTCTGGTCACCAGCTCACTCCTTTTGACCAGAATTTTTGATAGATGCGAATAGCTGCTGAAAAGACCCAGGCCATGGTCAATGATCACGGTTTTCCCGGAAAAATAGAGATCCGAAGCCAGCACCACCCGACCGGAGTTAGTCGCCTTTACCTGATGACCCTGAGGCACGGCAATATCCACACCGGAATGAATTGACCTGGGAACATTGTTATAGATTCTCTGCTGACCGAAGTTGGGAAAAAGATTACCTTCACAGGGCAGGATAAAAGGTCCTTCAGCCAGCCATTCTTTGGTGGTAAGGCTGTAAATCTGAGCCAGAATCTCAGCTTCTCTTTTTATCCTTTCCTGAACTTCTCTGGGCGGAGTGACATATTTCTGGTCAACGATCAGTTTTTTCTTGGGAAAATCCCTGGCCAGAATTTCGAGATGGCTGCTGAGTTTTTCTTTTTCCCGGCCATTTTCCCAGATAGTTATTTCGAACGATTTAGGTCCTGGCTTAACGGCCAGATCAACTCCCAGCAGCAGAAATTGATTTTTCCCCGGTTCATTCTTTAACTGGTATAAATTATCCAGAAAAAAAATATTCAGAGCCTCAGATTTTTTCTCCAGCCAGTTAAAAATTAGCGGCTCTCCAGGTTGAAGTTTCCTGAATTTAAGCTCAAAAGTATCACCGCTTTGAGCTCGAAGCACTAAGGTTTCACCGAAGGTTGAACCAGAAGAAACAAACAGAAGGAGAAAAATAAAACTGAGAAGATAGCTCAGCTTAAGGATTAATTCGATCTCATTTCTTTTCCCTGCTTTTTTATTTTTCATCTGACCGAACCCTTTCCATCATTTTTCAGGATTTTTCCTGGCAGATTTCCGCTAGTCTCTCCATTATCAATAACTATCTGCCCGTTGACAATAACATAAGGCAATCCATCAGGGTATTGATGCGGCTCTGACCAGGTGGCTTTGTCCTGAATTTTTTCAAAGTCAAAGAGAACTAGGTCAGCCAGATAACCTTCCTTAATTTTCCCCCGGCGCTCAAGCCTGAATTTTTCAGCTGGAAAGGAAGTCATTTTCCTGACCATCTGTTCCAGGGAAAGAATCTTTTGTTTTCGGACATATTCGGCAATAGCTCTAGGAAAAGCCCCGTAGGCGCGCGGATGAGGCTTGCCTTTAGCCAGGATACCTGAAGTTGAAGCCAGCTCGCTGTCAGTACAGAGACAGGTCAGAGGATACTTCAGGATTCTCTTGAGATTTTCTTCACTCATGGCAAAACAGACCATGGACACCTGACCTTCTTCCTCCAGCAGTAGATCACGAATAAAAGTAAACACATCTTTATTTTGCCAGTGAGCAGCTCTGGCCACACTCCGGCCTTCGAGTTGACGATTCTTTTCAGTAACTACTGAAGAAATCAAGACCTTATCCCAAGAACCAATATTTTTCTCTGACTCAGAGATGACTTCTTTTAATCTTGGTTGAAGCTCCGGGTTACGCATCCGGTTCAGAAAATCTTCTTTTTTCCCTTCTCTTACCCAGAGCGGAAAGAAAATGCTCAGACCGGTAGAAAAAGCCGTGTAGGGATAAACATCTGCCGCCACCTCCACTCCCCTGGCCCGGGCCTGGTCGATTTTTTTGAGCAGGTCATTAATCAGCGGCCAGTTTCGGGGATAGCCGATTTTAAGGTGCGAAACCTCCAGGCTAACCCCGGCTCTTTCCGCAATAGTGATGGCTTCAGCCAACGCCTGAAGAACATCATCTTCTTCATCCCTCATATGAGTGGCATAGATTCCGCAATAATCCTTGATGATCTTAACCAGCTCGATGAGTTCCTCCGTATCGGCAAAACTTCCTGGAGCGTATTCCAGACCGGTTGACAGCCCCACAGCTCCCTGCTTCATCATCTCCGCCACCAGTGATTTCATCCGCAATCTCTCCTGAGCCGTAGGCTGGCGGTTGTTATACCCGACCACCGCAGCTCTGATCGTACCCTGACCGACTAAAGTGGCAAAGTTGACAGCCTGGCCTTTTTGATTTAGCTTTCTCCAGAATCCAGCCAGATCATGCCAGTCAGCTTCAATCCCGAATTCTTCTTGGAGATATTCATTTTCTTCTTCGAGCATCTCTTCGGTCAGGGGAAAGCGGGAAGAGCCGCAGTTGCCACCGATGATCGTGGTAACACCCTGCCTGACCAGGCTATCGGCTGTCGGACAGACCAGAAGCTGGACGTCAGTATGATTGTGAACATCAATAAAACCGGGTGCCAGATGAAGTCCTTGAGCCCTGATTGTCCGGCCAGCTGGCTTATATCCTATTTTTCCTATAGATATTATATAATTCCCCTTGATTCCAACATCTGCTGGAAAAGGCTTTCGCCCCGTGCCATCAACCACCAGAGCTTCCTGAATCAAAAGATCATATTCGGTCGACGGGGATTTCTGACCGGGCAGAAAGATTAAAGCCGCCGCCCCGGCCACTTTTCGCCCGGCTTCCTTGAAAAATTCCCTTCTTTTTAAAAGCTCAGTTTTTTTATTCTCCATTTTTTTCTCGTTTTCTAAAAAATAATAAATTGTCTCCAATTTATCAAGAAAAAGAAATGATTTAAACATCGATAGCCCTCTGGCTGTCTTTGAAGCTAAAAAATTACAGCCATAGAGACAATTTATTTTTTTGACCAAAAATTTATGATAAGTTTTTAAGTCCACCGCCAATCTGTTTACTATTTCTTTTTAGGGCTATTTTTTGAATGATGACGAAAGGAGTTCAAGCTCATTAGAGCTTGGATTGGTTGTTTTTTTACTCCTTCCACTTTCTGATTTAAACTCGACTTTCCTCATTTATTAACTTTCTCCATCTAAATTTTAGGAAAAGCTAAATTTCGGCGGTTTTTGCCGGGCAAAGACCAGAGAATGACTGAACTACATAACGATTTAGCAGAAATTTCGTTCAACGGAAGACTTCGTGGTAAACAGGCTGGGTTTAAAATAAACTTTACTTTGTTGATAGATTTTGACATAAGATAAGAGCAAAATGGACGAAGGGCCAGCTGATGGTAAGAAAAGAAAAAATTTATTCTATTAACCAGAAAGCCAAGTTGATAGCGTTTTTCATTTTATTCCAGATTTCCCTTACTTTTTCTTACCCTGCTTCGTCCATGGCCACGGATAACAATCCGCCCGACCGACTCAACCGTTATTTTCTGAATCACTTACTAACAAACAGCAAAAATACCTTAATTTCTCCACTGAAGTGGGAAAAAAGCGACTGGCTGAAAGCTGGCCTTTGCTCAGCAGCAATCATAAGTTTTCTACCGGCAGATAACTCAATCCATAAATGGATAGGCAAGAACCGGTCGGACACCACTGATTCAGTAGCCCGAGCCTTTTCTGCTGCTGGCCGGCCGGCAGTCTTGCTGGGAGTGATTTCGCTCGGATATATTTATGGGGAAATAAATGATAAACAGGAGAGCCGAAAGACTTTTCTACTGGCTGGAGAAAGCCTGCTCATTACTGAACTTATTGTTCAACTCGGTAAAATAACCATCGGCCGGGCTCGACCTTATACTGAAGAAGCAGCCTTTAGTTTCCATCCCTTTAACTTCAAAGGGAAATGGCAATCATTTCCTTCAGGTCATGCGGCTTCAGCCTGGGCTCTGGCCGCCTGCCTGGCCTCACGTTCTGAAAGCCCCTACTTAGATGCTGCCTTATATTCAGTCGCTGCCGGAATTTCCCTGTCCCGGGTATTCCTCGATAAACATTATCCCTCAGATGTTCTGGCGGCCAGTCTTCTGGGCTATTTCATCGGGAAAAAGATCAGCCGCCCTTCTAAACCACCTGAAGATAAGCCAGCCATAGCCTTGGTCTTTAACAGAGGGATTATTGCTTTCAGTTTATATTACAATTTTTAAATTTCGAAATTACACGTAGGGTAAATAAGGCAGCTCTTGCCAAAGAAAAGTATTTTTGCTATTTTTATAGTCTCTATCGGGAAATTGACTGATTCTTACTGGAGGTATTGTTTATGACAGACGGTGCGGCTGAAAAAAGCAAGAAAAACAAAAAGATCAATCGGTTAACCCTGGCTGAGATCGAAACTCAGCTGGAGGAAATAAAGAAGACCCAGGGCAGCTGCCATTCAAGATATGCCCAGCACCTTCTGGCTCGAAAGAAAGCCGTTGCCGGCCAGAACTGAGCTTTATCCTCCCAATTTACCTGGCCAAAATCAAAATTATTTTACATTTTATCAATTTTCTGTTATTATTCAGGAGAAAAAAAGGAGTAGAAGAGCGTGTTGAGGAAAGAATTAAAGACAAAAATCATTCAAGAAAATCAGGTTAACTCGGTTGATTCTGGCTCACCTCAAGTGCAGGTGGCTCTCTTAACTGAAAGAATCAATCAGTTGATAACCCATTTCCAGCAACACAAAAAGGATTATCATTCCCGAAGAGGCTTGATGAAGCTCGTCGGTCAGAGGAAAAGGCTTCTGGAGTACCTTAAAAGAACAGGTAAAAGTCAATATGAGGATCTGATTCATAAACTGAATCTGAGAAAATAGGCTGATCGCCGATAGATTGAGTTGAACAATGTCTAATACTATTAATCTTGAAATCAATGGTCGAACACTTTCCATCGAGATTGGCAAAGTTGGAAAGCAGGCTGATGGTTCAGCCTTAGTGCGTTATGGCGACACCATCATCCTGGTGACTGCTACTTCAAAAAAAGAAACTTCTGGTGAAAAGAATTTCCTTCCGCTCATCGTTGACTACAGAGAAAACACCTATGCTGCCGGGAAAATTCCGGGAGGTTTTTTCAAACGCGAAGGCAAACCATCAGAAAGAGAAATCCTGGTGGCCCGGCTGATTGACCGTCCGATAAGGCCGCTCTTCCCGGATTATTATTTTCAGGACACTCAGATTGTTGCCCTTCTGCTTTCAGCTGACTTGGAAAATGAGCCTGATGCTCTGGGAATTATCGGAGCTTCAGCCGCTCTCTATTTTTCTGAGATCCCCTTCACCACTCCTGTGGCTGCGGTCAAAGTCGGTCTGGTTGATGGACATTTTATTATCAATCCGACATCTTCTCAGCTGGAAAAATCTCCTCTTAACATGATAGTGGCTGGTAACGAAGACGGCCTCTGTATGATCGAAGCTGGGGCTAACGAAGTTGAAGAAGAAAAAATTGTTGAAGGCTTAACCCTGGCTCAGGAAGAAATCAGAAAAATTGTGGCTGCTCAGAAAGAGCTTTTCAGCCAGCTGAACATCAAAAAGATGGAAGTCCAGGCTAAAAAACCTGACCCGGAAAAAGTTAAAAAGATAGAAGAAGAAATCTCAGCGGAATTGCTCCAGGCTATTCAGATAAAGCAGAAAAAAGCCAGCGAGAAAGCCAGCGAAGAAATTCTCAACCGGCTTCTTTCCACAATCCCCAAAGAAAATACTGAAGAAATCACCGAAACCAAAGACATCTTCTACAATCTCCAGAAAAAGCTGGTCAGAAAACTGGTCTTGATTGAGGGGAAAAGAGCTGACGGCCGGGCTTTTAACGAGCTCAGACCCATCAGCATAGAAATTGGCCTGCTGCCGCGGACTCATGGCTCTGCTCTGTTCACCCGCGGCGAGACCCAGTGTCTGGCTACAGTGACTCTGGGAACCTTTGAAGATGTCCAGAGGCTTGACGGTTTGGGCGAAGAAGCTGAAAAACGATTTATGCTTCACTACAATTTCCCACCATTTTCCGTCGGGGAAGTTTCCTTCATGCGAGCCCCAGGACGACGGGAAATCGGCCATGGCGCTCTGGCTGAAAAAGGAATCCTGCCAGCCATTCCCGAGGAAGAAACTTTTCCTTATACCATCCGCATCGTCTCTGATATTCTCGAATCTAACGGCTCTTCTTCCATGGCCACGGTTTGCGGTGGAGTGCTGGCGCTGATGGATGCTGGCGTTCCCCTGAAGATGATTGTGGCCGGTATTGCCACTGGCCTGGTCAAAGAAGGCGACCGCTACGCCATTCTGACCGATATCGCTGGTCTTGAAGACCATTATGGCGATATGGATTTCAAGGTCACTGGTTCAGAAAAAGGTGTTACCGCCATTCAATTAGATCTCAAAATCCCCTCCATCACACCGCAGATTCTCCGTGAAGCCTTCCAGCAATCGCGCCAAACCAGACTTAAAGTCCTGGCCAAGATGAAGGAAGCTCTGCCTGAACCCAGACCAGAGCTTTCTCCTCATGCTCCAAGAATTATTACTCTATTCATCAACCCTGAAAAAGTGGCTGATGTTATCGGCCCGGCCGGTAAAATGATTAAGAAAATAGTTGCCCAGACCAAGGCTAAGATTGACATCGAAGAAACCGGCAAAGTGATCATAGCTGCAGCTGATATGGAATCAGCCGAAAAGGCCAGACAGATGATCAGGGAAATCACGGTCGAAGTCGAGCGTGGCCAGGTCTATACCGGAAAAGTCGTCCGGCTGGAAGAATATGGCGCTTTTGTCGAAATCCTGCCCAACATCGTTGGCTTGCTCCATATTTCTGAAGTTGCCCCTTACAGAGTAAGAAATATCAAAGACGAGATAACACTCGGTCAAACCATCACCGTGAAAGTTATTGATATCGATGCAGAAAATAACCACATCCGTTTGAGCAAAAAGGCGCTCGAAGAAGGAAGCGAGCAAACCCAGTCTGAGTTTCAGTCAAAGGACCACAATCACTCTTATAACCGCAGACCTCAGGGCTTTTCCAGCCATCGCTCGCGAAACGACCGAAATCGTTTCTAAAAGCATAACAGGATGAGGGGAAAATCCAGATTTTTTTCCTCCGGCCAGAGAGGTGGGTTTACCCTGCTGGAAATGGTGGTGACCCTTTCAATTTTAGCCCTGCTCACCTCGGTGGCCATTCCAATAATCGAAACCTCAGTTAAAAGAGAAAAAGAAGCTGAATTGAGACAAAGTCTAAGGCTCATCCGAGAAGCTATCGATGAGTATAAAAGACTGGCTGATGAGAAAAAAATCAAGATCGAAGAAAATTCTTATGGCTACCCGCCAGATTTGGAAAGTCTGATCAAAGGTGTGGAAATAGAGGAAGAAGTTACTGATCCGACCGGCAAGAAAACAGTCAAAAAAGTACTTGTTCGTTTCCTCCGGAAAATTCCGAAAGACCCGATGGCTGACTCTGATGACTGGGGGTTGAGGTCTTATCAAGACGATCCCGATTCTGACGCCTGGGGAGGTGAAAACGTCTATGATATTTACACCAAGAGTCAGGCGACAGCCCTCGATGGAACCAAATACCGGGACTGGTAAAATGAGAACTTTTGATAAATTCGGAAAGCGAAAAGGTTTTACCTTAATCGAAATTCTCGTCGTCCTGAGTATCATCGGAATACTTCTGGGGCTGGCTGTCCCCCAGTATCAAATGTCAGTCAAAAGAGCCAGAGAAGCAGTGCTGAAAGAAAATTTGTTCATCCTGCGGAAGATGATTGACCAGTATTACCAGGATAAACACCGCTATCCCCCATTACTTCAGACCCTGGTTGAAGAACGCTATTTGAAGGTTATTCCGGTTGACCCAATCACCGGTTCAGCTGAAACCTGGGTGGAAATAAGACAGATGCCGTCAAGCGATGAATACATTCCGCCAGAAAATCTTGGGGTGGTGGATGTCAGGTCGGGCTCCGAAGCCAAGGCACTTGATGGAACTTATTATAACACCTGGTAATCCCGGGATAAAGATGAGCCAAAGAAAGCCGCTCTCAATAAAGTTAAAGCAGCCTTTAATGAATGTCCCGGACAACTTATTTTTCTTCTCAAATAAAGGCTACATTCTGATCCTTCTGCTGATAATTATCTTCGTCCTGACTTTAAGCCTTCTGGTAGCAGTACCGGTTTTGGAAACAGAGATTAGAAGAGAAAAAGAAGAAGAGCTCATCTTTCGGGGCAAGCAGTATGTTGAAGCCATCCGCCTTTACCAGCAAAAAAAGCCAGGGGCTTATCCTTCTTCACTCGAAGAATTGGTTAAACAGAAGTGCTTGAGAAAACTCTATCCAGACCCGATGTCTCCAACTGGAGACTGGAATTTGCTTTTGATTCCCCCGGTTACGGTCTCCACCTTAGCTTCAGCTCAGCCCGGCACAGCTCAGCTCGGGACCACTGAAAAACTTCTGGTAGTTTCTCCAGAAACTATAAAGAGAATCAGAAACCCCCAGATTGTCGGAGTGGTCAGTTCTTCCACTAAAAAATCGATAAAAATCTACAACGGTGAAGAGTATTACCATCTATGGCTTTTTTATTACGGCCAAACCCCTGGCAAAAAACCCGAGCTGATTTATCAGTTGAGTCAGTAACTCTCCTGAGTTGCTCTTTGATTGATCACTTTTTCACCCAGTCGGGCAAAATAAAAGAAAGCTGGTCAAAGAGTTTCAGGCCATTTTCTTCAGCCTGACCTGATTTTAGTTCCAGCACATATTTAGCCGGGTGGAGCGGAGCATAACTCGGACAGGGATCTCCAGGACATGGCGGAACATTTTTTTCTATATGGACAATCTGTCTGTGAGCATTAAGCCAGATGATATCTAGTGGAATAAGGGTGTTCTTCATCCAGAATGAATAAAAATCTTCTTCCTCAAAAATAAACAACATTCCCTGATCAGGAGAAATACTTTCCCTGAACATTAACCCCTTTTCTCGCTCTCCCGGAGTCACTGCTATCTCAGCAGACACGGCTTTTCCGTTGGGAAAAAACACTTTTACGAATTTATCTCTTTTATTATTTTGACAGTAAAGATGGGTAAAAATCAACAGGGTTAAGATCAGCAGACTTAAGATTTTTATTTGTAAGCTTTTGTTTTCCATTTTTTTCTCCCCGAACGATTCTGACTCATTGGCTTTCCCAGAATTTTTCAGTGGACTGTTACCAGCGGGACAAATCTCACTCCGATCAGTCTCTGCTCATCCCAGGAATCTTTTTTTCTGGTAATCAGGACAAGCTCCTGAAAATCTGTGCCCACAGGCACAATCATCCGCCCCTTGACTTTAAGTTGCTCGGCCAGAGCCCGGGGCACGGTAGCCGGTGCGGCGGAAACCAGAATAGCGTCATATGGAGCAAACTCGGGCCAGCCTCTGGTACCATCGCCGATTAAGAATTTTATGTTCTTATAGCCGAGCTCGGCCAGAACTTTCTGAGCTCTTCGGGATAGCTCTGGTATCAACTCAACTGTATAAACTTCTTTGATTATTTCAGCCAGAATAGCAGTTTGATAGCCCGAACCAGTGCCGATTTCCAGGACTCTTTCTTTACCTGTGAGCTTTAAGGCTTCGGTCATGTAGGCCACAATGTAAGGCTGGGAGATGGTCTGACCTTCTCCTATGGGCAGGGGTTCATCGCCATAAGCCAGCTCTTTCATCTGTTCCGGGACAAAAAGATGTCTCGGGACTTTGAGCATAGCTTCTAGAGCTTTCTTATCCTTGATCCCCCGTCTTCTGATCTGAAGCTCAACCATACCCTTTCTTTCTTCATCAAAGCTTGACCCGGTGCTCACCCTAGGCTCCTTTTTTAGGGGAAATCAGCTGTTTCCCATTTATCTCAGTTCTCTCTGCGGCTTAAATCAATACGACCGGGCAAAAACGGCGATAGTCACCGCTTCCTTCTGACAATAAACGCATCTTCCCTTCTGGCTTTTTTCCTGATTCATCGGTATCACCCTGATGGTGGCCATAGTCTCTTCTTTTATTTTAGCTTCGCAGTCTTCACTGCCGCACCAGAAAGCTTTGATGAATCCCTTCCTGTCTTCTATCACGGATTTAAATTCTTCGTAGGTAGAAACTTCCCGGATGTTTTCTCTCTGAGAGGCCAGGGCTTTCTCATAAATCGACTTTTGAATATCTGTCAGAAGCTCTTTTACTTTTTGCTCCACTCCGGCCAGATCAAGAGCTATTTTTTCTTTGTTCTCCCGGCGAACAGCTATCACCTGGTTATTCTTGACATCCCGAGGTCCAAGTTCCAGCCTTAAAGGCACTCCGCGCATTTCCCATTCAGAGAATTTCCAGCCGGGCGTGTATTCCGTCCGGTCATCAAGGAAAACCCTAAGCCCAGCTCGGTCAAGCGATGTTTGAAGTTCTTTAGCCACAGGCACGACCGTTTCTTTCCAATTACCCACAGAAATGGGCACAATGATTATCTGAATGGGAGCCACCTGAGGTGGAAAAACCAGCCCGGAATCGTCTCCATGAGACATAACCAGAGCACCTATTAGACGGGTGGATACACCCCAGGAAGTCTGCCAAACATACTGAAGGTTTTGATTGCGGTCCTCAAACCTGATGTTGAACACTTGAGCAAAATGCTGACCGAGGTTATGAGACGTTCCCATCTGCAGGGCTTTGCCATCAGACATTAGGGCTTCAATGGCATAGGTGTCCAAGGCTCCAGCGAATTTCTCTCTTTCAGTCTTTTGACCGTGGATTACTGGAATGGCCAGCTCGGTTTCTACAAACTCCTTGTACATTTCCAGAATGTGCAGGGTTTCTTCCTGAGCTTCTTCATAAGTTTCATGGGCGGTATGACCTTCCTGCCAGAGGAATTCAGTTGTCCTGAGGAATGGCCTGGTGACTTTTTCCCAGCGGACCACATTAGCCCACTGGTTGATAAGGACGGGCAAATCTCTCCAGGATTTTATCCATTTAGAATACATAAAACCGATGATGGCTTCTGAAGTCGGCCGCACTGCCAGTCTTTCTTCCAGTTGATCCTCTCCACCCTGGGTTACCCAGGCCACTTCCGGAGCAAATCCTTTGAGATGCTCCATCTCTTTGCGGAGAAAACTTTCCGGAATAAACAGGGGGAAATAGGCGTTCACATGACCGGTAGCTTTTATCCGGCGGTCGAGCAATCTCTGGATATTTTCCCAGATGGCATAGCCATATGGTCTGATGACCATCATTCCTTTCATCGGGGCATAATCGGCCAGTTCAGCTTGGCGGATGAGGTCAATGTACCAGCGCGAAAAGTCTTCGCTTTTGGGAGTGATCTGGCTAACAAAACGTTCTTCCTTCACTTTTAATTAACCTCCAGCACTTTGGCTAATTCTAACCAGCCCCTGAATTTTTGTCAAGGAAAGGGGTGAAACTGGCGAGCAGTAAAACTTCTGGGGGGTGAGGAGAAAATACCCCTTTTTTTCATCTTCAAGGATGATTGAAAACTTCCCGGAATCAGATAGGTTAAATTCGAAATCATAAATTTTTAGAAAAGGAAGCAGCGGCTATGAAGACCAAAAATCTGAAGAATATTACCACCGATAAAATCCCGGATAAACAGAATTCACCTGGGTTTAATATGCCTTTGCCCATGAACGTCTCCGGGATAGATGCTCAGGGAAAGGAGTTTCAGGAACCATCTGTTCTAACCTATATCAGCAGCGAAGAAGCCAGCTTTTTTCTGAAAACCAGGGTGGCCAGACAATCGCTTCTCAGGCTGGTCATTCCCCTTCCGCCAAAGCTGTCTGCAGGGCAACCATTGAACCTGGTAGTCAAAGGCAAGATCCTCTCAGTAGAATCTGTTTTGGGAGATGAGAACGCCAAAAAAATTCTGCTTAAACTCGATTCGCGTTATTTTATCGGAGCTGATAAAACCTGAAAATGGCTATAAAGGCTGTTTTAGCCAGTGAGAAAAAAAGCCAAGGGGAGTTGTCTTATCTCAAGGATAAGAAGGGGCTAATTCTAGAATTAAAGGCGGGATTAAAAGAAGGTGACTTCAGACAGAAAAAAATCACCCTTTTTTTCATCCCAATGAGTGATTGTCAAAGTTGAAACTATGTCTGAAAATGCTGGCGTTATGAAAACAGGAATAAACCAGAACTATAATAAATCCTCCATTCAAGGCGTAACCGGAGATCGGAGGAGAGAGCGCCTGCTGGCGCTCTCTCTTCCAGCTTTGGTCATTGGCGAAAACGCTTTAGGAAAAAAAATTCAAGAAAAAACTGAGCTGGTTTCCATAAGTTCAGAGCAGGCTTCTTTTCTGCTGAAAGCTCCGGTAAAAATCGGAACTCCCCTGAAGCTATGTTTAAACGTGCCGGCCACCCCCTTGCTGATTCACCCCTTGAAGGTTCAGCTTTCGGGAAAAGTCAATCGGGTCAAAATCAATGGCCATAAAAAATTCTTTCAACTGGTTACCATTGAGCTTAACCGGAAGTTTCAGCTGCAACCAGCAAACAGTTCATCAGGCAATTAGACCACTAAAGAATCTTTTTTAAGCCCTTATCCTTCTTCAGCCAAAGAAGCTGGCTCTCCTCTAAACCTTGATATATGTCTTAATCTGTCTGAATGAATTTATTACGGCTCATTCGTAAAAAGTGTGGTGAAAAAAATAAGCAGATGTGGTAGGAACTCCTTGATGACAAATAATTTAGGAAAGGAGTTGACCTACCACAATGAGCATTAGGAATTTTATACTGAAATTTTT
>Ga0315282_10011547_pt1 | contig 13653 bp, 10 predicted proteins | sample YL17G07_20_MG_FD_203693 | JGI IMG/M metagenome (GOLD analysis project Ga0315282, IMG submission 203693) | Sediment microbial communities from Yellowstone Lake, YNP, Wyoming, USA - YL17G07_20 | ecosystem: Environmental > Aquatic > Freshwater > Lake > Sediment | place: USA: Wyoming | collected... | reverse complement strand
ATTCTAAGATCGGGCTGTATGCTCTCCCAGCGCTTAAGAAAATGAGCTAAAGGAGATTGTGTGAGCAACAATAGGCTCAAAGTTGTGATGGTTGACCCGTTATCTCCGGAGCAGCTCGTTTTTCTGCAAGGGATTGCGGATGATTTTCAACTGGAGTTGAGCGCACCGCAAAACGAAGACCGCGACAGTCTGATTAAATTATTAAAAGATGCAGATGCCGTGGTGGTACAACGCCGGGTATTTGGAGAAGAGTGGATGCAGGCAGCTCCGCACCTGAAGATGATCCAGAAGATGGGCGGACGACGCGACCGCATTGATGTGGTTACAGCCCGCCAACGGGGGCTGGCGGTGGCGCTGATGAGCCTGCCGGGAGCTGTGGCGGTGGCTGAACATGCCTTTGCTCTGATCCTGGCGCTGGCGAAAAACATCATCCTGGCCCACAAATACACCGTCGAAGGGGCGTATCGCAGCCTGGGAATCGAACCCAAAGTCACCACAGAAGGCTCGCACAGCTTCCAGTGGATGAAAATGAATAACAGCATAGTGGAACTTCGTGGACAGAGCCTGGGCATTATTGGCTTTGGGGATATTGGCAATGAAATCGCCAAACGGGCACGCGCTTTTGAAATGAAGGTTATGTATTACAACCGCACTCGCCTGGAACCTGACCTGGAAGCAGAACTACAGGTTCAGTACGGCAGGTTGAACGAAGTGTTGCAGCAATCCGATTTTGTGACTCTTAACACACCCCTGACACCCCAAACTGAAAAGATGATCGGGAAGCCCGAACTGGAATTGATGAAACCTTCGGCTTACCTGATCAATACGAGCCGGGGCGGGGTGATTGACGAAGTTGCCCTGGTAGAAGCTCTGCGCAGCAAGCGAATTGCTGGGGCGGGGTTGGATGTTTTTGTTGAGGAGCCGATACCGTTTGACCATCCTTACCTCACGCTGAACAACGTGGTGCTGACGCCGCATATTGGAGGCGGAAAAGGTGGCGCTCGTGAGCGCCAGCCAAGAGTGGTGTTTGCCAATATAAAAACGTATTTCGATAGGGGGCAGGTGGAATACCGGGTCGTTTGAACCCAAAAGGGCAGACCCAGAAAGGAGGTGAATGGGTAGGGTAATCGGGAATTTGGTTATTTATAAAAACTTGATCAATTTCGTTTGACTAGATACAGGAGGAAAAATGTTTACAAACAGATTACTGAACACTCTTTTTATCGTGGTGATGGTGATGAGCATGGGCTTGTCTGCTTGCCAGCCGGCCCCCACCCCCACACCTGCCTCAGTCGCTCCCACTGAACTAACCAGCGCGCCCGCCGTCGCTGAACCGACCCAGGTGCCCGCCATCGCTGAACCGACCCAGGCGCCCGCGGTAGCCGAGCCCACAAAGGCCCCAGAGCCCACCGCGGTCGACTTGAATGAGACCCGCCCGTTGGTCGTACAAACGCCCAACGATGTGGAGACCTTCGAGCCAAACAATGTCAACACCCGCACCGATTCCAATATTGCGGAACACATCTTCGACAGCCTGATCCATATGGACGCGACTCAGGCGCTGCAACCCATGCTCGCCTTGAGCTGGAAAATGCTGGATGACAATAAGACCTGGCAATTCAAACTTCGTCAGGGCGTCACTTTTCAGGACGGGGAACTCTTCAACGCCAATACGGTGAAGTTCGATTTCGAGCGCAGCCTGGACCCACAGTACAAGTGGACCGGCAATACGCCTGGCTATGTACTCACCTCCATCGGACTGCAGGGCGTAGAGGTTGTGGACGATTACACGGTCAATCTCAAGCTGGACCGCTTCGAGCCAGATACCCCCGGCTACATCAGTGAAGTTTTTATCCACCCGGTCAAATACTATCAAGAGAACTCGCTTGAAAAAGTAGCGGCCGAGCCGGTTGGCGGGGGCCCATATCAGCTCAAGGAGTGGGTCAAGGATGACCATATCACCCTCGAGCGCTGGGATGGATATTGGGGTCCCAAGCCGCCGATCAAAACCATAACCTTCCGTGTCATTCCCGAAGCTTCCACAGCCGATGCCGAATTGCTGGCCGGCCATGTCGACGTGGTCATGGGGGTCCCACCCGATCAGGCCGCAACAGTGGATAAATCTGGCAATGCCCATATGGTGACAATTGCCGGCGGTCGGCGCATGTATATTGGCTTTGAACAGAAATGTTCCGGTCCTGGCTGCAAGGAAGTAAAGGACGTACGGGTGCGTCGCGCCCTGAACATGGCAGTGGATGTACAGTCGATCCTCGATGGTCTTTTAGGCCCGGGCATTGCGAAGCGCGAGGGTGGTATGGTCAACCCGCCCAACAAGAGTGCAGCTATACAGCCCTATCCATTTGATGTCGCAGGGGCCAAAGAACTTCTCGCCAAAGCTGGCTACCCGAATGGGTTTAAATGCACTATGGCTACTCCAAACGGCCGTTATACAGATGATTCGCAAATCGCCCTGGCGGTCGCCAGCCAACTGAAAACAAATGTGGGCGTTGATTGCGAGGTGACGCCCTACGAGTGGTCGGTCTACAAAGGCATGACCAGTACGAAACAACTCCCTGCCCTTTACCTTTTGGGCACTGGATCGGACTTCTTAAGCGCCTGGTACGATCTCTCCGATCTGAACAGCCTGGAAGCGTCCACCAACTATGTGAACTGGACCAATCCTGAATGGGAGAAGCTTGTAAAACAGTTGGGTGAGACCTATGATCCGGCCGAGCGCAAGAAGATTACCGACCGGCTGCAAATGATCGTCCACGAGGATGCGCCCTGGCTCTTCATCTACATGCAGGTCGACTGGTACGGTGTGAGCAACACAGTTAATTGGACGCCTCGCGCCGATGAGATCCAGGATTACCGGACGACCAAGTACAAATAACCGCGAATCCGAATCTTTCATACCTTTCTGAAGAAAGTGGGCGCATGCCGGTATCAGGAGGCAGGCGCCCACTAAAGACATACATCAAACACGATGATGGTATTTAGGGATGCGATAGATGGGTAAAACCATTCTGCGGCGTTTGGCTCAGTCGGTGCTGGTATTGGTTGGGGTCAGCGTATTGGCCTTTTCAACGCTTTTTCTCTCTGGTGACCCTACCTATTTGTATGTGAACGAACACGCCAGTAATGAAGAAATCGCCAAAACCCGGCACGCGCTCGGGTTTGACCGGCCGGTCTATATCCAGTATATGGACTTTTTTTTTAAAGCGATCCATGGTGATTTTGGAAAGTCACTGAAGTATGGACAACCGGCATTTAAAGTCGTGCTCGAGCGTCTTCCCGCTACCCTCGAATTGACCTTCATTGGCTTTTTTATCTCGGTGGGTTTTGCAATTCCCTTCGGTGTGATTGCCGCCGTAAAACGTACCTCTCTGTTCGATGGCGGCACCATGTTGTTTGCGATGTTGGGGCAGTCTATCCCCGAATTCTGGTTGGGGCTCATGTTGATCCTGATCGTGGGGGTCCAATGGAAGCTGTTGCCCATTTCCGGACGGATCCCAATATTTGAGCCCTTATTCCAGGGGAATTTTGCTCTCGTCGGTAAGTCACTCCCAGACGCGTTCCGGCACCTGATCATGCCCGGGATCGCTACCGGAGTGTGGGCCCTTTCGCGCAACTCTCGCCTGATCCGTTCGAGTATGTTGGAGGTGCTGGGGATGGATTACGTGACCACCGCACGCGCCAAAGGGGTCAAAGAGACGCTGGTCATCATGAAGCACGCGTTTAAAAATGCGCTCATCCCGGTGGTTACCATGATCGGCCTAAATCTCGGGTTTCTGCTCAGCGGAGATGTTGTGATCGAGAATGTCTTCGCCTGGCCGGGGGTTGGGCGACTGGTGGTTTTCGCTATCCAAGAGAAGGATTTCAATGTGGTCCAGGCATCCGTGATCACCCTGGCTGTGATTTTTGTCCTGCTCAACCTACTGGTAGATATCATCTATACCTGGTTGGATCCCAGAATTCGTTATAGCTAAGGAGATAGACGATGAACCAGGTTTCCAATCTACAAGTTGTTCCCTTTGATGCTCAGCGTAAACGCATGTCGGGGTTCACCCGTATGTGGCGCAGCCTGTGGCGCGCGAAAACACCCATCTTTGGCCTGGTGGTTTTGTTGATTGTTTTTACCTGCGCGGTTGGCGCCAAATGGCTTGTGCCATACGACCCCAACATGATCAACTTGAAAGTCCGGTTGCTACCCCCCGCTTTCGCCGATGGTGGCAACCCCGCTTATCCGCTCGGGACGGATGACCTGGGGAGAGATGTGCTTTCGCGGTTGATCTACGGGGCGCAGGTGTCTCTTCTGGTAGGCGTGGTCGCCGTGGGTATCGCCGGTTTTATCGGGATCACTCTGGGGATGATCGCCGGTTTCTCCGGCGGCATTGTGGATGATATCATCATGCGACTGGCGGATATCCAGCTGGCATTTCCCTTTATCTTACTGACCATCAGTGTGCTTGCGGTTTTAACGGCCAATAGTGGTTCAAATTCGAGCAATAGATTGGTGCCGCTCATCCTCACCTTGGGCGTGGCTCAGTGGGTCACCTACGCTCGCATGGCTCGCGGAATGACCCTCTCGCTGCGAGAAAAAGAATTCGTTGAGGCGGCCCGGGCGCTGGGGGATAGCAAGGCTTCGATCATCTTCCGCAATATTTTCCCCAATGCGCTGGGGCCATTAATCGTCCTGGCCTCGTTCAACGTCGCCAGCACTATCCTGGCGGAGGCCTCGCTCTCGTTCCTTGGATTGGGAGTCCCGCAGACCGTACCTACCTGGGGCGGTATGCTGGCAGGAAGCCGGGTTATGCTGTTGACCGGGATTTGGTGGCTGGCTGTTATCCCGGGTCTCGCCATTGTCCTGACCGTCTTGGCCATCAATGTGTTAGGGGATTGGCTGCGCGATTACTATGACCCAAGATTGAGAAGTTGACTATGGCAAACCTTCTGGATATCCGGGATTTGCAGGTACGTTTCTTCACCCCTGAGGGAGTGGTATGCGCTGTAGAAAGGGTCAACCTGAAGATTGAAGAAAGGGAAATCCTGGCGCTGGTAGGCGAATCGGGCTGTGGGAAGTCGGTGACCGCCCGCTCGGTCATGCGTCTGATTTATCCGCCCGGAAAAATCACCAATGGTTCGATTACATTCCAGGAAAGGGATGTCCTCGCTTTAAAGGCAGATGAATTGAGGCTTTTCCGCGGTGGGGATGTAGCTATGATTTTTCAGGAGCCGATGACCTCGCTTAACCCAGTTTTCACAATTGGCGATCAACTTACCGAAGCCATCATGCTCCACAAAAAGGGCAATTATTCCCAAGCGCTTGATGCTGCCGAGAAACTCTTGAGCCTGACGGGCATCCCTTCAGCGCGCGAACGTTTATCCAATTTCCCTCACCAATTATCGGGGGGGATGCGCCAGCGAGTGATGATTGCCATGGCAATTAGCTGCAATCCCAAACTGTTGATTGCAGACGAACCTACCACCGCACTGGATGTGACCATCCAGGCCCAGATTTTGGAGATTATGCGAAATCTGAAGCGGGAAATGGGCATGGCTATTCTACTTATCACCCATGACCTGGGAGTGGTGGCAGACATGGCCGAACGAGTGGCGGTGATGTATGCCGGTAGGTTGGTGGAAATTCGCAATGTGCAAGACTTCTATAATGATCCCCAGCATCCCTATTCCGAAGGACTGCTCAACTCAATTCCCGGGCTGGATCGTTCGGTTGACCGCCTGCATGTGATTGAAGGGAATGTCCCCAACCTGCTGGATTTGCCAACAGGCTGTGCTTTCCGTGACCGATGCCCATATGCATTAGAGCGTTGCGCCAGTGAAGTGCCGCCGTTGGTTTCACCTCGCCCTGGGTTAGAGGTGGCATGCTTCAACTATCGCGATTTGCGTGATAACCGCCGGGTAAAAATTGCGGGGAGTGCGCGCCAGGCATCCGCAGCACGTGAAGCTGGGCCGCTGGTTGAGGTACGCGACCTGGTCAAACATTTTGCGGCAGATAAAGGTTTTTTTGGACAAGGGCGGTCTTTCGTGCATGCCGTCGAAAACGTCAGTTTCCAGATCCATCAAGGTGAAACATTTGGGCTGGTGGGTGAAACGGGGAGTGGGAAGACGACCATCGGGCGGATCATCGTCGGTTTGGAGAAGGCAACCGCAGGGGATGTGTATATTCAGGGCAAAGCCATTTCAACCTTAAAAGGAAAGCAGCACCGCGAGACCGCCAAACAGGTGCAAATCATTTTCCAGGATCCTTATTCATCTCTCAATCCCCGCATGAAGGTTGGAACGATTGTGGGTGAAGGGCTGCGGATTCACTATCACTATTCGAAGAAAGAGAAAGACGAACGCGTGGTAGAAGCAATGCAAGGAGTCGGGCTGGAAAGGTATCACATTGAACGTTATCCGCATGAGTTTTCGGGCGGACAGCGCCAACGGATCGGGATTGCACGGGCGCTGGTGCTCAAACCGAGCTTTATTGTCTGTGATGAACCAGTTTCTGCGCTGGATGTCTCTATTCAGGCGCAAATTCTGAACTTACTGCGCGATTTGCAGCAAAAGCATAACCTGACTTATCTCTTTATTGCTCACAACCTTTCTGTCGTCAAGCATATTTCTGACAGGATCGGGGTGCTATACCTGGGGAAACTGATGGAAGTAGCGCTCAAAGATGAACTTTATCAGAAACCGCTCCATCCCTATACGCGGGCGCTGCTTTCGGCTGTGCCGGTCCCGCACCCTGGTTCAAAACACGACCGGATTATTCTTGAGGGAGATATTCCCAGTCCAATTAATCCACCCAGCGGCTGCCGGTTCCGGACGCGCTGCTCGATTGCTCTGCCAGCTTGCGGTGAAGAGGTACCCAGCCTGCGTGAGGTGGCGCCGGAACATTTTGTTGCATGCATCCGGGTTTAATGCAATTTATTTTTTTTATGGAGGCTCTATGATTATTCGAATATCCCATATTGGTCTGGTTTGCGAAAATGTAGATGCAACGTTGAAGAATTATGAAAAAGTCTTTGGCTTGAAGGCCGTAGATTTTCGCAACGATCAGGGAAAAGGGTTCCAACTTGATGCCCGTATTATGTTTGCCAATGAATGTTGGCTGCATCTGGTGCAGAACTGGAACCCCGAATCCAGGGTCAACCGGTTCTTAAAATCTCATGGTGAAGGTTTGGAGCACCTGGCCTTGCAAACCGACAATATTGAGGCGGATGTGGAGCATCTGCGCAAGATCGGCGTGCCGGTGTATCAGGATACAATTTTCAACGCGGCTGACGGTTTTGAAGCCTTCATTTTCCCGCAGGATGCCATCGGCTTTACGATTGAACTGATCCAACCGCATGCCGCGAGCTGGAAATTCGATCCCGCTAAACTTTCCAACCCGAACATCCTGGGTCTTCAGCACATTGGGGTGGCAGTCAAAGACCTGGATCGCGCCACCCGCTGTTTTGAACAGCTTTTTGGAATCAAAGCCACTGAACTGCGTACCGATCAGCATTACGGCACCCAGCAGGATATCACCATTCATACCGGGAATGACCGGTTGTGGTTGCATTTGGTGCAAAGCGAAGACCAGGAAAACCGGGTGACACAGTTTATGAATAAATATGGGGAAGGGCTGGAACACCTTTGTATTGAAGTGGGTGACATTCGGGAAGCGGTCAAGCGGGTCAAAGCAGCGCAGGTACCCCTTTACCAAAATAAAATTTACCTTGATCGTGCAGATGGTTTTGAAGCCTTTGTTTACCCTGAGTACAACCACGGCGTGACAGTCGAATTGATCGAGCCATATCTCGAAAGCCGCGGATATCGCCCGCGCAGTGGCAAGGCGGGCTGAACCAGCGCCAGGAAATTGAAATTAAAACCCCGCAAAGCGTGTGTTTACTGAGCGGAAATATTTTTTTTGAGGATATTCCCGGCCGCCCTTTACAACGGACAGCCTGTTTCAAAAAAAAGGAGATTGGAAATTATGGCAAACTTGCAAATTGGCAGCGCAAATGCTGCACCTGGCACTAAAGCAAAAGGTGCCATTTCCGCCGGAACGCACCCCGGTGGGGACGCTTTTGAAATTCCCCTCACAATCATTCATGGGGCAAAACACGGACCCGTCCTCTGGCTGAACGCCTGCATTCACGGCGATGAACCCCAGGGAACCCTGGCGATTGTCAAATTGATCCGTGAGCTTGACCCCCAGAAATTGAAAGGATCGGTGGTTTGCGTGCCGGCGATGAACGTCCCGGCGTTTGAAGCCAGCCGGCGCGGTAACCCGCTGGATATGTTTAGCTATGATATGAACCGCATTTATCCCGGCAGCCCGGATGGGCGTTTCACCGAGCGGTTGGCCTGGGCTCACAAGGAAGCCCTTTCCAAATTTGCAGATATGGAGATCAGCGTCCACTCCGGGGGCGATCACTCATACCTGGGGAAAACCATTTTCGCTTCTCCCACAGATTCGGGCCGTGAACTGGCGCAGGCCATGGGCAAGGGCTGGTTTTTGCACCTTGCTTCACCACATCCCAAGGGCAGCCCAATGGCGGAATTGTACGAACAAGGTAAACCAGCCATCAGCATTGAATTGGGCGGAGCCAGCCACTGCATGCCGCAAGATTTTCGCGCAGATGCCGAAGCCATCAACAAAGCCTTTTGGAATGTTCTTTACCATTTCGGTATGATGGCGGGTGAACCTCAGTACGAATCAAAATGGCTGACCGGTTCGCAGGTGGCTGTGCTGGCTAGCACCAGCGGGTTGTGGGTGGCCGAACCCGATTTCGATTTTATGGTCCCAACCAAGCAGGGCAAAGTATTTGCCCGGATCTACGATCTGTTTGGGGAAGAGCTGGAACAAATCAAGGCGCCCTGCGACGGAATCCCCTTTGGTTTGCGCACCACCCCAGCCACACACGCAGGAGATTGGGCAATCTTCTATGCCAAATTGGACGGAGAAGTGACCGAACTGGTTCACGCAAAACGAGATCTTTAAGAGGGCGCGCTGAACGAACTCCCCCTAAACCTGTGATACAAACCAGGAGGATTTATGGCAACTGTTTTTGAACAAATAAAATCAGGAAAACTGGAAGAACTGGGCGGGGTAGGAATCCGAACCAGACTCCTGGAAATAGCGGCAACCCTACCCGATGTGATCGCAATGGGGCGGGGTGACCCCGACCTGCCAACCCCGAGCCACATCGTCGAAGCAGCCAAAAAGGCTCTGGATAACGGCGCCACCCATTACACCCCCGTGCGCGGTACAGCCGAACTGCGCAAGGCGATTTCCGATAAGTTAAAACGCGATAACCATCTGGATTATGACCCTGAAACGGAGATCCTGGTGACCTGCGGTGCAGAAGAAGCCGTCTTTCTGGCTTTTTTTGCCCTGCTGAATCCCGGCGATGAGGTGCTGGTTCCATCTCCCCGTTACACCTCGTATGATGAAGCCATCAAGATGTGGGGCGGCAAAGTGGTAGTGGTGCCTTCAGACCCGGAAGATGATTTCGTGTTCCGACCAGAGGCCATTCGTAAGTGCATCACCAAAAAGAGCAAGGTCATTTCACTGGTCAACCCCGGGAACCCGGTAGGCATGATGGATGCCCCCCTGGTGCGTCAGATCGCCGAGATCGCGATGGAACACAACCTGGTTGTGGTCAGCGATGAGATATATGAAAATATTATCTTTGACGGTACTAAACACTTGAGCGTGGCAGCCATCCCCGGGATGCGTGAACGCACGATTACGATCAATGGACCATCCAAATCGTATGCCATGACCGGCTGGCGCTGCGGTTATTTGGCAGCCCCAGCCCCCCTGCCAGAGATGTTGACGGAACCCGCCCATACCATTTCGATCTGCTGCCCGGCGGTAACCCAGGCAGCCGCCCTGGCGGCTTATACCGGCCCTCAGGATGTGGTCAAACAGATGCGGGATATCTATGATGAGCGCCGGCGCCTGATGATGGCTGTGTTAGATGAAATCGGGTTGAGCTATGTGAACCCGCGAGCGGGTTTTTACATGTTCACCGATGTGACCAGTCTGGGCATGGCGCCCGAGGAATTCTGTATGCGCCTGCTCAAAGAAGCGCGTGTGCTGATCTTCCCAGGGGCCTTGTTTGCTGACCCCACTGGCCGATTTGTTCGCATCTCTCTGCTTTCGCCGACTGACCGGGTCCGAGAAGGTGCCGAACGTCTGCGGGAATTTGCAGTCAAAGTGAAAAAATAGGAGTGCCATTATGTGTTACATGTTAGCCGTAGGTAAAAAAGCTTCAGGTGATGGCTCGGTGATGATAGCACGCAATTGCGATTCGAACTCAACGGAAGCCCAGCGAATCGTATCGGTGCCGCGCAAGAAACACGCGCTGGACGAGATGATCCGCATCCCAGATTCAAAAAATATGGTGATTCCCCAAGTCGAGGAAACCTATGCCTATACTGCCATCATCCGCATGGTGGACGGGGAAGACATCGGGATGGCGGCAGGCGGCATCAATGAATTTCAACTCAGCGCAGGTGCGAGCACCGGTGGATGGGTGAAAACAGAAGTGAACCAGCTGACCCCCTGGCCGGAAACGGTGATAGGTGATTACCTGATGACCCTGGTGCTTGAACGCTGCAAAACCGCCCGCGAGGGAATTGAATGGCTGGGCATGATGACCGAAAAATATGGCGCCCGCGCCGATAATTATATCCTCGCAGATCCCAACGAAGCCTGGCTCTTCGAGCAGTACCAGGGATATCACTGGGCGGCAAGTCGGGTTCCAGATGATTGTTTTGTGGTCGAAGCCAACTCTTTCCGGCTCGCAGAGATTAACCCCGTTGATAAAGAAAATCACCTATGCGACCCCGACCTGATTCCTTTTGCTATTAAGCACGGGTTATGGGATCCCAAGAGTGGCAAACCGTTTCATGCTTCCCGGGCTTATGGCACTAACGACTTCAATCGGCCGCGCAGCACATTGCCGCAACCGTATTACAGCCTCCATCGCGTCTGGCGGGGCATTATGCTCCTCGCGCCTTCCCTCAAGCTGGATCCTTATGAACCGAGTAAAGAGTACCCCCTGTTTGTGAAGCCGGATTGTAAGATCAAGCAGGCGGATATCCTTGAGATACTTAAGGATTATTATAAAGGCACAGAGTTAGATGAATACGGCCCTCTGGATGCGCAATATGCGACCATTGTGGATGGACCTAGTGGGCATTACCGCTACTCACCAGCCTGGTGCAAATCGCGCATCATCGGCTGCCCGCAGACAATCACCTCCTGGATCACCCAGAGCCGTTCCGAAATGCCGAACGCAATCGGGGGATTGATCTGGGTGGGGTTGGCGGTTGCGGCATCCAGCCCGCATTTGCCGTTTTATGCTCACAATACCCGTACACCCCGCGCTTACCAAATTGGCGACGCCGGTGACAACAGCGTGTATCTGCCGGATTCTGCCTACTGGCTGTTCGAAAATATTGGCAACTTGATGAACCTATTCTACCAGGGCACAATGGACCTGGTCAAACCTGTTTGGAGAAAATTTGACCAGCGCCAGTTTGACAACCAGGCGGCGGTGGAGCAGTCCGCTTTGCGCCTGTACCAGCAAGACCCGGCTGGAGCGGTAGAATTTCTGACCTCATATTCCAATGGAATTGCACTCGAGGCGGTGGGGCGCGGGCAGGAAATGCTTAGCCAGTTATACACACGCCTGGCGTTATTGAATAACCCGCAGACCAGCCGTGCTTACGAAAATCCCAAAAACTGGAAAGCCTCGGGAGTAATTTATTAATCCCGGCTGGAGAAAAAATCATGAAATTGACCACTGAGTGGTACCAGCATAAAACACACCAGATCCAGGAAAAGATGGGACAGGAAGGCCTGGACGGGCTACTGTTGCTGGACCCCTACAATATTTTTTATACGACCGGATTCTTTCACCAATCCACCGAGCGCCCCCTGGGGTGTTATATCCCCGGAAGTGGCGAGCCAACCTTTTACGTACCGCTCCTGGAACTGGACATGGCAGAAGCAACCTGGGTGAAAGATGTCAAGACCTATTTTGACTTCCCAGGTGTGGTGCCTTCCCTGGAGTGGATGGTGCGGGATATACCGGCCAAGCGCATGGGAATCGACCAGCTCAAAGTGCGCGAATGGAATCTGGTGAGCCAGGTGCGTCCGGGCGTGAAGGTGAGCGATCTGGTTTACACAATGCGCTTGGTGAAAGACCCTGAAGAGATTGCCCTACTCGAAAAAGCCGGGGTTTACGCAGATCTGATGGTTGAAAAAGCACGCACGGCCATCATGGACGGGCTGAGTGAGATGGACGCCTTCAACTACGCTCGTGATAAAACCGTGGAACAGATGCAGAAAGACCTTTCTGAGCTGGTGTTCGTGAACGCCGGTCTGGTGAACGGAGCGGTACTGTATGGTGAACATTCCGCCTTTCCGCACGGGCTGATGACAGAGCGTAAACCCCGGCCCGGGGATGTGATTGAGTGCGGTTTTGGGGCGCTCGTCTCTACATATGAATCCGAAAGCGAACACACCTTCATTTACGGAGTGCCGGATAAACAGACACTCTCATATTTTGAAGCCATGTACGGAGCATGGAAAGCCGGGATGGAAGCTGCCAGGCCTGGCGTGCGTTGCTGTGACGTGAATGAAGCCGCCCTGGGGGTGATTCGGGAAGCAGGGTATGAGCAGTTCTTGCGGCACCGCATGGGGCATGGAAAAGGCTTGCAAGAACACGAGGCTCCCTGGGTAGAGGCTGGAGACCGAACCGTGCTGCTGCCCGGGATGATCATTAGCGATGAGCCGGGGCTGTATGTGCCTGGCTACGGTGGTTTCCGCCATTCTGACACTCTGGTCATCACCGAGACCGGCTGCCGCCGCCTGACGCATTATCCGCGCGAACTCGAATATTGCCTGATTCCGACGAGATAAGTATGAGGGGATATTCTGAATTAACGCAAACCGATAAAACCCTGTGGCGGGAGTTTGCTGTTGGGCTGGTCAGCATTTTTTTTGTGGCGGCTGGTCAGGGCGCGTTCCTCATCTTAATGGTGGCTTACCTGGAACACCAGGGGGTACCGGTTGCCGAAAACGGGCTCTTGCAAGCCTTTTTATCGCTGGTGGAGGGCTCTGTCTGCTTGGGAGCGGGTTTTCTGTACTTCGGAAAATATACCCGCTGGATCATAGGTGCAGGGATACTGTTCATGGCAGCTGGGGCGTTGCTCTATGCCCTCCAGCCTCTGGGCGTGCTGGCCTGGCTGGCGACTGGTGTAAATGGAATCGGAATCGGGGTTATCATTGTGATCCTGTACGTGGCAGTGCTGGAACGTCGACCCCATTCCCTCGGAATCGGGATGGCCGTGGGGCTGTACACCGCTGGAATTGCAGCGGGGAACGCGATGGGGGAGCTCTTGAGCGGGATCATTACAGACCACTGGGGCTTTGGAGTTTCTTTCAGTTTCAGCGCTGCAACCATGCTGATGGTGTTGGTCACGATTGCCTTTATAGGCAGGGTGGTGAATTATAAGACGGAGGGAGAAAGCAGCCCAGAAGGCGGTCAGCCCGTCGGGGGGCGCCATAGTTCCTGGGCTGGAAACCAGCCCGGCTGGGCGTGGAAGCTGGGAATAGTAGCCGGGCTCAGTATGTCGCTG
>Ga0315282_10011546_pt1 | contig 13653 bp, 15 predicted proteins | sample YL17G07_20_MG_FD_203693 | JGI IMG/M metagenome (GOLD analysis project Ga0315282, IMG submission 203693) | Sediment microbial communities from Yellowstone Lake, YNP, Wyoming, USA - YL17G07_20 | ecosystem: Environmental > Aquatic > Freshwater > Lake > Sediment | place: USA: Wyoming | collected... | reverse complement strand
TTGCACCCCCTGGGTCCAGGGCAGGTTCCGGGGATTGATGGGCGTGGCCAGGAGGTCCAGGATGGTGGCCCGGGGCAGATCCGGGGAGATGCCTTTGGGCTCCGCCACAAACATGCCGCGCATCTGCCGGTTGCGCCCCGAACCGATGGCCTGGCCATCGGCGATGATCAAGCCCACCGGCTGGTTGTCGGTCCCGTAATAGCTGGCGTTGAAGACGATGGGGGCCTTCAGTTCCTGCTGCCAGAGGGTGATGGCCTGGGGCGCGTGGTGAAAGACCCGGAAGGCGTTGCTGACCGGATCGACCTTCACCACCGCCAGGGAGGTCATGACCTCGTTGACCTCACCCTCCCGGAGCACATCCACTTGAGTAAAACTGAGGCCCCGGCCCAAAGTCTGCCATCTGGGCGTGGTGTGGATCAGGCCGGCGGCCCCTACGGTTACGGGGGCCAGCAGGCAAACCCAGCAAATCAGGATGACCCTATAAAGCCAGGCGGACACCGCCTCTCCTTGCAGACCGGTGAAATATGAGATATTTTACCACGGTAGGGAGGATTCGTCCATAAGCTTCAGCGAGCAGCCAGCAGTTAGCAGTCGCTCATGAGGTCTTGGCGTAGACCATGAACATGTAGCGCCGCCGCCCTCGGCGGCTCAGTTGGTGGGGCGGGCCTCCGTGCCCGCCATGCAGGGTGCGCACTGCGCACCAAAGGCCACAGGCTGGAAAGCCTGTGCTACCAGAAGGAATTACGGCGACCTCAGGCCGGCCTAACTTGCGGATCTATTGAGTAATCTCGGTGCGTAGGACGCACCCTACAAATACTGGTGGGCCGTGCCCACCCTACTTTTCTTGAAACTCAAAATTAAAAACTCGAAACTCAAAACGCGGAACTTTAGAGGTTTCCCATGTTGACGCGCCTGGCCGACTCCCATGCCCACCTGGACCTGGAGGAGCTGGCCCCCGACCAGCCCGCAGTGGTGCGCCGGGCCCGGGAGGCCGGGGTGGCCTTGATCATCAATGTCGCCACCGGCCTGCGGGACGCCGCCCAGGTACTCCACACCGCCGGGAGTTATCCTGCCATTTTCGCGGCCCTGGGGGTCCACCCCCATGGGGCCAAAGCCATAACCGAAAAAGACCTGGAGACTTTGGCCGCACTGGCGGCCCAGCCCCGGGTGGTGGCCATCGGCGAAACCGGCCTGGACTTCTACCGCTTACGCTCGCCGGCCGCGGACCAAGAGGTCTGGTTCCGCCGCCAACTGGAGCTGGCCTGCACCCTGAAAAAGCCGGTGATCGTCCACACCCGGGAGGCCACGGACGCCACCCTAAAGATTCTCCGGGAATACCGGGGCCGGCTGACGGGCGGGATCATGCACTGCTTCGCCGGGAGCCTGGAAGAGGCGTATAACTTCCTGGACCTGGGGCTGCACCTCTCCTTTTCCGGCACCCTCACCTATCCCAAGGCCGGGCCTTTGCGGGAGGTGGCCAAAAAAGCGCCCCTGGACCGCCTCCTGGTGGAGACCGATTGCCCCTATCTGCCGCCGCAGCCCTGGCGGGGCCAGCGCAACGAGCCGGCCTACGTGGTGGCCACCGCCCGGCAGCTGGCGGAGGTGAAGGGCCTGAGCCTGGATGAGGTGGCCCGGGCCACCTGGGAGAATACGCTGCGGGTCTTCGGGCTGGAGGAAAAGGACATCTTGGGGAAATCCTTTTAATGGGAGCCCTGGGCTATCTTTGCTTTGGTAGCCGCAGGCTTTAGCCTGCGCTGCACAGGTTGGAAAGCCTGTGCCATTTGTATTTTAGGGCGGGCGTCTCGCCCGCCATGTAGGGGGCGCCAGGCGCACCTATATTCAACACAGGCGAAAGCCTTTACTATCGTCCTTGGTAGCCGCAGGCTTTACCGTGAAAATCAAAATCCCCCTAAATCCCCCTTTGCTAAAGGGGGACTTTAAAACCCCCCCTTTGAAAAAGGGGGCAGGGGGGATTTTGATTCCCTGCGGGTGACCGTTATCGGTAATGAACGTTTAGCCTGCGCCGGCCTGTGCTGCCGGAGACCCTTAATTTTTCAGCGGAAACCGAAAGCTTAAATGACCCCAATCGCCCAAAACCTGGAAGAAGTGAGACGCCGCATCAAGGCCGCAGCCCTGCGGGCCGGCCGGGACCCGGCCATGGTGCGCCTGGTGGCGGTGAGCAAGACGGTGCCGGTGGCACGGCTCAAAGAGGCCGCGGCCGCGGGCCAGCGCCTCTTCGGGGAAAATTATTTGCAAGAGGCCCGGCCTAAAATCGAGGCCCTGGGCCAAGCCGCGAGCTGGCATTTTATCGGCCATCTCCAAAGCAACAAGGCCAAAGGCGCGGTGGAGCTCTTCGACCTGATCCACGGGGTGGACCGCCTGAAGCTGGCCCGGGCCCTAAACGCGGCCGCGGCCTCCCTGGGCAAGGTTCAAGAGATTCTTATCCAGGTGAACCTGGCCGGAGAAGCCTCCAAATCCGGGACTGCCCCGGAAGGGGCGGCGGAGTTGCTGCGGGCGCTCAGCCTCCTGCCGCACCTGCGGGTGGTGGGCCTGATGACCATGCCCCCCTTTCTGGAACCCGAGGCGGTGCGCCCATATTTCCGGGCCTTGCGGGAGTTGCGGGACCATTTACAAGACCTCAGCGGCCGCCCCTTACAAGAGCTCTCCATGGGCATGTCCGGCGATTATGAAGTGGCCGTCGAGGAAGGCGCCACCCTGGTGCGGGTGGGCACCGCCATCTTCGGCAGCCGGGTTTAGGAGTGAGCAGTGAGCAGCGCTCATGAGCCTTCGACTCACCCGTAAATTATGAAAAGTGTGGTGGGGCGGGCGTCCCGCCCGCCGCAGACCTTGGTGGTGCGTGGAACGCACCCTACATTTCGTCATTGTTGGTTTTTACTGGTAACTGGCTACTGACTACTCAATATTATTCTCCTCTTTCAATTTTTCCCGTTTCAGATATGATATCATTACCTAACAGATTAGAAGGACTACGAAAATGTGGGACTGGCAGCACGTCTCTTGGGATTTGACCAAGCTGGTCATTGCCGCGGTCATCGGCGGCGCCATCGGCTTTGAGCGGGAGGCCCACGGCCAGGCGGCGGGCTTGCGCACTTACATCCTGGTAAGCGTGGGCGCCTGCCTGATGATGATGCTCTCCATGGAAATGGAACACTTCTACCGCCACCTCTCGGTGGACCAATCGGTGGTGCGCCTGGACCCGGCCCGAATCGCCTCCTACGCCATCGCCAGTATGGGGTTTCTGGGGGCCGGGGCCATCATCACCGGTAGGGGCACGGTGCGGGGTCTCACCACCGCCGCCGGCCTCTGGCTGGTGACCGGCATCGGCCTGGCCATCGGCGCCGGCTATCTCATTCCAGCCCTCTTCGCCACCCTGGTGAGCCTGGTGATCCTTTACGGGCTGCGGCAATTGAAGAAAATCTTTAGCCATGATGAACACACCATCATGACCCTCAAGTTCGACGGCACGACCAGGCCCCTGGATCGCATCCGGGAGATCCTGGAAGGAAATGAGGTTAATATCCAGTTCATCAACTACAAAATAGACCTGCCCACCAATCTCACCACCTACCGCCTGCGCTTGCAGAGCAAGGACGACCTCTACTGGGGGCACATCGTCAAATGCCTCTCCGACACCAAGGGTTTGCAGGAAATCTCCTGGGAGGAGGGCGAGGTTCCTTAAAGACGGGGGACGGGAGACGGGAGACGGGGCAGCCTGGACATGGAAGCAACAGTCATTCTCCGGTCTCCGGTCCTCGGTCTCCGGTCCATCCGTAAATTCTAAGCATAACTGGAGCGAACTGGACGCCCTTAAACTCAAATAGCCATGACCGCCACTAAACCGCCGCCTCCCGGCGTCAGGGTGGGCTTCACCACCACCATCCCGGTGGAAGTGGTGCTGGCCGCCGATCTTCAGCCGGTGGATCTGAATAACCTGTTCATCGCCGATCCCGGGGCCCGGGCCCGGGTGGCCGAAGCCGAGGCTGCCGGCTTTCCCCGCACCATCTGCGCCTGGATCAAGGGCATCTACGCGGCCTTACAGCACCATCCGGACATCGGCACGGTCATCGTCGCCTGCCAGGGCGATTGCTCCTACACCCAGGCCCTGGGGGAAATCCTGGCAGCCCAGGGCCGCGACGTGGTCCACTTTAAGTATCCCTATCCCCGTAATCGGCAGCAGTTGCGCCGGGAGATCCGCACCCTGGCGGCCCGCCTGGGCGCCGCTGAATCCCAGATAGCCCTGATCCAGGCCAGGCTGACGCCCCTGCGCCAAAAATTGCAGCACCTGGACCGCCTCACCTGGGAGACCGGGTTGGTAACGGGGGAGGAGAATTTCCAGTTTTTGATCACGAGCTCCGACTTTGCCTCCGACCCCGAGGCCTTTAACCTCAAGGTGACGGAGTTCCTGCGACAGGCGGCAGGACGCCGGCCCCGGACCTACCCGGTGCGCCTGGGCTTTGTCGGCATTCCCCCCATCTTCACCGACCTGTGGAACTACCTGGAGGAACTGGGGGCCGGGGTGGTGTTCCACGAATTCCCGCGCCAGTTCAGCATGCCCCATCATAATGCGGACCTGGCGGAGCAATATTTTCATTATACCTACCCCTACGATATCTTCGGACGCCTGGCGGACCTGGAGGCCGCGGTGCGCCTCCGCCGCCTGGACGGCCTGGTCCATTACACCCAGAGCTTTTGCTTCCGGCAGATGTTCGACCAGCTCATCCGGGAGCGCCTCAATCTGCCCGTCCTCACCATTGAAGGGGACCGCCCCTCCCCTCTGGATTCCCGCACCCGCATGCGCCTGGAGGCCTTCGTCGATGTCCTGCGGCCTTAATAAATTTCTGGGGGAATGTAGGGGCGACCCGCTGGGTCGCCCGGTCGGCCCTCTCCCCAGCCGCGCCTGTGGCCTGGACTTCGGCAGCCGCCATGTAAAGCTGGTTTATGCGGGCGAGAAAGGGGCTCTGGGGCGGCGCCGCTTGGACACGCTTACCTTTTACCGGGATTATCTGCTCCGGGAGAGTGGCGCTCTGCGCCTGGATTGGCCGCGGCTGCGGCTGCCGGAACCTGAATCCCTGGTGGTCACGGGCTACGGCAAGAATCTCTTACAGCAAAACTTCCCCGCCATCACCGAAATCCGGGCCCATTTCCTGGGGGCCCGGCGCCAGACGGGGTTGGACCACTTTATCCTCCTCGAGGCGGGCGGCCAGGACACCAAGGTGCTTTACGTCAAAGATGGCCGGGTCTTCGATTTCCTCACCAACGACCGTTGCGCCGCGGGCACCGGCCGCTACCTGGAGAACATGGCCCGCTTCCTGAAGCTGCCTTTGACCCGGTTCGCCGCCGCCTGGCAGGACCCGGTGGAGATCTCCCAGACCTGCGCCATCTTTGGGGAAAGTGAGCTGGTGGGGCATCTGCTGGAGGGGGTGGACCCGGAGCGCATCGCCGCCGGGGTCAATGCCTCGGTGGCCCGGCGGGCCCTAACGCTGGTACGCCGCTACCACTGCCCCACCCTGGTCTGCGTCGGCGGGGTGGCCCGCAACCGGGCCGTGATTCATTTTCTCCGGGAACATCACGCCTTCCGGGTGCTGGTGCCGCCTTATCCTCAGTTTAACGGGGCCCTGGGCTGCTGCCTGGAGGCGGGCCGGCAGCTGCCACGGGAGCAGCCGTGACCCGGTTGGCGCCCGATGCCCCCCTGACCCGGGCTCTGTGCCGGCTGTCGGCCCCGCTTGCCGCCGCCCCCCTGGCCGGGGAAGTGGCCCGGGAGCCGCTGCCGTCCTCCCGGGAGGTCCAACGCTTCACTTTCAACGGCAACGGCGCGGCTGTGGTGGGCAAATTTTTTTCGGCCTATCCTCCCCGGACGCCTGCGGACCACGGGTTGGCCCAGGAATATGACAACTATCTCCAGGCCGCGGCCCGAGGCTTGACCAACGGCTGTTCCCGGATTCCCAAGCTCCTGGGCCGCCACCCGGCAAGCCGCCTGGGCTTGCTGCTGGAGGCCATCCCCGGTCCGGACCTGGACGCGCTTTTGCACCGCGCCTGCCTGGGCCACGATTTTGACCCCCTTTACCGGGGCTTGGCAAATCTGGCCGAACTGCTGGCTTTTTTTCACTCCCGCCCCCTGCCGGAAACTCCGGTATCGGGGCTGGAAGCCCTGAGCTACCTGGACAAACTGCGGCTGCAACTGCACCGGATGGGATTGCTGACCGGCGAGGACCAGGCAGTCCTGGCCGAAGAAAGAGCCGCCTGGGAAGTCAGGCTGGCTCAATTTTCCGACCGCCGGGTGCTGGTCCACGGCGACGCCACCCCCACCAACTTTCTCTTCCCGGACAACGGCGGCCGGGGACGCCCGCCCCACGGGAGGGCCGTGGCCCTGGACCTGGAGCGCCTCCGTATGGCCGACCGCCTCTGGGACCTCTCCTGGCTGGCGGGCGAACTCAAGCACGCCTGGAGTTGGCGCACCGGCAATACCGCCGCGGCCGAAGCGGCCATCGGCCACTTCTTCCGGGCTTATCTGGCGGCCCTGCCCGGTGAGCCCCATCTGGCCGAACGCCTTTTTTTCCTCAACCCCTTTTACATGGCCCTGGCCGAGCTGCGCATCGCCCGGAATACCTATCTTTCATGGGACTACCGCCGCTGGCTGGTGGTCGAGGCCCGGCGGTGTTTGACTTACGGCAGGCGGCTGTAAGAATTGATTCTGTAGAGCCGGCGCCCTCGCCGGCTCTAGAACCGCCGGGGGCGGCGGTTCTACATTTTTTCCTCTTGCGCCTTTGCGCCTTGGCGCCTTGGCGTGAAATATTATTAATGAGTGCAAAAATGAAGTTTCTTCTTTATCCCCTCTCCCCCAATGGGGGAGAGGGTTAGGGTGAGGGGGAAGTAATCTCTTTTCCGCTCCCATTGTTATCTTCATTGTGCCCTTGAGTCAGGAGATCATCATGAAAACCGTTCTCATCATCGCCGGCTCCGACCCGGGGGCCGGCGCCGGCCTGCAGCAAGACCTGAAGGTCGCCACCCTGCTGGGGACCTACGGCTTGACCGTGGCCACCGCCCTTACCATCCAGAACAGCCAGGGGGTTAAGGCGGTGCACCCGGTGGCCCCGGAGGTGGTGGCGGCGCAACTGGAGGCCATCCTCAGCGACTTCCCGGTGGCCGCGGTCAAAATCGGCATGCTGGCCAACGCGGCCATCGTCGCCGCCGTGGCCGCCCGCTTACCAGACCTGGGTCCGGCGCCGGTGGTCCTGGACCCGGTGTTGGCTGCGGGCGGCGGCTTCCCGCTGCTGGACGAGGCCGGCATCGCCGCCATGCGGGAGCAGCTCTTCCCCCTGACGTACCTCCTCACCCCCAACGCCCCGGAGGCCGCCCGTCTCACCGGCTTGACCATCAACAGCCCCCCTGAATTGGAGGAGGCGGCCCGGCGCCTGCAAGCCCAGGGCCCCCGCTGGGTCCTGGCCAAGGGCGGCCACCTGAAAGGTGAACCGGTGGACATTCTTACTGATGGCACTAACTCTTACCACCTCCCCGGCGTGCGGCTGGCCGCACCGCACCACCACGGCAGCGGCTGCGTCCTGGCCAGCGCCGCGGCCTCCGTCCTGGCCCGGGGCCTCTCCCTGCCGGAGGCGGTAAATCAAGCCCGCCGCCTTACTAATCAGGCCCTGAAATACGGCCTGCCCCTGGGCCGGGGCCGCGGGCCGGTAAACCCCTACGCCCCCTTCGCCCGGGACCTGGCTCGGTATGAGGTTCTGGAATCTCTGCAGGCCGCCGCGGCCCGGTTGCAAGCCGAGGATATCAGCCCCCTGATCCCCGAAGTGATGAGCAACCTGGGGTTCGCCGCTCCCTACCCGGAAGGCCCCCAGGATGTGGCCGCCTTCCCCGGTCGTCTGGTGAAAAGCCCTTCGGGGCTGCTCATCCCGGCCCCGCCGGCCTTCGGGGCCTCCCGGCACCTCGCCGCCTTCATCCTCACCGCCATGGCGACGCACCCGGAAATGCGCAGCGCCATGAATATCAAATACGTGGAAGGCATCGAAGACCTGGCGCCGCTTCTCCACCTCCGGGTGGCCTCCTTCGACCCCAGCCGACCACCAGCAGAAGTGCAGGACCGGGAAGGCGTCACCCTCGCCTGGGGCGTGGCTGCCATTTTGCCGCCCGGTCAGGCGCCCCCGGATCTCATCTGCGACCGGGGCGGCTGCGGCTACGAAGCCATGATCCGCATCCTGGGCCCCACCCCCATGGCCGTGGCCGAAAAGGCCCTGGCCCTGAAGAACGCCCTGCAGGCGGGGGGAAGGTTATAGAAGCTGAGGGGGAGGGGGCTAAGGGCCATGGGCCCTTACCCCCTCCCCCTCAACCCCCTCCCCCAATCCCTTATATGAAAAGGGGCGACCCGTTGGGTCGCCCCTCTCATTCTCCACCTATAAGATTGGGAAAGGCGCTCCCGCCAAAATCCTTACCCGTTATGCCCCGGCAAATGCTCCGCCATAATCACGCGATAAAGAGATAATCCCACCAGGAGGTCGGCCAGGAGGATGGCGATATCCGCGAAAGTCGTTTGCAGAAGCCAGCCCAAGAAGTCAACCCCGGGCATAACCTTGACCTGGCCGGCCAGGGTGGCGCTGAGGGAGAAGTCCGCCATCATGATGATCCCCAGGTAGGCCAGGAAGCTGTTGAGAATCACGCCCAGGATGGCGGTGGACCGGGACAGGAACAGCAGGCTCACCAATACCAGGTCGAGCATGGAAAACAGGTTAGGCCACAGGTAGGTAGTATCCTTAGGCGGATGAATTCGAAGATGCAGCAGGGTGGCGCCCAGCGCCAGGGCCACCAGGGCTACCCAGAGAAGATGGCGAACGCTTTTCATGGGATTGCCTAAAATTTCATCGCATAGCCCAGCAGAAACAACAGGGCAATGACGATGATGTGGAGGATGAACCAGCCCGGTTTCGGGAACAGGACATACGCCAAGAAGCGGATCATCCCGTCATCCTTTGAAATACGCCGCGGTCAGGCGGCCGGCGGTATAGACCAGGGCAAAGCCCAGAAAATGGACTACCCACCAGCGCCAGGAGAGAAACTGCCAGCCCGGTCTCATGATCTTGCCCGTCCCAGGATTTTTAGATTCGATGGTTATTTAAGATAAGTTTGGTGAAGAGGAAAATCCAGTCTGAGGCAGGGGAGAAAATGCCGCGTCCATTTGGGGAAATTGGTCGTGGTAGCCGCAGGCTTTAGCCTGCGCCGCACAGGCGAGACGCCTATGCTACCAAAAAGAATTTAAAACCCCGACAGGCAGGCGATCTGCTCCATGAGCCGTAAGGTGAGGTCCTGGGCCTGCTTCGGCTGGGCGGCGTACAGGGCGGGGCCCAGGTTGACCTCCACCCGGTAACCGCATTTGCCAGGCAGGTATGATACTCCCACGGGCACGAAGGGCAGCAGCCCCAGGCCGTCCCGGTTTTGCAGCTTCAGGAGCAGCTGGATGAGACGATGATGGCCTGGCCCCACCGCGCCCCGGACATAGGTGCCCTCGGGGAACAGGACAACGTAGGCCCGGTCTCGCAGCAAAGGCGCCAGACGCTTGAATGAGGACAGGGTGGCCCGGGGATTCTGGCGATCCACCGGCACCCCGCCCCAGGCCCCCAAAAGTTCGCGGATTACCGGCTGCTGAAAGAGCTCCGCCTTGGCGATGTAGTGCAGCGGCGGCGGCAGCGCCATGCCGATCAAAGGGATGTCCTCCCAGCGCTGGTGCTTGGGGCAGATGATGGCCGGCCCTTGGGCCGGCAGGTGTTCCAGGCCCCGGACCTTAAGTGCGAAATAGCGCCCGATGGTCTGCCGGCAAAACCAGCGGCCCAGGTAGTAGAAGTTGGGAGAGAGTGTGTGGCTCATTAAAAAGTTAATCTGAACAGCCGAGGCGGCTGTTCCACATTTTTCATGCCTCGTTCACCAGTAAGGCTTGGGAACCAGAAAAATATCATTCCCTTAATATTTGATTTAAAATAGCAAAAGTTCGATGCCGATTCAATCTAACCGCGCCAAGTGAACCATTTTTGAGGCAGGGACCAATCATGATTTATCTCGACTACAACGCCACCACGCCGGTGGCCCCGGAGGTGGCCGCGGCCATGCAGCCCTTCCTGGGGCCGGAGTTCGGCAACCCGAGTTGCGACTATCCCCTGGGACTCAGGGCCAGAGACGCGGTGCACCAGGCCCGCCGGGAGGTGGCGGCTCTGCTCAACTGCGCCCCGGACGAGATCATCTTCACCAGCGGGGCCACCGAATCCAATAATATGGTCTTTAAAGGCGTGGCTTGGGCTCGCGGCCGGGGCCATATCATCACCGCGGCCACCGAGCACCCCGCGGTCCTGGCCCCCTGCCGGTGGCTGGCCTCCCAAGGTTTTGAGGTGACGGTGCTGCCGGTGGATGCCAAGGGCTTAGTGGACCCCGAGGCGGTGCGCCGGGCCCTGACTCCCGATACCATCCTCATCAGTATCATGCACGCCAACAACGAGACCGGGGCGCTGGCCCCCATCGCCGAGATCGCGGCGATTGCCAAGGAAGCCGAGGTGCCGCTGCACACCGACGCGGCCCAGAGCGTGGGCAAGGTCAAAGTGAACGTGAATGAGTTGCAGGTGGACTTTCTCACCGTGGCCGGGCACAAGTTCTACGCCCCCAAGGGGGTGGGGGCCCTTTACGTGCGCCGGGGCCGGGAGCTCACCCCCCTGCTGCACGGGGCCTCCCAGGAGGACGGGCGCCGGGCCGGCACCGAGAACCTGCCCTATATCGTCGCCCTGGGCTCGGCCTGCCGCCTGGCCCGGGAGAATCTTTCGGCCACCACCACCCATTTGCGCCGCCTGCGGGACCTGCTCCATGAAAAACTGCAGGCCGGCTGCCCCGGCCTGGTCCTGAACGGCCCGGAAATGGCGCGCCTGCCCAACACCTTGAACGTCTCCTTTGTCGGCCTGGCCGGATGCGACCTGATGGCCGGGGTGCCGGAGGTGGCCGCCTCCCTCGGGTCCGCCTGCCACGCCGGAATGGAGGCCGTGTCCCCGGTCCTGGCAGCCATGGGGGTCTCGGGCGAGGTCGCCCAGGGGGCGGTGCGCTTCAGCGTCGGCCGCCCCACCAGCCGCGCTGAAATAGAAACGGCCGCGGCGCTGCTCCTGGAGCGTGGGCGCGCCCTGGCCAGTAAAAAATAAGGGCGAACACAAGGTTCGCCCCTACGGTTTTCGATAAGATGATTGCTCAGCGCTTAATCAACCATTCCTTGATGAGAATGTCGGCCAGCTTCTCGGAGTCGATCTCGTAGGTGCCCTGCTCGATGGCCTCTTTCAGGCGCGCCACCTTTTCCGGGCGGACTTCCGGGGTCTGGTAGACGACTTTTCGGGCCTGCTCCATCAACCTGGCCTTGCCCGCCTCCCGCCGGGATGGCGGCGGCCCGGGCCGGTCGCCGGAATGCTTCTTCTTAGGACTCATAAGCAGGTTGATTTTATCTCCTTAGACACAAGGGCACAATAGTTATCCAGCGCCAAGGCGGTCAGCACTCCATCACCGCCAGCGTCCCCCTATGGTTCTTATCGGATTAGGGGGCCAGAGCTTGAATAAAATCGCCCTTATCTCCCGACTGGCGGCATCCCGGGCCGGCCCCTCCCCTGCTGCCATCAGGTTTCGCCCGCCAGCCACAGGTAGAGGAATTGGGGGCCCGCCGTCTCCAGTTCCGGCAGCATGGAGTAGATGGTGGGTCGGTAGCTGCCCGGGCGGTGGTAGCGCACCACCTTGGCGGCGGTGAGCCCGGCCAGTTCTTGGGCTTCTTTTATGGCCTCGTCCAGGTAACCGATCTTATCTACCAGTTTCAGGTCTTTCGCCTGGGGGGCGGTGAAGATGCGGCCGTCGGCCACCTGTTTCACCTCTGGCAGGCTCATTTTCCGGCCTTCGGCCACCACGTTGATAAAGGTGCGATAAAATTCCTCGATGACCTGCTGCATCATCTCCTTTTCCTTGGGGCTGGCGGCCCGGAAGGGGGACCAGAAGTCTTTCCAGGCCCCGGTCTTCACCAGGTCGGTGTCCAGCCCCACTTTGTCCATCAGGCCCCGGAAATTGAATTTCATGGCGATGACGCCGATGGAGCCGGTGATGCAGGTGGGATAGGCCATGATGGTGTCCCCGGCCTGGGCCACGTAATAGCCGCCGGAGGCGGCCAGGCCCTCCAGGCAGACCACCACCGGCACCCGGCGCTCAGCCTTAAAGCTCTTCAGCTCGTGGAGAATCACATCCGCGGCGCTCACCGTGCCCCCCGGGGAATTGATCTTCAGGACCACGGCCTTGATGTGCCTGTCCTTGGCGGCCTTCTCCAGTTCTTCCTTCACCCGGCTGGGAGAGGTGGCCCCCTTGAAGAGGCCCAGGACCCGGTGGGGGCCCTCCAGAATCATGCCGGAGACGTCCAGCAGCAGGATTTTGTCCGGGCCGTAGCCCGAGATGGTCTTCTCCTTCAGGGGCTCGGGCTCTTCGAAGAGGTTCACCTTGACGGTGACGCAGCCGGCCAGCAGCAGTAGCAAGAGGCCGGCCAACGCCAGACAATTCATCGCTTTGTGACGCATAAGCCGCCTTTCTGTAGGGGCGGTTCTCGAACCGCCCCTTGCACAGACAATTTCATCTCCTTATAGATGATGTGGCCCGCCGGTGCAATCCCCATTTTCTGTCAGGTTTTGGTGGCACAGGCTTTCTAGCCTGTGCGAATTTTCGGCACTGCCAGGAAAGGCTATGCGCCAAAATCGAGATTCTTCGGTCGCGGCGCTCCCTTAAGATGACCGAGACGGGCTTTTACAGGCCTTATATAATCTTTTTAACGCGTCTGACCAGATTGTGGACAGAAAGAAAAAAGCACTTGACACTTTTAAAATAGATGATAAACAATAATCGTTTCAGAACTATCACCTGATCGCCCTCATCATTCTTTTTTGTGAAACAGGAACACTTGGCACGTTAAGGGGGACGAGGTTATCGCGATAGGTGCCATCTGACAACGGGAGGAGGCGAAGTGGATGCCCGGCGTCAGGGTAAAACCCAACGAACCTTTCGAGGTTGCCTTAAAGCGCTTTAAGAAGCAGTGCGAAAAGGCCGGGATTCTCTCTGAGATTCGCAAACGGGAACATTACGAAAAACCCAGCATTAAGCGAAAGAAGAAGATTTTGGCGGCCAAAAAGCGGGCTTTGAAGAAGCTGCGGAAGATTGAGGGGTCATGACCTCCCTTTATGAGCAGCTGAATCGGGCCTTCAAAGAGGCCATCAAACGACAACAGCCAGTGGCGGCGTCCACGTTGCGGATGCTGAAAAGCGGCATCCATTATCGGGAGGTGGAGTTGAAACGGAGCCTTTCCGAAGACGAACTGCTCGCCGTAGTCGCCACTCAGGCCAAACAACGTCGGGAAGCCATCGGCGAATATGCCAAAGCCGGGCGGCCCGAATTAGCCAAAAAAGAAGAGGAGGAGCTTAGCATCCTCCTCTCTTTTTTACCGCGGCAATTAAGCCGCGAAGAATGTGAAGCGGAAGTATCCGGGATCATTGCAGAACTGGGGGCGTCGGGCCCTAAGGACCTGGGCCGGGTGATGAAAGCCGCCATGGCCCGGCTGGCCGGACGGGCCGACGGCAAGGTGATCCAGGA
>Ga0315282_10011545_pt1 | contig 13655 bp, 16 predicted proteins | sample YL17G07_20_MG_FD_203693 | JGI IMG/M metagenome (GOLD analysis project Ga0315282, IMG submission 203693) | Sediment microbial communities from Yellowstone Lake, YNP, Wyoming, USA - YL17G07_20 | ecosystem: Environmental > Aquatic > Freshwater > Lake > Sediment | place: USA: Wyoming | collected... | reverse complement strand
GCACCCCAAATCCGCCAGGCACTGCGCTCTCCTCGCGGGCGGAAATGTCAATGCGCCGCGCTACTACGGGGCTGGGAGTGAACCGTCGTGCCACGGTAGATACCAGTTGCCCACTGCAACCGAGCTCGCGGTCCAGGGCCGTAACGAAGTCTTGCACTGCCTCGGATTTACCGTTGCCTGGACCTCCCACGAGGAAGAGCCAGCGCGGCGTAGACTCCCCTCGGGCAATCTGCTGCGCCAGTTGTCGCAGCTTGCGTATCAGCCTGGTCTCGATGATTTGCTGCAACGGGCGTCCAGCGTCATCCTGGAACGGCACTCGCACACCTCCCCGGTCATGGCCGTGCCAGGATAGCAATCCCTTGGCCCAAGGATTCGCGTTCGGCATCATTACCGCGCTCCTCTGGCACACCGAGCGTCAGCACTACGGTGACGTATCGTTTCGGAAAGTGATCCGTGCACCAGCTGCTCCGCCAACTGGTGGAGGACTAGCCCAAGAAACTCGGCGAATAGTGGCGGCACAGCGTTGCCCACCTGGGTGTACCGCGGGCACTCTTTCACGCGACGGTCGCCGCCAGTCGTATACTTGCCCTTGAACTCAAACCAATCCGGGAACGACTGTAGCCGCGCGAATTCCCGGACGGTCAGAATCCGGGGTTCCGCGTAGTGCAGTATGTCGTCGGGCAGCGTCGTAAGCGTGTGGCATGGCCTGTCACCGTCCAGGGGGACAACACAATGTTTCTTCAGTCCAAACCGTTCTCGGTCGGCCTTGCATAGCTGCACACCGCGTCGGCAAGTTGAGAGAATCCGCTCAAATCGCTCGGTCGTCTTTGGCCGATGGCGGGCCATGCCCATGCTGTTAGGCGCGGTGCCGTCGCAACCATCGCGGAGCAGGCGCTGGTAATGCGTGCGGGGACCGGCATACGCAACCTGCTCAAAGCCCGGGCGGTCGAGACAGTCGACGAGCCCCTTGCCGCGAGCCTCGAGATCTGAAATGGCATCGTGCACGGTTACGGGCCGGTCAACGGGAATGCTCTTCGATTCCAGGAACGCCTCTCTCTGGCTTGACAACATCAAGAATGGGGCGATTCCTTCGAGATCGTAACCGCGCCGGGTATCGACCCCGACCATGATGTACCGGGGGCGGAACTGGGGGACTCCGTAGTCGACAGCCCTCACGAGACCGGGGTAGACTTCGTACCCTATCTCTTCCAGGGCTTCCTTGATCCTGGCCGAGTACGGCCGGGGACGCCGCCCACCAGTATTTTCCTGCGACCGCCGCTTCTTGTTGAACTCGATGGCAATGCCATGGACGTTTTCTAGCAGCAGAAGCCTGGGGCGAACGAGATCAACAATTTCTACATATGCCTTGAACAAATGGTTCCGCGGGTCCCCCTTGTTTCTCCTGCCAGCGAGCGAGAAGCTCTGGCAGGGAGGCCCCCCGGCTATGAGCGTCACCTGCCCGTTCAACGCGGCGATCTCCTCCTCGTACTTGCGGCGGAACACTCTGACATTGCACGGCTTCTTCGGCAGCCAATCCGGCCAATCGTAAATCCAGCCGCGCCCCCCCTCAATCAGGTTAAACCTCAGCGTCTCGAATGCCAAGGAATCCTTTTCTACCGCCGCGAGTCCTTTCCAGCCGGCCATCATGAGACCCAGCGAAAGCCCGCCGCAGCCGGCGAAAAGGTCAACAAACGTGTACTCGCCGTCAAAGCGTGACGACATGGCTTCCACCGTAACAGGATAGGCAACCACTCTGCTTCCTCATCTCATCGTCAACCTGAGAGTATCCCCGGTAGTACCTACGGGTTCTGAGGAGAAAGTGTCGGCAACACCACCTGCGCGTGCCCCGTTGCGAAAGTCAAGACCGCCTCCTGCGCCTTGCACCTCCCTTGTGAGCGAGTCACTTGTCACCTGTTTGATCCTCGGCCGCACGTCTGGACAGACCTGCGCGGGACCTGTCGGCTAACCAGCTGTCGACAGCTTCTCTATGGAAGCGCCAGTGCTTGCCCACCTTCTGGCAAGGTATGCTGCCGTTCCGCGCGAGCCTGTACAGGGTCGACTTTGGCACTTTCACGTACGACGAGAGCTCGTCTATCCCAGATTATGCATAAAGGTTATCGGCCCGCGTTTTTCGTGGGTCGAAGGTGTCTGTGATGGCACGGAGGTCCGTGGGAATGGTTGAAGGCGGACGGGGTAGGCTTTTGAGGCGCCGAAACTGGCTCCCCAGGGCGGTGGCGGCGCGGGAGGGGATCGCACGTTCATATGCCGCGCAGCGCCGGTAACCCCGGTTGCCCGGGGCTGATAATGGGTCGTATGCGTGAACCACGCTCAGGCGAAGATGGGACCCGCCCGCAACCGATGATGCGCCCGCAGGAAGAGTTTCAGGTGAGGGTAATACGCCGACAAGCGCAGCACCCACTGTCGCCCGGTCCGTATCAAGCGCGCCGGGATGCGCAGCAGCCGCTCCCGCACCAGGGCGATGCTGTGGCGGCGCTCCAATCCCAGCAGGTATTCCCCAAACCAGCCCACCAGATTCCCCGCCACCAGCGCCAGCCAATTGTGGAGCATGTTGGCCGCCCACGCATGCGAGCACACCTCGTCCATGCTCAGCCCCAGCCGCCCTTCCTTGATCAGGTTCTCCACGTTGCAGCGCCCGTTGTAGAAGCGCCACACCTGCTCCGGCGCATCTTCGCGGTTGGTGACGATCACCTGGAAGCAGTAGCCTTGCGCCTCGAACAGCTTCAGTTGTTTGCCGCGCTTGGGCTCGCGCGGATCTACGCGGCGGCGAATCGCGATCATGCGCCGCGCGCGCTTCCATCCCGCCGCGCGATGCCCAAACTCCGCCACCGCGTATTCGTCGTCCAGCGCCCGATATTTCAATCCCACCAGGGTCGACGCCAGCCCGTTGCGGTCGGCGACAATCGCATAGGTGACCTTGGCGCACTCCAGCCGGTGCATCAGCCACCCTGCGTAGAACGCGTTGTCCCCGCGGAATTGCAGCCGGCCGCTGAATCCAATTCGCTTCAGCCAGCGCCGCAGCTCGTGGAACAGTTCCTTCGCGCCCCTGAGTTCGCCGACATTGCCCGGCCGAAAGCGACCGCCCACAAAGTCGCGCGTCTCGCCGACAAAGGCGTACAGCGGCTTGTAGCTGGGCGCGCCCGGGCGGCGGCGATTGAAGCCCACCGCCGCGCGCTGCGGTCGCCCCAGGCAGGTTTGCACGTGGCTGTCGAAGTCCAGGGTCAGCGTCTCGCGGTCGGCGAAACCATGGCGCACCTTCGCCACCACCGTGCGGTTGGCTTCGAGCAGGGCATGGGCGCTCGCCGCGCGCAGGCGCCCATAGAAACGGCTGAAGGCGCTCTGGCTGGGCAACGACTCCAACCCGGTCAGTTGCAGAAAGACCCCATCGTCGCCCAGTTCGGCGACATGGGCCTGACGCGAACGATCCAACGCCAGGCCATAGAGCAGCCCCAACAGGAAGCGCGCTCCCGGGTAGCGGGTGCGCGGAAGATCCGGCAGCGCCGCCAGCAGCTGCGGCAGCTCCAGCCGCTCCAGGAATTGCGCCAGCAGTCCCGCGCCGCCATAGCCGGTCAGACGCGGCTCGGTGGCCTCGATGCGATAGGACAGGGGCTTGCCCGCCGGCAGTTGGGAGGGTTTGCTCGCCGCCGGCTTCGCCTGCGGGGCCGGCTTGGAGGACTTGACGGGATGAGATCGCGACGCGATAATTGCCATGCGGGAAGCGCTCCTGTGTCGTGGGATGGTGGACTACTCTCTCATTCGACATCGGCAAGCGCTTCCTTGCTTTTGGGGTCAACATAATCATCAATCCAGCCATCACCCAGCAGGTGAAGGCTTCACGCTTGGAATGCATAATCTCGGTCTATAGTAAGCACCGCCGAAGGCAGTCTCGTCATAGCGTTCCCAATCAGTCCCAGCCGGTTCCCCCGATTGCCAGTGATAGTATCCGTTCCTGGCCGTTTCTGTCAATCTCTGTTCGTTTGTCATCGCTGCTGGAGGCCAGCAGTCATCCCGTGGCCGAGTCAGCCCGTCAATCGCTTACCAAGTTGGTCTTCGTCTGCCGCTTGGTGGCCAAGGCAGCAGCCTACAGGGAATCCTGTTGGATGTCACTCTGTCAAGGATGGCTGGCAGGCTGCCTGAAGACTACACGGGGGAGGAACACGAGTTGCCTGGGACAGCCACCCTGGAGAACAGAGCGCCTCCTTACAGCACAGCGTGAGGGCGGTCGCACTGGAGACGGACGGCCATCGAGGAAGGTCCGGCAGCGTCTCCTTTCGCTCTCACTCCGACTGTTCTTGACTTTCTGCTCGTAACTCCTGCCATGAGCGCAGGCTGGTACCTGGCTCGTAGCCGGCTTTGATGTCGCACGCGTAGACGAGCAAGGCGTCCTTGAGGAGCTTAGCCAAACTCATTCTCGTACTTTCGGACAGCGCCCGCATCTTGGCGGCAAAGTGGCCGCGGATGGCCACGGTCAGGAGGTCCGGATGGGCACGTGGCCGCGAATGGCGCGCCCTGAGCGCCCGTGTCGCGCGTTCGGGCGCAGGCTGGCGCTGTGCCTCGCCTGCCCGCTGTTCGCGCCGCTGTCGGCGCGTTTGTGCGCCTCGTTGCGCCGCCTCCCGCCGCCGCTCTCGCTGCTCGGCCAGGCGAGCTTCCGCCCGCTGTGCTACTGCTTCCCGTTGGCTTCGTCTTGGCATCTCCGTCTGTCCTCCTTGTGCTTGAAGTCGCGCTTCGCTCTGCCCAGAAGATCCTGAATCTTCTCGACTGCATCCGGCGGAGGCGGCCCCATAATCGCGTTGACCGCTTGATAGACGGCGTCGCGGACGCGCCTCCACGAGCGCTCGCAGCGGCGCAGCCAATCATCCCGATCCCCCTTGTCGTTCATCGCACCAGCCTCACTTTCCGCGGTCGCCGGGAAACTATCGCCTTCCAGGCGTTTCGCCGATGCAAGTGCTGGAGGCTCACGTCCTCCAGAATGGACCTCAGACCGTTGACCGCCCAGTCGCTGTGCCGCCCCTCGTTGACCATCGCCTCGGTCAGGGCTTCCTGCTCGCGAACACGGTCGTATCTCAGCATCTTGGCCTCCTGGTGACGGTCAGCCAGTCTCCCACGCGCCCAGCCTTTGCAGCGTCAGCGCCACCTGCCTGAGCTCCCCAATGCCAGCGCGGCCGCGCAGGATGGGGCTGACGATCTCGACTGGCCCGTCACTACGTCGTTCGGTGCGCAGGCTACCACCCTGCTCCGCCATCCGTCCCTGGGGGAAGGGAGAGGCAACGGGTTAGCGTTGTGGCAAGCGCTGATGCTGATGCCCAACTCGTTGATCGCCCGGTCAGGCAGGAAGCACTTGATCTCGACTCCCCACGGGTAGGATTCCGCCATGCTGCTCGCTATCTGCGTCTGCGCCATGTCCGCTTTTCCTTGTTGCCTTGCCGGCGGCTGCTCGCCGCTCATGTGAGTCATGCCTGCAATTCGCCAGAACTTGTGGTCCTCTCTGGCGCCCATTCCGGGCAGGCGACACATGAATCACGCTGTTCGGCGAGGAAGTCAAGGCCGAAGTGAGTGGCTTCTTTGCAAGGTGAGCAAAGAGAAAGACCCTGCCGCGGCTGAGCTGGCCCCGTATGTCGTCAGGGCGCGGGCAGCGCCCCATTCGATCTGTGCGTCGAGCCCGCAGCGCGTGGCACTCGCGACGACAGGAGTCAAGAGGAAGAGACCGAACTTCACTTACAACACGCGTCAAGGAGGTGCCGCTACAATGAACGGACAAGCGACCAACTTGATCCGCCTGGCGGAGGGTTGGCTAAAGGGGGCGGATCAGCAGCCATCGGTGGGCGGACCACTAGCCTCGCTGTTTCTTTGGGTTCTCGGGAAGATTGCCGGATCGCTTAAGCCGGTAGTAGTGCGAGAGATAGCATACCGCAGGAACTCGTACCCCGGGGCAAGAGAGTTCTGGTTCCAGGGTGTCCGTGAGAAGATTCCTGAGGAGGGGTGCCCCGTGAGGATCCGAGGTATTCTCTCTCCCTGGTCACCCTACATTCCGGTTCAGGTGCACTTGAAGCCGGCCTACAGCACGCAGGGATGGGCAAGGTGGGAGGCCGCAAGGGAAGTACAGGGCAAAGTCTTGGCTGGGAAGAAGCGCGTAGAGTATGATACCTACGACGCCATGCTGTACCAGGACATACTTACTCGGATGCCGGAGGAACTCATGCGCCTGGGGTTCTACTACGCGGGTCTCTATGACGCGGTGAGTACCGATTCCACGATAGCCATCCCGGTCACTCTCAGCATCGAGCAAAAGAGCCACCGGCATCTGCTTTTTCAGAGCAACTGGCTTCAGACGGCGGGACACTATGTCGAAATCTCTGGGACAATCCGCCACCTGGCCTATTGGGACAAGATCCATTGGCTGACAGAGTTAGGGCTCCTCGACAAGACGAAGCAGGTGGTGGGCCTAGGCATCCAGGCTGAACAAGTCCGGCGTGTCAAGCCGCCCTTTGGCCGGCAGCTGGTTCTCTTCGGTACGCCATTCTTTGAGTTGACGAAGGACCGATTCGTGTCGCATTTCTATGACTTCTTCGGCAAAGATGCCAAGGCGGGTAGAGACAGGCTTTTGGAATGGTATGAGGAGGAAGACGCCCGCCAAGTGCTGTATTGGGGAGACTTCATCGCCCATCCTCAATGGGCAGGCTTGCCGCCAAAGAGGAACCGAGAGATTGTGGAGGCGCTTGGTGGCTGCTAGTGTCTGAACGCAGTACGCAGGAGAAGGGGCGTATGACGATCCGGGATCTTGAGGCAGCGGACTTGGCCGCGGTGTGCGAGATCATCGAGCGACACTCGAACTGGGACGCCAAGTACGCCCGGCAAGCCATCGAGCGCGAGTTGGCTGAACGTCAAATGGGATTGCCTCGCGGGAAGCACATAGTAGCTGAGACCGAGGACGGCATTGTCGGAGTGTCCGGGTGGCGCGAGGACGAGTTTGGATCGGAAGGTATCTTCTGGCTCGGATGGACATGTGTCCACCCCGATCACAGGCTTCGAGGTATCGGGACAGCTCTGCTGCATCGCGTGATTGAGGACATCTCGGCGAGGGGCGCCCGGAAGCTGTATCTCGATACCGGGGCGACTGGCTACGAGGCCGCTCTGGCGTTCTATAGGGCACATGGCTTTGTGGATGAGGCCAGGCTCCCCGACTACTACAGCGACGGCGAGGATGCACTCGTTCTTGCCCGTCGGGTGTGAGCGGCGCTACACTGCTCCGAGACGCCGGGGATGTTGCCGCTGATTGTTCCGGTGCTGTCGGAGTCGCCTTGTGATTGGCCGCCAGAAGCACGCCGTGGAGAACGGCCACGGCCTCCAGTGCGCAGAACAGCGCAATCGCCAGCGCCTCCCACTGAAGCCATGCCCGTATCCGCCAGGGTGAGCCTCCACTCGTGGGCTGTGGCCGCCGCAGCCCTGCCGCTGCCTCCATCCACATTCGCGCTCCTTGAGGGCCCGCTTCCAGTTGTGATCCTTCCGCTCGACCTGTCCGGGCTGTGTCTCAAGGTCACCGGCGGGAGGGCGCCGTTTTCGGGCCATACCAACGCTACGAGGTCACACCGCAGAGAAAGACGGCACCATTGACTGGCGAACAGATTTTTGGTACGCTTCTATGGTCGGGTTCCGGTGTGGGATCACAAGATGGGGAGAAACCGATGAGTCCGAAACTGCGAACAAGACAGCCCCGGCGAAGGCAGTCAGCGCTCGGGGTCAACGCTGTAGGAGAGGCACCGCCGGAAGGCCTGTTCTGGGTCCGGGTGACCGAGCCGGAGAACATTGCACATTTGCGTCCCGGACAGCACCTCATGCTTCAAGTCGGTGAGGACAGCGTGAAAGTGCTTCGAGGGCTTTCTCTCCTTGGCGTCCTGGAGTCTGCCGGCGATAGGTGGGTGCGCAGCCGGGGGCATTCATCCTGCGTGTTTGTGAAGTATGGCGAAGATCCTATCAAGCGCTTCCAAGTGCGAATCGCAGCCCGTTGACGATGGCCACATCCTGCCGCGGACAACAATAAACCCCGCGGGATGCTGCTGCACGTGTCCGTGGCTAACGCCGTGCGGTGGATGGACGGATGCTGCTTGTCTCGGCACGCTCGACATTACATACTGCGAATCGTGTGGCTATTGCTGTCCCGGCGATCCTGACCGATTCGGTAGGATGGCAAACGAGGTTGGGGGTCTCAACCTCACTGATATTAGTGCTCGGGCTCAATCAGTTCCCGAGATCCCCGCTCAGGTGGTCAAACTGCGAGACGGTGATTATGCGCGACGATGGCCTGCGGCTGAAGCGGTTGGGATGACCATAGGGGACATAATCGAAGGCCGACGGTCATGTAGACGGCCTATCCGTGAACAGAATCAGCTGGACTGCGCCGCGCTCATGATAATTGATGGTTGCTGCAAGGACTACGTGCTCGACGATATTCTCTGGCCTCAACGCCGCGTTTTGTCGTTCTACGATCTGCTTCGAGCTGAAGCGCCCTGTATCATCGTAGCCCCCGACATGTCCGTGTATCCGGATATGCCTGCGTGCCACAAGCTTTACCAGATCAAGCGGACCTTCGTAATGTACGCATACTTTCAGCGGCATGGCCTCACCGCCATTCCGTTTCTCGCCCCCGACACCAACGCCCATGCTGAGCACCTCGCGTCGTGGCTGCAGGCGAATGCGTGCATCACACACGTCGCCGCGAGCTTCCAGACTCTCGGTCGAGCTCCGAGTACCTCGCGGCGCCACATGCTCCTCTTGGAACGAATCCGGCAGGGAGTCCCGCGACGGCTGGTCTGGATGCTCATAGGGCCACGTGAGGACTGGCGCTCCATCCTTGAGACACGCCTCGGGCGTGTTAGCCTCGTAGTGGCTGATCCGAAGTTTGAGGATCTGCGGCGTCCACGGAAAGGGGCCCAACTATTGCCTTTTTGCTGATGCCACGAAGGACAGGGTACTTCCGCCCGACGCCAAGCGGACAAAGGCGATAGGAAGGAGCCGCTCCGCGGAGAAGCCTTCGTACGCTGCTCGTGAACGCCCGTGAGACGCTGCGTGATCTCTGGCATCGAGCGCCAATCGGAGGATGCCGTCCATGAAACTCAGGCAGACGACCCATAACCGCCTCGTGCAACGCGTTGACGACTTGGCCGCGAGCTTCGAGACGTACCACCGCTCCTTTCTCGACTCCGAAGTCTTCTCCGGGCCGAGTGCGCACTTCCACCTCCGGACGCTGTCGCGTCTTTGCTCGCACCACACCTTTGACTCCCTCGTGGACGATGATCAGTACTTCGAACTCCTCTATGCCACCCTCACGTCGTGGGGTCTGCATCGGATGGGCCCCGGCAACGCGAAACTGACCGATTTCGACAAGTTTACAGCGAGCTGCCGCGTGCTCTTGAAGCAAGTCGCGGGCCTGTTCGGACGGAGCATATTGACGCTAACGGATCGCGAGGCGGCAGACGTTGCAGATGTTGTAGGGCAGGCCATCGAGAGGCAGACCGGCATCACCGCGTCGCGCTCGCCGTTGGTGGCCAACAGCAAGGCGGTGCACCACTTCTTGCCAGACCTGGTGCCCCCGATTGACCGCGCCTATACCCTCAGGTTCTTCTTCCAGCGCTCGGACCCGCCCGGCGACACAGCGGAGACATTCGAACTGATCTTCAAAGGGTTCGTTCAGATCGCGAGGGCGAACGTGCCGTACATCCGGGATGCGGTCGTTCGCGGCACAGATGCATCAGGGCCTCGTGCTTGGGACTCAGGCCATGCAAAGGTCTTGGACAATGCTCTTATGAGCTGGGTGCGGCTTCACCGCAACAGCGAATCCCACTCACTGTCCGTTGACAGCCCTGCTCATGAGACGTAATGGAACTCTTCATGCTAACGAATCTCGTCTGCCCCGGCCTCGACGTCCTGTTCGTCGGCACCGCTGTCGGCGACGCAAGCTGCGGTCAGATTCATCGGGAGGCTATCCGGCCTCTGAGGAGCACCGCGTGATCCCTGATGACGTCATATGTGCGGCGAAGGCCGTCGAGGACGCTGTAGTGGAGCCGGGAATGGGGTGCGAGGTTGTGGGCATCGTCAAGGTCCTCAACGCTCGGTCTAGCCTCTCCCCGGACCGGCTCACAGCGGACGAACAGCGCCGCCTCGACATCGCGCTCCCTCTGCTTAGGCTCAAGGGTTGCGAATTTCGTGTGGCTGCGGGGCGTGCGTCCACTGAACATCATGTCGGCTTGAGCACGATCTATCGGTGGGTCAAACGACTCCGGACCCAGGGACCGCGGGGGTTGAGGCGCAAGCGGCGAAGCGACGCCGACAAGTCGTCACTGCCTGAGGGCGCACTCGAAATGTTGCGTACGCTCCTTCGCGATCCCCAGTGGCGCAAGCGGAAGCTGAGCGCCATCGTCGCTGCCGTTCATCTGCAGTCCCCCACAGCGAGCACGGCCGCGCTGCGGCACATGGCACATCAGATTCTGGCGGTTGAGGACAACGCGGGAGCCGCGGTTGAATGGTGGGCACTCCAGATTGATGGGAATGCCGCTGTCGGCGAAGCCAGATTGAGGGCTGGCGGATGGCCAGGCGAGGCGCGGGAGCCGGATCTGCTATTGGTGAGGCCTGTGACAGGTGGATGAGGTGGGGGTGATCGGGAGCATCGATAGTGTACCCGAGAGAGCGGCGTGAGCGTAGGTCTGCACCGCCCATTTCAGGCAATATCGTCAGTGCTATAACTCAGTCATCGAGACGGTACTGTGCATCCAGACCATCAATCCAGGCCTCAGTGCCACTCGCAACGAGGCAAGCCCGAGCCAAGCCTAGCCTTCATCCACTGCATCCTCCGCACGTCCTGGCGACTGTCCTCCGACCGACCTGATCTCCAGGTCACATCCCAGGCAAGGGCGTCACAAGAACTCAGTTGCCGTCATTGGTGGGATCTGCGCTCTTGGCGCTGTCTGGTTGCGCCGACTGCTCATCCTGTGATGCCGACGCTTCCCGAAGCCCCTTCGTCAGGCGGTCGGATACCGGGAAGAATGCCTCCAGCACCTTGTTGTGGTCGGCAAGGAGCACGTTGCGGCGTTGACCTGCTCGACCGAATCGGTAATCAGCATAGGCGGCAAGCAGTTGCAGACTGTCTAGGCGGCAAGCGACTAGCTGAAGCCCGGTCGAGGGATCGGTGTTATTGAGCCATAGGTAAAATGCTTGTCGGTTCACCGCGCGCGATGCCGCGCGGAATGCAGGCGAACCGCCCTCCTCGGTAGGGAAAGCGGTTCGCCTGGCGGTCGCTACAGACTCGTGTGGTCCGACTACCCAGCCTGCGCCTCGAACACCTCCATCATCCTCACCAGCAGCTTCGCCAGGGTGAGTCCTTCCTTTTCCGCGAGCGCTCGGAATCGCTGGGCTGACTCTCCGCGCAGCCCCACCGTCGTCATCGCCGCGGAAGAGTCGCTCTTCTGCGCCGTGGGGCGTTCGGGGCGCTTGGTTTGGCGCTTGCCCATCTCCGGTTGCTGTCCCTGCGGTTCGGCTTCGGGTGTAGCCGCGTTGGCTTCCTCCCGCGCCGCCCGCTTGCGCCGCCGAGTCTCCGCACCTCGTTGAGCCGCCTCCTTGCGCGCCGCCAGCCGTTGCTGGGTGCGCTGCTCCACCGCCTGCTGCTTGGTCTGCTTTGCCATGTCCATCGTCCTCCCGTGAGTCATGTGTGCCGGCGATAGCGCCGACCGACACATACCTCGCTCGGACGTGCCGGTTAGTCAAGGGCCAAGTGGGCCGCTGCTGTGTTATAAGCTCTGTCAGCCGTCAATTCTCCTCGCAGTCTGTCCGCCTATCGCCTCCCACCGCGCCAGGATAACATCGCAATACCGCGGTTCCAGGTCCATGCCGAAACACACTCTGCCGGTGCGTTGGGCAGCGATGATGGCGGTGCCCGAGCCCAGGAACGGATCGACCACCAATTGCCCGGGCGCCGTAGCATTGCTGATCGCGCGCTCGATCAGGGGCAGGGGCTTCATGGTCGGGTGCAAGTCGTTGCGCGCCGGCTTGTCGTGGAACCAGACCGTGCTTTCATTGCTGGGCCCGGTCCAGCGCGGGGATTTACCCCGCTTGTGGGCATAGAAGCAGGGCTCGAACCAATGCTTGTACTGGGCAAAGAGAGCACCCGCGCCGTTGTTCTTGACCCACACGATCAGGTTGCGCTCTTGCCAGCCAGCTTCTTCCAGGCACACGAGAACATCCCGCACGTGGGCACTGGCGAACCACAGGTACAGCGGGGCCTGATCATCGCTATGGGAATGTGCCAGTGATAGGCTGGAGACCAGCAGCTTCCGGTACGCCTCGGGCGTCATGTCGTCCCAGTAAGCATCGGATGGCTTGTCTATCCCGCGGCGGGCTTTGGCGATTCGTTCCAGTTGCGCTGTCCGGCCCCCGCAATACGAAACTCCATAGGGCGGATCAGTGACCACCGCCTGAGCAATCTTGCTTGTCCCGACCTGTCCCGAGCGAAGCCGAGGGAGCGCAGTCGAGGGGCCGGTCATCAGGTGCTCCCACGCTGAGGAATCGGTAGCATCGCTGCACAGCAGCCGGTGCGGGCCCAGTTGCCACACCTCACCGGGCTTCACTCGCGTAGGGCCGGTCGCCTGTTCCGCCTCGAGCATCGCCGCGTCGGCGTCGAAGCGCTCTTCCTCTTCTGCCCGCTGTGAACGCTCCAGCTCGGCCAGGAGCTGATCCATTTCCTTCGCGTCGAAGCCGGTCAGGGTTTCGTCCAGGCTCGGTAGCTCCCGCAGTTCCTCCAGCAACTCTCCCAGCTTGGGCAAGTCCCAATCTCCGTGGATCTTGTTCAAGGCGATGTTGAGCGCCTTGGCCTCATTCTCGTCGACCTCGACATAGACCACCGGCACCTTGGCCAGGCCGAGCAGCTTGGCCGCTTCCAGCCGTTGGTGGCCGCCGATGACGGTCATATCCGCCCGCCGCACCACGAGCGGCTCGACGAATCCCCACTGCTGCAGTGAGCGCTGGAGATTGCGCATCTCATCTGGCGGCATTACCCTGGGATTGTAGGGTGACGGCCGCAGCGTAGAAAGCGGGACGTGCTCAATGTTAAGGGCGTCGCTTTGTTTGGTGTTCATGGGTTGATCACTCCTTGTCTTTCTCTGTGCTCATATCGCGTATTCAGCTCTGCCGCGTGCCTGCTGGCAGCGTTTCGCGCTGCATCGGCGGATTCGTTGACCTCAAAGCCACCTGATGTTGGGCTCTACGCGCCTCTCCCGCGCCGCCAATTCCGCCAGCCACATTGCCATCAGGACATCGGTGTGTTCGCCGCCCGGATGCAAGGTGAGCTCTCTCACCCACGCGCACCAGCCGCATTCGCAGCCCGCGGCGTGTGGCTCCCCGCCGGTCGGGATCAGCCAGGCGCCATTGGCCATGCCCGCACTCAGGGAGGGGATGCCCACCTTCTCGTCCAGCTTCTCGCTTCCGGTAGTATATGAGCGCACCGGAATTGAGCAGTCGAGGTCGGTGAGGGCCTGCGCCACTGCCGACTGGAAGGCATTGCCCTCGACATAGATCGTCTGGTGCTTATAGAGGGCATGGGAATCCCGTATCATCTGAATGGTCGCGGGAAAGAGTTGGTGCCGGCGTATGAT
>Ga0315282_10011544_pt1 | contig 13656 bp, 9 predicted proteins | sample YL17G07_20_MG_FD_203693 | JGI IMG/M metagenome (GOLD analysis project Ga0315282, IMG submission 203693) | Sediment microbial communities from Yellowstone Lake, YNP, Wyoming, USA - YL17G07_20 | ecosystem: Environmental > Aquatic > Freshwater > Lake > Sediment | place: USA: Wyoming | collected... | reverse complement strand
GCCGTGATCTTCTGATAAAGCTCTTGAGGTCCTCTCCGGACACATATTCCATGGTGATGAAATAGTTGCCGGCTTCCCTGCCCAAGTCATACATCCGGCAGATATTCTTATGCGAAATATCCCGGGCGATTTTGAGCTCATTCCGGAAGCGCTCGATGGTGTGCTTATCAGCCGCGACCTCGGGCTTGATGAGCTTGAGGGCCATTTTGGCCTCAATTTCTTTATCGAAGACTTTATAGACCTTGCCCATGCCTCCCTTGCCAAGCTCCTCGATGATCTGGTAGCGTCCGGCGAAGGTCGAGCCGGTGGTCAATTCTTGAATGGGTGCTTCAAATGTCTCGGTTTTGAAATCGGGGGACACGATACCGAATTCCGGAGATTTCGGTTCATGTCCCCCAATCTGGGTCCCGCACTTGCTGCAGAAGCTGCTGTCTGAAGGATTGTCAAAATGGCACTTGGGGCATTTCATAATCCGCTCTTCCCCTTATCGGATGGAAACAGAATAATGAATTATTCGAGAGGAGTCAAATTAGTGAAGTCGTTAGTATTATGGCTGTTGGAGCTACTCCCTCGTGGAGCAGAAGCGCTTGAGCTCTTCGAACCAGTTCTGGACGAGGTCCAGCAGGGTCACTTCGGCGGAGGCGTATTTAGAGGATAATTTTATAAGGTTCATAGAGCTCTCCTCGGCCGGCCTTCCTCAGATGTTTTTATCCGTCCTGTTTTGCGAGCGGCATCTTTAAGAACAAACAGGGATTCCTGGTCTTTAGTTTCATGGCGTCTTCGGATGAGTGCCCGTCACCCTCTTATCCAAATTGTCCGCGGATCGGAGATGACGATCGGACAGGACGGGGGAATTAAGGGGACATCGCCGGAAAATTTACGGGACACAATCCCTTTTCGAGAGAAAAGGGTTATGTCCCAAATTTTCCGGCTCGTCGCCGGCCTTTGAAAGGCGGATTAAAAATGATAGAATAGCGCCGCCTTCCAGACTGACGCGGAGAGGTGCTGGAGTGGTCGATCAGGATCGCCTGCTAAGCGATTGTCTCGGTGAATGCCGGGACCGCGGGTTCGAATCCCGCCCTCTCCGTTCTGAAATCTTCTTAAACGGCATCCGATGACCGGACAGACTTCAAGGAATGGGGAGAATCATCATGAGGGGAAAAATCGTTTTTTCTTTTTTTTTGATCTTCGTTTTTTCTTTTCTCTTCGGCGGGCCAAAGAATTCCGAGACCCTCGCGCCGGATACCTATGATCATGTTCTGAGATTGTTCCAGAATCCGCCGTCTTCCTACCGCAGCGCCCCCCTCTGGGTCTGGAACGACAGGATCACGAACGAGCAGATCGAGGACCAGCTGGCCGATTTTAAGGCTCATGGAATCGGCGGCGTATTCGTCCATCCGCGACCGGGGCTCATCACGCCCTATTTGTCCCAGGAATGGCTCTCCTTGTGGCGGCAGGCCGTGGAGGTCGGGAAAAAGCTCGGAATGAAAGTCTGGATTTACGATGAGAATTCCTATCCATCGGGCTTTGCCGGAGGCCATGTGCCGGCCCAGATGCCGGATGCGGCCAGAGCCGGCCTGCGGATGGTTAAAGCCTCCGAGCTTCCCGTCTCCTTTGCCATCGCCCCTCTGGTTGTCCTCCGAAAAAATCCGTCGGGTTTTGAGGATATCACGGCCAAAGCGCGGCTTCAGGGAAAAGCGTTGGGCCCGGGCGAATACTATATCTTCGACCTGAACCGGCAAAAACCGAGCCCCTGGTACGGCGGATTCACCTATGTTGACATCATGCGCTGGGACGTCACGGAAAAATTCTTGGATGTGACGCTCAACGCCTACAAACGCGCCTTCGGCGCTGAATTCGGCGATGTCGTCCCCGGGGTTTTTCAGGACGAGGCCGAGATCAATCCGGCCGGAGGCCGCGATATGGTCGTCGTCAATTACACGCCGGCGCTGTTCGAGGCATTCCGGGCGAAATGGGGGTATGACCTCAAGCTCCATCTCCCGGCGCTTTACGACGAGACGGGCGATTGGCCGCGCGTCCGTCACAATTTCTACGCGACGCTTCTCGAACTGTTCATCGCCAACTGGGCCAAGCCTTATTATGATTATTGCACCCGGAACAACCTCGTTTTCAGCGGCCATTATTGGGAACATGATTGGCCGCGGCCGGTTGTCAACCCGGACAATCTGGCCTTGGCCGCGTTCGCCCATATGCCGGGCATCGATATCCTCATGAATGATTTCCAGACGGACACCCATGCCCAATTCGGCAATGCCCGGGCGGTCAAAGAAATCCGCAGCGCGGCCAACCAGCTTGGGAGAGAGCGGACGCTGTCCGAAACATACGGCGCCAGCGGCTGGGATTTGACGTTCTTCAACCAGAAACGGATCGCCGACTGGGAATACGCGCTGGGCGTGAATTTCGTCAACCAGCACCTTTCCTACGTCACAATCAAGGGCGCACGCAAACGGGATCACCCTCTTTCATTTTCTTACCACGAACCTTGGTGGCCCGCTTATAAAATTCTGGGCGATTATTTCGGACGCCTGTCCGTGTCCCTTTCCTTGGGGGAGCAGGAGAACCGGGTCCTGGTCATGGAACCCACGACAACGGCCTGGATGTATCATTCGCCGCGCCAAGATTCGGATAAAATCAAGGCCATTGGCCGGGATTTCCAGGATTTTGTCAACAGGCTGGAGGAAGACCAAGTCGAATACGACCTGGGAAGCGAGTTCATCCTTAAAGAATTCGGAAAAGTTGAGAAGGGAAAGCTTGTCGTCGGGAAAAGAGCCTACGATTTGGTGATCCTGCCGCCGAGTCTTGAAAATTTGAATGAGCCGACTTTTGCCCTTTTGAGCGAATACCTTAAGCAGGGCGGAAAGATATTATCCTGGCCGGCACCGCCCTCTTTTATTGACGGGAAAGCCGATGAGCGGATAAAAAAGCTCGCGGCCGGATATCCCCAGGCTTGGCTCCAGGCCAAGCCCGACGTCTGGCCGGCCGATATCGCGAGATTGGCCGCTCCGGTACTTGTCTTTCAGAACGACTCCAAGAACGCCGGGCCGAATCTCCTTTTCCATCACCGCCGGACTTTCAAGGATGCCGAGCTTGTTTTCCTGGCCAACACGAGCGATAAAGACGCCGCCTCGGGCAAGCTCGTCGCTCCGGGCAAGTCTTGCGAAAAGTGGGACCCGTTCACGGGCAAGACAAGTCCTTATCCTTTTGAAATCAAGGGAGGCAAGCTGAGAATGAGCTATGATCTTCCTCCCGGAGGAAGTCTGCTTATCTGCCTGCGCCCCATTGAGGGCCGGCCAGCAAAAAACGTGAAATTCGGCGGAGACGAACTCGAATCGCTAAAGCCGTTGACGATCGAGAGAGAATCTCCGAATGTCCTGACGCTCGATTACTGCGATTTGACTTTGGGCGGCAAAACGGCGAAGGACCTCTATTTTTACGATGTTCAGCTTCAAACTTTCAAGCACCACGGCTTGGACCGGAACCCCTGGGACAGCGCCGTCCAGTATAAAACCAATATCCTGGATAAGGACAAATTCCCGCCGAACTCCGGCTTCGAAGCCACCTTTCACTTCACCGTCGCCGAAGGCGTCCCCCTGGCTTCTCTTCGCGCCGTGATCGAGAGGCCTGAGCTTTTCCAGGTCTTCATCAACGGCCAAAAAATCGCCCCGCTAAAAAATCAATGGTGGCTTGACCGGGCTTTCGGCGTCTTCGATATCGGCTCTCAGAGCAAAACGGGAGAGAATCGAATCACCCTCAAGGCCCAGCCGTTCACGATTCACTCGGAGCTCGAGCCGGTTTATGTCCTGGGGGAGTTTGGGCTCGAGTCCGGGACGAAAGGTTTTAGGATCACACCGTCCGTGCCCTTAAAAATGGGCGCCTGGACAGCTCAAGGAATGCCGCTCTATTCGGGTGCCGTCTCTTATAAAAAAATTTACGATTTGCGAACCGGGGATTTCAAAAAGAACCGTTTCTTCATTGAGCTTGGAAAATGGCGGGGCGCGGTGGCCGAAGTCCTGGTCAACGGAAAATCGGCCGGCTTTATCGCTTTTGAGCCGTTCCGGCTCGAGGTCACGGACTTTCTGGTGCCCGGGACAAACGATGTCAGCCTTCATGTCTATGGGACCCTCAAGAATATGCTCGGCCCGCATCACAACAGCCCCGCCTTGGGCAGGGCCTGGCCCGGGTCGTTCCAGCAGGGCGCCAAAGGCGGCTATCCGCCCGGGTCGGAATACAGCGTTGTCGGCTATGGTTTGTTCGAGGATTTCAAGCTCATCCGGAGCCGCTCCCGTGGAGATTGACTCCGTTTTCATCATGGGATATAAGATTTCTCGATAGATAAATTTTGAGTTTGGAATCCCATTCTGGCTAAGAGGAGAACATCGTGGAGATGAGAATCGGCTTCGATAATGAAAAATATCTCAAAGAACAGACAGAGGCGATCCTGGAGCGGGTCGCGAAGTTCGACAACAAGCTCTACCTGGAATTCGGCGGAAAGATGCTCTACGACTTTCACGCCGCCCGCGTCCTGCCCGGTTTCGATCCGAACGTCAAGATGCGCCTCCTCCAGCAGCTCAAGGACAAGGCCGACATCCTCCTCTGCATTTACGCCGGCGACATCGAGCGCAAAAAGCTCCGGGCGGATTTCGGAATCACCTACGATGTCGATGCGCTCAAGCTGATCGATGACCTCTCGGACTGGGACCTCGAGGTCAGGGGAGTTATCATCAGCCGCTTCAACAACCAGCCCTCGGCCAGAGTCTTCAAGAACAAGCTCGAACGCCACGGGGTCAAGGTTTATGCCCACAGCTTCACCAAAGGCTATCCCACCGATGTGGACCTCATCGTCAGCGACGCAGGATACGGCGCCAACGAATATATCGAAACAGAAAAACCTCTCGTCGTCGTGACGGGCCCGGGCCCGGGCAGCGGAAAAATGGCCACCTGTCTGTCGCAGCTCTATCACGATTACCGGCGCGGCCTCAAATCGGGATTCGCCAAGTTCGAGACATTCCCAATTTGGAACTTGCCGCTCAAACACCCGGCCAACGTCGCCTACGAGGCGGCCACGGCCGACCTTCAGGACTTCAATATGGTCGACCCCTTCCATCTCGAATCCTACGGGACGGTGGCCGTCAATTACAACCGCGATATCGAGATCTTTCCGGTGCTGAAACGGATTCTGGAAAAGATCACCGGCTCAGAAGCCATGTATAAATCGCCCACCGACATGGGCGTCAACCGCGCCGGCTTCGGCATCATCGACGACACGGTCATCCGGGAAGCCGCGCTCCAGGAGCTCGTCCGGCGGTATTTCCGCTATCTCTGTGAATACACCATGGGCTTCGTGGACGGGGAGACCGTCGAGCGGTCGGAGCTTTTGATGCGCGAGATGAAAGTCGGTCCGGAATACCGCCGGGTCGTTGAATTGGCGCGGGAAGCGGCCGGGGACGCCAGAACCAGAGGGAAAGGCCACAAAGGCATTTTTTGCGGGGCCGCCATCGAGCTCAAGGACGGTACGATCGTCACCGGCGAGAACTCACCGCTCCTGCACGCCGGGTCGAGCCTTATTCTCAGCGCGATCAAGAAACTGGCTGGAATTCCAGAAAAGATCCCGCTTCTTTCTTCCTCGACCATCGAGGCTGTCTGTGATTTTAAGAAGAACATCCTGGGGGCCAAGGCGGCCAGTCTGGATGTCGATGAGCTTCTGATTTTGCTCAGTCTCAATGCGGCCACCAACCCGACGGCCCATTTGGCCTTGGAGCAGCTCAAGGAGTTGCGAGGCTGTGAAGTCCACATAACGCATATCCCGCCGCCCGGCGATGAAGCGGGTCTCAAGCGGCTGGGGCTCAACTTGACCAGCGATCCTAATTTTTCGAGCAAAGATCTGTTCGTGACTTAAAAAGCGACAAGGAAAGGAAGCTTGTCCCGGCTGCCGGGCTCGCCGTGATATAAGGGGATAGGACATGAAAATCTTATGGCGCTATCTCAAAGGGACGGTCATCAGGCCCTTCAAGACATTTGAGAGGCTCCAGGACGACCCGCAGCGGATCTCAAAAAGCTTCCAGGCGATCTTGTTGATCGGGATTCTCTACACCCTCACCGTGGTCATGCTGGCCGCGGGCGGCGCCCTCATTTCGGCTCCGGCCTTCCTCGCCCTCTCTCCGGAAAATTATTATTTTTGGGAGATGTTTTTTGCCCTTCCCGTTGTGGTCCTGGGCTGGATTCTCGCGGCGGGTTTCGCCCATCTCCTGAGCCGAGGGGGAAAGGGGAGAGGGACGTTCGAAGGCACGCTGGCCGTTCTCGGTTTTGCGGTCGCGGTTCCCCAATCCGTGACTTGGCTGACGGAGACGGCCTTTGCCATCCTCCTTCTCCTGGGCATGAAGCAGGAAGAATTCATGGAGCTTTCAGCCCAGCCCGGATTCTGGCAAACGTTCGTCATCGCCTATCAAGCCATCGCCGTGACCTGGATGCTGTTCTTGGTCATCCTTGGCCTCCGCGCCAGCCAGAGGCTGAAGTGGCGGCGGGCGATCCTTTTCGGCTTGTTGACGACCGTCCTCTTCATGGCGGTCATGATCATTTTTATTCGATGAAAGACGATCGGAAAAAATTCGCGGACTGCTCGAATAAACGCCTGGCGACAGCCTAGCCGGACATCTGCATGATCGACGTCAAAGAACACGTTTATGACGATGACCCTCAGGCCGGGCCCCCGGATGTCCGGACCGAGCTCAAGGGCGTCGATTATTTTTTCATCGGCAACGGCTTGATCCAGGCGGCGATCCAGACGGCGCCGGCCGGGGACGGCACCCCCATCGGCCTGCTCATCATGAATCCCGAACTCCTCCGGAAAAAGAGAGAGGCCTTGACCATGGACGGCCAAACGGGCCTGGCCCAAACGATGCTCCGCATCAAGCACGGCGCCGAAAGCCATCAGCCCCGGCCTGGAGCCGTGGCCGTTTCTTGGTCGAGTCAACGTCCAATTCCCACGGTCTGCGTTCGCTGGCGGAATAAATCCCTGAGCGTCGAAGAATATTTTTATTGCCCCAATCGGTCGGAAGCGATGGTTCTCCGCGAGGTCCGGGTCAAAAATTTGAAGCGGCGGAAGGTGAAGGTCGAGATCCAGACGGGCCTGCGCCAGACGAACCTGGCAAAAGCGATTTCCTTAAATTCCGGTGAAGAGAAAAGGCTTTTTATCCGCTATTCTCTGAACGCGGCCAAAAATGAGGTCTACGTCGATTTTAAAAGAAAGTCCGGCGTCGACTCCGAAACAATCGCCCACTGGAAAAACATGTCCCGCATATCTTTCGTTCATCCTTTGCTCGACCATTATTTCCGAGCCTCGAAATTCCAACTCCCCGCGGTCATTTCGCGCCGCGGACGCGTGGACGGCGGCGTCTGGCAGTACAATCGGGAGTGGCTGCGAGATCAGGCCATGGTCGCCCTGGCTCTGACCATGACCGGCGAGCAGGCCCTGGCCCGCACGATGTTCAACCGTCTCTTCGATAAATTCGTGACAGTCGAGGGCGACACGATCGATTCGAGCGAGACACGGGATCCCGATGAGATCGAGCTCGATCAGAACGGGTTCCTCCTTTATGCGTTCAAGGACTATGTTCTCTGGACGGGCGATTTGGATCTGGCCCGCCGGAAGTGGGACAAGCTCGTCGTCACGGCCGAATTCCCGCTCAAGGATATCTTCCGCCATCAGCCGAGCGGGCTTCTGGCCAACCGGCGGGAGTTCTGGGAGCGGCACCGGGCCCATGGGATCGACCCGGGGATTGAGCTCGTCCACCAGGTCTACACGTCGGTCGGCCTCAGCGCGGCGGCCGTCCTGGCCCGCATGCTGGGACACCGACGGCACGCCGTTCGCTGGGAGGGCGAAGCCTTCAGGATCAAACAGGCCGCGCTCGAGGACCCGGTTTTCCGCCTGACCGACAAGCGGGGCTTCATCAAGCGGCGAAGGACGGACGGCTCAGTTCAGGAAAAGATCGAAGCGCGCCCCGATTCCGGTTTGCCCCAGGAAGCGCCGCTGGCCAAACCGGGCGATCATTTCCTGAATCCCGACACATCCGCCGCGCTGCCCATCGCCTTGGGATTCATTCCTCCCCATTCGCCGCTTGGCCGCCGGACTCTCGCTTCGCTCGAAACGCTTTGGAACCAGTCCTGGAAAGGCGGCGGCTACGGCCGCTATCACGCGAGCTCCGAGCCCGATTCCCCCGGCGGCTGGCCGTTTCCCTCTCTCTTTGTCGCACGCGCCAGCGTCGAGATGGAGCGCACCGATCATGTCTGGCGCGTTCTGAACTGGCTCGCTGCCGTGCCCGGGGCCCGAGCGGGCTCCTGGTTCGAATTCTACGGGAAACGCTTGGCCCCGCCCTTTCCGCAGGTCGGGATCGTGCCCTGGAATTGGGCCGAGATGGTCATCCTCTTCGTTTATCATATCCTCGGCGTGCAGCCGCAGGAAATCGGCCTCCGCCTCCGGCCGAGGCTTCTTCCCGGCCTCAAAAAAATTCAAGCTTCTTTCCCTTTTCAGAAAGGAAGATTCGACCTCGAAATCAGGAACTTACCGAAAGGAGCTCCGGCCAAATTTCGGACCAACAGCCGGATCCTCCAATCGGGTCCGGGAGAAATTCTCGTGGCCTACCCCGGCCGTGACCTTTGGATTAAGGCGGGTCCCCCGAAAATTGCCGATAGAGCTTGTCATCGCGAGGAGCGGAGCGACGTGGCGATCTCCACAGAAGATTCTTATTTTGGAGATTGCCACGCACCCAAGGGGCGCTCGCAATGACACGAATATCAACGAATTGTCATCTCTATCGGCAATTTTGGGGTCCCTAGACCGATTGAAAAAATAAGGGTGGTTGGATGACACTTAAAACCCAAAAAATGAACGACGGCTCAGCTTCCGACACGGATAAAACCGTAGTCCTCACCGTTTCGACCGTGGCGGCGTTTCTCGCGCCCTTCTTGTCTTCGTCGGTCAACGTCGCGCTGCCTTCGATCGGTCGCGAATTCGGGATGACGGCCGTTTTTCTGGCGTGGGTGGCGACTTCGTACATTCTTGCGGCGGCGATCTTTCTCGTCCCGTTCGGCAAGATCGCAGACATCAAGGGTCGAAAGAAAATCTTCGGCTGGGGAAGCCTTGTCTACGCTTTGGCCTCGTTCCTGTCCGTCGTTTCTTTTTCTTCGCCGATGTTGATCATTTCCCGGGTGCTCCAGGGAATGGGAAGTGCCATGATCTTCAGCACCGGCGTGGCCATGTTGACATCGGCCTATCCTCTGAACGAAAGGGGAAAAGTCCTCGGCATCAATGTCTCGTCCACGTATCTCGGGCTTTCGCTCGGACCGGTTTTGGGCGGCATTTTGACCCAACATCTGGAATGGCGCAGCATTTTCTGGATCAATGGAATCCTGGGGTTGGCCCTTTTCGTCCTGGTCGCCGTGAAACTCAAGGGAGAATGGGCCGAAGCCCGGGGTGAAACGTTTGACGCGGCCGGCTCGCTCGTTCTCGGCCTGGCCCTTGTCGCCGTCATGTTGGGGCTGGCCCGGCTTCCCAAGGCCTCGGGCGGAGCGCTTGTTTTGGCCGGGATCGTCGGCCTCGCAGGCTTCGTGCGCTTGGAGATCAAAGTGACGGATCCCGTTCTTAATTTGCGTCTTTTCCGCGGGAATACGGTCTTCGTCTTTTCCAACCTGGCGGCTTTGATCAATTACTGCGCCACGACGGCCGTCGGATTTCTCTTGAGCCTTTATCTCCAGTACGTCAAAGGTCTGAGCCCGCAAAAGGCCGGGCTGGTCCTCATCGCCCAGCCCGTGGTCATGGCCGTTTTTTCGCCGCTGGCCGGCAGGCTTTCGGACCGGATCGAGCCCCGCCTTATCGCTTCCGCAGGGATGGGGATTTCGGCCGTGGGCCTTCTCCTTCTGTCTTTTGTCGGGCAGACTTCGACGCCCGCTTTTCTCGGTGCCTGTCTTGTCGTTCTCGGTTTGGGATTCGCCCTTTTTTCGTCCCCCAACACGAATGCCATCATGAGTTCCGTCGAGAAAAAGCATTACGGCGTCGCTTCGGCCATGGTCGGGACGATGCGCTTGACCGGACAGATGGTGAGTTTGGGCTTAGCAACGCTCGTCCTCAGCCTCTATCTGGGCCGGGCGAAAATCGAGCTCGCGAATTTCCCCCAATTCCTGGCCGCCCTGAAAACAGCCTTCCTTTTCTTTGCCGGGCTTTGCCTGGGCGGTGTCTTCGCTTCTCTCGGCCGGGGGAAACTAAGATGATCGAGGAGAATTGAGATGGTTCGCTATCATATGCACAAAAAAGAACGGGAAATCACCGATCCGGCAGTCAGGGACGAGATTCTTCAGAACGGAAAATACGCCGTCATTTCCCTGTGCCGCGACAACGAGCCCTATATCGTCACGTTGAGCTACGGTTTTGACGCTCGGAAGAAAGCGCTTTATTTCCACACGGCTCAGAGAGGACAGAAGCTCGATTTTATACGGGCGAATCCGAAAGCCTGTGCGGCGGTCATCGAGGACCGTGGATATATCATGGGCGAATGCGCCCACGGCTATAGGTCGGTCGTCATTTATGGCAAGATGAGCCTTGTCGCCGGCCTGGAAGAGAAAAAACACGGGATGGAGGTCATGCTCCGACATCTGGAAGAAAATCCCGACATCGTCAAGAAGCGGTCCTTGCAGGACGATGAGGCCTACGGGCGCGCGGCGATCTTGCGGCTCGACATCGAAAGCATGACCGGCAAGGCCGGCCGATAAGAAAGAATGGGGACATGACCCGTGGAGTGCATATTCAAAAAAATACGTTGGGGCCCATGTTTCCACGGTTCGTATCCCCGTCTTTGGAGAAATCATGAAAAATGCCGAATATTGGATCAAAACGCTTAAATTGAGCGAGCATCCCGAGGGCGGCCATTTCCGGGAAGCCTACAGATCCGAGGAGTCGATCGCCAAGAAAGCGCTCCCCTCCCGCTATTCGGGACCTCGGGCCTTCTCGACTTCGATCTTTTTTCTTTTAAAATCCGGCGAGGTCTCCCATTTTCACCGCCTGAAGTCCGATGAAGTCTGGCATTTTTACGAAGGCAGCCCGCTCGTCTTCCATATGCTCGCCGAAACCGGAAAATACAGGCAGTTTCGGCTGGGCCGAAATCCCGAAGCCGGAGAGGCCCTGCTGGCCGTTCTTCCTCGCGGAGTCTGGTTCGGCGCCGAGGTCGCCCGGCCGCGTTCTTTTGCCCTCAGCGGCTGTACCGTCGCACCGGGATTCGAGTTCGACGACTTTGAGTTCGGCCGCCGCGAAGAAATGCTGCTCCGCTTCCCCCAACACAGGTCCGTCATCGAGCGTCTGGCGATCGTCGCTCGCTCTTGCCAAGTATGACGTATTCCTATATATTAAGTAGGAATAAAACGAAAAAAGGATGAACCATGAAACCCAGAAAAATAAAAGACCATATCTTGACCTTCGGCGCGGTGGATTGGGACCGCCGGCTTTTCGACAGCCTGATCCCGCTCCCGGACGGCACGAGCTATAATTCGTATCTTGTCCGGGGCAGCGAGAAGACGGCGCTCATCGACACCGTCGATCCGACAAAAAGCGAGATCCTTTTGGAGAATCTCCGCGGAGTCGCAGATCTCGATTATGTCGTCGCCCATCACGGCGAGCAGGACCATTCGGGATCGATCCCTGCGGTCCTCGAGAAATATCCGAAGGCCAGAGTCGTCTGTTCGCCCAAGGCCAAGGGAATCCTCGTGGATCTTCTAGCCATTCCCCAGGATAAATTCGTCACCTTCGAGGATGGCCAAACGCTCTCCCTGGGCGGCTTGACGCTCGAATTCATCCATACTCCGTGGGTCCATTGGCCCGAGACCATGGTCACCTACCTGCGGGAAGACAAAATCCTTTTCTCTTGCGATTTCTTCGGTTCGCACTTGGCCCAATCCGACCTCTTCGTCGTCGATGAGGGCCGTGTCTATGAGGCCGCCAAGCGCTATTTCGCCGAAATTATGATGCCCTTCCGGACCGCCATCCAAAAGAATATGGAAAGAATCAAAGACCTAAAAATCGAGATGATCGCGCCCAGCCACGGCCCGCTCTATGACTGCCCGGAATTTATTATGGACGCCTACCGGGAATGGATTTCGGATAAGCCGAAAAACAGCGCGGTCGTGGCTTATGTCTCGATGCACGGAAGCACGGAAACGATGATCAGCCGCCTCGTCGCCGCCCTGGCCGAGCGGGGAGTCGAGGTCTGGCAGTTCAACCTGGCCGACATCGATATCGGGAAGCTGGCCATCGCCTTGGTCGATGCGGCGACGATCGTGCTCGGAACGCCCGCCGTCCATGTCGGCCCCCATCCGAAGGTCGCTTATGCCGCCTTCCTGGCCAACGCCCTGCGGCCCAAGCTGAAGTTTGCCTCCATCATCGGTTCCTACGGCTGGGGCCAAAAAATTGTGGAGCAGATCGCGGTCATGATCCCCAACCTCAAGGTCGAAGTTTTGGCCCCGGTTATCTGCCGAGGCCTTCCCCGGGAAGCGGATTTCGTGGCCTTGGATAAGCTGGCGGACTCGATCGCCCAAAAGCATAAAGAGCTCGGCCTGATGTCACAAGGGTGATATCCTTTTCCTTCAGACTGCATCTTGAGTCGCGCCGACGAAGGAGGATTTCATGCGGATCGAACGGATCGAAATCCGGCATACCAAAATGGAGCTGGTTTCGCCGTTTGAGACATCGATGGGTCTGGCGACCCACGAAGAACACATTCTGGTGCGGGTCGACGGGGAAGGCGTGACGGGCTGGGGGGAATGCGTCGTCGAAGAGGCCCCTCTCTATTCGTCCGAGACCGTCCAGACCGCCTGGCATGTCCTTGCCGACTTTCTCGTTCCCGGAGTTTTGGGCCGGACGATCTCCCGCGTCGAGGAAGCCATCGGCCTCGGGGTCCGGTATCGAGGTCATCGCCTGGCCAAAGCCGGATTGGAATCGGCCCTCTGGGACGCGCTGGCCAAGACGAAAGGCGTTTCTCTCTCAAAAATGCTGGGCGGCACGCGCCAGCGCGTCGCCGTCGGAGTCAGCGTCGGCCTCCAGGCAACTCCGGAGGCGCTCGTCAAGAAAATCGTCCGCTATTTGGAGGAAGGCTACAAACGCATCAAAATCAAGATCGCGCCGGGACGGGACATCGATTTGGTGAAGGCCGTCCGCCGGGAGTTTCCGAAGATCCTTTTCCAGGTGGATGCCAATTCCGCCTACGGGCTCGGCGATGTCGGTCTGTTCCGGGCCATGGACGATTACGGTCTCTTGTTGATCGAGCAACCGTTGGGTCATGAAGACATCTACGACCATTCCATACTTCAACGTGAGCTCAAGACTCCCATTTGTCTGGATGAGAGCATTCATACCCTGGCCGACGCGCGCGCGGCCTTGGAATTGAAAAGCTGCCGTGTGATCAACATCAAGCCCGGCCGCGTCGGCGGGTTCACCGAGTCGCTGGCCATCCACGACCACTGCGCTTCGAGAAACATCCCCGTCTGGCACGGCGGGATGCTGGAGTCGGGCATCGGGCGGGCCGGAAACGTCGCCCTGGCTTCGCTTCCCAATTTCACCCTCCCCGGGGATATTTCCGCAAGCAAGCGCTATTATAA